>OOAH01000105.1_pt1 | contig 101215 bp, 79 predicted proteins | sample 1671801 | NCBI WGS metagenome assembly OOAH01 (sample SAMN06348194, study PRJEB24527) | human gut metagenome | biome: human gut; feature: ankylosing spondylitis patient; material: feces | host: Homo sapiens | place: China | collected 2015-10 | reverse complement strand
AGTTTGACGGCAAGCCCATCAAGAAGGGCGAGATCATGGCGCTGGAGAACGGCAAGATCGTGGCCACCGGCACTGACATCGTCAAGATGACCTATCGTCTGGCCCGTTCGATGAAGAAGAAGGACAGCCAGTTCATCACTGTGATCTCCGGCTGCGATGTCAGCGACGAGGACGCCGAAAAGACCACCGAGATGGTGCGCACCAAGTGCGGCAGCAGTGTCGAGGTCAGCCACATCAGCGGCGGCCAGCCGGTTTACTACTACATGATCAGTGTGGAGTAATTGACGTTATAACATTGGAAAAAGGCGAATTTGGGGTGAGACCGAGTTCGCCTTTTTTGGTATATCTTTGTTATTGATTTTTGCTTGCGGCGCTTCACTCGCTTTAACGGCATGTTGCCTTTATGTGTTCCTTTTGGAGACCCAAAAGGAACCGAAAAGATCCCCGCTACTTCCGATAGCGCGGGAGGCCCGGCTTAGGGGCTGCTTGCCCCTAAGTACCGGCGGCGACTGCTGCGGTTTTCATTTTTCAAAAGGCAATCCACAGAAAATCGTTGGTCCTATGTATCAAATAGTAAGGAGCGAGCCGAATGGAAAAGCGATACGGCATCTTGATACTTGGCACTTTTGCCTGTGCCGCATGTTTCCTGTTATCCGACTGCGCAGGGCCAGCTGCGGAACAGTCATCCGTTCAGCCACCCTATGACGGGCAGACCCAGGATGCCGATGTCTTTATCGACATGCCGAACCTGCGCCAGTATGGCGGCTACACCTGCGGGACCACCTGCGTGCAGATGGTGATGAACTGGCTGGACCCATACCAGGCCGATTGGAACCTTGCCGCCTATGAGGAAGAACTTGGCACCAACGAGGAAGCCGGAACCCCGCCAGGCAGCATTGTCAGCTTTTTTGAGGAAAACAGCGTAACCGTCATGGCAAAGGAGAACCGAACCACGCCAGAACTGGCTTCGGCTCTGTACCAGGGGCACCCTGTGCTGCTCTGCATTCAGGCATGGGCCGCGGCAGAGGATGGCTACAACACCCAAAATTCCGATGATGCGGACACCTATTTGGCCGAGGGGCACTGGGTTATCTGTGTCGGCTACCAGAAGCAGGAGCTGGGTTATGTATTTTACTTTAACGATCCGGCGTGCGTTGGCTATTGCATGATGAGTGAGCAGGATTTGAACAACCGCTGGATCGATATGGATACTGAGGGAAATGTTTACGACCACTACGGCATTGAAATCACTGCGGACGGAACGAGTTATAACCCCGATGGGGTGTTTTATCTGGAATAGGAAGTATTTTCAATATGAAACCATCATCTAAAGCAGTCATGATTGGATGTATCAGCTTTTTTGTTTTCTTATATGGAAATCTTCTATTCGGTGGACTTGTTGGGTCACTGATCCCTAGTGGAGATGACTTTATAAACTCTTATTTTTACCCACTTTATACAGCAGTCACACTGTTAATCTCTCTCATTATTTCCTGCACATACTTGATTCTCAAAAAAACCAATCTGCTTTTAGACAAAATGGAAGAAAAATAAACTTGTGTTTCGAAAATCGGAAGTTGTGAGGAAAAGGTGAATGAAAAGGCGAATGGAGCAAAAAAAGTAAAAATCCGATTTTGATTAAAAGTTCTTTGCCCCGCTTTCTTTCAAGAAAGCGGGAAGAAAGGAGGTCCCGTATGGCGATGATCGACAGTTCTATCCAATATTTAAAGGGCGTCGGCCCGGCGTTTGCTAAAAAGTTTGAAAAGCTCGGCGTTACCACCATCCGGGAGCTGCTTTTGTGCTACCCCCGCAAATACATTGACTACACCAAGCCCTACACCGTAGTCAGCGCACCTTACGACGTGGACAGCTGTGTCCGCGCCACCGTGCTGCAAAAAGAACCGGTCCGCCGCATCAAGGGCGGGCGGGCGCTGGTGCGGGTGCTGGCCGCGGATGACTCCGGCGTACTGGGGCTGTCCTGGTTCAACACGCCCTACGTGGCCGATAAACTCATCATCGGCCAGACCTACTACTTCGAGGGCCGCATCGGCGGCACCATGACCCGCCGTGAACTGCTGCACCCGCTGGTGCGCACCGAGGCGCAAGTGGCTGCCAGCCCCTTTGTGGCCGTCTACCCCGGCACCGAGGGCCTGCCCGCCGCACGGCAAGCTGCCTGCGCCCACGCGGCGCTGCAATACGTGGACGAGCTGGCCGACCCGCTGCCGCCGGAGCTGCTGACCCGCTACCGCATGCCCACCAAGGCCCAGGCCGTGCGCAGTATCCACGCCCCGCAAAGCGCCGAGGACCTGACCGGGGCGCGACGCCGCCTGATCTTTGAAGAGCTGTACATGCTCCAGATCGGCATCTTTTTGCTGCGCAGCCACGGTCGGAGCAAGACCAGCGCACCAATGCACGAGATGGACCTTGCCCCGTTCTGGGGCAGCCTGCCCTATGCGCCCACCGGCGCACAAAAGCGCTCTGCCGAGGAAATTGTGCACGACCTGTGCGGTGAGGTGCCGATGAATCGCCTGCTGCAGGGTGATGTCGGCAGCGGCAAAACGTTGGTGGCTGCGGCGGCCATCTGGTTTGCCGCGCAAAACGGCTGGCAGAGCGCCATGCTGGCCCCCACTGAAATCTTGGCCCGGCAGCATGCCGCTACACTGGCCGACCGGCTGGAACCCTTCGGCGTCAACGTCACGCTGCTGGTGGGCGGCATGAAAGCCAAAGAGAAAAAGGTCGCGCTGGAAGCCATTGCCGACGGCCGCGCCGGGCTGGTGGTAGGCACCCACGCGGTGCTGACCGATTCGGTCGAGTTCAAAAACCTGGGCCTGGCCATCGTGGACGAGCAGCACCGCTTCGGCGTGCGGCAGCGCGGCCTGCTGGCAGGCAAGGCGCAAAGCCCCCACCTGCTGGTGATGAGCGCCACGCCCATCCCGCGCACGCTGGGCCTGCTGATGTACGGCGATTTGGACATCTCGGTGCTGGACGAACTGCCGCCCGGCCGCAAACCCATCAAGACCTGGTTCATCACCGGCAAAAAGCGGCGGGACATGTACGGCTTTATTGAAAAGCAGCTTGCCGCGGGGCATCAGGCCTACGTGGTCTGCCCGGCCATCGAGGAAAACGAGATGGCCGCAGATATGCAGGCCGTCAAAAAATATTACACCGAGACCGTCTGCCCGCTGCTGCCCAACCGGCGCATCGGCCTGCTGCACGGCAAGATGAAGCCCAAAGAAAAAGACGAAGTGATGCTGAAATTTAAGGCAGGGGAACTGGACGTGCTGGTCTCCACCACTGTTATCGAGGTCGGCGTCGATGTGCCCAATGCTACAGTTATGGTCATCGAAAACGCCGAGCGGTTCGGTCTGTCGGCGCTGCATCAGCTCCGCGGACGTGTCGGGCGCGGAGCGGCGGATTCCTGCTGCATCCTGATTTCCGACAACGAGAACGACGCCGTTAAAGAGCGGCTGCGCTTCCTGTGCCACACGTCAGACGGTTTTGCCGTGGCAAAATATGATCTTGAAAACCGCGGCCCCGGTGATTTCTTCGGCTCGGCCCAGCACGGTCTGCCCACGCTGCGGGTGGCGGACCTGGTGCAGGATACCCGCACGCTGAAAGTGGCCCAGGAGGAAGCCAAGGCCTTGCTGGCTGTTGACCCAAATCTCGCCATGCCGCAGCACCGCGCCCTGTCCGATGAGGTGGACCGCCTGTTTGCCACCGCCGGTGCGATGAACTGATTGTAAAAATCCCGGTTCACACCCTTTTATTTTCCCTTTCAATTTGCTATACTAATACCGTATATCAACCAAAAGGAAACCATGCCTATGAAAAGATTCTGCGCGGTGCTGTGCGCCTTTGTGCTGGTGATCGTGCTGGGGCTGCCGGTGGCGGCTGAGGGGATCAACGGCTCGGCGGCGGATATTGCGCCCGACATCATGGCCCCTGCGGCCTACGTGGTCAACCTGGATACCAATATCGTGGTCTACGAGAAAAACAGCGAGACCCCGCTGCAGGCCGCCAGCCTGACCAAGATGATGACCACCCTGCTGCTGCTGGAGAACTATCAGGACCAGCTGGACACCATCAGCGTGACAGCCCCCAGTTATATCTACGACCTGATCTGGGAGAAGACGACCAACGCCTCCACGGCGGACATCCGTAAGGGTGAGACCCAGACCCTGCGCAACCTGCTGTACGCCATGATGCTGCCCAGCGCCAACGAGGCTGCCTACATTGTGGCCGACTATATGGGCGGCGGCAGCATTGATAACTTTGTGGCGATGATGAACGAGGAAGCCGCCCGCATCGGCTGCACCGGCACTACCTTTGCCGACCCCTGCGGTCTGGATACCAACAACGTCACCACTGCCCGCGATGCCTACCTGATCCTGCGGGCACTGACATCCTACGACATCTTCGCCACGGTCGTGTCCACCCCCAGCTACGATATGGGCACCAACGACCGCTACACTACCCCCGGGACCTATGTGATCCAGAACACGGACAAAATGCTGAACGAAGGCAGCGCCTACTACCGCAGCTATGTGCGCGGCGGCAAGACCGGCAGCCTGGGCGAGTGGCAGAACTTCGCGGGCTGGCACACCCAGGACGGCATCAGCTACATCAGCGTGGTGCTCAACGTGCCCTATGAGGCCGACCCCGATCAGGCCCGCCCGGCTCTGTACGAGACCGCCCAGCTGATGGACGTCATCTTCGATTCCTTCACCATCGCGGCGGCGCTGGACCCCACCCAGCCCATCACCGAGATCCCGGTGGATTACGCCACCCAGTCCGATACGGTCATGCTTTACCCCACGGACAATATGATGACCCTGCTGCCCAAGGAGGGCGGCGCTGCCCTGACCGAGCAGACCTTCAACCTGCCCAAAAGCATTGCGGCCCCCGTCAGGCAGGGGGATGTGGTCGGCACCGTTACGCTGACCATTGAGGGCGAAGTCATCGGTACGACGGACCTGATCGCCGGCAGCGATGTGGCCCGCAACCAGGTGCTGTACACCATCGCCCGCGTGGGCGAGTTCTTCTCCAGCACCTATTTTAAAGTTGTTGTTATGCTTACGATGATCGTCGTGGCTGTGTACGCCTTCCTGTTCGTTCTGGCAGCATTGGGCGTGCTGAAGCCAATTGAAAAATCATCGAAAAAGCGTACAAATAAGTAAAAACCTCAGGAGGGGTTATCCATGTTAGACGTAAAGCGCAACCTTACGACCATGACAGATTTCTACGAGCTGACCATGTCGGCCGGCTACCTGGATGAGGGGTATGTGGACAAAATCGCCGTCTTTGATATGTTCTTCCGCCGCGTGCCCGATGGCGGCGGCTACGCCATTATGGCTGGTCTGCAGCAGTTCATCGACGCCGTGGACCACCTGGAATTCACCCAGGAGGACATCGACTATCTGCGCACCACCGGCGCATTCAATGAGAAATTCCTGAACTACCTGGCCAACTTCAAGCTGCACTGCAACATCTGGGCCATCGAGGAAGGCATGCCCATCTTCCCGCAGGAGCCTATCGTTACCGTGGAAGGCCCGGCCATTGAGTGCCAGCTGCTGGAGACCCTGCTGCTGGTCACCTTCAACCACCAGTGCCTGATCGCCACCAAAGCCAACCGCATCGTGCGTTCTGCCGCCGGCCGCCCGGTCATGGAGTTCGGCGCCCGTCGTGCCCAGGGCTATGACGCCGCCTACTTCGGCGCTCGTGCCTCCTACATCGGCGGCTGCGGCTCCACCTCCTGCGTGATGGCCGCCCGCGACTTCGGCATCCCGGCCTCCGGCACCATGGCCCACAGCTGGGTGCAGATGTTCCCCACCGAGTACGATGCCTTCAAGAAATACGCCGAGATGTACCCCGATGCCTGCGTGCTGCTGGTGGATACCTACAACGTGCTGCGCCACGGTGTGCCCGATGCCATCAAGGTGTTCGACGAGGTCCTCAAGCCCATGGGCAAGCGCCCCAAGGGCATCCGCATCGACAGCGGCGATATTGCCTACCTGTCCAAGAAGGCCCGCAAGATGCTGGATGAGGCCGGTTACCCCGACTGCACCATCTGCGCCTCCAACAGCCTGGATGAGTACATTGTCCGCGATCTGATCCTGCAGGGTGCCCGCGTGGACAGCTTCGGCATCGGCGAGAACATGATCACCGCCAAGAGCGACCCTGTCTTTGGCGGCGTGTACAAGCTGGCCGCTGTGAAAGAGGACGACGGCAGCTACACCCCCAAGATGAAGCTGTCTGAATCTGCTGAGAAGATGACCATTCCCTGCCTGAAGAAAGTCTGGCGTATCTACGACCAGGACGGCAAGGCCATGGCTGACCTCATCACGACGGCTGACGAGCAGGTCGAGACCCAGCACGGCATCACCCTGTTTGACCCTATCGAGACCTGGAAAGAGTGCACCTACGTCAACTGCACTGCCCGCTGCCTGTCCACCCCGATTTATGAGAACGGCAAGCGCGTCTACCAGTCCCCGAGTCTGAACGACATCAAGAAGTTCTGCAAGGCTCAGGTCAACACCCTGTGGGACGAGGTCAAGCGCTTCGAGAATCCGCACCGCTACTACGTTGACCTCAGCCAAAAGCTGTGGGATACCCGCAGCGCCCTGCTGAAGAAACTGTCCAAGTAAAACATTACAAATTGGTTACAACGCACCCCTTCCGCACATACTATGGCGGGAGGGGTGTTTTTATGTTAGAGCCGATCATATTGTTTGCCCTGGGCGGGGCCGGGTATCAGGCCATCGAGCTTGCCTGGCGGGGCACCACCCATTGGACAATGTTTGCCGCAGGCGGGGCGTGCCTTTGCCTTTTGCAGCAATTGGCCCGGCGGCGCAGCCTGCCGTTGGGGGCAGCGGCGTTATGCGGCGCTGCAGCCGCCAGCGGGGTAGAGCTGGGCGTGGGCCTGGCCTGCCGCTACCTTTTGCACCTGGCCGTGTGGGACTACAGCGCCCTGTGGGGCAACGTAGCCGGGTTGGTCTGTCCGCTGTACAGCTTTTACTGGTTCTTGCTTTGCTTTTGGGTGCTGCTGGTGCTGCGCGGGGCCGAAAATTTGACTGAAAGACCGCTTTATCGTATCGCGAAATGGGCTACCGAGCCTTAAAGTCCAAATTATGGTACTTGCCATCCTGTATAATGGAAGCATAACAAAGCTCAACCAAACAGGAAAGGCGGTACACATCATGACGCAGCAGTTTCGTTACGTAGCAGGCCACATCGAGGTCTATTCTGAGTACGGCGAGTTCCTTTTCTCGGCCGATACCATGCAGGAAGCATGGGAGGAGCTGTCCGCGTAATGCGTACAGATGCAACCCAAAAATATACAACATGCCGAAATAGTTTAAAATATACAAATAACTTTTGTAAGTTTGTACAAAATGCAACTTGCAAAAGACGGACGTATCGCATATAATAAAGACAGAAAAAGAAAAGCGATACCGCCAAGGCGAACAGCCCGCAGCAGCGGCATCGCCCCCCAAAAAGACCCGCCAATAACGGAAAGGAGATGGGTTGTATGTTGAAGCTGCACACGTTAGCCGAGTGGATGTATGGTTTTCTGGAGCCTGCCCCGCCGTACGGCCTGCCGGAGGAAATGTATAACGACGTGATGCCGTCTGGCGTTCACCGTTATAACCGTTATAATGACGGATTGTAAGGCAGCCTCTTAAAACACGGTCTCCCCCAAGGCCGCGGTGTAAGAAAAGATCTTCCAGCAAGCAGCCGCCCGGTGCCGACATGCAAATGTTCGGCACCGGGCGCTTTTTGTCGTTCCGCTTGCATTTTGGGCCTAAAGAGCGTATGATATATACTGTCCTTTTATGACCTGGCGCGGCAGTTTGCCGCAGCGGTGCACAAAAGCCTGCACTGCTCCCAGGCAAACCACACATGGGGAGACTATTTATGAAACTTATCACCTTTACCGTGCCGTGCTACAATTCGGCCGCTTATATGGACCACTGCATCGAGACACTACTGCCCGCCGGCGAGGAAGCCGAAATCATCCTGGTGGATGACGGCTCCAAGGATGACACCGGCAAGATCGCCGATGCCTACGCCGAAAAGTACCCCACCATCGTCCGCGTGATCCATCAGGAGAACGGCGGCCATGGCGAGGGTGTCAACCAGGGTATCCGCAACGCCACCGGTATGTACTTTAAGGTGGTCGATTCTGACGACTGGCTGGACGATGACGCCCTGGCCAAGGTTATGGACGTGCTGCGCGCCCAGGCTGCCGCCGAAAAGCCGGTCGATCTGGTCATGGCCAACTATGTGTACGAGCATGTGGCTGATAACACACGCAATATCGTGGATTATACCGGCATCCTGCCCGAGGGCCGCGTCTTTAAGTGGAGCGAGATCGGTCACTTTCCGCCGAACAAGAACATCCTGATGCACAGCGTCATCTACCGCACCGAGGTGCTGCGTAAGTCCGGCATGGTGCTGCCCAAGCACACCTTCTATGTGGATAACATCTTCGTCTACCAGCCTCTGCCCGAGGTCGAGACCATCTACTACCTCAACCTGGACCTCTACCGCTACTTCATCGGCCGCGATGACCAGAGTGTCAACGAGAAGAACATGATCAAGCGCGTCGACCAGCAGCTGCGCGTCACCCGCATTATGATGGAGGCCGTGGATGTCTACGCCCTGCCTGTCACCCAGGACAAACTGCGGGCCTATATGCTCAACTATTTCTCGATGATGATGGCCATCTCCAGCATCTTCCTGACACTGGACGGCAGCCCCGAAGCCATGGAAAAGCGCAAGCAGCTGTGGGCCGACCTGAAAGCCCATGATCCGCGCCTTTGCCGCCGCTGCCGCCTCTCGGTAGCCGAAGCCTGCAACCTGCCCGGCTGGCTGGGCTGCAAGCTCAGCATCGGCGGCTACCGCATTGCCCAGAAGCTGTTCAAGTTCAACTAAGGGGTGCCCATGCAGTACAAAACAATTCTATTTGATCTCGACGGCACCCTGACTGACTCCGCCCCTGGCATCCTCAACTCGGTGCGGTACGGCTGCCGCAGGATCGGCATCCCCGTGCCCGACGAAGCCACCCTGCGCCGCTTCCTCGGCCCGCCGCTGATCGATTCGTTCCACAATCTCTGCGGCTTGAACGATGCCGACACCGACCGCGCCGTGGCGGCCTTCCGGGAGTATTTCCCAGACAAGGGCCTGTTTGAGAATGAGGTCTACCCCGGCATCCCCGCGCTGCTGGCCGACCTGCACGCCCGCGGCTGCCAGCTGGTGCTGGCCACCAGCAAGCCCGAGGAGTATGCCCGCCGCATCATGGAGCATTTTGATCTGGCACAGTACTTTACCGCCATCTGCGGTGCGACTTTGGACGAGACCCGCACCGACAAGGCCGAGGTCATCGCCTACGCGCTGGACACCATCGGCCTGACTGATAAGACCGGCGTTGCCATGGTCGGTGACCGTGAGCACGATGTCATCGGCGCGAAGAAAAACGCCCTGCCCTGCATCGGCGCCCTCTACGGCTACGGCACCCGCGAAGAACTGCGATCCGCCGGTGCCGCTGCCATCGGGGATACCGTGGAAGACCTGCATAAACTGCTGCTGGGATAAATCAAATGGGAGACAGCCCGCGCTGTCTCCCATTTTTTATTGGTCCCGATCGTTATAGTAGAGATACCACCCGCGGAAGCCGTACCCGATGCCAAGAGCGCCCAGCACCAGCAGCAAAGCCGCCTTGTCGGGCCAAAGCGGCATATTCCGGGTGCAGACCCAGACCACCGCCAATGCAAGGCATACAAGCACCGGCAGACCGTAGTGCAGAAATCTCTGCACCCGCAGCCGCTTCGGGTCGCCCTCTACCGCCAGCGCCGATGGATCGCACACCTCACACCGCACCCGCAGTATCGGGATATTGCGCACATGGCTCGAATACCGCACGGCCCTGTACTCAATGCCGTCAAGCATAAAATGCGGGGTCATGCTCTCCCGGGTCATCTTCACATCCACGCCGTTTTCGTCTGCCCAAGCCAGCAGTGCCGCCGTAAATTCCTGCGGGGTTACAATGGCGGTGTCCGGCGTAAAGGTAAACTGCCGCTTATGCTCGGCAGCCGCCATTTTCCGGTAGTCCTGCACCCAGCCGGTAAACCAGCCGCCCGCCTGTGCAGGGGAGTCCATCCGAGCCAGGCAGTCGTCCACATCCAGCTCTGCCGCCGTTCGGTCGCCGGCGGCCAGCTCCGTGCAGAAGGCTGCGGCCGCTGCCAGCTTTTGCTGCTCGGTCTCCAGCTGTCGGCGCTGGCGTTCAGCAGCCTCGGTCAGCGGCAGTGTACCGCTCAGTACCGCGCGGATATCCTCCACTGGCATATCCAGTGTGCGCAGCACGCGAATCAGTTTCAGCGTCCGCACATCGGCATCCGTATAGATACGGTAGTCGTTCTCTGGGTTGCGTGCCGGGGCCAGCAACCCCGCCTGCTCATAGTAGCGAATGTTCCGTGCCGATACGCCCGACGCATCCGCTGTCTGCTTGATGTTCATAACATCACGCTCCTTTCCCGGTTATCGTACACCCTGCACCCACTGGAAGGTCAAGGCTTTTCCTGAAAATAAGCGACAACTTATAATATTTTGATTTCTACAGTTCGCCCGCCCAGGTTCTCATAAATTCTGTGGGACACTGACAGTACCGTGCGACCCTCGGACGCCCGCCGCAGGGCCTCCAGCACGCGGGCTTCGGTTTCGGCGTCCAGGTTGGCGGTGATCTCGTCCAGCAGCAGCACAGCGGGGTCCGCCGCGGCGGCGCGGGCGATGGACAACAGCTGCCACTCGCCCTGAGAGAACATCCCTTCACTGCACGGGGTGTCGTAGCCGTCGGGCAGCGCTTCGATGGCTCCGTCAATGCCCGCCAGCTGGGCTGCATGTTTGGCCATCTCGGCGGTGATCTGCGGATCGCCCAGCGTGATCTGGTCCAGAACGGTGCCGGGCACGCGGGCAAAATGCTGCTCCACACAGCTGATGCAGGTGCGGCGCTCCCGGTCGGTGATGTCCGCCACCGGTACGCCGCCAATGGTGACGGTGCCGCTTTCGGCCGGGTACAGCCCCAGCAGCAGCTTGAACACGGTACTCTTGCCCGCGCCGGTGCGGCCGATCAGCGTGACCTGCTCGCCCTGTTTCACGGTCATCGAGAAATCATTCAGCACATGTTTCTCGCCGTAGCCAAAGGTGACGTGGGAAAGTTCCACATCGCCCCGGGCCGCCCTGGTACGCTGTGCGGAAATTTCCCGTTCCGGCTGGGCCAAAAACGCATCGATGCGTTTCACGCCCGCCATGGCAGATTGAATGGTCTGAACCTCCATGCCCAGGCTTTCAATAGGGGAGAAAATGCGCGATATGTAGTTGATAACGGCTACCGAGGTGCCGACGGACATGCCGAACAGCTCCAGCACCACCGCGCTGCCGGAGGCCGACAGCAGCATAACGATGCCCACCACCACGGCGTTCAGCAACAGCACAACGGGGGAGTAGACGGCATCGTAAAAGTTAGTGCGCTCCATGGCGGCGTAGCCCGCGCCGATGCACCGGTCATAGCGGCGTTCCATGTACTGCTCCATGCCCAGCGCACGGATGGTGCGGATGTTGTGCAGCGTCTCGGGCACCTGGCCGGAGACGGCGGCCACAGCCCGGCGGTTGTCCAGCTGAGCGGCCAGCATGCGGCGCTGTACACGGCGGGTAAATACCGCGAACAGCGGCAGTACCAGCAGTAAAATCAGCGCCAGACCGGGATTCTTCGCGGCGATGACCGCCATAATGGAAAGGATGCGGCAGGCGTCCGCCACCATGCTGATGATGCCGGAGGTGAACAGCGCCTCCACCGTGTCCACATCGCCGGAGAACCGCGCGGCCACCTCGCCGGGGTTCTGGTCCACCAGCGTGCGTGCAGGCAGCTGCGTCAATTTGTGGGACATCTCGGACCGCAGCGCGTGGGTCATCTTTTGCCCAAACAGCACCAGCAGACTTTCCTGCGCCGAGGACAGCACCCCCTCCAGCGCCAGGCTGGCAAAGTAGACAAGCACCGCCCAGATCGTCAGCGGCAGGCCCGCCGCCAGCCCATCAATGATGCGTGCCAGCAGCAGCGGCGGCAGCAGCGAGGCGATAACTGACGCCGCCACGCATAAAAGTGTGCCAACAGTCAGCGGGTAGTGTGCCCGGGCCGCCATGCGGAGGGCTGCAAACACGCCGCTTTTATTGTTCGTTTTCATGCTGCTGCCCTCCTGTCTGGCTTTCGTACAGCTGGCGGTAGACCGGTACCGCCGCCAGCAGTTCCTCGTGGGTGCCCACGGTGGTCTTGCCATCCTCCATAAAAATTACACGCTGCATCTGGGGAAAATGGTACAGCCGGTGGGAGATGAGAAAGACGACCTTATCCTTGGCGTACTCCTGCAGGTTAGCAAACACGGTATCCTCGGTGCTGCGGTCCAGCGCCGAGAACGGGTCGTCCAGCACCAGCACCGGCCGGGGATGTGCCAGCGTGCGGGCCAGCGCCAGCCGCTGGGCCTGCCCGCCGGAAAGCCGCGTGCCGCTGGGACCGATCACGGTGTCCACACCGTTCTCCATGGCCTGCACTTCGTCTTTCAGCGCCACAGCAGCCAACCAGGGCATCGGGTCCTGCTTGCTGCCGCACAGCACGTTGTTCTGCACGGTGTCGGCGCTCAGCTCCGGGTCATGCCCCAGGTAGCCGACGGTGGATGAAATTTCCCGCGGCGTCAGCGCAGAGAATTCTTTGCCGCCGAACCGGGCCGAGCCGCCATAGGAAGCTTCACACAAAAATACACGCCCAAAAGTGGATTTTCCGCAGGCCACCGGCCCCGTAATGCCGATGATCTCCCCCGGGTGGGCTGTCAGATCCAGCCCCGCAAAAATCGGCTCCTCGGTATACCCAAAGGACAGATCCTCTAGCGTTACATCGGCGGGGGCGGGCACAGCCAGCTCGTCCGGCTCCTCCGGCAGTTTCATCAGCGGTTTGATGCGCTTCCAGGAGACTTCGGCTTTCTGCACCGCGTTGAACAGCTTCGCTGCTTTCGAAGATTTTACCGTCAGCTTGGTAAAGCAGGAGAGGAACGTAGTAAACGCCGCAATGTCCCAGGCCTGCCACCCGGTGCCCAGCACGTTTTTGGCACCGAACCACAAAATGAACAGCACGCCCGCTTCGGACACCGCCAGATACAGCGGCGGCAGGGCCGATTGCCACACGTTGCTGCGCACGGCGGTCTTTTCGTAGGTGGTCAGCACGTCCTCGTACCGGGCCTCGCGGGCGGTCTCGCAGCCGTAAATGCGGTAGGTGGCGGCGTTCTGGGCACGGTCCAGCGTGGCGGCGCTTAACGCACCGGCGGCCTTTTTGCAGGCGGCGCCTTCGCGCTGCACCGGCTTTTTCATCCACGCCGCGCATAGGTAGGAGACCGGTGTAAACAGCAAACTCAACAGCGCCAGCCGCCAATCATACACCAGCAGCATCACGATGTAACCTACCAGCGCTACGCCGGTATCAAAAATTTCGGTGGTGAATTTCCGCATGCCCTCCACGCAGTCGTCCACGTCAGAGATGGCCTTGGTCATCAGCTCGCCCGCACCCTCTTTTTCCAGCGCGGCGCGGCTCTGGCGCACCAGGTTGGCGTACAGGATGCCCTTCATCCGGCGGTTGATGTTATTGGCAAAGCGGCGCACGTAAAAGCGCTTGATGAACCGCGCCGCCTGCACCACCAGCGTAACCAGCACATAGGTCAGCACCAGTATGGCCATGGCCGCGGCGGTGGCGCTGCCGTCCAAAATATCGGCCAGGCATTGGGCCAGCCGCCCCTCAAACCAGGGCGTGGCCAGCAGACCGATGTTGTAGATCAGGCCCGAAACGGTGACCAGCGCCAGCGGCAGCCATTCGATGCGGAAGTAGGCGCCGATGCGGTCCGGGCGGAAGTTCTTGTCATTCTGCATGTTCCGCTTCACCCTCTGTGGCTTGTTTAAAGTGCGGGAACCCCGCGCGGCTCTCGGTCTTGGAGGCCGTGTACAGCTTGTGCAGCGTAGCCGCAAAGGCGGCGGCCTCGTCGGCGGGCAGGGCACTGGTCAGGTACTCGTAAAATTCGGCCTCGATCTCCGCCTTGGAAGATTTCAGGCTTTCGGCTTTCTCGGTGGGGTACAAAAGCTGGCTGCGGCGGTCATTGGGGCTGGCCTTGCGCACCAAATAGCCTTTCGCTTCCAGGTTTTTGGTGCGCCGGGCGATGGCCGCCTTGTCGGCGTGCAGCAGCTCGGCCAGCGCCGCCTGGGTGCAGCCGGGGTGGTGGCGCAGCGCGTGGATCAGGTCGATCTCCGCCGTGCCAACGCCCTTTTCCCGCAGGGTAAGCAGTACCAGCTTCTCTGCCTCGCGGGCAATTTTGGTAATTTCGCGTTCGGTAATATCCATAGCCGCCTCCGTATCCGGGCAAACTGGTTGCACCTACATCGTTGTACATGCAACAATTATAGCCTGCTTTCCGCCTTTGTCAACAAAAGCAGAAAATTTATCCCCGCCGCGCAGTACAAAAAACAAAATAGGCATACCCAACCGTCCCATTTTGTGCTATACTTATTTTATATTATGGTTTAAGGAAGGGTTCCTGTTATGTATCAGATGGGTGACAGTAAATTGGAAGTCCGCGAACTGCTGGTCAAGGCGTTCGCCAGTGCGTGGGAGGCCGGAGATAAAACGGTCGACCGCGATACGTATATCAATAGCAGCATCAACGTGATCGACTCTCTGCAGGTCGGCCCCGAGATGATCTATGGCGAGGAAGGCCAGGGCCTGCTGGAGGGCGAGCTGGACCACCTGCCCGACCTGCTGCGCGCCGACGGCGCCTGGGTCTACTACGAGGTCCCGGCCGAGAACTTCTTCATCCTGACCTGGATGATCGACGCCGACAAGGCCGCCGAGAAGGTCGCTTCGCTGAAAGATGAGGAAGGCAGCCTGGCCTGCATCGTTGATCTTTCGCAGGAGTGGCACCGCGCCTAATACACCACCAAACCAGGGAAAGGGGGACAGCACCATGAACCGGGACAGCATCTATCTGCCGCGGGATGTCATCGGCCTGTTGCAAACGCTGCAAAGCGCCGGGCACACTGCCTATGTGGTGGGCGGCTGCGTGCGTGACAGCCTGCTGGGCCGCACCCCCGGGGACTGGGACATCTGTACCTCGGCCCGGCCGGAGGAGATGCGCCGCCTGTTTGCCGACCATCAGCTGATTTTGACCGGCGAAAAGCACGGCACGGTGGCGGTGGTGCTCCACGGCAAACCCTACGAGATGACCACCTATCGCCTGGACGGCAACTACCACGACCACCGCCATCCCGACGCGGTGCAGTTCGTGGACGATCTGCCCAGGGACCTGGCCCGGCGGGATTTTACCATCAACGCCATGGCCTACGCCCCGAGCAGGGGCATTATTGATCTGTACGGCGGGCGGGATGACCTGGCGGCGGGCATGATCCGCTGTGTGGGTGACCCGGCCCAGCGCTTTGCCGAGGATGCTCTGCGCATCCTGCGGGCGCTGCGCTTCTCGGCTCGGCTGGGCTTTGCTTTGGACGAAGCCACCGCCGCCGCTGCCCTGCAGGCGCGGGATACGCTGCAAAGCGTGAGCGCCGAGCGTATTTATACCGAGATCGACGGTCTGCTCGGCGCCCCCAACGCGGGGCCGACACTGGCAAAATACGGCGAGATCCTGGCTGGTGCGGTGCCCGAAGTGCAGGCCTGCATCGGCTGCACCCAGCCCGGCCGCTGGCATTGCTACGATGTGTGGCAACACTCGGCCGTGGCGGTGGAAAAGCTGGACCTGCGCGGCCAGGATACCCGCGGCGCGCGGGTGCTGTGCTGGGCAGCGTTTCTGCACGATATTGCTAAACCCCAGTGCCGCAGCGTGGGCGCGGACGGTGCGGCCCACTTTAAGGGCCACAACCAGCGGGGCGCGGCGATGGCCCGCACGATTTTGCGCCGCCTGAAAGCCCCCGGCTATCTGATCGAGGGGACTACCGGGCTGATCGCCATCCATGATGCCCCGGTCCCGGCGGGGGACACCGCCATTTTAAAAAGTCTCAACCGCTACGGCGCGGTGTTTTTGCACCGGCTCTGCGCGCTGAAATATGCCGACCTGGACGCCCACGCCGACACGCCGGAGGTCAAAGCCCGGCGGAACGAGGTGGCCGCCTTTGAGGCCCGGATGACCGAGCTTTCCAAGACCGCTTGCTACACCATGCGCCAGCTGGCCGTAAACGGCGGCGACCTGATGGAAGCCGGCCTGCCCGCCGGCCCCGCCGTGGGTGCTACCCTGCAGCGACTGCTGACCGCCGTTATGGAGGGCCGCGTGCTGAACGAAAGAGCCGCACTGTTGGAGTTTGCGTTGAGTTGAAACGAAAAGGATGAAAGTATGATCTTCGGCATCGGCACCGACCTTTGCGCGGCAGACCGCATGGCGGCAAAGCTGCAAAAGCCCGCCTTTGTGCAGCGTGTTTTTTCCCCGGCGGAACAGGCCCTGCTGAACGAGCGGGGCGGCACCCACCGTGCCGAGACAGCCGCCGCCAACTTTGCCGCCAAGGAGGCTTTTTTAAAGGCCGCAGGCACCGGCCTAGGCGGCTTTGCACTGACAGATTTAACGGTATTGCGTAAAGAAAGTGGCGCGCCTTATTTTGCCCTGACCGGCCCCGCCGCCGAATGGACCGCCGCCAACGCCCTGACCCCGCACCTGAGCCTGACCCACGAAAACGGCCTGGCCTGCGCGTTTGTAATTCTGGAACAAAACAAATAACTGCCTTTTACGGGCGGCCATGGGCCGCCTTATTTTGTAACAATCGGAAAGGAGGTCCGCCGTGCCGACAAAAGCCCCCCGCGCCAGCAATCTGGAACTGCTGCGCATCCTTTGCATGCTGCTCATCATCGGCGACCACCTCACCGGCCAGGGCGGCATTGCGGATTATTCCACGCTGCCGTCCTCCTTCGTGTTCTGCCTCATCGGCTGCGGCTCCCGCATTGCCTGCACCGTGTTTGTGCTGGTGGGCAGCTGGTTTATGTGCGAACAGCCGTTCAAAACCCGCCGCCCGTTGTCGCTTTGGCTGTCGCTGTGGCTGTACACCGTGCCGGTCACGCTGCTGTGCAGGCTGGCCGGGCTGGATGTCTCCCTCGGCGCACTGCGCTGGGCGGTGTTTCCCGCCGGTACGCGCCAGCTGTGGTTCATCTCGGACTATTTGGTGCTGCTGCTCTGCGTGCCGCTGCTCAACCGGCTGCTGCACGGGCTGCCCCGCCGCGCCCACAAAGGCGTGCTGCTGGTGCTGGCTGTGCCGCTGGTCGTTTACCCCACGGTGTTTGGCCAGGACGGAATTTTGGGCGATACGGCGTGGATGTTCCTCTACGATTACCTGCTGGCTGCCTACCTGCGCCGCTGGCCGGATAACCGCCTGTCCCGCCTGCTGAACCGCCCCGCCGTGGCGCTTGTCCTCGGCCTGGGCCTGCCGCTGGCCAACACCGCCATCCGCGCGGTGCTGGAATACCGGGGCGCGACCGACAGCAAGGCGTTCCAGTACATTGCCTACTACCGCACGGCGTTGGGCGCACTGCCCGGCCTGCTGGCGGCGCTGGCGCTGTTCCACTTCTTCAAAAATCTGGACCTCGGCAGCAACCGGTTCATCAACGGGCTGGCGGGCACGACGCTGGGCGTTTACATCCTGCACCAGGTCCCCGTGCTGCGGGACTTTTTGTGGAACGGCATCTTCCACGCCCAGGCGCACCACGGCTCGGCGGCGTACACGCTGCTGGTCATCGTGCTGACTTTCGCGGGCTGCGCGGCCATCGACACGCTGCGTACCAGGTTTATCATGCAGCCCTTGCAGCGCAGCCGTGCGTTTACGGCTTTTTGCGTCAAAGGCGACGCGCTGGCCGCAGAAATCGAAAAACAGAGTGATTAAAAAAACCTCCTCTCGCTTATACTCTAGGTAAGCAAACGAGAGGAGGCTTTTTCTATGGAAGTGCACAGAGGCGAGGTTTTTTACGCCGACCTAAGCCCCGTCGTGGGCAGCGAGCAGGGCGGGATACGGCCGGTACTTATCATCCAGAATGAGATCGGCAACCGGCACAGCCCCACGGTGATCGCAGCGGCCATCACCAGCCGGCAGGATAAAAACCGCCTGCCTACGCATATCAGCGTGCGGGCCGACCGCTGCGGCCTGGCCAAGGACAGCATTATTTTGACCGAGCAGATCCGTACCCTGGATAAGCGCCGCCTGCGGGAGCGCGCGGGCCGCATCCCCGAGGATGACATGCGCCGCGTGGATGAAGCCCTGGGCGTATCCATGGGGCTGGAAAGCCAGAACACCCACCAGGACGGCGGTTATTTCTGAGGATCGGCGGCATCTTCCTCCACACTGACGGGCACGCCGCGGTGCTCCACGGGCGTGGAGAACACGATTTGCGTGCGGGTGCGGCCAAACTGCTGCAAATGGTTGATGAACTGGTCCAGCTCCTGCGTGGTGGCAAACAGCACCTCGATCAGCATGCTGTAATCGCCGGTCACGCAGTTGCACTCCACCACATGGGGGCAGCTTTCAATGTAGGGGTAAAATTCCGGCTTGCGCTGGGGGTCCATGTCCAGGTTGATGAACGCCTTGACCATGTACCCCAGCATCGGCGCGGCCACCTGGGCCTGATAGCTCATGATCGCGCCGGAGCTTTCCAGCCGGGCCATGCGGGCCGACACCGCAGGGCTGGATAAAAATACACGATCAGCAATTTCTTTCAGCGGTGCGCGGGCGTCCTTTTGCAGGATGTCCAAGATTTTTCGATCGATACGGTCCATAGCTTCCCCCTAAAAATACCCTCTAAAAAACAGACACGACCCCCACCAACGGCGCGTCATTGCACCGCAAGTAGGGGTCGCTTTACTATGTAAAGTATTCTAGCACACAAAACCAAAAAAGTAAAGTGCCGGCTGAAAAAAAAAATGGGTGAGAGGATGCGCCACCTCCCTCCCAGAGGGAGGCTTTTAGCGGTTCCACTCTGGCATATCCGGGAACACATCCCTTGCACTGAACAACCGCTCGTTATAATACATCTCAAAATGGCAGTGGTTCCCGAAGGAGTTGCCGGTATTGCCCACATAGCCTATGACCTGCCCCTGCTCCACCACGTCGCCTACGTGCACCGCCTGGGCCGACATGTGGGCGTACAGCGTTTGGTACCCGTTGCCGTGGTCGATCTTCACGTAGTTGCCCCAGCTCCAATGGCGGGTACATTCCACCACGGTTCCGGCGTCGGAGGCGTAAATTTCGGTGCCGTAGGGTGCGGCAATGTCCGCGCCACGGTGATAGTTGATTCCGGGAGTAAAGTTCGCCCAGCGGGAAATGTGCCGGTAGGCGGGCACGGGCCAGATGAAACTGCCGGTGCCCAGCTTGCCGATCATCCCGCTTTGCAACCGGGTGCCCCGGCGGATGACCTCCGGCACCGGCTCGGCAGTGCGGGCTACATCCAACACGCGGCTGTCCACCTCGGCGCCGTTTTCGTACACTACCTCGTAGGTCACGGTCTCGCGGCCCGGCACGCCGGTCTGCACGGTCTCGCTTTTGCCAAAATCCAGCGTGTCATCTTCCACAATTTGGGTATCGTAGGCAAGCTCCTGCTCGTACCGCTCCCGGCGGCGGATCTGTACCCGCAGCAGCTCGCCGTCATTGGCCTGCAGGGCGGATACAACCTCGGTATAGGGGCTGACCGACCCGGTCAGGTAAATGCCGTCTGCCAGCGTCAACTCGTGGGCAAACACCACGCGGCTGTCGGCGTCGGCGGGGTCCATGTACGGACGGCGCACCGCGGCCAGCAGGGTGCGCAGGTGGTCGCCCTCGGTGGTCACAAAGCGCAGGGCGCCGTCCACGTAGACGGCGGTGCCCGCAGTGATTTCACTGCCGCTGGCCTGTAAAATGGCGTTGGCCACCTCGCCGGGGGTCATCGTGTCGGCGCTGACGGCCAGCGTAAAGGCTGGGTCCAGGTCCCAGTTGGGCACGTCGGCCCCTGCCGCTTCCAGAAGGGCGCGGGCGGTGTTCACGCGGGCCTGCACATCGGCACGGGCGGTGTCAAAGTCCTGCTCGCTGGCCACATAGCCCACCACGGTGCCATTTACTTCCACCCGCAGGGCAAAGGGCTGGCCAAGCCAGGTGCGCACCAGCCACGCAAAGGCCAGCGCTCCCGCCACCGGGACCACCAGCCCCAGCCATGCTTTGGGGCGGCGCAAGGCCTGCCGCAGCTGGATGCACCCCAGCGCGACGGGGCGCAGCACCGCCGTCAGCAGCGCACCCAGTACCCGGGCAAACCAGCGGGTAAAGGCGGCCAGCCCGCGTGCAAGGCAGAGCAGCCGATACTCTACATAAAAGCCAAACCAATACAAAAAGTCGTTACTCATTGTGGTACGTAAGCTAGCGGGTTCACGCGGGCGCGGTTGACCCGCAGTTCCAGGTGCAGGTGATAGCCGCCGCCCCCGGTGCTGTACACGTTGCCGGTGTTGCCCACGTAGCCGATGACCTGCCCCTTGGTCACAGCGCTGCCCTGGCTGACGGCAATGCTGCTCAGGTGGGCATACAGGCTGTCGTAGGTGTTGCCGTCGTCGGCCGTGCCGTGGCTGATCTGCACACAGTTGCCGTAGCTGTACACGGCGGCGGCCGCGCTCACGATGCCATCAGCAATGGCGTAGACCGGCGTGCCGCCCGGCGCGGCAAAGTCGGTGCCCCGGTGGGGGATGCCCCAGGGGTCGGCCTCGCCAAACTGGGTGGTGATGCGCCCGTAGCTGTCCAGCGGGCAGCGGAAGGCAAGGCTGGTCAGGTGCAGGTCGGCGGTGGTGTACTTGCTGCTTTGGGCGCGGGCGTAGGCGTCCAGATCCGCCGTGGCCTGCAGATAGGCTTTGCGGGCGGCTTCGGTCACCACAGCTTGTGCCTGTTCGGCGGCCTGCTGCTCGGTCAGGGCGGTGTTGGCGGCTTGTAAGGCGCTGCCAAGCTCGTTTTGTGTAGCTTCCAGGGCGGTCTGCTGGGCATCCAGCGCCGCGCGGGCGGCCTCGGCTTCGTCAGCAGCGGCTTGGGCCTCGGCGCGGGCGGTGTCCAGGGCTTCGGCCTCGGCGTTCAACTGCGCCAGGGCGGCGCTGTTGTGGTCGGCCAGCTCCCGCAGGGTCTCGGCAAAGGACAGCATCTCGTACAGGCTGCGGGCCTGCATCAAAAGGGTAATGCTGCCGCCGCCGTCCAAAAGCTGCATCGCGCCCATCTGGCTTTTGCAGCGGACCAGGCTGGCGTCGTACTCGGCCTGCTTGTCCGTCAGCGCCTGGGCGGCTTGCTCGGCGGCCGCGGTGCGCTCGTCCAGGGTGCGCTGGGCCTCCTGCAAGGCTGTATATATGCCGCTCAACTGGGCGGCGACTTCGGCGCTCTGCCCCTGCAATTGGTCGATCTGGCTCTGGGTCTCGCTTTGCTGGTTTTGCAGTTCTTCCAGTTCTTGCTGGGCTTCGTTGTAGGCCTGCTGGGCTTGATTCTGTTTTGCCGATAATTCGTCCTTTTTGTTGTCGGCATACGCGCCAAACGGCGCAAAAAGGGTGCAAAAAAGCAGCCCCGCCGCCAACAGGGCGGGGCCGGGGGAAGAATATTTCATAGGAGTGTTACCTTATTATAGGGTAGACAGGAGTTCACAAACCGTCTGCGGGTCTACGGGTTCGCTGTTTTTCAGCACTTCCCAATGCAGGTGGGGGCCGGTGCTGGCCCCGGTGCTGCCGCAGGCGGCGATCTCCTGGCCTTGCACGACCTGCTGCCCGACCTGCACCTTCACGCTGCCCAGGTGGCTGTATCGCGTCTGCCACGAGGCACCGTCGTCCATGCCGTGGTACAGCACCAGATAGTAGCCGTCGTCCTCATTATAGTCGTACTCGGTCACGGTGCCGTCGGCGGCGGCCAGTACGGTGGTGCCCTCCGGGGCCGCCAGGTCTACGCCGGTGCGGTTTTGGGCGAAAGTGCTGCTCATCCGCACATCGTCAGAAAGGTCGAGCGGCAGCGAAAAGACAACGGCCTGCGCCCCCTGGCCGCCCAGTGCTTCATCCATCGTGTGCATGGCATCGTATAGCTTGGCGTCGACGCATCGGTCAATGAGTTCCTGCCGCTCCTCGTCGGTCGGCTCGGCGCTGTCGCCCTCCCCGTGATAGGCGGTAAACCAGCGCGGAGAGGTCAGGGTGTTATCCACATATACTTCAAAATGACACTGGTTGCCGGTGGTTCGGCCGGTGCTGCCTACGTAGCCGATGATCTGCCCCTGGATAACATGCTGTCCGACTTCCACAGTATAGCTCTGCAGGTGGGCGTACAGGGTGCGCCAGCTGTAACCCTCGCTGTTCGTGCCGTGGTCGATGACCACAAAATTGCCCCAGCTGTAATGCTCGGCGGCCTGGACGACAACGCCATCGGCCGCGGCCAGCACATCGGTGCCGGGGGCGGCACACAGATCGTCACCGCGGTGGCCGTTGCCCATAAAGCGGGAAATGTACTTGTAATCCGGTACAGGATCGATAAACAGCGGGCTGTTGTCGGGGTCCTCCAGCAGCGGCAGCTGGGCGGTGTTGACCACAGCGGTGGGTGCCTGCGTCGGTGCGGGGGTAGGCGTGGCCTCCGGCTCAGCGGCTTCGGCGGTCTCCGGCGTGGCGGCGGGGGCGTTTTCCAAAGTAGGGCGCACCATGCAGGCCGTCATGCTGGCAGCGATGACCACGGCGCAGACCACCATGGCCCCGGCCCCCAGGCGGCGGTAATGCAGCAGATGCACGATGCGGGTCTTAGCGCTGCCCTGACCAAAGGCCAGGCTGCCGGGCACGCCGCGCCCCTGCATGGCAAACCGCAGAATGCTCTCGCAGTAGGCGCTGCAGGCGGCGGAAGATTGGCCTCGCACGGCAGCTTCGTCGCAGGCGGCCTCCATGTCGCGCTCAAACTCGCGGAAGGCCAGCCACGCCAGCGGGTTGAACCAGTGCAGGCAGGCCACGGCGTAAAACAGCGGCTTGGTCAGCGGGTCGCCCCGGCGGATGTGGGTGCGCTCGTGCAAGATGACGGCGTCCCGGGCGGGGCCAGCCAGCCCGGCGGGCAGGTAGACGCGGGGCCGCAGCAGGCCCAGGGTAAAGGGCGTAGGCACACAGGGACCGCTGAAGCAGCCATCCGGCGTTTTGCAGGCCAGCGCCACCTGGCGGGACAGGCGCAGGTAGCCCCACACGGCACGCACGGCCAGCAGTGCCACGCCCACAGCCCATACCGCCGCCAGCAGATGCCACACGGTCAGTGTGGTGTACCAGGGCGCAGGCGCGGCGGGGGCGGCGGGAACCATGGCAGGCAGGTCCGGGGCGGTAAGCTCCGGCTGGGTCAGGGCCTGCACAGTGTCGGCGGCCTCGGCCAGTTGGGTGTTTTGCGGGCGGGGCAGGGCAAGCGGGATGCCAAAGGGCAGCACGAACCGCAGTCCCACGGCCAGCCACAGCCAGCACAAAAACCGGCTGGGCGCATGGGCACGGCGCAACAGGCGGCAGACGACCCAGGCCGCCAGCGCCGCCGCGCTGCCCCACAGGCTGAGCAGCAAAAACGAAAGCACAGTGCTGCGCATAATAGTCACCCCTCTTTCGATTGGGCCGCGTCCAACAGGGCGCGGATCTCGGCCGCTTCGGCGGCACTGATGGGCTTCGAGTTCAAAAATGCGGCCACGAAGCGCGGCAGGCTGCCGTCAAAGGTCTTGTCCACCACGGCGGCGCTCTCGGCGCACTGCACTTCCTCCTTTTTTACCAGGCTGGTCACAGTGCCGCCCTCGTTTTGCAGAATGCCGCGCTCGCACAGCTTTTTCAGCACGGTATAGGTGGTGCTTTTTTTCCAACCCAGCTCGGCGGCGGAAAGTTTGACCAGCTGGCCGCTGGGCAGGGGCTCGGTGTCCCACACCAGGCAGGCAAACCGGTATTCAGCTTCGGCTAAATGGTTCATGGTTTTCTCCTTTGGTCTACATGGATAGACTCCTTCTATTGGTAGTCTATCACAGTAGACCAAAATTGTCAATGAAAAATGCTTTCCCCCACCTAGGGTATATCTGATAAGTCAAAAGTGCTGGAAAATTCGCTGAAAAGCAACAGCTGCAAGGCGCGAATCCGCTGCAATACTGGATGTATTGCAAGGATGAGCAACGCAGCAGATGTGCTTTTTAGTAGAATTGAACAGCGCTGAGGACTTTTCAGATACACCCTAAGCAGGGGAAAGCAGAAATTAAATTACCTTATGCTCCATCCATTTGCCGCTATAAAACCGTACCCCAAACAAAATACTCCGGCAGATCCAATCCACAAACATGCCAAACCATACGCCGGTCAACCCCATGTGCATCTGCAGCACAAAGAAATAGCTTAAAATCACGCGGAACACCCACATGCTGGCAATACTGACGAGCATCGTAAACTTGGCATCGCCGCCGCTGCGCAGGGCGTTGGGCAGGGTAAAGCTGGGGGCCCAGAACACCACGCAGAACACGCTGAACCAGTGCACCACCACCGTGCACATGCTGGCCGCCTCGGCCGACAGGTGGAACCAGGTGATAATCTCCGGCAGCAGCAAAAACATGACCAAATTGGTCAGCCCCAGGCCCACGATGGCAATACCGGTCAGCTGCAGGGAGTACTTTTTCGCCTGTTCCTTGTCCCCGGCACCCAGACAGCGGCCCACCACTGGGATCATGGCCAGGTTCATCGTAGCGCCGGGCACGTTGGCCGCCGTGCAAACGCTGTTGGCCACGGCATTGGCCGCAATGGCGGCGGTGCCCAGGGTCGAGGTCAGGCTGCTGACGCACAGCTTGCCGATTTGGAACATGCCGTTCTCCAAACCCGACGGCACACCGATGGCCAGCACCTTCATGATTGGCTCCTTGCGGGGGCGCAGGTCGGCAAAACCGGCCACCCGCAGCGGGTTGTGGATGTTCTGGTTCTGCCACAAGATCCACACTGCCGCAAACACGCGGCCGATCAGCGTAGCCAGCGCCGCGCCCACAACGCCCATGCCAAAGCCATAAATCAACAGCGCGTTGCCGCCGATGTTGATGACATTCATCACCAAACTGGCCAGCATGCTGATGCGGCTGTTGCCCTGGGCACGGAACAGCGCTGCGCCGCCGTTGTACAGCCCAATGAACGGGTAGGAGATGGCGCTGATGATGAAATACTGCTGCGCGTAGTGCATGACCTCGTCGTCAATGCTGCCAAACACCCCGCGCAAAATGGGGCAGGACAGCGCCAGGCACAGCACGCCCACCGCAACCGTGGAGATGGCCAGCACGCTGTACAGCTGGGCCGCGCTGCGCTGGGCGCTCTCCTGGTCGCGGCGGCCCATGTACTGGCTGGCGACCACCGCGCCGCCGGTGGCCAGTGCCGCCAGGATTTGGATAATCAGAATGTTCAGGCTGTCCACCAGCGACACGCTGGACACAGCCGCCTCGCCCACACCGGCCACCATCAGGGTGTCAGCCATGCCCATCGTCACGCTTAGGGTCTGCTCCAAAAACAGCGGCCAGATCAGCGCCACCAGCGCAGACCGCGTAAAAAGCGGCGCCTTTGCTTGCGTTGCGGTACCCATACCGGGAGTTCCTCCTTCATTTTCCTAAACCCAAAGGGCATAATATCTGCACGAATTATGTATCATTATAGCCCAACATCCGCGGTGATGCAATTGATAAAAAGCAAGGCAAACAGGCAAAAATTGCGCAAATTTGCTGTCCGGCTGCCGATGGCACAAAATTTGCAATCGGATGGATATTGCCCGGTTTGGGGCAGCAAAAAAACCGGGCCCCGCAGCGGGGACCCGGTTTTTTGGTATAAAGTTTAGAAGTCGACCTCGGTGTCGTAGTAGCAGCACTTCAGCAGCTTTTCCATTTCTTCCTGGCTGGGCTGGCGCGGGTTGGAGCCCGTGCAGGCGTCGGCGATGGCGTTCTTGGCGATCTCAGGCAGTCTCTCCAGGAACACATTCTCCGGGACAAAGCCCTGCTCGCAGGGGTAAGAGTCGGGGCCGTAGTGGCCGATGCAGTGCGGGATGTTCAGGTCGTCGTTCATGCCGCGCAGGTACTTGATAAGCAGGGCGACCTTCTCGTCGTCGTTGGCGCCGCCCAGGTTCATCTTGTCGGCGATCACACCGTAGCGGGCTTTGGCGGTGGGGTCTTTGGCGTTGAAGGCGATGACCTTGGGCAGGTACATGGCGTTGGCGGCACCGTGGATGATGTGGGCACCGTAATCCGCAAAGGCCGCGCCGGTCTTGTGGGCCATGCTGTGCACGATGCCCAGCAGCGCGTTGGAGAACGCCATACCGGCCAGGCACTGTGCATTGTGCATGGCGTCGCGCTTATCCATATCGCCGTTGTAGCTACCAATGAGGTTGGCCTGGATCATCTCGATAGCATGCAGGGCCAGCGGGTCGGTAAAGTCGCAGTTGGCAGTGGAAACGTAAGCCTCGATGGCGTGGGTCATGGCGTCCATACCGGTGTGGGCCACCAGCTTTTTGGGCATGGTGTGGGCCAGCTCGGGGTCGACGATGGCGACATCGGGGGTGATTTCAAAGTCAGCGATAGGATATTTGATGCCCTTCTCATAATCGGTAATGATGGAGAAGGCAGTCACCTCGGTAGCAGTGCCGGAGGTGGAGGAGATGGCGCAGAAGTGTGCCTTGCGGCGCAGCGGCGGGATGCCAAAGACCTTGCACATATCCTCAAAGGTGATGTCAGGATACTCGTACTTGATCCACATGGCCTTGGCAGCATCGATGGGGGAACCGCCGCCGATGGCAACGATCCAGTCCGGCTGGAATTTCTCCATTGCAGCCGCGCCCTTCATGACGGTCTCAACGGACGGGTCAGGCTCGATACCCTCGAACAGCTCCACTTCCATGCCGGCTTCTTTTAAGTAAGCCTCGGCACGATCCAGGAAACCGAACCGCTTCATGGAGCCGCCGCCGACGCAGATCATTGCGCGCTTGCCGGGCAGGGTCTTCAATGCCTCCAGGGCTTTGGGGCCGTGATACAGGTCACGAGGGAGAGTAAATCTTGCCATAAAATTGCCTCCTTTATAGCTTGACAAATTATTGTCAAATTCATTACTTAACATTTTACGCTGATTCCGTTTAAAGGTCAATTGACGTTTGAACGAATTTGCGACCCAAATTTCGGCATTTTGCCAGATTGCGTTTCATAGCTTGAAAAGAACTGAACTACGCTGAAAAGGGGGCTTCTCTCATGCGTCACCTTTCACCTTTGCAAACCAAGGGGATGCGGCTGCGCATCCGGCTGCTGGCAGGTGTGCTGGCTGTGGGATGCCTGGGCGGGCTGGTAGGGCGGCTGGCCGTGCTGCAATTGGTGGACGCCGACGGTTATGCCGCCCGCGCCTCCGACCAGCAGCTGCGCGGGGCCACACTGCCCGCCGCCCGCGGGGAGATTACCTCGGCTGATGGCACGCTGCTGGCTGCCAGCGAGACCTGCTGGACCATCCGTGCCGCCCCGCGGGAGCTGGCCGACGAGCTGGTGGAGCCTACCGCCAAAGCATTGAGCGGGATCCTGGAACTAGACTATGCGGAAACGCTGGAAAAATTCTCGATCCGCACCTCCAACGACTGCCTGCTGCGCCGCCGCGCCAACCGGGAGATGGCCGACGCCGTGCGTGCCTGGTGTCAGGAGCACAATGCCCAGGGCATCCAGATCCGGCAGGATACCCGCCGCGTCTACCCGCAGGGGGATTTTATGGGCGGCCTGCTGGGCTTTACCGATGTAGACAACGCGGGCCTGTGGGGGCTGGAACTTTACTATAATAAGGAGTTGACCGGCCAGAACGGGCAGATCTTAACGGCCAAAAACGCCTGGGGCTACGACATGCCCACCCACTACCAGACCCTGCAGGAGGCCGTGCCCGGCAACAGCCTGACGCTGACCATCGACGCAGAAATTCAGCACTGGCTGGAAAGCGCCCTCTCCGCTGCCGTGCAGGAGCACCATGTGGCCGAGCGGGGTGTGGGCATTGTGATGGATGTGCAGACGGGGGCTGTGCTGGCGATGAGCTGCCAGCCGGACTACGACCCCAACACGCCCCGGCGGCTCATCGATGACGATGCCCGCGCGGCGGTGGATGCCCTGACCGGTGAGGAGCGCAGCGCCGCCCTGCAAAAGGCCCAGCAGGCCCAGTGGCGCAACAAGGCCATCAGCGACCTGTACGAGCCCGGCAGTGTATTCAAGCTCATCACAGCGGCCGCCGCGCTGGACAGCGGTGCCTGCAAGCCCACCGATTACTTTGTATGCGCGGGCAAGATCAGCGTGGCAGGCACACGGTTCCGCTGCGCCAACGGCCACGTCCACGGAGCCGAGACTTTCGCACAAGGGCTGGCCGTCAGCTGCAACCCCTGCTTTATCCAGATCGGCGCACGGCTTGGGAAAGAACGATTCTGCGATTATTTTTCCGCCTTTGGCTTGCGGGAGGCTACTGGCATCGACCTGCCCGGCGAGATCAAGCGCAGCGAATATTATACAGCCGACCGGATGGGTCCGGTAAACGATTTTGTATAAGAAAAAGAACGCGAATTTATTTGATTTTTTGGCTAAAATGCAGTATCATGAAAGCAAAAAAGATGGGACATGGAGGCGACTATGAAATCACCTGAGGTGCAGTTCACGCCGGAAGATCGGCTGATATTGGATTCCTACTGCCAGATGCTGGACGGCCTGGCACAATATTTGGGCACAGGCTATGAACTGGTGCTGCATAGTTTGGAAGACCTGGAACATTCGGCAATTCGGGTGATGAATAGTCACACGGGCCGCAGCGAGGGCGCACCTATCACAGAATTGGCCCTTACGATGTTGGGACGTATCCACGCACAGACCCAGGGGGATACGGTCTGCTATTCCAGCACAAACCGTGATGGAAAACCGCTGCGCTCTTGTACGATCGCAATCCGGGGCAGTGAACAGCGAATCATCGGGTTACTGTGTATCAATTTTTATATGGACACCCCGCTTTCGCAGCTTCTGGAAACGATTTCCCCCGCACAGAGCCAGCCTGTAGCGGAAACCTATGTACAGAATTCTACAGAAATGGTTTCTGCTGCCGTACAGCGTGCGGCAGCAGAAACCGATGCAGAAGGGCTGGCGGGAAGTGTACTGCGTAACAGAGAAATTGTCAGTAAGTTGTATGCCTCGGGCATTTTCAATATCAAGGACGCAGTGATTCAGGTGGCAGACAGCCTGAACATTTCAAAAAACACCGTGTACCTTCATTTGCGCCACTGCAAGGGACTTGAATAAAAAAGTTAAGCCTTTGCAATAAAATACTTTTCATTCTTAGCTGCAATTTGCACGGAGAATGTGTATACTATAGACAGTTCAGTAAGGCAAAGATGCCAGCCGGGCAGACAACCCGGCTGGCATCTTTTTTTGCGTAACAGCATAAATGTGACGATTTTTGCTGCAGAATCCGTGACTCGTCAGACTAAACAAAAGAAAGAAGAAACTTTCCTACAACTTGCCAATAGACTGAAAAATAGTTTATTGATATAATGAGGACAACGAGCAATGAAATATATTTCATTGCAAAAAGAACGAATTTTTTAAGGAGGACTATCTTATGAAAATCATTGCAACGAACAACGCACCCGCAGCCATTGGCCCGTATTCTCAGGGCATCGTTTCTGGAGGTTTCGCTTACTGCTCCGGCCAGATTCCTGTAAATCCCGCCGACGGTACGATCCCTGAGGGCATTGAGGCACAGGCTCACCAAAGCTGCAAAAATGTAGCAGCTGTGCTGGCAGCTGGCGGCACCGGCATCGATAAAGTAGTAAAGACCACCTGCTTCTTGGCAGACATGGCAGATTTTGCAACCTTCAATAGTGTTTATGCGCAGTACTTTACCAGCAACCCGGCCCGCAGCTGCTGTGCTGTTAAGGACCTGCCCAAGGGTGTGCGCTGCGAAATCGAGGCAGTTGCAGAAGTATAAAGGGGGACAACATGGAAAACTTCACCAACAAACAGATCAATTTCGATATTTTAAAGGAACGTGCCCATAACCTTCGCTGGGCCGAAGTCCCCGATGGTGTCATTCCTCTCACGGCAGCTGACCATGATTTCCCCTGTGCACCTGAAGTGGTAGAAGCCCTGACGGATTACATTAAGGATGGTTACTTCCCGTACATCGAAAACCGCGGCATGGAACGATTTAAAGAGGATCTCGCAAAAAGTTTCCGTGAGCGTAAGAACGAGCCGGTGGAAGCTAAATATGTGTTGCCCATTGACAGTGCTGCCCGTGGTATGCAGGTGATTGCGGATGCGTTCCTGCAGCCGGGGGATGAGTGCCTTGTGTTTGACCCCGTGGATTTCCTGTTCCGTACCTCGATGTCGAACGCCGGTGCAACCATCAAACTGTTCCCCTCGAATCTGAAAGAGGACCGTATCAGCCTGGAAGGGCTGGAAAATTACATCACCCCAAAAACCAAAATGATCGGTTTCTGCAACCCGCATAATCCGATGGGGATGCTGTATACAAAAGAGGATCTGGATTATCTGTTGACCCTGTCCGAAAAGTATGGATTCTACATCATGAACGATGAGATCTGGTCGGATATGATCTACCCGGAAGCTCACTTCAACAGCCTGCTGGAGTTTGGACCGGAGCGCAATAAACGCACCCTTACCGTGTATGGTTTCTCCAAGACTTTCGGTGTGGCCGGCCTGCGTATTGGCTGCGTATATGCGACCAATCAGGAAAACTACGATAAACTTGTAGAAGCCTCTATGGTGGATTCTACCATCGGCGGCATCAATCTGCTTTCTCAGGTGGCTGGTATTGCCTGCCTGGAAAAGGGCTTTTATCGTGTGGATCAATTCGTGCAGCAAATCACAGAAAACCGCGATTATGCCCTGCAGCGGATTGCCGCAATGCCGGGAATTAAGTGCCACAAGCCGCAGGCAACCTTCGTGATCTTCCCGGATATCACTGAAACAGGAATGGACCCGGTGGAACTTGTAGAGCTTTTGAAAACCAAGTATAAGCTGGCGATCGTTCCCGGTGGTGAGCGCTTCTTTGGTCCCGGATCGGAAGGGCATGTGCGCATCTGCCTTGCCACCAGCCACGAAGTGCTGGAAGAAGGGTTGAACCGCTTGGAAGCCTGCCTGAAAGATCTTATGTCCGCTAAATAAGAGGTAAGCCCTGCAGCAATAAGGGGCTTGATATAAAGAGAGGTAAAAAATGGCACGCATTATTATTGCGGTCGTTTACATTGCTGCCATTCTTGTAATCGGTATTCTGGCAGGACGCAATGTAAAGACTTCGGAAGAATTTGCAACCGCGAACCGCGGTATCCCTTTTTGGACCAATGTGTTTTCCATGTCCAGCGCCTGGATCGGCGCTGGTTCTACTCTGGGCTGTGCCAGTATGTGTTATGCGTACGGTGTTTCTGGTTTTTATCTGGCTATCGGCGTAGGCATTGGCGCTATGTTGTCCAGCCTGCTGTTTGCTCGTAAGATTCGCGATGAAAACGTCAGCACCATTCCGGAACTGATCCGTAAACATCTGGGCAACAAGTGCGCCGATGCGATCGCACTGCTCAGCATCTTCTCGGTGTTCTCTGTGGTGGCATCGCAGATCCGTTCACTGGGTACGATCCTGAACATGTTTGTGCCGCAGCTCAGCCTGCTGACCGCCATGATCATTATGACGGCTGTTATGCTGGTCTATACGGTTATTGGCGGTATGGTGGCTGCAACCAAGACGGACAAGGTCAACATCATCCTGATGGTGTTCGCTGTTGTTATGGTGTTGCCGCTGGTCGCGCTGATCCAGGCAAATGGTATGGCCGGTGTGACTGCTGCCTTGCAGGAAAGCCGTCCCGAGATGCTCAAAGTCGGCGCTACGGTTGGTTGGGGCACGATGATTTCCTCTGCGCTCTACTTTGGCACCAGCAACATGATCAACAACGAGAACTTCCTGCGTATATGCGGTGCCAAGAGTGGCAGTGAGGCACGGAACGCCTCCCTTACCGCAACTCTGCTGATCTATGTACCGTATCTGCTGTTTGCCAGCCTGATTGGTTTGGTTGGCGCTGCGCTGATCCCGGAACTGGGCACTTCGGACTCCATCCTGCCCGCTATGATCAATAATTACACGGGTACATTCCTGGGTGCCATCCTGCTGGCAGCATTGTTGGCAGCTGTTATGGGGACCGCAGCATCGGTTACGATGGTTTGCTCCATCATGCTGTCCCGCGATGTGGTCGGCCGCTTCAAAAAGATGGATGACAAACAAACGCTTACCCTGCAGCGCATCTTTATGATCCTTGTCGCAATCGCGGGCCTGATCGTTGGCTATTTCGGATCTTCGATCGTGTCGATCATGGAAGATGTTGGTGCACCGGCTGGTGCGGCATTGGTTCCGATTTTCTGTGGTATTTTCTACTGGCGTAAAAAGATGAATGAGAAGGGAACCTTGATCACAATCGTTGTTGCCATCGTATCGACGCTGGGCTACTGGGCGCTGGGTTCGCCCCTGGGAATCAGCCATTTCCTGTTTGGCCTGATTTGTGCGGCAATCACAATGTTCGTTGCAAACAGCGCATGCTATGTTCCCAAGCAAGAGACAGAAAAAGCAGACTGAACGCTTTATAGAGGTGAATACTATGGGAATTATTGATTACCTGATTATTCTGGCTGGCTGGGGTATTGGAGCAGCCGTGCTATTCAACATGATCAAGGAGACCATCAAAAAGTAACTTACTCCATCTATACAAGGATTTCTCCCACCAGAGTTCCGTTTGGCCCTGTGACCAAGCGGAACTTTGGAGTGCCATTTTAAATCTATCAAAAAAGCAGCCCTGCGCCATTCTCCAAAGCGCAGGGCTGTTTTTGTTTAGTATTTATTTGGGAGCTTGCAAACTTCTATGCAGTGCCTCCCGCAAATTCTGCGGCAGGGCGGGCAGGGAGATGCCGCTGCCGGCGCTGCAACACAGGGCAATCAACCCGCCGGTCACGGTGCAGAAGATCGAGGTGCGGCAAGCGTCCATCGTCAAGCCGGGGTCGATCTCCCCGGCGGCCTGCAGGCGGGCCACCAGCGCATCGGTCAGGGCAGTCAGCTGGCTGCGACATGCGTTGGTACATTCGGGCAAAGCGGCCTGCTGGCCAAAGCTGCTGGCCAACAGCCGGTATGTGCTCATCCGCTGGGCGGCAACCTCCTGCAAATAGTCCACCAGCTCATTCTCCAAATCGACCAGCGTGCGGCAGCGGTCAAACCGGGCAGCGATGCGCTCGTTCTCCTGCGCAAAGCAGTAGCGGGCCACGCCCTGCAAAATCTCTTCTTTCGAGGAAAAATATTCGTACACGGTGCCTTTGCCGATGCCCGCGGCGTCGGCCAGCTGCTGGATGGTCATAGCGGCGGGGCTGACGCCCTGAGACGTTAAGGCCAGCGCGGCTTCGTATACTTTGGCTTTGCGCTGTGCATGGCTGTCAGGGGTCATTTCGCATCCTCCTTCGGGGGCAGCAGGGTGGTCTCAAAAGTGGGTTCCGCTTCGGCGTCGGCGGCAGGCTGGGCTGCACCGGCGCGGCGGGCGGCAAACTCTGCCGCAAATTCGGCGGCGTCATCGGGCAGATCGTCCATGCCATCGTCGCCCACGTCAATGTTCACCGGCGGCTTGCGGTAGAACAGGTCGTACATCACGGGCACGATGAACAGCGTCATCAACGTGGCATAGGTCAGGCCGCCAATGATTACGATGGCCATACCCTTGCTCATGTCGCTGCCCACATCCTGGCTGAACAGCATCGTTACCATAGCCAGCACGGTGGTCAGGGTGGTCATCAAAATGGGGCGCATACGGGTACGGCCGGTGGCTACCAGCGCGTCGGTACGCTCCAGCCCGCCAATGCGCAGCTGATTGGCGTAGTCCACAAAGACGATGCCGTTGTTGACGACAACGCCCATCAAAACCAGGAAGCCCATCAGCGAGATCAGCGAAAGCTGTTCGCCGGCGATCATCAGCCCCAGCATGCCGCCGGTAAAGGCCAGCGGAATCGTAAACAGCACGATGAAGGGCGACAGCAAACTCTGGAACTGCGCCACCATAACAAAGTAGACGAAGATCAGCGCCAGGGTCATCATAAGCACCATCTGCTGCAGCATCTCGGCCACCTGGGTGGTTTCACCGGCCAGCTCGGCGGTCACGCCGTCGGGCAGATCCAGCGCGGCCAGCTTCGGCTCCACCTCGCGGGAGAGCAGGGTGGTGTTGTAGCCGTCCACGGTCTCGCTGGTCACGCTCATCTTGCGGGAGCCATTCTCGCGGGCGATGGAAACAAAGCCTGCGCTGGTGGTGCGGGTGGCAAACTCGCCCAGGGTATGGGTCTCGGTTACGCTGCTGCCGTCCTCATCGGTGGTGGTCGTCTCAAATTCCATGTTGAACAGGCTGTCCAGATCCGGCGTTTCGGCCTTGTCCACGATGGTCACGGTGTAGTTGGTGCCGTTGGCTTTCAGTGTGGTGGCGGTGGTATCGGTGGTCAGTTTGGCGGCTACCTGCTGGTAGACCTGCGCTACGGTCAGGCCCATCCGCATGGCTTTGTCCTTGTCGATGGAGATGTTGATCTCCTCGTCGCCGTTCTCCTGGCCGTCGCTGACGTTGGCAATGCCGTCCACGCTGTTCAACAGGTCGACCACCTGCCCGGCGGCAGTGTTCAAATCGTTCAGGTCGCTGCCGTACAGGTCGACCTCGATACCGCTGCCGGAAAGTGCGCTCATATCCATCATGCCGTTGGCATTCACGGTCACTTCGCAGGGCAGGGAGGCGGTGGCATCGGTGATCTGTTCTTGAATTTCGCTGCCCCGGCGGGCACCCTCATCGGTCAGCAGTACATAATAGGTAAAGGTTGTGTTGTCCACGGCGGCATCACTGCCCATCATGGACACCATGCTGTTGCCGCCGGACATCGCGCCCACGGTCTGTACGCCGTCAAGGGCGCTCACGGCGTCCATTACAGCATCAGCGGTGGCAAAAGCGTCGTCCTTGGCGGTGTCGTCGGCCACGTCCACGGTGATGGAGAGCTGGTTGCTGCCCATATCGGGGATCATGACAATGCCCATGGTGGCAATGCGCCACACCGACAGCACCAGCAGGCCGATAGCCAGCCCCAGGGGCAGGGCCTTGACTTTCAGGCAGAAGCGCAGGGCTTTCTCGTAGCCGTCCAGCAGCTTGTCAAACAGCGGGTGCTTGACCTCTTTTTGGGTGCGCAGTACGGTGGAACCCGCGCAGGGCACCACGGTCAACGCCACGATCAGCGAGGCCAGCAGGCTGAAGGTGATAGTCAGTGCCATATCGGTGAGCAGTTCGCGCACCATACCGGTGGAGAAGATCATCGGCAAAAATACGCAGATGGTGGTCAGGGTCGAGGAGATGATGGAACCCGATACCTGCCGGGCGCCCTGAACCGAAGCCCGCGGGGCCGGTACGCCGCGCCCGCGCAGACGGTAGATGTTCTCGATGACGACGACCGAGTTATCCACCAGCATGCCGATGCCCAGCGCCAGGCCCGACAGACTGAGGATATTGAAGGTGATGCCGGTGAAGTACATCATCACGATGGCAAACAGCACGCTCAGCGGCATCGAGATAGCGACGACCAGCGTTGGGCGCAGGTCCTTCAGGAACAGTGCCAGCACCAGAATGGCCAGCACGGCGCCTTCCACCAGGTTGGACAGCACGCTCTTGACGATCATGCGGATGTAGTCGCCCTGGTCCATGATGGTGGTCAGGTGCAGGCCGTCCTTGCCGTCCATCAAAGTCTGCATGGCGGCGGTGCTGGCGGAGGACACGGCTGAGGTGGACGCGGTGGAACTCTTGTAAATGGAGAGCAGCACCGCGCGGTTGCCGCCCACCTTGGCGTAGCTGTCGTCGGCGTTGTCGGTGATCTCTACGTCCGCCACGTCGGACAGGCGCACATCGCCGATGCCGTCAATGCTGCACAGCACCATGCTTTTCAGTGTGTCGGCACTGTCGAAGGTGTCACCCACCTTTACAATGTAGCGGTTGTCATCGCCCTCGCCGCCCTCAATATACCCGGCGGGCATCGAGAAGTTCTGGGCGGAGATCAGCTGTTTCAACGTGTTCATGTTCAGCAGCTGGTCCAGGTTGGCGCTTTTCAGCGCTTCTTCGCGGGCAGAATCGTATTCTTCCTGCGCGGCGTCCAACTGCGCTTTGCCGGATTCCAGCTGGGTACGGCCGCTTTCCAGCTGGAACTCGCCCAGCTGCAGCTGGGCCTCGCTGCCGCTTAAAAGCAGCTGTACGGCCATATCGGCCAGGCTGGGGTCCACGGGGTTCTCTTCCAGATTCTCCAGCATCGTCTGCAGCTTGCCGCGCTGGTCGTTCAGCTGGGTCAGCATCGTCTGTGCCTTGGTCAGCTGGTCGTTCAGGCTGGAGATGGTGGATTGCAGCGTCTTGCGCAGTTCCTCGGTGCTGCTGTTCAGGCTGGACTCGGCGTCCTTGCGGGCGTTCAGCAGCACGGTGGCGTTCTGCAAAGCGGTGCGAGTGGTGGACAGGGTGTTCACCATGTCGCTGTAGCCGGTCAGGGCATCGCGGTTGGCGGTGGCCGTGGTCAGCTGGGTCTGCAGGGCGGTCTGCTGGTCGCGCTTGGCCTGCAGCTCCTCGTCGGTGGCACCGCTGTTGATGTCGTTGGCGATTTCATTGTCCAACTGCTGAATTTGCAGCGTAAGCGCCGTAATCTGAATGTTCAGCGCGGCATTGGCCTGCTCGATGGTGGCATCGCCGGTCAGCGGCGCGGCAGCGGCCTGGATGGCGGCATCGGCGCGGTCGATGGAGGCAATCATGGCAGCCATCTTGTTAAGGTCGCTCTTGGCTTCTTCCAGATTGGCGGGCAGGGCGGCGGCGTTGTACTCGCTGTCGTACTGGGCCAGAATTTGCTTGCAGCTGGCAAACAGCGCGTCGTCGATGGGCAGGGTGACCTCCGGCAGGCTGGACGGATCGGTCTTCAGGCTGCCCAGCTGTTGGTTGGCCTTGTCCAGCTGGCCTTTCAGGTCGGCAATCTTCTGCTCCAGCGTGGGAATCTGGTCGTCCAATTGGGTAATGGCGTCCCGCAGCTGCTGGGTGATGTTGGATTTCTGGGTGTTCAGCTGGCTTTTGCCGCTGTCCAGCTGCGCTTGGGCGTCGTCCAGTTGAGCCAGACCTTCGTTGATCTTGGCGCGGTTCTCGTCCAGCTGGTCCTTGGCTTCGGCCAGCCGGTCACTGACTTTCACCAGCAGCTTGTCGTTCACCTCATCGATCTTGTCCTGATCGAGGGTGATCTGCACGGTCTGCTTCACCAGGCCGGTGGTGGAAACGCTGGCTACGCCGTCCACGCGCTCCAGTTGGGGCAAGATCGTGTCGTTGATGTAGTCGGACAGCTCGTAGATGTCCATGCCCTCGCAGTCCACAGCCACGTACTGGGTGGCCATCATATCGGGGCTGATCTCGATCAGCGTGGGAGTGCTGGCCATGTCGGGCAGGGTGTCGCCCAGCTGGTTCACGGCCGTGCTGGCCTTGACCATGGCGCTGTCCATGTCGGTATCTTCCTGGTATTCCAGAAAGATAAGGCTGTAGTTCTCGTTGCTTTGGCTGGTCACGTTTTTCACGCCGTTCAGCGTGGAAAGGCTGTTTTCCAGCGGCTGGGTCACATCGGCCTCCACCTGTTCAGGGCTGGCGCCGGGGTAGGTGGTCATTACCAGCAGGTAGGGCAGGTTCATCGAGGGCAGCAGATCCGTTTGGATGCGCAGCAGGCTGACCACGCCCAGCACCAGCACCAGTATGACCGCCACCAGAATGGTGAAGGGCTTTTTGACACTGTATTTCGGCATAGGTTGAAAAGATCCTTTCTTGGGCTTACAAAAACCGACCGACCGGTCGGTCGGAAACGATGCCAGTATAGCACAAACGTTAGCCGTGTGCAACGGAGGAGAAAAAAATTCACATTTTGGGTGGCACTTGCAGGCCGATGGCGAGCATCGGCCCTTACAATACAGCAGCAGCTCTTGCCGTAGAGGCGGATGCTTGCATCCGCCCGCTTTTATGCTATAATACCTTATATAATAGACAAAGGAGAACCCCATGGTACGCGAACTGATGAAAGATACGGTATTCCTGGCCCAAAAAGCCCAGCCCGCCACGGCTGATGACATCCCCACGGCGGACGACCTGCTGGACACCCTGCGTGCCCACGCCGATGGCTGCGTAGGCATGGCTGCCAACATGATCGGCGTCAACAAAGCTATCATCGTGTTTGATGACGAGGGCACCCTGCGGGAGATGTTCAACCCCGAGATCGTCTACCGCAAGGGCCTCTATCTTACCGAGGAAGGTTGCCTCTCCCTGCAGGGCCAGCGCAAGACCAAGCGCCACAAAACCATCAAGGTGCAGTGGCAGGACCGCGAAATGCACACTCACATCAAAAACTTCACCGGCTGGACCGCCCAGATCATCCAGCACGAAGTCGACCATTGTAACGGTATCATCATCTAAACTACACCTACCCGGAAAGCCGAGCGCCCCGCCGCGCCCGGCTTTTTGCATGCCGCGAATATCCCTTTCGACAAAAATTGACGATCCCCCGCCGCCGCGTATATAATAGTGCCAGATAATTGTTACGGCATAAAATGCCTGCGGTTTCCGCTGAATATGCCGCTGGTCAAGGCGACCATCGCCAAGTTTACCCAACATTCGACAACTGTATAAAGCCATGGAAAATTGAACCATACCCCACAGCGCCCCTGCGGCCGGAACTTACCGGCTGCGGGGGCGTTTTTTTGTGCCACAAAAATCCTGACAATTTCACAAAATCTGTTGTACGAGGGAAAAACACAAATATTTTCGTAAAATTTTCTTTGCGAAACATGTCGAAAATAGTAGATACAGCGCGACAAAAGTCGACACAAACCTTGAAAAAATCGCGGCATGCTATTAAAATAAAATAGACCGCAATAAAAAATAGCAGCCCTGTAAAACCCCACAAACTGGTGGAAAAACAGGTGCCGCGTACCTATACATAGTGGCAAGAGGCAAACACCACCACATAGCAAAACCGATATGGAGGGACGGTTCGCATGAAGAAAAAGAGCACACAAAGGATTGCAGCATGGCTGTTGGCTGCCGGCATGATGGCCGGCACCTTTGCCCAGCCCATGGCTGTATATGCCGAGAGCACGGCATCCATCGCGGCCAGCGATAGCACAACAGGGGACAGCATCACCGCAGACGCGGATGTGGTTATTGCCACCCCCACGCCGGAGCCTGACACCGGCACGGATACGGCTGCCACCCCGGTTCCTACGGCGGATTCCCAAACTCCGCAGGACCCGGCAAGCACAGCTGCGCCCGAAACCACCCCGGCCCCCGATGCCGCCGAGGATGCGCCCACCCCGACGCCCACCCCGGCTGCCGAGGACATGGCAGACGATGCCGCCGACACGGACGACACCACCGATACGACCACCACCGTCACCCCGGCAGACCTGCAAAGCTGCATCGCCCTGCTGGCGGCCTCGCAGCTCAGCCTGGACGCGGACAGTATCGAGCCCGATGTCCGCGAGGAGACCCTGGCCCTGTCGGACGAGATCACCGAGACCGAACCGTCCACCCTGCAGGCGGTGGTCAATGCGGCGGTGTTTGCGGCCCCGGCAGGCCAGACCGACATTGTGGTCGATGTGCCCGCCGACAATTACACCGGCACGCTGGTCATTCCCGATGCAACCATCGTCGTCAAGGACGCCAGCGGCAACGAGACCAAAATCAGCTACACAAACAAAAACATCACCTTAAATATGACCGACTCCACGCTGACAGTGCCCACCGATGCGGCTGTCGGCGTATCCGTGTTTGGCTCGCTCACCATTCAGGGCGGTACCATCAAGGCGGCCGACGGCTGCACTGCCACCCGCGGCGTGCAGGTGCAGCTGGGCAGCGCCCTCACGCTGGATGGCACGACCATCAGCGACTTTACCTACGCAGGCCCCGGCGCGGGTTGTGTACGTAAAGGGCACCGCCGCTGTGGACACAAAGGGCCAGTACGATGTTGTGCTGGGTGACAAGGATGAGCCTGTCAAAAATAGCGATGGTACATATCAGTTCAAAAAGCTCCAGCGTGAAAACGGCAACAACATGGACACCAGCTTTACCATGAAGGGCGGTGCCACCATCACCAACTGCAAATCCGACGGCAACGGCGCGGCCCTGTACGTGCATAACGCAGCCCTGCTCACGCTGGAAAGTGCCAACTTTACCAACAACAACGCGGGCGGCTTTGGCGGTGCGGTCTACCTGGGCACCGGTGTACAGACCACCATTGGCAATGGCGTGACCTTTACGGGCAACCATGCCGCCAAGGACGGCGGTGCGCTGTACCTGGCCAACCAGTACACCCTGCATGTCAAGGCGGACAACATCCTGGTGCAGGTGCCGGTTACGTTCAACGGCGGCACCTTTACCGATAACAGCACCGATACCTACGGCGGTGCGCTGGCCTTTGACCCCGCCTTTGACGGCATTGCCGACAACACCATCGAGAACGTGACCTTCGGCCAGGCCGAGACCACCACCTCCGAGGAGGAAGATGCCGAGGGAGAAACCACCCTGCACGGCAACTATGCGGCCCTGCGCGGCGGCGCGATTGCCTTTAACAGCAATATCAAGGAAAACACGCTGAAAAACTGTACCTTTAGGGGCAACACGGCCCTGCGCTACGCGGGCGCAGTGTACTACCCCAACAACTACAGCAAAACCAGCGACTTTAACCCTGTTTACACAGTGGACGGCTGCACTTTTGACCGGAACTCTGCCACCTATGATGAAAAAAATGGCAACGATGCCGGCGGCGGCGCGATTCTGATTCAGGTCAACCCCGTTTCAAAACCCGATACTACGCAGTGGGCCAAGCTGTACGTAAAGGGCAGCACCTTTACCGGCAACACCGCCACCGGCTTTGGCGGCGCTATCTCCACCCGGCGGGAGGCCGGCAACGCCAACGCCTATATCTACATAAATGTGGATGGCAGCACCTTTAACGGAAACCGTGCTACCTCGGCAGGCAACGGCGGTTGGCGCGGCGGTGGTGCTGTGTGGGTGAGCGGTTGCGCCTGGGCAGACTTTACTGCCAATACGTTTACCGGCAACTACAGCGCCCATTTCGGCGGTGCCATTGCTTCTAACAACGATAACGTCTACCAGGGCCGCGTCATTACACTGGGTGCCCTGCGGGAGGATGGCACCCCTGACCCGGACAAGGCGAATACGTTTACCAACAATAGCGCGAACAGCTGGGGTGGTGCTATCAGCACCGGTGCAAGTGGCAGCGGCGATAATACCAACGGTATTTACACCACGGTGCGTATTTATGGCGGCAGCTTTGCTGGTAACACGACCCTTTGGGGTTCTGGCGGCGCTTTGTATGTTAACAGCGGCACCCAACGCGATGACGACCTGGGACTTGAAGTTATCGGCACGACATTCACCGAAAACAAGGCCACCCATTCGGCCGATGCCGGCGCGGTTTACATCTATGGTATTACTTCCAGCTTTAAGGATTGCAAATTTACCGCCAACAGCACCGAGCAGACTCACGGCGGCGCTATGCGCATCCAACGCACCAAGCAGTTTGACATGGATAACGTGACCTTTACGGACAACACCGCTGGTGCTGTGCGCAATGATGGCCGGGGCGGTGCAATCTTTATTAACGACATCCCCTCCTCGTTTGGGGCTGCTTTTACATGGAACGGTGTTACGTTTGAGGGCAATACCTCCCGCAGCTACGGCGGCGCAGTGGGTATCGATACAAGCGTATACCTGACCCTGAACGCGACCAACATTACGGCCAGCAATAACAAGAGCATCAGCCAGAGCGGCGGTGCGTTCTATCTGAGCCAGGGCCGTTACACCCTGACGAATGCCGTGTTTGAAAACAACATCGCTGGCAGCAGCGGCGGCGCTATTTACGTATGGAACCAGTATAGCGGCAACAGCCTGACCATCAACGGCAACAGCAGCTTTACAGGCAACACAGCGGGCAGCTCAGGCGGTGCAGTTCAGTTTGAAAGCAACAACCAGTACCGTACAGGCGCAGACGGCAATCTCGAATACTGCCGTGGCGAGCTGAAAATCATCGGCACAGCAGATAACCCCATCGTGTTCAGCAACAACACCGCCAAAAACTACTCCGGCGGCGCTCTCTGCATCGGTGCCCATAACACCGACAAGCTGGATTATCTGGATGTTTATGATAATACCGCCCTGCGGTACGGCGGCGGTATCTATATCAATAACAGCACCACCGAGGGTACGCTGACCAACAGCAAAATTTGCAACAATACTACAAGCTGGGCTGGCGGCGGCGTGGGCATCCACAACTACCTCGATTTCCAAGAAACCAAAGTGGATAACGCCACAAAAATCACCCGCACGGGTAAACCAGGTGATTTTACCATTCAGGACTGTGAAATCACCGGCAACTCCACCACCGGCACGGATGGTAACTGCATCGGCGGCGGTGGTATCAGCATTACTTCCGACCTGCGCAGAAGCGAACTCTATAAAGAGGATTCCGGCACGGTCAACATCATCGATACCGTGGTGGAGGACAATACCACGACTCTGGCTGGCGGTGGTATTTACTGCGGCTATAACGGCACCAACAATATCAGCGGCGGTAGCATCTCCAACAACACCAGCGGCATTACTGCTACAACTGCCATCGATGCAGTAAACAAGTATAAATATGGCGGTGGTGCGGTAGCTGTCCGCAATAACACCACAACCATCAAAGGCGGCACGGTTATTGCAGGCAACACGTCAGGCGTTGATGGCGGTGCTCTGTATGTGAAAAATGCAGACAGCAGAGTGCTGCCCGCCAGCCTGACCACCGAGGACTGTACCATCGCCAACAACACAGCCAAAAAAGGCGGCATCGCGTACGTTAGTGCGGGGGCCAGCTTCGCTATGGGCGAAAAGACTGCCCCCGATAGCAACGAGGGTGTCGGCGATGTGTTTGTGGAAAAGAACGCGGGCGAAGTGACCCTGCCCGCTGCTAAACAGCTGAAAGGCAAGTATGATGCCTGGCTGATGGATGACGCGACTCCGATTGAAAAGGCCGTCACCAACGATAGCAGCGCCGAGCATTACTACACCCTGCAGGGCGCGGCCCGCTTTGTGGCCCGTCTGAACGGCCTGCTCGGCTCCAAGACCGGCAAAGAGTACACCACCCTGCAGGCCGCGCTGGATGAGGCGGCGAAGAAAAACGGCAACGCCAGCATCGACCTGCTGGCCGATGTGGGCGAGCAGGTCACGGCTACCACCGTGCATAACCCCATCACCCTGAATCTGAACGGCTACACCCTCACCGGCAAGATCACCCTCACCAACAACGAGAACACCAACGCCTTTACCCTGACCGATGAAAAGGCCGCCAATTATAAAGCAGGCAGCGCCGGCGGCGTCCTCACCGGCCCGGCCAACGGCATTGAGATGAACAACGGCACAAGATCGGACCATAACACGTTGATACTGACCGGCAAGACCCTGACCTTGCGTAACCTGTCCCGCGCGGTATACGGTGACAGATACATCGATGTTACGGCCAAAGATGTAACCTTTACCGGCAACACCAGCGCGTGTATCTGGCTGAATAACGACAATAATATCAAAGTAGACGGCGCAGTGTTTACGAAAAACACCGGCTATAGCATTGTGCAGAATAGCAACGACTCTACCATTGACTTGAAGAATGTCAAAATCTACGAGAACAACGGTAACCAAGGCGGGCGTGTATATCTGGGCAATAGAAATACCCTTACTGTTGATGGCGGTGAATACCACGATAATGCGACCACCAGCCAGAACGGCGGTGTTATTTTTGCAAATGGTCTAGGCAACACCGTCACCATCAACAGCGGCGAGTTCTACAACAATAAGGCTGTCAACGGCGGCGCAGTGTGCATGTGGCAATTGGGTAACCTGACCATCAATGGCGGCAGCTTCCATGACAACACCGCCACCACCAACGGCGGCGCAATTGTGGCATGCAACGCGACCGGCGGCAACCACATCACTACCCTTACCATCACAGGTGGTGAGATCTATAACAACACCGCCGTTAATGGCGGCGCGGTGTACATGAGTACCGGCACCGGCCTTGGAACCTTTACCATGACCGGCGGCGAAATTTACGAAAATACCGCCGACAACGGCGGCGCTCTCTACATTGCTACCAAGGCTAAAGTCACCCTCTCTGCCGCCGAGGGCGCGGACGTGGGCGGCATCATCCGGGATAACGCCGCCAGCCAGCTGGCCAGCAACCTGTATCTGGGCGGAGCCGACAGCTCCCTGACCGTGGGTGAAAAGACCCTGCTCCACGGCGGTACCATCGCGGGCGATGTGCTGTTTGCCCAGGGCGGTACGGTCGACCTGGCCAATACCCAAGATCTGCACACCGATGGCATCGAGAACGCCAAAGATCTCGTCTGGCTGAAAAATGATGCGACCACCGGCAAAACGGTGCGCAGTGAGACTGCTCCGGCCCAGACCATCTACACCCTGGCCCCGGCGGGGGAGAACACCGGCAGTTACGCCGCCCGTATTGGCAGTGATAAGTATTTCAGCATCAACCAGGCCATCAAGGCCATGGAAGCAGCGGATGCCGAGGATGCAGAAACTAACACTACCATCCACCTGCTGCGCGACCAGACCGAGGATGTGACCATCAACAACACCAAGCACAGCCCCACCCTGAACCTGAACGGCTACACCCTCACCGGCCATATCACGGTAAACGACCTGAATAAGGTGGGCCTGACCTTTACCCTGACGGATGACAACACCCAGGCCGACTACAACAAAGCCGGTAAGGGCGGTACGCTGACCGCCGCCAGCGGTACTTTGGTCAACATCAAAAATCAATCCAACAAACCCGAAAACACCACCGTAAAGCTGCAGGGCATGACCCTGACCGGCTCTACTCGCGGCGTCTATGCGGGCAGCAATGTCAACCTGGTGGCTGAGGGCAGCTCGTTCAGCGGCCATACGGTTACAACGGTCAACACCCACGGCGCGGCCATCAGCTACGGCGGCGTTGGCACGCTGGTGGTAAACAACTGCAAATTTGCCGATAACCGCGTGACGGCCAACGGCCATGCGGGTGCTATCTTCATGAACAACGCCTCTTGCAAAGCCACCATCACAAACAGCACCTTTACCAACAACCAAAGCGAATCGAATTACGGCGGTGCTATGTGGCTGGCTGGCCATGCTATTACCCTGCGCGGCAACACCTTTGCAGGCAATACGGCAGGTTCCGTTGGCGGTGCGGTCTACCTTGTGCCTTGCACAAATGTCGAAAAGGCCGCAGCCGAAACCGAAGCCTACAGCAGCTACGATGCCGTGCTGGAAAACAACACCTTTGAGAATAACAAGGCCTACAGCGGCGGCGGTGCTCTGTACATAACCCCCTCGACCATTACGGTAACTACCCTGGTAGATCGGTGCACCTTTACCAATAACAGCAGTACTACGGGCAACGGCGGCGCTGTGTATAACAACCAGGGCACCCTGACCCTTGGCACGGGCAACCTGTTTGAGGAAAACAAGTCCTATAACGGCGGCAGTGGCATGTACGTGGGCGGTAACCTGTACTCCGTCCGCGATCTATCGGGCGTTGAACTTCCCGAGGACAGTTACGACACCCAGTTCATCCATAACACTTCCGGCTACGGCAACTACAGCGGCGGCAATGCTGCACTGAGTGTGAGCGGCGGCGCTACCAAAAACATGCGCTATATGCTGTTTGATCGCAACGTTGCGGCCTACGGCAACACGGCCTCGGCCATTTATATCGGCACAGGTTCCGCCAGCACGGCCCAGCGCGATATGTGGATCGACCATTGCCGCTTTGTGAATAATGTAGGAAACCGCTACACCGTGTATGTGGATACCAACTACACCAACAATAACCTGCTGAAAATCAATGATACGGTTTTTGATAGCAACACCGTAAAATATGGCCGCACGGACGGCGATGCGGCATTGCTGTACATTGCCTATGGCAACAGCGTGCAGATGAGTGACTGCACCATCACCAAGACCCAGGGCGAGGGCCGTGTCCTGCGCTATTATGGCGGCGGTACGCTGGATAAGGACGGCAACGCTGTCCCCGCCACCGGCATCTTTACCAACGTGACCATTACCGACAACAAAAACTGCTATTATACGCCCGTTAGCCTGACAAACGCAAACAGTGCAGACAGCGATGCGTGGAAAACGCTCAGCATCCAGGCCCAAAGCACCTGGACGGACTGCACCATTACGGGCAACGCGGCAAGCATCACCAGCCGCCGGGATGCCGCCGGTGGCTTTGAAGTTTATAAGCAGAACGTTACGCTGGACAGCTGTACCATCAGCGACAACAGCGGCCCCAACGGCGGTGTGTATGTCAGCAGCCCCCTTACAAACTATGGCTTTGGCGACCCGCAAGAGGGTGTGGTTACCTTTACTAACTGCGACATTACCGGCAACCACGGCACAGTGGCCCTCGGTGCCGGCGGCATGGGCATCAGCTACTACCAATCGGTACGGGGCATTGTCAACCTGAAGGACTGCACCATCAAAGATAACACCGGCAGCTACGGCGGCGGTATCCGCGTGGGCGGCAATGATAATGATGAATGGGCTACTTCCGGCCTGGGTACGCTGAACGCAACCAACTGCACCATCAGCGGCAACACGGCAACCGTCAAGGGCGGCGGTATTTTCGCATCGGCCTATGATACCGAGGACGGTAATAGCCGCCTGCACCTGACCAACTGCACCATCACCAACAACACGGCCAACTATGGCGGCGGCATCTACGCTGCCCGCCAGATCAAGCCGGAAAAACGCAACAAAGATAACCAATACCGTGATTACTACGTGGACCATGCCGCCGATACACAGACCATGATCGTGACCCGCGGCACCATCGCGGATAATATTGCCCAGAAGTACGGCGGCGGCATCAGCACCGATGTTGTGGGAAAAAGCACGAACTATAACACCCTCATCGTCAAGGTTGCGGACGGCACGGTGGAAAACAACCGCGCCCAGCTGGGCCAGGATGTGTATGCCTACAAGACCAAGGCCGATACCGTGCTGCACCTGCCCAAGGCATCGGCCATCCATGATAATGGCCGCTGGCTGAACGAGAATACCAGCGAGACCCTGAAAGATGAACCCATCGACTACGACCCCATCCAGCGCACTTACCCCCTGACCCTGAGCGTGCCCAAGGTGGAAACCGAGGTCGCGCAGATCGTAAAGGATGGCGAGGTCGTTGGCAGCCCCTACGACAGCCTGCAGGAGGCGATGGATGCCGCCCGCGCCATGCTGGCGGAGGATCCCACCCAAAAGCTGACTGTCCAGCTGCTGACCAATACCAACTCCAGCACCCAGATCAGCCAGGACACCAACGTCACGCTGGATCTGGCGGGTCATACCATTACGGGCATCGGCGGCAAACCCGCCCTGACCGTTGAAAGCGATGTTGCCATTATCGGCGGCGGCACCATCAGCGGCACCGCTACCGACGGCGGCGCACTGCTGCTGCGCAACAATGCCAACGTCACTATGACCGATACCACCATCACCAACAGCCGTGCGGCGTACCGCGGCGGTGCGGTCTGCGTGGATAGCGGCAGCAGCTTCACCCTTGGCCGGGGCAGCACCATCACCGGCTGCCAGGCGGGCCGCGGCGGCGCGGTATATGTTATCGACGGCAGCTTTACCCAGACCGATGACGCGGTCATCACCAACTGTAGCGTCTTTGAGAATGCAGCGTTCAGCGCCTGCGGCTACGGCGGTGCAGTCTACGTTGCCAAGGGCATCTACACGCTGCAAAGCGGTTCTGTCACCAACAACAGCGCAACCAAGAACGGTATCATCTACATTGCCAACAACAGCGGCGCTGAGTTTACCATGACCCAGGGCGAGATCAGCGGCAATACCTGCAAAAATGGCACGATCTACCAGGAGGGCGGCACCATGACCCTGGCCGGCGGCAGCATCACCGGCAACACCTGTACCGAAAGCGGCGGCGGCGTGTACCAGAACGGCGGCAGCAGCCTGCTGCTTGGCAACACCAATGCCTCGCATGATGTAGTCCTCAGTGGCAATAAGGCCGTCAATGGCGCCGGCTGGTACATAAACGGCGGCAACTGCCTGATGCGTGGCGGTAACATTACCGGCAACAAAGCCACCAAACGCGGCGGCGGTGTGTGCCAAAGCAACGGTACCCTGACTGTAAACGGCGGCGACATCACCACCAACAATGCCCCCGAGGGCGGCGGCCTGTGCCATAGCGGCGGTACGTTCAACTTCCAGGGCGGCGGCCTGTACGGCAACATTGCTACCGGCGATGACGGCGGCAACGATGTTTACAGCACCAGCAAAAACGGTGTGATGGACCTGATCGCCGCCGCAGCCATGGACAGCGATAAATACAACGTCTGGCGCGACGACTACTACCCCTACACCTTTACCAAAAATTATCATAACACCTCGGATAAGATCGCTGCCGAGGGCACCGAGGATGGCGGCAAATACCTGACCTCTACCGTGCCCAACGTGAACAACGTCAAGCTGACGGCGGACTACTACGAGAACAGCAACATCGAGATCGAAAGCAACGATATGTATATTTATCGGATGTCGATCACGAAGCAGGACACCGGCGACGGCGAAAAAGACTATTACGATGCCGAGGACGGTGTAATTACCGCTGCCGACGTGATGAACGGGAAAAAGGCCGACAACGTAAAGAGCGTAGAACCCACCGACAAAACCTACCCGCTGAACTACGACAAGGATACCCCCGACAATGTTAAGACCGTTGAAACCCTGAAAGTTACGTACACGGACAACCGCCCGGAAGAAATAGTCCGCCCCGAGACCCCTGTACAGTGGACCGCCGGCAGGGATGCGACCAAGGATAACGCCCTGATCCGCAGTTTCAGCACCGCAAACTACATTGTCTCGCTGGATACCAAGAGCGCGGGGATGGGTAACAAGCTGTTGGGCGCTACCGAGCGCCTGTGGATGCGCATCAAGGTCCCCTGCGAAAGCGGTGAGATCAGCTTGTCGGGCAAAGGCACGGTGTTCAAGAGTTCTTACACCTATTACGACCCCGAGTTGCGTTGCCAGATTTTGGAGGGCTACCAGGACCATGTGATCGAGGAGAAAGACCTCGGCACCATGAACCTGACGATGCAGTTCTCCATCAAGGTGGGCGGCATGCACAATGGCGCAACGGTACAACCGACCATTGAAGCATGGTTCGATAACAGCAGCTATCAATCGTATCGGACCAAAACCAACCCGTATGATGACCGTGTTGTGCTGGATGCCAACACCATGCGCGTCTCCGCCAAGGCAGCCTATAACCTGTCTGTGGCAAACAACCCGAGCCTGCGCCATATCGGCTACTTTGATATGGACACCAAGACCGAGATCACTGAGCAGCAGTATAACGAGAGGGTGAAGGACCCCGATAGTAACGTTGTTTACGGCATGATGGTCGGCTACGGTATGTCCCTGCAGCTGCGCAACCAGGATACCAACAAGGGCCTGCGCGGCATCGAGGTACCCAGCGGGGATATTACCTTTGATGTAAACATGCAGGGCGGCTTGAAGTTCAACGGCAAAACAGTATACTATGCCGACGGCGGCAAGCCGGTTGCCATCAACCCGCTGCTGTGGGCCTACAAACCCAACGAAAGCGGCAGCTACACCGGTTATGATACCCGCAATAATACCGCCGGTATCAACATGAACTGGAGCGATGAGGACGACGACGACCGCAGCACCCACTACGACAGCAAAATCGCCATGAATGTGGATGAGACCCACAGCGGCGGCACATGGACTGCCTTGGACCCCGATGAGAATTCCACCTTTACCCGTGGCGATGGCACCGAGGTCAAGCAGACCAAGCTGACCTTTAAGGTGAGCGGCTACACCATGCGGCCCATCAGCAAGAGCAACGACCAGGCGTATTCGTTCAGCACCGGCTACCTGCAGGTACTCATCCCGCTGGAACTGGATAAGTACGATTTTGCCAAAAACAGCGGTTATGAGGGCTTCCTGCAGACGGATATGCACATGGCAGGCGGCAACATGACCATGGACAACGTCGCCGATGCAGATCTGAACGGTGTGGAGGCCGAACTGACCGATAAAGTCAACGGCTACTTCAACTATACCGACGAAGGCAAACTGCGTGACTACGCCAAGAACGAATCCACCTACAATGATAACTATGATAACAGCTCTACCCTGGGTATGAACATTAGCCGCGGCTGGGGCGGCAACGCCAGCTACATTACCAAAACAAACTACTGGCTGGGCAGCGATGGCAAAACCGTGCTGAACGATGACCAGAACAAGCAGCTGGGCACCAACGTGACCGGCATAGCCAGTAAGGTGTACATGACCGGCAACCTGGCCTTTGGCAGTGAGGAAGTCACCCCGGCCAATAACACGGATACGTTCATCTATGATGCACAGGTAGACCAGCAGACAGAGTATTACTACCTGACCGCCTACGATGTGCTGATGAAGTTTGACCCCAGCGCCATGCGCCCCGCAACCTACATGGTGGATGGTGTGGAAAAGCCCGTCTACAAGATGAGCCAGAAAGAAGTTGCGGCCAACTTGAAAGACGTTACCCACATCAGCCTGTCGGACAATGGCTACAGCGAATGGGATACCACCAAGCAGCTGACGCAAAACTATGAACTGACGATTCTGTACGCAGCCAAAGCAAAGGATACGCCCGTCCTGGAGGATGGAAGCGAGGGCAATGGCTGGCAGTACGACCGTTGGGAGCGTGCAGACGGTGCCGGGCTGGATAACAGCCAGCCCCTTTGGGAAAAGCAACCTAATACCCGTGACAACGGCGGCACCGCCGATATGGACAAGTACAGCTTCAACGACATGGAAATGACCGTTGGCAGTGACGGGGCAACAAAAGAAATCAAGGGCCTTGTCTACTACGACACCCTGACCGAACTGGAAAAAGCCGGCCACACCTGTGTGGCAGTGCTGTACCAGATCCGCAACTGCTGCGTGCGTACCGGCCGCTCGGTCGAGATCGGCCATATGATGGAAGTTACCAAGGACGTCAGTAAAATCGGCCGCAGCTATGCCCTGACCATGGATGTGCGCGGCTGGACTACCTACCGGCCCTTCTACCGCAGCGCAACGGCCACCGGCAGCAATCCCGGCTGGACCCGCCTGATGGATAACGGCACGGTGCTGACCAAGCGCAGCGAACTGCTGTACCAGGGCCTGATCGAGGGCACGGGTAAGCAGGCTGACCCGCCGGTAAGCCATACCCTGACCAGCGCAAAGAACAGCAAGATCAACTGGGATATTGGCACACCGACCATAAGCCGCATCACCAACAACTACCAAAAGACCCAGTACAGCAACGGTTACGAGGTGGGCGGCAGCCACAGCGGTTACCTTTCCGGCAACACGGTGCTGCTTGCTACCCAGAATGCCACGGTCGAGATCGAAACGACCGATGTAGCCGAGGGCAATATCCGCCAGACCGACTACCAGCTGGACGAAGGCCAGCGCACCGTTACCGTGCAGGTCACCCCCAGGGTCACGATGCAGAGCAACGCAAAGGCAAACCTGGAAGTGTTTGACGGCACGACCCAGACTGACCTTACCCTGGATGTGAAGCTGCCCCAGGACCTGACCTTGCAGGAAGGCACCCTGACCTTTGATTACAGCAACAGCAGCTATAACCGCGGCGACCTGACCTGGGAGGCTAAATACCAGTATTGGGACGGCACGACCTGGCAGGACTTTGACTTTAAAACAAATTATGAGCAAAGCTACGTGCAGCAACCGACCCGCCTGCAACTGACCACCACGATCACGGATGTCAAGAAGGTTTTGCCGGTACTGTCCTTTAAGGCAGGCATCGGCTACCCGGCTGACCCGGGTCGGGATATTACGGACGAGAGAAATCAAGACGGTGCCTGGTACAAGAACCTGCGCATCGATGCAGAGATCCACACCACCTACGAGGAAGAGGACGTCAACGCCTCTCTGGGCCGCACGGATTATACCGAGATCAAGGTTTTGCGGAACAGCAAGACCGTAGTCAACAAAACAGCAGCCAGCAATCTGGTCGAAATCGGCGATGTTCTTGCGTACGACCTGACCTATATAAACGAAGGCGGCGCGAACAGTGATCTGGAACTGTGCGATCTGCTGCCGTACAACACGGAGAAAGCGAAGACCTTCCACGGTGCGTATGGCTTGAAATCCGTTACCGTTACCGTCCAGAATGCAGATGGCTCTGCCATTAACTTGGGTACGGATGACATTACGGTGAAGTACGCCGGTACGGATTCCGTCGCCTACACTAACAAAGGCGTGCTGGACCGTGTGGCTACGATGAAGAATGCCGAAAGCGGAACGTCGCTTACTACCAAAACCACCCAAGGCAACAGCGTCACCTTTACCCCGGATACCATGCCCATCCATAAGGCAACGGGTAAGAGCGAGCTGGGCAGCCTGTATCTCCAACTGAAAGAGTTGCCCAACGCGACTGTTAAAGTCCATGTGAAACTGGCCGTGACCCAGACCAAGGATGACGTAAATGCCCTGCTGACGGACAGCGACAACACGGTACAGCAAAGCAATGATACCTACAATAACATCTACTTTGCCCGTGCCGGCGGCGAGAGCAACGCACTGCTCACCAGCCCCACGGCATCCATCAAGGTGCGCAGCCGTTCCATCAGCGGTTTGGTTTGGATGGACCAAAACTATGACGGTATTTACACCACCAAACTGGACGACACCGGCAAAAAGAACGTTGGCTCGGACAAGACACTGGCAGGCATTACCGTAACACTGGTGCAGACGGAGCCGAATACGCAAGGCGAAACACCCGTTTACATCGACGGCGGTAACAGCTACTATGCTGTTACGGATACGCTGGGCAACAAGGTACAGCCCGTTACCACCACAAGTGATGGCCGCTACACATTTGAGAACCTGAAGCAGGGCGAATACCGCGTCCTGTTCACGGACAGCAAAGACGGCTACATGATGGAGGATGGCAGCAAACCGGTCCTGCCCTTTGGCAAGTTAAGCGTGACAAAGCGCGATGCCATGGGCGATACCTCCAACAAGGCGGCCCCGCAGTACGGCACCGCAGATGCCAACACCCTTCAAGCCGCCATGAGTGGGGAAATCACCCTGGGCGATGCTGTGCTGACCGGACGCGACGACAAGACCAACATCAACGCAGGCTTCTATTATACAGAGCTGCGCCTGGCCAAGGTCTGGCAGAACATTCCCGATGCAAAGAAAGCCGCCGAGGCTGAGGTCGACTTTACGCTGGCCGCCACCCAGGACGAGAACGAACTGGAAGAAGCTGTGTATACCCTGAGCAATACCAAGGTCAGCGAACCGGCCAAGGCAGACGAGAACGCCGAAAACCTTGCACTGTTTGGCACTTTTGTGGGTGACAAAGTGGATGTTACCGACGATTCCGCCGACGAGCGCACCGTGCGCTGGCAGACTACGCAGGGCCTGCCCCTGCAGGCGGAGAACGCCTACGGCCCCATCACCTACACCCTCAGACAGGATACCGTCCGGGCCGATGGTGACACCTGGATCGGCAATGTCAGCTTCGTGCAGCAGCAGGTTACCGAAAAGGTCAGCAGCGGTGCCGAAAGCGATAATTCCGTGATCGCAACCCGCCTGGTGGCTGTAAACACCGCCCGCATCTACGAGATTCTGATCCATAAACTCAGCGACGTGGAAAACAAGGAACTGGAACAGGCCGAGTTTACTGCAACCCTGCAGCCCGCCAGCCTGCTGGAAAAACTGCTGGGCGGCAAGGTGGAGATCAAGTCGCAGCAGACCATCCAGTGCACGGGTGAGAATGAAGAAACCAAGGAGATCCGCTACCGCCTGACCGACCTTACGGCGGGCACCTACACCCTGGCGGAGACCAAGGCACCCCTTGGCTACGCAAAGGACCCGGTAAAGTACAAACTTACCATCACCGACCGCGATGAGAAAGGCAACACCCTGCCCACCATCACGCTGGAAGATGACAAGGGGATTCTGCTGTACACCGCCGTTATGACCCTAGACCAAAAAACGGGCGATTACAGCGTTGATGTGACCGCGGATGCCAACCGTAACACAAGCACCGCCAGCGCCGTTATGACCGCAGGCAGCTGCCTGGAGACGATGCCCAAGACCGAACAAGAGCAATCGAATTTGCCCATCAGGACCCAGATCAGCATGGAAATTACCGATTCTTATCTCTTCAGCCTGCCCTTCACCGGCGGCAGCGGCATGAACCGCAGCCTGCTGCAGGGCGTGGCCGTTATGGCATTGGCCGCCGCTGCCTTTGCAGTGACCGCCATCCACCGCAAAAAGAAGAACCACAGCTGATCCTACACACAAACAGCAAGGAGAGCAAAATTCGATGAAAAGACGAAAATGGATGCTTCTGCTGCAGACGGCGGCGGTGCTGGCCCTGGCAACAGGGCTGGCTGCCCCCGTGCAGGCGGCGGAAGTGGATACCGCGCGGGGGACCTCGCTGACGATCACCTTTGCCGAGGATGACGCCGCCGATGTGCAGAAAAGCATCGTGGCGGACCTGTCCCGCGGCGGGGTGCGGCAGTTCGATGCGGAACTGTACCGCGTAGGCAGCTACACAGCGGACGGCTCCCTGATCACCGAGCCGGACTTTGCCGAGCTGGACCTGGAAAACGTGGTGGCCGAAGCCCTGGCAGCTTACGAAAAACAGCAGCAGGAAGCCGAAGCCAACCCCACGCCGACCCCGGCGGCCACGGAAGCCCCGGCGGAACCGACCCCGCAGCCCACCCCGGACAACGGGCACATCCCCGGTTCTGTCTGGCAGGGCGTGTGGGACGAAAAAGCCGCACAGGCGGTCAAGCTGATCCAGCAAAACCGCCTGGAACCTGCCACAACGGTGCAGATAAATTACGAGACCTGCACCGACACCACCGCCCGCTATACCGGCACGGCCGGCAACCTTGTGTGCGGCATGTATCTGGTACGGCTGCCCGCCCTCAACGGTGCGGCCTACCGTTACAGCGCCAAGGACTATCTGGTCAGTGTGCCCTACAATGCCTCGCTGGATCTAAGCATGCCCCAGACCCAGCCGGATGTCTGGGAGTACGAAGTGACATCCTACCCCAAACTGGATCGCCACAGCTACCCCAGCCCGGATCCCACCCCGACACCGCGCCCGACCCTGGAGCCGGACGAGGAGAATACCCCCGCCACCCCCGGCATCGGGCCGTGGCATCTGCCTAAAACCGGCGACAGCAGCCAGCCGCTCCTTTGGCTGGTGCTGATGCTGGCGGCAGGCGCAGGTTTAATTCTGGTTCTGGTCAAAAAGCATAAAGAAAACGGAGGACAAAAGAAATGAAAACAGCAAAGCGGCTCCTGACCGCGGCCCTGGCGGTAGTGTTCACCTTTATGTGCGCACTGCCCGCCATGGCCGATGAGGAAGCAACACCCGAGAAAACTTATACCCTGACCATTGATAACTCCGAAGCGAACCATACGTACGAAGCCTACCAGATCTTTGCAGGTACTTTCAGCACAGAAACGGTTAAGGACGTGGCGGAAGGCTATCTGTCGGACATCAACTGGGGCACAGGTGTTGTTAATGAAAGTGGCGATGGCTATAATGCTATGATTACTGCCCTTACCGAGGCAAAACTGTACGATAGCGGCGAAACCATGGTGGAGGGCGTAAACGATGCCACCAAAGTGGCTATGGCTTTGAGCAAGCTGGAAAATATGGCCCAGGAAGTCGATAAGTTTAATGAAATCGTGGGTGCACACCTGACGAGTACTTGTGCAAAGGCAACTGAAAGCCAGGACAAAAAGACCCAGGTTTTTGAGGGCCTTACGGCTGGTTACTATCTGGTCAAAGATGTGGATAATTCGCTGAAAGACCAGCAAAACCAGTCCTACACCAAGTACCTCGTTAAGCTGGTCGACACGACTACCATTTCTGTCAAGAGCCAGGCGATGAATCTACACAAGTTCATCGTTGAAGATGGTAAAGAGGTCAAGGCCAACAACGCCGCCATGGGTGAAACCGTAAGCTACAAGCTGACCTCTACGCTCTCTGACATGAATGGCTATGAGAAATACACTTACATTATTCATGATGAACTGGAAGGCGGTCTGACCTTTAACGGCGTTGATAGCATGACTGTTACTGTAGGCGGCGAGAACTACAAAGATAACTGCGAAGTGACCTACTCCACCGACGGCACCAACTACAGCGTAACCAACAATGCGACCCCTGGCCAGAAGCTGTACATCAATATTGAACTGAAAAACCTCGTGGAAAATGACAAGAAGGGTCAGGATGTGGTTGTGACCTACACGGCCACTATCAATGAGAAGGCTTCCATCGGCAACACCCCCAATACCAACACCGCCTATCTGGAATATTCCAACAACCCCAACCAGAGCCAGGACGGCTACCCCTCCACGGCCAAGACCCCGGCCGAGCATGTATACACCTACGTGGCTGGCTTTGAGATCAGCAAGAAAAGTCCCAAGGGCGATGACCTGCCCGGTGCGCAGTTCATGATTACCGGAAATGGTATGCAAAAGCTGAACGTGATTGGCTACTCCTTTACCAACGAGGGCGACGGCGAGAAAAAGTACTATAAGGCAGAGGACTGCTACACGACCGTGGCTCCCACGAAAGATGCTGTAACAGAGTACGCCGCACAGGGTGACACCAACGTTCAGAACGGCGAAAAAATCGTTGGTATGACGGGCGATGGCGAGAACATTACAACGAAGGGCGTCCTGCGTTTTAACGGCCTGAAAGATGGCACCTATACCATTAAAGAAGTTCTGGCTCCCACTGGCTACAAAAAGCTGGACGAGGATATTACGCTGGTTGTACATTGGTCCGAAACTGCGGACAAAGATGGCAACCATTGGACATATGAAGTGACGAGCAAGGAAAACGCTGCCACGGAAAGCACCGTGGATGCCGACGGTGTCCTGCACTTCAACATCGTCAACCAGCACGGTCTGACCCTGCCGTTTACCGGTGGCGAGGGCGCTAACCTGCTGGCTGGCCTGGGTCTGGCCCTGATGGCTGCCGCTGTGGCCGCGATCCTGTACATCAAGCGCCGCCAGAACCGCGAATGAAATACCGCGTCCTAGAAGTTCTGTTCGGTCTTGTTTTCCTCGTGGGGCTGTACCTGTTTGCCCACGACACCGTGGCCGACCAGCTCAACAATCTGCGGCAGGACCGCACGTTAAGCGACTATCAGGAGGCTGTCAGCGAGGCTTCGCCCGAAACCTACGAAGCTGAGATGCAGGCCGCCCTGGCCCACAACGCCGCCATTACAGAGAATACCTTCGCCGGGGACCTGTTCGCCGGCGAGGGCGTTCAGGCGGACGACGAATACAATGCCCTGTTGAATCTGAATGGCGACGGCGTCATGGGGATGATCTCCATCCCCAAGATCAACCAGACCATTCCCATCTATCACGGCACCGACGACAGCGTACTGCAGGTGGGCGCCGGGCACCTGCCCGGTACGGCCCTGCCGGTGGGCGGCGAAAACACCCACTGCGTGCTGGCAGCCCACCGTGGTCTGCCCTCCGCGCGGCTGTTCAGCGACATCGACCAGCTGGAAGAAGGGGACATGATCTACCTGCACATCCTGGGCGAGGTCCACGCCTACCGGGTCGAGAACATCCTGCCCATGGTCCCCAAGGATGATTTCGAGGCCCTGAACAAAGCCCTGCGCATCCTGCACGGGCAGGATTGGCTCTCCCTGATGACCTGCACGCCCTACGGCATCAACACCCACCGCCTGATCGTACAGGCCAAGCGGGTGGCCTATAACGGCGAGGACGACGCCCCCACCCAGCCCGTCCAGGCGGTTATCCACTACACGGCGCGGTCGTTCCGGCGTGCCTACACGCTGTATATCGGGGCCGCTGTCATCATCCTGCTGGTGGTGGTCCTAATTCTCCGCAGGCGTAAAAAACGTCATTCGCCTAAACAGTAAACAAACAATAAACAGAACACCCCCGCATCCGCAAAAAGTCCTTCAACTGGTACAAAAACGTCATTGTCACCAACGGTGCCGAACTGTAACCGCCATTCCCTGACATTCATATAAGCATGATTCCAAAGCGGCGCCACCCCGCCTTGTTACCGGCGGGGTGGCGCTGTTTTTGTGTCTGTATAAAATCCCCGCAGCCTGCCCACCCTTATAGTGATATTCTGTAAGGGGGCAATCACATGCAAGAGATGTTTTGTTTCCAGTGCCAGCAGACGGCGCACAATACCGGGTGCGATGGTAAGGCCGGGGTGTGCGGCAAAAAGGCTGATACCGCCAACTATCAGGATGAAGTCATCGGCGCGCTGATCGGCCTTGCGCAGGCGGTGCAGGCGGGGACAGCCACCGACCGCACCGACGAGCTGATGCTGAAAGGGCTGTTTACTACCATCACCAACGTGAACTTCAATAACGAGACGATCCTGCAAATCAAAAACGATATAGAGAAAGAGAAAGCCGCCGTCAGCACCACCCACTTTGCGGATTATGATATGGCCGAGCTTTGGCAGGCAGGGGAGGACGTGCGGTCGCTGAAATCGCTGATCTTGTTCGGCCTCAAGGGCATGGCAGCCTATGCCTACCACGCCCGCGCCCTGGGCAAGACCGACCCCGCCGTGAACCGCTATTTCTACGAGGCACTGGCCGCCCTGGGCGAGGAAAAATCACCGAATGACCTGCTAAAACTGGTGCTGAAAACCGGCGAGGTCAACCTGGCCTGCATGGCCCTGTTGGACGCCGCCAACACCGAAGCCTACGGCGACCCGGTGCCCGTCACCGTGCCGCTGACGATTGAAAAAGGACCGTTCATCGTGGTAAGCGGCCACGACCTGCACGATTTAAAGCTGCTGCTGGAGCAGACCGAGGGCAAGGGCATCAACATCTACACCCACAGCGAGATGCTGCCTGCCCACGGTTACCCGGAGCTGAAAAAGTACCCCCACTTAAAGGGCAACTTTGGCACCGGATGGCAGAACCAGCAGACCGAGTTCCACAATATCCCGGCGCCCATTCTGTTTACCACCAACTGCCTGATGCCGGTGCGGCAAAGCTACTGCGACCGGGTGTTCACCACCTCGGTGGTCTCCTACCCGGAGATCCCCCACATCGGCGCGGACAAGGATTTTACGCCGGTCATTGAAAAGGCGTTGGAGTGCGGCGGCTACCCGGAGGACCATCCCATGACCGGCATGAACGGCGGCCACACCGTCACCACCGGCTTTGCCCGCAACGCCGTGCTGGCCCATGCGGGGGAGATCGTGCAGCTGGTGAAAAGCGGCAAAATTCGCCACATCTTCCTCATCGGCGGGTGCGACGGCGCGGCTCCCAGCCGCAGTTATTACACTGACTTTGCCCGCATGACCCCCGCAGATACGCTGATTTTGACCTTGGCCTGCGGTAAATACCGGCTGAACGATATGGACCTGGGCAGCATCGGAGGCATCCCGCGCATCTTGGATTGCGGCCAGTGCAACGATGCCTACAGCGCGATCCGCATTGCCATGGCCCTGGCCGAGGCCTTCGGCTGCGGGGTCAACGACCTGCCGCTGACGCTGGTGCTCTCCTGGTACGAGCAGAAAGCCGTCTGCATCCTGTTGACGCTGCTCTATCTGGGTCTGCAGCACATCTATTTAGGCCCCACCATCCCGGCGTTTGTCTCACCAAATGTATTACAATTTCTGGTGGAAAACTACCACCTGACCCCCACCAGCGACCCCAAAACCGACCTGAAGGCCATTTTACACGAATAAAACCATCCAACGGCAGCACAATAAACAAGCGTGCTGCCGTATTTTTGTAAGTTTCTGCAAATATTTTTGCATTATTTACCTACTAACATATTGACATAGTGGGTAAATAGGCGTATGATACAGCCAATGAATCCGAACAGGAAGCACGAACAAAGACGAAAGGAGAAATGTGCCATGTATACCATCCATGCCATCGCCGCCGTCCGCATGTGTTGTCGAATGTTTTGCTCCCAGGCATATCCGTATGGCCGGGCACATTCGTCTTGCTTGTGCTTTGTCGATGTTTAAAGTGTAACTGTACAACATCGTTTGCTGTGTGCCTGGGAGCCTGTAAAAGCCCCCGGGCTTTTGTTTTACCTGTTCGGGTACGTTGAACCGCCGAAACGAAACACAAGAACATAGAAAAATGACAGAGGGAAACTACCATGAAAAAAATCTTGAAAAAGTCCGCCGCTGCGCTGGCCGCACTTACCTTGACCGCCGCCCTGGCCGGCTGCGGCAGCAGCGCTTCTTCTGCAGCAACTTCTACCGACACCACCGCCTCCACGGCTGAAACCTCCGGTGAAAACGAGCTGGAAAAAGTCAAGGCCGCCGGCAAGCTGGTCATCGGTGTCGAAGGTACTTACCCGCCGTTCACCTACCACGATGATAACGGCGAGCTGACCGGCCTGGACGTGGAACTGGGCAAGGCCCTGGCCGAAAAGCTGGGCGTCGAGGTCGAGTTCCAGGAGGCCGCCTGGGACTCGCTGCTCATCGGTATTGACACCGGCCGCTTTGATACGGTCATCAACAGCGTCAGCATCACCGATGAGCGCGCCGAAAAATACGACTTCTCCGACCCCTACTACTACGAAGCCCGCCGCGTGGTCGTGCGTGCTGACAATGACAGCATCAACGGCCCCGAGGACCTGAACGGCAAGAAGATTGCCACCAACACCACCAATGCCTTCATCCCCTGGTACGAGGAGAACGGCGCCGAGGTGGTCGGCATCGATACCAGCGCCGAGGCCATCGACCTGGTCCTCTCCGGCCGCGCCGACTTCCTGGGCATCAGCGTTCCGGTGCTGAACGCCTACCTGGACGAGCACCCAGACGCCGTCGATAAGCTGAAGGCCGCCTTCGTCATCCCCAACTCCGAGGACGTCATCGCCATCCCCGTCCGCAAGGGTGAGCCGGAGTTCCTGGACGCTATCAACGCTGCGCTGGCCGAACTCCGCGAGGAAGGCACCCTGAAAGAGATCTCTGAAAAATATCTGGGCGGTGATTACACCAACTCCGCTTACAGCAATTGATTGCAGGTGATTTGCAATGACGCAAAGACTGCTGGATATTCTGGTATCCTCGTTTCCCCGGCTGGTCCTGTACTGTGTGCAGGTCACCATCCCCCTTACCGTGTGCATCTACATCCTGAGCCTGGTGCTGGGTTTCCTGCTGGCGCTGATTCAAATTCAAAAGATCCCGGTGCTTAAGCCGCTGGCTCGCGTGTATGTCTGGGTGTTCCGCGGTACGCCGCTGATCGTCCAGATGTACATCATCTTCTTCGGCCTGCCGTCCTTAGGCATCACGCTGGATGCGTTCCCGTCGGCGGTCATCGCCTTCTCGCTGAACTACGCGGCCTATATGTCCGAGGCCATCCGCGCCGCCATCCAGTCGGTGCCGGAAGGCCAGTGGGAGGCCGGGTACATGATTGGCCTGAGTTCCGGCCAGATCATGCTGCGGGTCATTTTGCCCCAGGCTGCACGGGTGGCCTTCCCCACGCTGTTCAGCACCCTCATCGGCCTGACGAAGGACAGCTCGCTGGCCGCCAGCATCACGGTGGTGGAAATGTTCAAAGCCGCCCAGCAGATTGCCTCCCGCACCTTTGAACCCTTTGCGCTGTATTGCGAAGCCGCCTTTGTCTACTTAATGCTCAACACGGTGCTGACCCTGCTGCAAAGCGTGTTGGAAAAGCGCCTTGCCTGGAAACAGCCGAAACGGCAATCCGCCGTACAAAAACAACTGGAAAAGGAGCCTGCGTAATTATGGCAAGAATCAGTGAAATCAACATCGAAACCGCCCCCGAAGCGATTCAAAAGATTGTGGCCGACCATGTGGCCGAGGGCCATACCATTACTGCCGAAAAGCGCACCCTGCTGCACAATGCTGCCGCCTTCAATGCGGTGGAGGCTGGCTCCTACGCACTGGATGACGAGCTGGCCCGCCTCATCGGCAAGCGTGCCGCTGATTTTTACGAGTACGCCATCTCCCAGGCCAACGGGTGCCTGGTGTGCAGCATCTACTTCCGCAACCTGCTGAAAAAGAACGGCATTGACTTTGATACCTTCGAGTTCACCCCCGAGGAGCAGGTCCTCATCGACTACGGCCGCGCCATTGCCAACGACCCCAAGCACGTGCCCGAGGAGCTCTTTACCAGGCTCAAGACTTACTTCAACGAGGAGCAGATCGTGGTCGTCACCGCCATGGGCGTGATGATGATCGCCAACAACTACTTCAACGATATTCTGGACGTTACGCCGGATCATCTGGCGTGACCCAAAGCAAAGGAGCACATCACCATGCTGGAAGTAAAAGACCTGCATTGCAGCTACGGCACCACCCAGGTGCTGAAAGGCGTGGACCTCAATGTCAACAAGGGCGAGGTCATCTCGATCCTGGGCAGCAGTGGCTCCGGTAAAACAACGCTGCTGCGCTGCATCAGCTTTTTGCAGAAGGCCGACAGCGGCACCATCCGGTTCGATGACTTTGAAAAGGACATCACCCAATTAAAGCACAGCGAAATTCGTGCCCTGCGGATGAAGATGGGCTATGTGTTCCAGAACTTCAACCTCTTCCGCAACATGACCGTCAAGCAGAATGTGCTGGAGGGCCTTATCACCGCCCGTGGCGTGGACCGCGCCACCGCCGATAAGACCGCCGACGAGGTGCTGGAAAAGGTGGGTATGCTCCACCGCAAAGACTTTTACCCCGACCAGCTCTCCGGCGGGCAGCAGCAGCGCGTGGCCATCGCCCGCGCCATCGCCTTCAAGCCCGAAGTGCTGCTGTTTGACGAGCCTACCTCCGCCCTTGACCCGGAGCTGACCCGCGAGGTGCTGAACACCATCACCCAGCTGGCCGCCGACGGCCTGACGTTGGTGGTCGTCACCCACGAGATGGGCTTTGCCCGCAACGTGTCCGACCGCATCATCTTTATGGAAAACGGCGTCGTCGCTGAGGAAGCCCCCGCAAAAGAATTTTTCCTGCACCCCCGGCAGGAGGCAAGCAAGCGCTTTTTGCGGACCGTCACCGATGACTACGATTACAGCATTTAAGTGTAAGGGAGGAAGCAGGCCATGGCGGGTATAAAATGGAGATTTTCCTCGAGAGGGGAGCGTCCCTCGAACGCCACCCTGACCCAGGCGTTGGAACAGCTGGAGCAGGCAGTAAACGAAGCTGTATAAATAAAGCAAAAGGCTCCCGGCGAGGGAACTTTTTTGTTTTGCAGGTACTTCCGACCTTTTCCGCCCTCCCTATTATACTTCGGAACTCCGGAAGTACTTTCCTCTATAGACAAATAAACAAGAAATAACATATATACGTATAAATTACTCTTTTTTATAAATGTGTTATATAATTTAACATAATGTATAATAAGAAGTATATTTTTACTTTTTGACGTATATATGTAACTTATTGATATAAAGATTATAGAGGAAGTACTTCCGTACTTCCGGAGTTATTTGGGTATGGGTAGTTCCGGAAACACTTCCCCTCATCCCCTATTTCTCCCCCAAAAGAGAAATAGATCGCCTTATTCTGCTAAAATCATCCTGTATTCCTCCCCACGCGGCCGGTATAATAAAGCCATCATCAGCGAAGGAGGAATGTATCAATGATGATTGCTATTCTTATCGCCGCCATTGTGGTGGCACTGGTCGTGTTCTCGCTTCTCTGCTACAAAAAAGCCCCGCCTACCCAGGCTATCGTGGTAACGGGCTTTGGCCTGTCCCGCCCCAAGGTGGTGTGCGGCCGCGGCGTGTTTGTACTGCCCGTTGTACAGCGTGCCGACCGGCTGAACATGCGCCTGCTGAAAATTGACGTAAAAACGCCGGAAACTGGCGTAAAAACCAAAGAGGGCGTCTCCCTCTGGCTGGACAGCGTCGTCACCGTGCAAGTCTACAGCGAGAACTCCACCGTCTCGGACGAGGAAGTCCGTAATGCCGGGTACGATGACATCAAAAAGTACATCAACAGCCGCCAGCAGGCCGCCATCTCCAACTTTTTGGGCATGGACGAAGCTCACATCAACGAGAAGATCAACGATGTGCTGCAAGGCAACCTGCGTGAGATCGTCAGCGAGATGACGGTCGACCAGATTTTGACCAACCGCAAGCAGATGGCCGTCAGCGTGGTGGAAAACGCCCGCCCGGACCTGGCCAAGATGGGCCTGGAGGTTGTCACCTTCAACGTGCAGGATGTCAAGGACGCCATCGATGCCCAGGGCCACAACCACGGCGTCATCGAGGCCATCGGCGTGGAGCAGGAGGAGCTTGTGAAAAAGCGTGCCTCCATTGCCAAGGCCGAAGCCGAGCGCGATGTCTCCTGCGCGAAGGCTGCCGCCGCCATGGCCGCCAACGAGAAGGAGATCGAAGCCCAGACGGCCATCGCCCAGCGCAACAACGAGCTGGAACTGGCCAAGTCCAAGCTGAAAGCCGAGGCCGACAAGGCCGCCGCTGACGCCCAGGCCGCCGGTATGATCCAGACCAACCTGCGTGCCAAGGAGGTCAAGGAATCCGAAGCCGACGCCGAGATCGCCCGCCAGAAGAAGATGGTCGACCTGGCCGCCCAGGAGGCCGAAGTGCAGCAGCGCAAGCTGGATGCCGAGGTGCGCAAGCAGGCCGACGCCGAGCTGTACCGCCGCCAGAAAGAAGCCGAAGCCCAGAAGTACGAGGCCGAGCGCGCTGCCGAGGCCGCCAAGTTTGCCAAGCAGCAGGAGGCCGAAGGCATCGAACTGGTCGGTAAAGCCGAAGCCGAGGCCATCCGCCGGAAAGGCCTGGCCGAAGCCGAAGCGATGAAGCAGAAAGCTGAAGCCTACAAGCAGTACAACGATGCCGCCGTGGCCGAGATGATGATAAAGGTGCTGCCCGAAATCGCCAAGAGCGTGGCCCAGCCCCTTGCCAGCATCGACAAGGTGTCCATCATCGGCGGCGATGCCTCCGGTGTGTCGGGCGTGTCCGGCAACGTGCCCGTGCTGATGGCCCAGACCATGGAGGCCATGAAGGAAGCCACCGGCATTGACATGAAAGAGATCGTCCGCGCCAACAGCATCCAGGCCAAGACCGACCGCAACATCAACGTGACCGGGTTAGAAAATTTGCAAACCCCGCAGGCCTCTGCACCTACTGCAGAAACCACCGCGGACCATGCCACTGTAACCGAATAACAGCTGCATAAAACCAGCGCCCCTGTGCCGACCGTGCAGGGGCGATGTGTGTTGCCGCACAACCGCATAGAAAAATAAAATATGACCAAATGAGCAAACTGTATCAAAACTGGGCGGCCGAATGTGTTGACTCCATTTTTGCTGTTTGTATACTATATAATGAATTGCCTGGAACAGGAGGCTTTCAGTATGGCACAGGCAGTATTAAAAAACCACATGGATATTTACTGGCATGATTATGCCTCAGCAGATGCAGAGGTCCCCATTACACAGGCGGGACTGGTCGAGAAAGCATCACACCAGCCTGCAGATGCAGATCGTAGAGCGCATGACGACCTGATGGTTGTCCTGAATTATTATAGAATAGTTGCCTGCCGCTGTACCCGCGGCAGGCAGTTGTTATGCGCAGCATAAGGCAGCGGCTATAACGGCCATGTTGCATTTTGAGGGAATATAGGGTATACTAAAATAGAGTTATTGTGCGGCAGGGTATGGTTGCCCTGCCGCTCATTATCTGCTGCAATAAATCACAAGCAAAAGCGCAAAGACAAGGGGATAATCTATGAGAGGAAAAACCATCTCCCGCTCGGTGGAAAACGACGAAGTAAATCCGCTGCGGGTGGAGAAAGAGAGCAAGCTGATCGTTGACTTTGCGGTGCCCTGCATCATCTCGATGCTGGTGACCTCGCTGTATAACATTGTCGACCAGATCTTCATTGGCCAGGGCGTGGGCATGCTGGGCAATGCGGCTACCAACATTGCGTTCCCGCTTTCCATTGCCTGTACGGCCATTTCCTTACTGCTGGGCATCGGTGCGGCGTCCAACTTCTCGCTGCATCTGGGTGCAGGGGAGGAAAAGAAGGCCGTTGAGTATGCCGGCACCGGTTTATGCCTGATGGCAATTTGCGGCATCGCGTTGTTTCTGGTCACGACCCTGTTTTTAACGCCGATGCTCAAATTCTTCGGCGCAACCCCGGATGTGCTGCCCTATGCTGAGGAATACACCCGCATCACGGCCATCGGGTTCCCGTTCCTCATCGCCAACACCGGCATCAGTAAGCTGATTCTGGCGGACGGAAGCCCCCGCTACTCGATGACCTCGATGCTGGCGGGTGCCATCGTCAACACCATTCTCGATCCGCTCTTCATCTTTGGCATGAACATGGGCATGCGGGGCGCGGCGCTGGCGACGATCATTGGCCAGATCGTCTCGTTCTGCATCAGTCTGCGGTATCTGTTCCACTTTAAAACCGTGAAGCTGCACAAGGATTGCCTGCGCCTTTCCTGGGACCGCACCTGCAAAATTTGCAGTTACGGTGCCAGCGCCGGTTTCAACCAGGTGGCCATGGCCGTGGTGCAGATCGTCATGAACAACACGCTGGCCCACTACGGGGCACTCTCGGTCTACGGCAGCGACATCCCGCTGGCCTGTGCGGGCATCATCTCCAAGGTGAATATGATCTTCATGTCCTTTGTTATCGGCATTTCGCAGGGCATCCAGCCCATCATCGGCTACAATTACGGCGCTAAGCTGTACCACCGCGTTAAGCACACCTACCTGCTGGCGCTGGGTACGGCCACGGTGCTGTCGATGATCGCGTTTCTCTGCTTCCAGCTGTTCCCGCGGCAGATCATCAGCGTGTTCGGATCGGGCAGCGAAATGTATTTCCAGTTCTCGGAGCGCTACTTCCGCATCTATATGTTCCTCACGCTTATCAATGGCATCCAGCCTGTCACGGCCAATTTCTTCAGCTCTATCGGTAAGGCGCAGTTGGGCGTGTTTATGTCGCTGACGCGGCAGATTTTGTTCCTGCTGCCGCTGATCGTCATTTTCCCGCTCATCTTCGGCATCGATGGCGTTATGTACGCCGGCCCCATCGCCGATGCCGCCACCGCCATTGTCTGCGGCTTCTTCACCCTCCGTGAGCTTCGTGAGCTGACCCAGCTGCAAAAGCAGCAGACAGCCGCCGCATAAATATAAGGCAACACCGCACAATTCCCGCCTAACGGCTTAAGCACCGCTCCGGCGGCTGCGGCACCTCGCTCGCCGTATCGGCACTTAGAATTATGCGGTATTGCCATAAAAGTTGCCGTGTGAATGGCCTCATTCACGCGGCAACTTTTTTGGTTTTAATGGATAGGGGAAAGGTACTTTACTGCGCCTGCAAGAACTCCAGGAAAGTCTGGATCCCACCGCCCAGATGCTTTACCTGTTCGGGTCTTACGCCCTCTAGGTCAGAGACATCGTAAAAATCACCGCTCTTGGTCTTTTCGGTCAGCATACCGGCATCACTGCCGAAGATGGAATCCGTAACGCCGATGAATTCATCCCCCCAGAAGCAGCAATCCTCGGCAGCAAAGCCGAAGTGCGCAAACAGCGCGTCTACGTTGTCGCGCTTGCCGGTGGGGCCGACTTCCAGATATTTTGCATCGGTCGTGGCGCACAGCGGCATTTCCGGCGTACCGAAGGATTCTGCCATCGCAATGACCGTTTCGATGCTGTCAATGCCGTGCTGCTGCAAAATGTGCTGCAGGCGGGCAGCCTCGCCCTCCTGTAAGAACAGATTTTCGCCGCGGTTGTTGGCAGGCATCAGGTCGATCTTGCAGTAATTCGGTCGGCTGAAAACAATATCGGTATTCATGCCGTACTTCTCCAGCAGTTCGCGGTGGATGCGGTAGCAGGCATCGTGTACAGCAAGGATGCCTTTAGCATCTGGTACACGATCCACAAGAACCGTCGGCTCGCCAGCCGTATTATACCCATAATCGAACGCACCGCGCCCCAGACCAAGGTACAGGTTTTCCAGCTGCTTCGGCGTAAAGTAGCTGTGCAGCTTGCCGCCTGCAATGTTCTCGTAGGTCGTGCCGCTGACGATGCATAGTTTTACCCCTTTATCCAGCAGCGGGCGCATGGCGTTGACGGCATCCTCCACAGGCGCTTTGCGGGAGAGAACCGCTGTGCCGTCCCAATCAAAAAAGATTGCTTTATAGTGCTTCATGGCAGGTTGCCCCTTTCTCGGTCAGTTTGTAAGGCTTGCCCTCGACAAGAAAGTTGACGGCATCGCCGCTTTGCAGCGTGATGGTCCAGCCATCCGGCAGCACATCCACCGCCAGCACGGATCGTTTGATTTTCACAGTGAAGTGATAGCCGTTCCATGCTTCGGGAATATAGAATTTGAACTCCGGCACGCCGTTTACAAGACGCAGACCGGCAAAGCCAAACACAATGCTCTGCCATGTGCCGGCCATATTGGCGGCATGGATACCAGCGTAGAAGTTGTCATGGTAATCATCCAGATCCATACGGGCAGACTGGGCAAAATAGGTGTAGGCGTCCTCGTGGCGTCCGATGCGGCTTGCCAGAATACCGAAGATGCAGGTGGAAAGCGAAGAATGATGCAGCGTTACGGTCTGATAGAAGTCGTAATTGCGCAGCAGTTCCTCATCGGTAAACAGCGCACTGTACAGCATCATACCCATGATGGCATCGGCCTGCTTGCTCATTCGCTGGCGGTAGATGAACAGCGGGTGATAGTTTTCGTACAGAAGGTGCCGCTTTTCCGGCGGAATACGGGAATCGTCCCACGGCTTGCGAAGCATAAAGCCATCGTCCTGCAAATAGACCTGCCGCTTTTCATCATAAGCAAAATACATAGCATCGGCAGTCTTTTTCCACAGAACAGGCTCGTCCGGGTCGAGATGAATTTTTTTGATCAGCTTTTGGTAAGCATCGGGGCGCTGTTCCTTCAGCGTTTCCAGCGCGTTGACAGCGGCATACAGGTTCTGCTGCGCCATCAGGTTCGTATAGAAGTTGTTGTCCACAATGGCATTATACTCATCGGGACCGGTCACGGAGCAGATGCAGTATTTGCCGCCGCGGCACTCGGCAAAGCAGCCCACATCCGCCCAGACGCGGGCTGTTTCGCACAGAACCTCGGCTGCTTTGTCGGCAAGGTAGTCAATATCGTTGGTGACAGCAACATAGAGCTGGAACGCATAGGCCACGTCCGCATTGATGTGGTACTGCGCTGTACCCAACGGGAAGTAGGTAGATGCTTCCTCGCCGTTGATGGTGCGCCAAGGATACAATGCACCGATGGGATGCCCCAGTACACGGGCACGGTCGCGCGCTTTATCCAAGGTGCTGTAGCGGTAGTCCAGCAGACTGCGCGCAAGCTCCGGCTGGGTATAGACAAAGACCGGCAGGACATACATTTCGGTGTCCCAGAAGTAGTGGCCTTCATACCCTTCGCCGGACAAGCCCTTGGCACCCATACCTGTTCTGCCATCACGGCCCGATGCCTGCATGATGTGATACAGGTTGAAGCGCAGCCCCTGCTGCAGAGGCACATCGCCGTCTACGCGAATATCGGCAGTCTCCCAGAAATGTTCCATCATGGCAGCGTGGGCGGCAAACTCCTTATCATATCCGTCAGCGGCAAAGGCAGTCAGTTCCTCATTCACAAACGGGAGCATGGCGTCCTTGTCCATATCGAGGGAGTCGGTGTAGACGGTCAGCTTTTCCAGTGTGATCGTGTGACCCTGCTTGGCGGCAAAATCGTATTCGATCCAAGCATCGACATCGTTTGCCTGATGCCGGGTCGCAGCTGCTGCCTCCGAGAGCAGATGCACCGAGCCGCAGGCCATCGCCAGCTTGCTGTTGACAGCGGTGCTTTGGCAGGTCATAGTTTTGTCATCGGCGGTCAGTGCATCGGGCAGCAGATGACGTCCAAACGGACCGTAGTCCACCAGCGGATTTGTGGTACGAGTATGGTTTTCCACATCGGCGTCCAGTGCGCTGTGCAGCGTCAGCGTACCGCCGAAGTTCACGGGGGTAACGCTGTAGCGCTGTGCCATGCGGTTTTTGTGAGCAAGGCTGACAAAGCGGATATTTTCCACCCGGACAGTTTTACCGTTGGGGGAGGTCCATTCAAAGCTGCGCACGACCTGACCGTGCTTCATATCCAGTGTGCGGCGGTAATTTTGCAGTGTGCCGGTACGGATGTCCATAGGCTCACCGTCAACCGTGAGGCGAATCGTCTTGCAGTTCGGCACATTCAGGATCGTCTGGCTCTCGGTCGGGAAGCCGAAGTTCCACTCGCCGTAGCGGACGTGCTCCTGCTCGTACAGACCATTGAGGAAATTGCCCTCCAAGCCGTGCTGCTCGTCAAAATCGTAGGCTTCCTCATGGGTGCCGCGGGTGCCGATATAGCCGTTGGAAAGCGCAAAGGTCGTTTCGTTGCGGTAGTTCATTGCAAGGTCGAGGTGATCTTCCGTTACATTCCAGGGCTCAAAGGGATAAATTGGGGTCTTGTTGGTATCCATTGCAAATTCTCCTTACAGGTCTACTTTCCAGAATACCTCGTCTGCCTTTACAAACGAATACAGAAAATCCACGGCATCCGGTTTTAAGGCCGTTTTATGGCAGGAAATGGCGCGGTGCTTGAGGTTCTGCGTCAGATTTTCGTTCAGCATTTCCTGCGGAACGGGCAGAACGATACGATTCTCCCAGCGCAGTGTACTGGCACTTTCCAGCCCCTCCGGGCAGGTCAGCGGACGAACACCGTCACGCAGCGGCCAGTTTTCATCCCCTGCGGGCGAATGGACAATGCCGGTATAGAGGGTCGGAACTTTTTTGCCAGCCTCACGGCGGCTGCGCAGCTCGTCACAGATAAACTGGTACAGCCCGCTATGGTCGCCGTGGGTGTCGCAAAGTGCAGTGGTAATGATGCTGTCCGGTTCGCTTTCATCGAGTACGGCTTTCAGGTCCTGCACAAAGCTGGCTTTTGTATACGGTGCAGGCTTGCCGAAATGCTGCGCGTGAAAATCCGGCTTTTCGGGCAGACCGTAGGTCTCCGTGCCGCAGTGGGAGGGATGGATCTTGTTCTCATCAGTTTCGTCATACAAGCCCGCAAGAAAGCTCTCCGCCCGCGGCATACCGGTATCGGCATAACCGAGGAAGGTAACCTGCTCGCCGGGAATCCCCAGCATTTCCACGCCCGCCAGTGTTTCGCGCAGACGCGCATAGCCTACGCTGTGGTCGTGGCAACCGTAGTCGCCGTTGGTCACCATTACCACATGGGGGTTCAGCCCTGCGTGGGCAGCCGAATACAGCACACCAGCCGTCAAAAGCAGTTCATCGTCCTGATGGGGAACGATTACCATGATTTTACCAAAATCCGTGATTTTCATTTTCAATTACCCCTTCACAGCACCGGCAGCAACACCGGCAATAATATACTTCTGCATGAACAGATAGAAAATCATCAAAGGTGCAACGCCCAGCATCATCATCGGGAACATAGCAGTCCAGTCAGTGGAGAACTGACCGATGTTGCGGGAAACCTCCTGCAGGATGACATCATTGGCACGGCTCTGCAGGAAGAGCAGCGGGGTCATAAACTCGTTCCAGACATTCAGCGTAACGATGATGATAACGGTAGCCATGACCGGCTTGAGCAGCGGGAATACGATGGTGAAGAACTTCTGCATCGTGCCGCACCCGTCGATCTCAGCGGCCTCCTCCAGCTCAACAGGCACCGTAGAGTGAACGAATTCACGGAAGAGGAACACCGCCTGCGGCATATTCACAGCCACATCGACAAGGATGACGGCGAAAGGGCTGTTCATCAGGTGCAGCGCCTTGACGATCTTGTACAAGCTGACAATGTTCATCTGGAACGGCACGACCAGACCGGCCAGAAAGAACAGGAACAGTCGACCGCCGAGCTTGGAGCTTGTGCGCGCCAGCGCATACCCGGCCATACTGCCGAACAGCACGATGAGAAAGACGCTCATTGCTGTGATAAACAGCGTGTTGGCAAAGGCACGGGGAAATTCCATCTTCTGCCATGCATCAATGTAGTTTTGCAGATTGATAGTGCTGGGCAGCGCCAGTGGGCTGGCGGTAGCCTCCGCAGGAGATTTCAGCGTTGTGACGATCAGATAGTAAATAGGGACAGCCCAGAGAACAGCGAGCAAGACCATCAATGTTTCGGTAATGATCAGGCCGCGTCTTTCAAATTTACGCGTATTCATTGAATAGAGTCACTCCATTTCTGCATAATCGTGTTCATGATGGCACTCAGAATCATAACGACAACGAAGAAGCAAACGCCGAACGCCGCGCCCTGATTGTAGAAGCCGTCCGAGATGCCCTTGCGCATCATGACCATCATAACGGTTTGGGTGGCATCGCCGGGGCCGCCGCTGGTCATCGAGTAGATGACATCGAATGCCTTCATGCCGCCGATCAGGCCGGTGACCGCCACGATCTTGACCGAGGGGCACATCAGCGGCAGCGTGATACGGAAAAAGCGGGTAAAGCCGCTGGCACCGTCGATCTCAGCTGCCTCGTACAAATCGCCCGAGATGCTCTGCAGGTTAGCGAGGAAGATGACCATAGCCCAGCCAGTCCACTGCCAAATCTGCGTGAGCAGGACAGAGTAAAGTGCGTTTTGCGAGGTAAAAAAGTTAAAAGTCGGCAGCCCAACCTTAGCAAGCAGGTTGTTGATAAGACCGTAGTTGGAGGACGAAAGGATGAAGTTCCACAGGTAGCCGATAATCAGCGAGGAGAATACCGCCGGGAAAAAGAAGGTCGCGCGCAGCAGATTGCGGGTGCGCAGCTTCATATTCAGGATGACAGCCAGCGGCAGACCCAGCACGACCTGCGCCCCGGTCAGCACCACGGCGTAAATCAGCGAGTTTTTAATAGCTGTGCGCATCAGCGGGGAACCAAGGACTTTTATGTAGTTTGCAAGACCCGTAAAGTGCAGATTTACGGGGTTCATATCGGTATAATCGGTAAAGCTGTAATAGATCGTAAACAGGAACGGCACAATGCTGAACACCAGATACACGATCAGCGCCGGTGCCACAAACATGGCGAAGTATTTGCCCAACGAACCGGGCACATACTTCTTTTGGGTCTTAGTAGGCATTTCTGACCTCCGTTTTTTGAAAAAAAGAGCCTCAAACCCTCGATTGAAAGTTTGAGGCCATGGTTACGGATCGGATTACTTGCTCAGCAGCTCAGCAACGGCAGCATCGACATTGGAGAGTGCTGCGGAGAGGTCTTCCTCGCCAAGCAGGTACTTCTGCATCTCGGTGCCGTAATCCTCGTGGGCACCGGCAGCAGAACCCCACTCGTTCCAGGGACAGTAGACATTGCCGGCATTGATGGCGGTGGAAATGCTGGAGTAGACCTCAGGCAGATCAAAGGAAACGCCACTCATGTAGGAGGAGCCACCCTGGTTGTTCTCCCACAGGGCCTTCTGACCTTCCTCGGTAGCGATAGCAGCCAGAACCTTGAGGGCTGCTTCCTTGTTGGCGCTGTTCTCGTTAACGGCGAAACCGCAGCCGGGGCCGCCGATCAGCCAGCCAGCGCTGGCCTTGGTGCCGTAGAAAGGCATCATGTTGAGGTTGAGGTCGGGGTTCTTGGACTGGATGGCCTCCAGATCCCACGGGCCGGAGCAGAACATAGCGGCATTGCCGGTGGCGAACTCTTCGAGAGCCTGATCGTGGTCGATACCGGTCATATCGGTGGTGTAAACACCGCTGGTGATCATCTCGCTCCACTTTTCGAGGTACGGATTCCAAGTGCCGTTCAGAGTAGCCTGACCCTCGCGATATTTGCCGCCGAAGTCTTTGCCCTCATCAGTGGAGAGGTACTCGGCAGTGACAAACGCCATGGAGTTCTTCAGCATCGGCTCCCAAGATTTCAGACCGGCAGCCAGCGGCTTGATGCCGAGGTCTTGGAACTTCTTGCAGACATCCAGATACTCGTCAAAGGTGGTGGGCAGTGCAATGTTGTTCTGCTCGAACAGATCAACATTGTAGTAGATGCCCTCGAACCAAGAGATGCCGGGCAATGCGTAAGTCTTGCCGTCATAGCTGTAAACGGAAGTGCCGGCATCAGAGAACTTCGCGCCGAGGTCGCTCACATCGGCCAGATAGCCAAGTTTTGCGTGCTTCAGGGCAGAAGCGGGAGATTCGCAGATGATGTCGGGACCTTCACCGGCAGAAAGCTGGGTATCCACGATGGTGTCGTAGTTGGAGTTGTCGATGAACTGATACTCGATCTGAACATCGGGAACAGCCTCGCCCAGATAGTCAAGCAGTGCCTTGACGGTGTCCTCGCTGTTCCAGTAGGTCATGCGCAGCGTAACCTTGTCACCGGATGCGGTGCTTTCTGCCGTAGTGCTGCTGGCAGTGCTCTCAGTGGCGGTGCTGCTAGAGGTGGCGGTAGAGGAGCCACCGCAGGCGGCGAGGGACAGAGCCATCGACGCTGCGAGCACGGATGCGATTGCTTTTTTCATGTTTGTTTTCCTCCTTGCAGTGTGTTCTGCTTTCGATGGCTTTATTGTACCCGAAATGTCCAAAATGCGAAATAGAACATTTTTTCGAAAACTAACACTATTTTACAGAACACCCCACCGACAGAAATTGTATCGGTGGGGTGCAATCAGGCTTCAGTGGGTGTTTCTTTTTCCAATGTGCGGTTCAGTTTTAAGGTGAAGCAGGTCTCGCCGTCCTCTGTGATAGAGGGGAAAAGTCCGCTGCCGGGACCGTAATACAGCTCAATGCGTTCACAGATATTATAGATGCCGTACCCCGTGCCGGGGGTGCGCATGACTTCGGCCACCTTTTGCAGGTCGATAGCGCCGCCATTGTTGATGACACGGAACACGATGAACTCATCCTCGCCGCGGCATTCGATACGGATATGCCCTTTGCCGTCCTCCTCCTCATACTCCAGGCCGTGCTTAACGGCATTTTCCACAATGGGCTGCAGCATAAAGTTGAGCATCTGGTAATCAAGCTGGCTTTCCTCAATGTCATATTCGGCATCAAAGCCATTGTCATGGGTCAGCTGTTGGATACGCACATAGGCCTTGATGTTTTCCAGCTCCGAGCGCACCGTGGTCAAAGGCTGGCCGTTGTTCAGGCAGGTGCGGTAGAATTTTGCAAGCAGTCCCGTTATCTCGCTGATGTCATCGTTGCCGGAGCGCAGCGCCTTCCACTTGATGTTGGACAAGCTGTTGTACAGAAAATGCGGATTGATCATGGCCTGCAGGGCGCGCAGCTCGCTGGCTTTCTTTTCAATCTCCATCGTATAGACCTGATGGATCATATCATTCAGCCGGTGCGTCATCTGCCCCATACTGTTTGTCACCACGCCGATTTCATCCGTATCCGTGGTGGAAAGCTCTTTGTCCAGATGTCCTTCTGCCACATATTCTGCGTATTCCTGTAATTTCAGGATGCGGCGGGTCAGGGCTGTAGCCAGCAGGTTAATGACTGCGATGGAAAGGAACAGGCAGATCAACACCACCAAAATCGTTGTATTCAAAATCGGCTGCAATTCTTTCGTGATGTTCGCTTTGTCCAGATAGTAATAAATGCTCCAGCCGCTGACTTCCATCCGGCTTTTATAGAGCACCCCCTGCTCAAGCGCGGCGGTCTCACTGCCATCCTCGGCCAACAGGCGCACGGCTTCGTCCAAAGCATCCACACCGCTGTTGCGGGCATAGACGGTCTGACTGTTTTCGTCCACGATACGGATGCCGTTGTCCAGATAATTCATACTGTCGGTGGCATCCAACAGCGAAGCCGGATAGCAGAACATCCGCAGCACCGCAATGACCTCACTGCTGGAATTCGTGTCGAGAATCGCGCGGTTGGCACAAATCTCTGTCCCATCGTAGGTCCAGTGGGTCGCATAGCTGTCCAGCGCCTGCCGGTACCAAGCCTGCTGGCTGACGGTATCATCCACCGGCAGCAGGAAGTTGCCGATTTTGTCGCGGACCTTTGTGGAGTAGACCTCCATTCCCTTGACATAGGAATCCCCTGCAATGAAGTACCAGAAGGTCGGCTCGACCGAGGTATTCATGACCAGCGCCATCGTCATGGCGCTGGCGCCGCTGTTTTCCAGCGCATTGCGGAAGGTCAGGTTGTACGCAAGAAACCGCACCGTGGAACCCTCCCGCTGGAAGCGGGTGTCCAGTTCCGAGGTCAGACGTGCCAGATTGCTTTCCATCGTGCTGCGGATCTGGCGCTCGGTGTTTTCTTTCGACTGCTGGTAGCTGTAAATGCCCAGCACAAGGATCGGCACCATAACCAGAATGCTGAAGCTGATCAGCAGCTTACTGCGGATGGGCAGCTTATAGGCGAACCATTTATACAATGCTTTCATCGCGTTCGCCCTCCCTGTACTGACGGGGCGTTACGCCGAAATAGTTCTTGAAAATCTTATTAAAATAAGACGGGTTGTCATAGCCACAGTTTTTGGCGATCTGGGAGATTTTTAAATTCCCATCCGCAACCATGCGCCGTGCCTTGTACATGCGCAGGTCGGTGATGTATTTGATAAGGTTCTGCCCTGTCATCTGCTTAAAGATGTAGCTCAAATAAGACGGTGTAATGTATACTTTTTCTGCAATGTATTCCAGGCTCAGCGGCTGACCGTATTCGGCGTCCACAATCTTTTGCACCTGGCGGATGACGGCGGAACTGTCTGCCGCCTGCGGTTCGGGTGCGCCCTGCAAAGCGGTTACAATTTCCTCCAACACGCCGCACATGGCCGCTGCGGTGTTGCAGCCTAAAATGCGGCTGATGCCCTGTCCGATCGCGTTGGTGTCCTGTACGCCGTAAGCGCGATACATCTGCGCCAACAGGTCATACAGCACATGGTACATATACATCCGGCTCAAAGCGCGGTTTTGCCCCAACTGTTGGATAAGCCGCTGCGCGGCCGGTAAAAACACATCCGGGCGGTGGTCGGCCAGGGCAGTCTGCACCTCGGCACGGTGCTTCTCGATGACTTCGGCATAGTAGCTGACCGATTCGCTGACATCCTTTTCCAGCAAAATGGCGGTGGGGGCTTCATATAGCTCGCTGCGGATCTTTGTCAACGCCTGGGCACGAGCGGAAATATTCTCCGCACCGGTAAAGTCAACACCCAGCAGCAGCGATGCCTCGCAGCCGCTTTGGTGCAGCTTCTCCTGAATCTCGTTCATCCTGCCCGTCAGCCGATCCGATATAGCACGGCTGCCATAAAACAGCACAAAGGATTCATCCGGGTAGGTGTTGATATATTCAAAGCTGCATGGGGTGCAATCTTTAAGGATGTCACAAAAGGCTTCTTCACTGGTGGCAAAATAGTCGCTTTCGGTCTGGACGTGCAGCAGGCAAAGCGTCTGCCCGGGGAACAAATCGTCGGTGATGCGGGCCTTGCCCAGACCGGTGCCGGTCACTAGGCGGAACAACAGCTGCTGGCGGACTTCCTCGTCCCGCTGCTGCTCGTCTTTTTTCTTCTCGGAGAGCTCATCGCACTGGGCAATGATCTGAGTCATCACGCGCTGGAACTCGTCCACCTCGATAGGCTTCAGCAGATAGCTGACAGCCTGTGCCGCCATCGCCTTTTTGGCGAACTCAAACTCCCCGTAAGCGCTGAAAACCAGAATGCGCACATCCGGGTATTTCTCAAACGTATGCCGCGCCAGTTCCAGCCCGTCCATCTGGGGCATCTTTACATCGGTGAGCAGGATGTCGATGGGATGGGTGCGCATATATTCCAGCGCCGTTTTCCCGTTGGTCGCCTGGGCAACCTCCAACGGAAACTTGTACTTTTCAATGAGGAAAGAAATTCCCTCACGTTCAATGGATTCATCATCAACAACTAAAATCTTGTACATAACACACCTGCTGCGTCTGAAAATTATGAAAAAATATTTTATCCTTTTCTCCAGTATACAGTACGTTTAAAAATATGCAAGCGATTTTGCAAAATTCTATACAATTTGCCGTACGGCGAAAGCAAAACAAAAGGCACCGTGTGAATCGTTCATTCACACGGCGCCTTTTACTGTTACACGTTTATTGCATAAATAAAGCTGCTGTTATGACGAAAAAATTACGCATCCGAGCGGGAGTACGCATTCTTCATCTGACTGCTCAGCTCAAACAGGACCTTATCCAGGGTGTCGGCGGCGTGGCGCTTCAGGTTGGCGGCCAGGGCGTCGTTGGCCTGCACACGCAGGGCGGCGCGGGCGGCGGCATCCGGTTCGGCGGCCAGCTTGGCGTCGTAATCGTTCAGGATGGCGCGGCTCTCAGACAGCACAGCCAGCTCATACCGCTCCAGATGGAACTGAGACTTGGCAAAGGAGGCATCTGCCATGGCGGCGATCATGCGGCTGGCCCAGTAGAAGTTGTCGGTGGAAACATCGCCGGTAGTGTTGGCAAGGTAAGCGGGGGTGGTGTCGATGTTGGCGTAGAACGGCACCATCGTGTTCAGCGCGTTGGAGGCGTAGGCGATCCACTCAATGGCGCGGGACTCTTCCGGCATATCGGGACGCAGCTGCAGCAGGGCTACAAAATCGTTGCGGTTGATGCCGATGGAGCGGTAGGCGCCCTTCATGCTGCGCTCGCCATAGCTGGCATACGGGTCGTAGGGCGTGCCCTGATAATGGGACGACAGTACGTACTTTACATCCTCCGGCGTGATCTTCTTCTCCGGCACCAGGCACCAGGGCAGGTCGTCAGAGCGCGGCGTAAAGTCGGCTTCCGGGCCGTCCCAGTTCATGGTGTGGGGGTTGAAATAGCGCAGCATGTACCAGGCGCGGGGCGTGTTGTACACATGGTCAGAGTCATCGTGGCTGCCAAAGGCGTCACGCGGGTTCAGCACACCGTCCTGGGAGAGGTCCAAATGGTTCTTGGCGATAAACTCCCGCAGATCGGCGGAACACATGTACACTTTCTGCTCGCCCAGCGCATCGTCCAGGTCCAGCTCGTCGATGCCCAGCTGGTTTGGCATGACCACGTACACGTCATCGGGCACACGGCGGGCCATCCAATGGTGGCCGCCGATGGTCTCCAGCCACCAGATCTCATCCACGTCCTGGAAGGCGATGCCGTTCATCTCGTAGGTGCCGTAAGTCTCCAGCAGGGAACCCAGACGTTGCACGCCCTCGCGGGCGTTGTGGATGTAGGGCAGCACAAGGTAGACGATGTCCTCCTCGCCGATGCCGCCCTGCACCAGCGGGTCAGCGCCCAGCACGCGGGGATTGGAGGTAATGGTCTCGGTAGCGGTCATGCCGACGTTGGCGGCGTTGATACCGGCCGCCGCCCAGATGCCTTTGCCCTCCACAGCGTTGGGCATGGCGGTAAAGCGCATGGCCCCGGCGGGCATCGGGATCTCCACGTGAGAAATCACCGACTTATAGGTGGCGGGCAGGTCCTCCGGGTGGACGACCGTCCACTTTTTAGCGGTGAAATGCCCGGAACCGGAATCGTCGTTGCGGGCAATCATGGTAGAACCGTCGTAGGAGGCATTTTTGCCGACAAGAATAGTAGTGCAGGCCATTTTACAAAACTTCCCTTCCTTATATAAAATATAAAGTTTTCTCTCCTGGGTGCATTGTAGCACCATTTGCCCGGCGGTGCAAGCGTGGGCACATAAAAGCTGCCAAAGGAGCGAAAAACCGCGAAAAACTGCGCCAAAATTTCCTAAAATTTACAACCGGCCCCAGATTTGGCGCAATTATACGGTTTTGCCCATTGACACCTTATAAAGGGAACGCGTATACTGGTATCGTTCCTTTTTATAAAGGAATATTGCGGACTAATTTCATAATAAATTAGGGAGTGTGGAATCATGAAAAACAACAACATCAAAACCTTCGTTGCCGTTGGTATCGGCGCAGCTCTGTTCTTTGTCCTGGGCCGCTTTGTGGCCATCCCCAGCCCGGTGCCCAACACCAACATCAGCCTGCAGTATGCCGTGCTGGGCCTGTTGGCTGCCATGTACGGCCCTGTGGCCGGCGGCCTGATCGGCTTCATCGGCCATGCGCTGATCGACCTGTCCTGGGGCGGCATCCCGTGGTGGAGCTGGGTCATCGCCTCTGCCTTCACCGGCGTGGTGGTCGGCCTGTTTGCCAAAAAGCTGAACCTGCAGGAAGGTGACTTCAATAAAGGCAAGGTCATCACCTACACCATTTCCAACGTCATCGCCCACCTGATTGCCTGGATCGTGGTTGCCCCGGTGCTGGACATCCTCATCTATGCCGAGCCTGTCAAGAAGGTCTTCGCCCAGGGCGCTTTCGCAGCGATCTCCAACATCATCACCGCTGTTGTCGTCGGCGGTCTGCTGGTGCTGGCCTACACCAAGACCATCGCCAAGAAGGGCTCTTTGGACAAGGAGTAAACCCGTATATTTCCCTTGTGCCTTCCCACATAGGCGGGAAGGCACTTTGTTTGTGAGGTGCCGCATGGCTGCAAAGACCCCCATCATTTCCTTTAAAAATTTCTCGTTCCAGTATCGGGCACAGAAAAAGCCTACCCTGCAGGACATCAACCTGGATATTTACCCCGGCGAGCGTGTGCTTATCGCGGGCCCCTCGGGCAGCGGCAAAAGCACGCTGGCCGCCTGCATCAATGGCTTGAACCCCTTCTCCAACCCCGGCGAGTGCACCGGCACCCTAATGGTGGACGGCGTGGATGCCCCCCATAGCAGCATTTTTGACCTGGCGGGCCACGTGGGCACTGTGCTGCAGGATCCGGACGGCCAGTTCATCGGCCTGACAGTGGGGGAGGACATTGCCTTTTCGCTGGAGAATAACTGCACCCCGCAGCCGGAAATGAAGGCGATCGTGCAGCATGCCGCCGAGCTGGTGGGCATCGAAAATCACCTCGGCTTTGCCCCGCATGAGCTTTCCGGCGGGCAGAAGCAGCGTGTCAGCCTGGCAGGCGTCATGGTGGACGATGTGAAAATTCTGCTGTTCGATGAGCCGCTGGCCAATCTCGACCCCGCCACCGGCAAGCAGGCTATCGAGCTGATCGACACCATCCAGCAAAAAACCGACACCATCGTGTTGATTATTGAGCACCGCCTGGAGGATGTGCTCTGGCGCAATGTCGACCGCATCGTGCTGGTCAACGAGGGCCGTATTTTGGCTGACATGCGCCCGGATGACCTGCTCTCCGGCTCACTGCTGGCCGAGAACGGCATCCGTGAGCCGCTCTACCTCACGGCCATGCGCTACGCGGGCATTGCCGTCACGCCCGAAAAGCACCCCGCCCACATTGACTCGGTAGTGCTGGACAAGGCCGACACCGCCCGCCTGCACAGCTGGTTCCAGGCCGAGCCGCTGCCCGCCCCCAAACCGGCCCCGGAGCCGCTGTTGGAAGTACGCGACCTCTGCTTTGGCTACAACAAGGGTCAGCATACGCTGCAAAACGTCAGCTTTTCCATCGGCAAGGGCGAGATGGTCAGCATCGTGGGGCGCAATGGCGCGGGCAAATCCACGCTGTCCAAGCTGATCTGCGGGTTTGAGACCCAGGACTCCGGCGAAATTTACCTCAACGGTAAGGACCTGAAAGATGAAAACATCCGCCGCCGCGCCAAGCACATTGGCTACGTGATGCAGAACCCCAACCAGATGATCTCGAAAACGATGATCTACGACGAGGTCGCCATGGCCCTGCAGGGCAGCGGTTTGACGGAGAAACAGATTCAGGAAAAGGTCGAGGATACGCTGAAAGTCTGCGGCTTGTATCCCTTCCGCAAGTGGCCGGTCTCGGCATTAAGCTTCGGCCAGAAAAAGCGCGTTACGATCGCCAGCGTGCTGGTACAGGACCCTGAGTTGATTTTACTGGACGAACCTACCGCCGGCCAGGATTTCCGCCATTACACCGACATTATGGAGTTTTTGCAGGGTCTTAACACCCGGGGCGTGACCGTGGTGATGATCACCCATGACATGCACCTGATGCTGGAGTACACCCCCCGCGCACTGGTATTCTGCGACGGTCAGCTGATCGCTGACCGCAGTGCTTCGGCCGTGCTGTGTGACCCGGAACTCATCGAGCGCGCAGCGTTAAAGGAGACCAGCCTGTACACGCTGGCCAACCGCTGCGGCATTGCCCCGGCCGAAGATTTTGTGGAGCGGTTCATTGCCGCCGACAGAGAGGTGCGCGCCCATGGCTGCTAAGACCGTTTTAAACTACCTGCCGCGCAAAAGTGTGGTGCATCAGCTTACCGGCACCACCAAGCTGGCGTTTTTTCTACTGTTTACCTTTGCCAGCATGATCACCTACAACACCTGGGTGCTGCTGGGGTTGATGGCCGTCAGCTTTGCGGCGTTCAAACTCAGCCACATTAAAATTAAGGAAGTCAGCTTTATGCTGGTCTTCATGCTTGTTTTTTTGATTCTGAACGACCTGTTCATCTTCCTGTTCGACCCCAACCAGGGCACCACACTGTACGGCACCCGCACGGTGCTGTGCCACCTGTTCTGGCGGTACGATGTCACGGCCGAACAGCTGTTTTATATGTTCAATATCTCGCTGAAATACTTCGTGGCGCTGCCGGTGGCGATCCTGTTCATCTCGGCTACCGACCCCAGTGAGTTTGCGGCAAGTTTGAACAGCATCGGTGTATCGTATAAAATTGGCTACTCGGTGGCTATTGCGCTGCGTTATATCCCGGACATTCAGCGCGACTATCACAGCATCAGCCAGGCCCAGCAGGCCCGCGGCGTGGAGCTTGGCCGCAGTGAACCGTTCTTTAAGCGGTTGAAAAACTCGGTCAATATTCTGTTGCCACTGATCTTAACGAGCCTTAACCGCATCGACGTCATCTCTAACGCGATGGAGCTGCGCGGCTTTGGCAAGGGCAGCAAGCGCACCTGGTACGTTCGCCGTCCCTTCGCCCGGCGCGATTTCATCGCCCTGGCCCTTGGCGTGGTATTGCTGCTGGTCAGCCTGACTGTCACCATCAAGTTTGGTCGCTTTTATAACCCATTCGTATAATGACAAATTAATAATACAAAACGTAAAAACAAACTGCCTTGCAGGGAAAACCTCCCCGCAAGGCAGTTCGTTTTTACTTATCTATTATAGTAGGCTTACAGCCAGATGGGATTCGTCCAGGCGCGGCGGCCTTGGTGGTCGACGACCTCGGCGCGGACCCAGGTCTCGCCGCCGTGCAGTGTGTGCAGGCCATGGATTAGCGGGCTTTCGTGCTGCAAAATCGTCTCGCTGCCGCCTACGAGCCCGCCCACAATAAAGTTGATGCGCGCGGCAGGGGAGCAGGTCAGGTACACTTCGTCGCCATCCACACCCCAGGCAGTGATCTCCGGCCCGGCGGAGGCGTAGTAATCCCCGGCCAGCAGGTGGTTTACGATAGCCTCGTGGGTCAATTCCTCAGACTTCACACAGACCCAGCCTCCCAGTGCGTCAAAAAACTTGGCAGGGTTGTGGTTATCGTCCGAAGCAAAACAGCCTGTCTGCGTGCCTTTCTGCAGCATCGTGTTCCAAAAGGCGGTGTCGCAGCCCTCGCCGCACTCTACCTCGGTGCCGTAGTTATATACTTCCACGGCCCAGACCCCTTGCAGGCCAACGACATCGGCCATCTCCACGCGGGACCATGTGGGGTGGTTGTAGGTGGTAAAGCAGCCGCTGCTTTTCAGGTAGTCGGTCAACTGCTGAGCAGCCTGCAAACCGTCCCAATCGCCCACGGCCACCGGCGGGGTCAGGCGTTCGCCGTGGTGCAAAACATTGTCTCCGGCCGCCCTTTGCATGGCTTCGTTGCCCAAGATGCCGTGGATGTGGTGGGTCTTGCGCAGTCCGGTCCCATGGGTGCAGCAAAACTGCACCAGTTCGGGCATCGAGGCATTTTTCTCTTTCAGCGCTGCCAGCTCCTGCAGCGCGGCGGGGTCCTTGGGCGGCTGTACCAGCCAGCTGGAGGCTTCCACGCCGGGCAATAAGATGAAATCTTCACGGTCCAATTCGGCTCGTAGGTCGGTGTAGTAGTCGTGCTCGCTCAGGCACAAAAAGCTGTAGCCGTACTGGCGGAACAGCGCCACCGCCTGTGCCGGGGTCAGGTACCCGTCTGAGTTGGTGGTATGGGAGTGCAAATTGCCCTTGTACCACTGGCCGGGGCCGCCGAAACAATCCTTTTTCATACAGCTTCCTCCTCCACATGCAGGCAGTTGCGCTTTTCCAGCGAGAGCCAGACCTTGCTGCCGTTCTCATAAATCGAAAAGCTGCGGAACAGCGTATCGGCGGAAAGCTGCACACCGTTCACATCCACCTTGTAGCGCAGTACATTGCCGCGGGGCGTGCTGTCGATAACGGTGCCCTCAATATCGTAGGTGCCGGGTAAATTCTGTTTTTCGCGGGCAATATTCAGAACCTCGGGCCGGATGGCAATGGGCTGCGCGGGCAGGTCGATGTCCCCGGTCACACGGCCAAATTCCAGCGGCTCCAGCACATTGTAGCTGCCGATGAAGCCCGCCGCAAACTTGGTGCGGGGGTGGGTGTAAATGGCAATGGGGGTATCCATCTGCTCGATCTTGCCGCAGTTCAGCAGGCAGATGCGGTCGGACATGACCATGGCTTCGTCCTGGTCGTGGGTGACAAAGATGGTGGTAATGTTCAGTTGCTTCTGGATGCGGCGGATCTCCACCTGCAAACTCTTGCGCAGCTTGGCATCAATGGCGCTCAGCGGCTTATCCAACAGCAAAACTTTTGGACGGGTGACGATGGCGCGGGCCAGTGCCACACGCTGCTGCTGGCCGCCGGAAAGCTGGGCCGGGTAGGCCTCGGCCTTGTCCTGCAAGCCCACCATGGCCAGCGCTTCGGTGATACGGTCGTTGATCTCGGCCTTGCTTAAGCGCTGAATCTTCAGCCCAAAGGCCATGTTCTGCTCCACCGTCATGTTGGGGAACAGGCTGTACTGCTGGAACACCATGCCAATCTGTCGCTGGCGGGCATCCAGGTCGGTGATGTCCCGCCTTTCAAGCAGAATGTGCCCCTGCTGCACCTGCTCCAACCCGGCCAGGCAGCGCAGCAGCGTACTTTTTCCGCAGCCGGAAGGCCCCAGCAGGGTCAACAGCTCGCCCTCCTCCACTTCCAGGTCAATGCCTTTCAGCACTTGGGTTTTATTGTCATAGCTTTTGCAGATATTTTTAAAGGTAATGTAAGACATGGCGGACTCCTTAGGATACCCGGTCGGCCGGGTCCTGACTTTTGTGTACAAGATAATTGATCAGCAGTGTGATAAGCAGCAGAATGACCACGGCGGCGCTCAGCTCCTGGGTGTCCTGGGCGCGGTTACGGTACAGGTAGGACTGGGCGGTCTCAAACTGCGAAGACGCGATGATTTTGATGATGGCAAAATCGCCGAACAGCCCCGAAAGACACATCAAAGCGGAGTTGCAAAGCCCCGGCAGGATGGCCGGAACCACGATGGTCAAAAAGCTGTGGAACCGCCGCGCACCCAGCATCTCGGCGGCTTCCAGCAGGCCGCGGGTGTTTACCGCGTACAGACTGTTGCGCAAACCCTGATAGGTCATGGGCATGATGAACACGCAGTAGATGAAGCTGAGCATCACAATGCGGTTGGCCAAAAGGGTGTTGGTGCCCGCATACGTGCCCAGCACCGAGGTGGCCAGGATAATGCCGTTGAGCGTGGTGGGGATCAGGCAGAGCAGCTGCACCACCTTTTCCAGCCCCGGCAGGTAGACGATGACCACATACAAGGCCAGCAGTACGCTGACATTGGTGATGACCACCGGCACAAAGGAGATGAGCAGCCCGCGCCCGATGCCAAGTAAAAATTTCTGGTTTGTCAGCGTGGCGGCGATGTAGTGCAGGGTGAAGCCCTCTGGCAAAATATGCACCCACCGGGCCGAGAACGCGTAGACGACCGTGACCACCAGCGGCATCAAAAGAAACACGGCAACGATGGTTTTCCAGATCGCTTTGGGGAGTGTATGTTGGTTCATGTTACCGGTTTCCTTTCTCAAAATGCCGCTTGACCAGGTTACTCAGGCAGATTTCCAGCACGACAATGCCCAGCAATACCAGCGAAAGGGCACTGCCCAGTTCGGGCCGCTGACGGGTATCGCCTACAAACATATCCACGATTTTGATGGGCAGCAGCGCAATGCTGTTATTGATGAGCAGGTACGGCGTCGCGTAGGCGGCCACCGCGTTGGCAAACAGCATATTGAAGGTGCCCAGAATGCCCGGCATCATCACGGGAATGCCCACCTTCAGCCAAAAACGGATGCTGCCTGCGTTCATCAGGCGGGCGGCTTCTTTCCACTCCCGCCGCACCTTGTCCACGGTGGGTAGCAACAGCAGCGTACCCATGGGGATCTGGAAGTAGGCGTAGATAATGAACATGCCGGTCATCGAGTACAGGTTGTAGTTGGCCAGCAGGCTGATGCCTAGCTGCTTGCCCAGCAGCACCAGCACACCGGAAGTGCCCATCATCGTGATGAACGCGATGGTCAGCGGCACACCGGAAAAAGTGGAGGTCAGGTTCAATAAAGAAAGATAAAGCGTCTTTTTGCGGCCATGGTCGCCATACAGCGCCAGTGCCAGGAAAAAGTCAATGACCAGCCCCACCGCGGTGGACAGCAGCGTTACCCACAGGCTGTTGATGATGGCCGTGCGGTACACCAACTGGTGGGCAATGGTGCCGAACTGCGCCAGGCTGAAATGCCCGTTTTCGGAAAAGGCTTTCACGAACATGCTGACCAGCGGGACACATTCAAACAACAGCACAATCAGCCCCAGGGGCACCAGCAGCAGGCAGCGGCTGCCGGTGCGTTTGATTTGTTGCAGCATAGCAAATTGCTCCCATTAGCCCATCAAGGGGATGATCTCTTCCTCCCAGCGGGTGGCGATCTCGGTGCAGGCGGCGGTCACGGCATCGTTGTCGGTCAGGGGGATGGTGTTGGTGTACTCCTCGTCCGGGATCATCTTGGCGGAAAGTTCAGCAGGCAGTTCCACATCGCTGCGGATGGGGCGGGCATAGCCCTCGGCACGGTTGATCTGACCCTCATCGCTCAGCAGATATTCCACAGTGGCTGCGGCCGCGTAGGGGTGCGGGGCGTACTTGTTGATGACCAGCGCATAGCCGGACTGTAGCGCACCATCCTTCATGACGTGGCACTCGATATTGGCATCGGGTACACTGGCCTTGGTCAGGTCACGGTACTGCAGGGTCAGGTAATCCCAGGTCAGCAGCACATCGATCTCGGCGCGGTCCATGCGCTCCTGACTGTAGGTGCCGGCATCCAGGCGGCCCTCCTGGGCCATCTCTTTAAAGAAGTCGATGGCCGGATCCAGGTTGTCCATGCCGCCGCCCAGCGCATAGGCGCAGGACAGCACCGCCATCTGGGCGGACGCACCACGCACCACGTCGCCAATGGTGATGGTGGCGCCGCTGTCTTTCAGCGCCTGCCAGGAATCAATGGTGGTGGAAACGCGGTCCGCGTTGACCATGGCGCTCATAGTGCCCACGTAGCTGATGCACCACTTGCCGTCCGGGTCCTTGGCCCAATCGGGGATGGAATCCCAAGTGCTGGCCTTGTAGGGCTGCACCACGTCCATCTCCACGGCGGTGGGGCCGAACGCCTGGCCGACATCGCCGATGTCCTTCGTGGCGGCATCCTTCTCCGTCTCAAAGGTAGAAAGCTCCTCGGCGGAGCTCATGTCGGTGTCCTCATGGGTCAGGCAGTACTTCTCGCTCACAGCGGCCCAGCTGCCGCGCCAGTTGGCCCAGTCATCCGGCATGCCTACCGAGTTGATCTGGCCCTCCTCCTTGGCTTTTTCAAGGATGGTGTCCAGCGGCACTTCCCGCAGGTCAACGCTTTCGGCAGTAGAAGCGCCGCCGCAGGCGGTCAGGGACAGGGAGGCAGCCATCATTGTGCCGCACAGAACGGCAACGGCTTTTTTGTGGTTGTTTTTCATGGTGTTCTCCTTTGAACATTCATCTCATATTTCGTCGGAACATCTCTAACTATACGGAAATTCACCCCGCTAAACAACCAAATCCCCGCCAAGTTTGCGTAAAGCTTTGGCGGGGCGCGGGGCGTTATTGTAAAAATTCGGTGCCGGCCAAATTGGTCAGAACGGCCCTAACCATATGATACGGCGTTGCTTTTTGGCCCGGCGGGCGGGCTGACGGGCTGCGACTGGTAAAGCAGATGTAAACGGCGGGTAACGTTTACACACAAAACAAAAGGCTCGCAGCAGCAGGACACTTTAAGTATCCTGAACTACTGCGAGCCCTTATGAGTACCAATTTACCTTGTTATAGTTATCGAAAAATGCAAACCCTTCAGCAGTTTCCCATGGCATAGGCCATATCCCAAAAGCGCAGATCGAAAAGACAGCACTTCTCAAACAGCTCGCACAGGCGATTTTCCTCCTGCGGGGAAATGGACGCCGCCAGCGCGTCGATGCGGTCGATCAGATCCTGGTTGGCTTTGCGGTATTCCTCCGAAAGATAGCCTGCAAACCAGGCACCGTAGGTCTTATTTTGCAGTGCCTGGGGATAGCGCTGAACCATCTGCTCGGCAATGTACGCATAACTCCAGGAGCAGTTCAAAAGCGCCACCAACCCGGTCAGCACATTTCCGTTCTGGGTCTCGCACAGCATATAATGACTGTAAGCACAATTGTCAATGTGCGTGTGCGCCTGGCAGATCTCCTCTTCGGTGATGCCAAGGCGCTGCATGTAGGGAATATGGGTGCGATAGGTTTCGCCGAGGGTGCTTTCGATCTCACCGCTCAAAAAGCGGATCTGTTCAAACGTATCAGCCTTTTGCAAAATCGCCGCTAAGATCTTTGTGTAATCCCGCAGGTACAGGTAATCCTGCAGCATATAATAGCGGAATTTCTCTAAAGGCAGGGTGCCGTCTGCCATCTGGGTGATAAAAGGGTGGCAAAGATACCGCGGCCAGAGCTTTTCCGCAAGGACAGCGATCTTTTGCGAGAGTTTCCCGCTTGCTTCTATCTTCATTTGCGGGCAATGATGGCAACATAGCCGCCGCTCTGGTAGCCGGGCACAGCGTCCTCGACATCCTCGTTGGTGTACATCGGGTTCTTCAGCAAAGTCTGGCAGTAGTCAAAGTCATGGAAACCGAGGTCTTTCAGCACATTGATCTTCTCCTCGGTGGAGTGCCATACACCGGCGCTGCACAGCTCCAGCGGGTAGGGCAGCTGGGGCATTACCCCGTTCAGATAAGGATGGTCAAAGGTGCCCAGATTCTTAGCCAGCAGATACATAAAGCCGAAAGCACTCTCTTTGGGCACATCCAACGAGATGAAGCGCCCGCCCGGTTTCAGAGCCTTTTTGCAGACAGCGAAAGCCTTGTGCAGATCATCCATATAGCTGGAGCTGCCGTTGAGGTAAATCACATCGTAGGCATTTTCCTCCAGGTCGGCATCCTCGATAGCGCCGAAAGCGATGACGTTCACACCGCGCTTCTGGGCAATCGCGCCCATATCGCGGGAAGGCTCGATGCCCTCGATGCCGCTGTGATCGATCATGCTCTCAAACAGGCCGCTGCCGCAGCCCACAGAAAGCACGCGCTGGCCGGAAATATCCCCCAGTGCCCGCTGGAACAACCGCAGCTCACTCTGGAACAGGTTGTCGTTTTCCATAAACCAGGCATCATATTGGGCTGCATAGCCATCAAATTTGGGTTTCATTTTAGAAGGTTCCTTTCTTTTTTAGCGTGCCGCGCCGGATTTTTCCACCCCGAGCGCCGCCATTTTACAGGCTAAATTATAGCATAAACCCTATGCTGCCGCAATACGGGATGGTGCCTTTGCGGTGCAGATGCACGTCATAGTGCCGGACGGTGTCCGCGTTTTTGCCCGCAGGGGGCGTAAAGTCGCCGACTGCGTGTGCGATACCTACGATTTCGTACTTCATTTTGTACCCTTACTTTCTTTTTCCGGGGCGTTTTGCTTGCCCCCTGTTTTGGGAACCAACTCGGTTTTTGTTGGTGACATAAGAGTACAACTTTTACTGGTAAATCGGAAAGCCTGAAGCACTTCCTTTTTTCATAAAAATCTGATATAATAGACAAAAACAAAGCGATGTGGAGCGTAATGTATGAAAACAGGATTGGTCTTAGAGGGCGGTGCGATGCGCGGCATGTTCACGGCAGGCGTTATGGATGTGCTGATGGAAAACGGCGTGAATTTTGATGGCGTGATCGGCGTATCGGCGGGCGCGGCGTTTGGCTGCAACTATAAGTCAAAACAGATTGGCCGTGTTATCCGCTATAATACACGCTTCTGCGCCGATAAGCGTTACGGCGGCCTTGGCTCGCTTGTCAAAACCGGCGACATTTATAATACGGATTTTTGCTATGGCACGGTGCCGCTGGAACTTGACCCCTTTGACTTTACCGCCTACGATGCCAACCCGCAGGAATTTTACGTTGTCTGCACCGACATCGAAAGCGGCCAGCCAGTTTACCACAAATATCTGGGCCAAAGTGACCACGGATTTGATTGGATACGCGCCTCGGCTTCGATGCCGCTTGTCTCGCGCATCGTTGAAATTGAGGGCCGCAAACTGCTGGACGGCGGCATTGCCGATTCGATCCCCGTGCGGTACTTTCAGTCCATCGGCTATGACCGCAATGTGGTGGTGCTGACCCAGCCTAAAGGCTACCGCAAAGGGAAAAACAGCATTATGCCGTTGATTCGCCGCAAGTATAAGCGCTATCCTAACCTGGTTACGGCGATGGAAAACCGCCCAGCCATGTATAACGAAACGGTGGACTACATTGCTCAGGAGGAAACCGCGGGCCGCCTGCTGGTCATTCGCCCGCCCCAGGCGCTGCCGGTGGACCGGGTAGAGAAGAACCCGGAGCGCCTGAAAGCTGCTTACAACATCGGCCGTCAGGAGGCGGAAAAGCGCTTGGCTGAGGTGAAAGCCTATTTGCTGGACTGATCTTTGCCGTGCGGCTCCTGAAAGGCAAACTGTATCGTTACATGGTGGTTGGCATCCACGGTAATATGTTTAATAAACTGCTGCAATTGCACCTTGTTTAGGGTGGTAAATTGCAGCAGTTTTTGCATTCCTTCGCATAGCGATTCTGCGTCAGCGGCAGGGGAGGGAGCATCGGCTAACGCCTGCAATCGCTGGGTCAGTTGGTCTTCTTCTTTGCGTAAATCAGATGTTATATCGCTGAATTCTTCTCTCGTCAATAGCCCGTCTGTCAGGTCTTTGTAGGCCGACAGGCGGGTCTTTTTTGTTTTGTTTAGCTGGGCGGTCAGTCGGTCACGCTCGGCTTGCACGGTGTTGCTGCCCTTGGCCATCTGCCGCAAGCGCTCCTGCGCAAAGATAGGCAAATCAACTGCACCATCCGCCAGTGCTCGCAATTGATCGCAGATCTGCGCTTCCAGCCAATCCTCCCGGATGGCGTGGCTGGTGCACAGATGCTGCCCCGGCCGGCGGCTATAGGTGTAGCAGGTCAGGTAAAAATGCCCGCCTACCTTGTGGGCAAACAATTTGCCGCCGCAATCGGCACAGTAAACCAGCCCGGTCAGTTGATGCGGTTGCATGTCAGGGGCGGTGTAACTGCGGGTTTCCAGCAGCTTTTGCACCTGCAAAAAATCGGCTTTGGTCACAAGCCCCTCGTGGGTTCCCTCGACCACGATCCAATCAGTGCTGTCCAGGAACCGCGCCTTATGCACCTTGTAACTCACCATCTCGCGGGTGTGCTGGGTCACCGCGCCGTAGTAAGTGGGCAGGGTCAGAATGCGCTTGATCGTGGTGGGGGTCCACTCGCCGGTAAAGCGCCGCCCGGTCATCCCTTTGGTGCGGGCCGGGCAGGGAACTTGTTCCTGCATCAGCAGATGGGCAATATGGGTGCGAGTCTCACCTGTCAAAAATAGTGCGTAGATACGCTGCACAACAGGCGCGGTGTCCGGGTCTGGCACCAGGTGATATTTGTCGGCTGGGTCCAGCTTGTACCCGTAAGGGGCTGAGCCTAGGTACTTGCCTTGGCGCTGTAAAGTGCGCTTGGCGCGCAAAACTTTGTTGCTGCAATCCCGCGCGTAGATGTCGTTCATCAGGTTTTTGAACAGGCTGGGGTCGATGCTGCCGGTGTCGGCATGGGCACTGTCGTACCCGTCATTGACCGCTATGTACCGCACACCTAGAGTAGGAAAAGTCTTTTCCTGCAAAAGGCCCACTTCCAGGTAGTTACGTCCCAGGCGGGAAAGGTCAGTAGTGGCAAAGGTGGTGATACGCTTTTCCTGCAGTGCGGCCATCAGCGCGCGGAAGCCGGGCCGCTCAAAGTCAGTGCCGGTGTGGCCATCATCCAAAAATTCGGCCACGATCTGCCAGCCTTCCCGCGCTGCCCACTGGTGCAGATAGCTGCGCTGGTTGCCGATGGAGTTGCTCTCGGACTCGGTGCCGTCAGCGGAACTCAGGCGCAGGTAGATGGCAATCTCCCGACTGGCTGTCGCGCCTTTTTTACGTACCGCCATGATGTTACACTGCCTGCCCCGGCAGGGCCGCGGTGCGCAGCAGAGTCTTTAAAAGTGCTTCGAGCGTAGGGCCGTTGGGGGTGTAAGTAAAGGTGACCTCTGCTTGCTGCCGCACCTTGCCAGAAGCCTTGTTTTGCTGGACCACCTGCTCACTTTTCATGCAAACGCCCTCCTATTTCAGGTTTGTCCATTTCTATGCCCCACCCCAACAAAAAATGCCGCAGCATTTCTACTGCGGCATTTGCCTCCTGTGCGGATGTGCAGATGTGTCGGAACCCCGGCCCATCGACACAACTGCAGAATTTTTCAGCCAGCAAATTTGAATTACGGATCATCTTCTATGCGAAGAGATGCTATACTCATAATAGAGGAAAAATGCTGCCAATCTGCTGCGTAGGTTTCCGTTAGCTTTCCAAACAGGGGGGCCAGTGCGGTATAAATGTAAAGCTCAAAGGACGCTTGAGGATCGAGTGAGTAGAATTCACTAGGCAGAGCGTGTCTATGAGTGGCGGAACGCTGGCTGGCGCTGTCTGTGGGAGAAATACTCTTTCCGCAATCTAGTTCAGGAATTTGCTCGGCAAGTTCTTTCCAATTCAGCAAAATATCAAACGGTGTAGCAATAAGTAGGGAAAATAGAACGGCCTGTTCATGGATGTTCCAGCGTAGGGAACATTGGGTATGGATTTTTCCGCCAGCCTTATTGCGGGCGGCAAGATTTTCCGAAGCCATGGCCAGTAACATACACAAAGCACAAATCTGCAGCCAATATTCATGTGTTATGGCTTTAACAGAAAAGTAGCGAGCGTAAGATCCGTGACCAGGTTTGGAAGGGTAATAACTGGAAAAGCGAGCTTCGCGTACAGAGGGAGAAAGTTCTGATAAATAGTAGCAGATATTGGCAGGAAAGCAAACCTTTTCAGGAAGTCCTATCTTTCGGGGAAAGCAGTCAGGGTCCTTACGTGTTGCATGGGATAGCATAATAAGTGAGAGGACAGGGGCAAGTGGCAGAGTTTCTTTGTAGAGCCATAAAGGAGCAATTTTATCGACAATAGAACCATCAATGGCGTAATCTTTGCCAGAAGAGTCCATCTTACGAGAATGGTACGGCGATTTGATGAAAAGATAAGAAAATGGGTTGACATTTTTTATAGAAATTTTAAAGCCTTTAGGGTTTTTAGGGCCTTTGGGGCCTTTCGACAGGCTATCCCCAGAAAATTCTGGGATAGGCAGAAAATAGCTGGTGCTCTGTAGAGAATCCCAGAAACTCTGTGAATCTGATTCGTCAGTTGATAGCGGAGAAAGATTTTTAAGCTCATTATTCTTGAAATTTTCGCTTTTTTTCAAAATCTCAAGCGTTTCAGAAGAAATACCAGGAATGTTGGAAATATAAGAAAAAATATCGTATTTTCGCTTGATTTTAAATATTTCGCCTGCGGTGATGTGTGGTTTGTCCTGGGGTAAAGTCATAAAAATGCCTCCATACAGGGTGTATACGTGTTCCAATATGCGGGAAGACAAAAAATCGGCAAATAGGTACAATGGCAAGTGTCCGGACAGAAAATAAAATTGTAAGCCAAGGAGGCTATCAAATGCGAAAATCCCAAGAAGATGAAGATATAGAGAAAATCTTCCAAAAGTCAAGAATGACAACGGAAGCACCTATAGTCAAACAGGAAGTTGACCAGGAAAAGCCAAAAGAATTGGAGAATACTATGTACAGATCTGCGAAAGGGTGGATAGAGACCCTATGCTCTGCAGCAGAAACTGCCGGTCATATCTCCAGTGAATTGCTGACCACAGTCGGCACCCAGAAAAACCAGCGTAGAGAATCGGAAGCGAGGGCCGAGCGCGAAAAGGCAGAAGCCGAACTTCGCTATGCCAAGGCCAGAATAGAAAACGCCCGCGCCCTTCAGGAAGAAATCAAAGCGGATTACATGCGGGATGTCCAAGAATGCTACCGGGAATATTTGAAGCAAAATATAGCAAAGGTGTCAGGACTTCCGTTTGTGGAACGGCTGCCGCCTGCGGAAGCGGGTGATCCGGAATGAATACCGAGGAAAAGCTTCAAGTTTTAGCTGCCCTGTTGGAGGAAAATTGCAGCGCTGTCAGAATCAAAGACGGATGTATGCTTTTCCAGGGTAAAAAAGCGCTGTTTGGTATCCTGCTGCTGAAAACGATTTATCGTGACGATGACAATAAAATAACATCATTCCGCATGCAGTGGCTGGAGAAAGGGGCGGTGGATGGCTCCGAAGCAGATGTTGCTATGGCACAAAACCGACTTATAGAAAATCTGCAAAGTGCCTTTCCTCAGATGCTGGTCGAAAATCCTGCCAGAGTAAAGCAGTGTGTCCGCATTGCACTCCAAGTACAGCTAAGCCATTACAAGCAGCTGGAGGCATCCGAGGGCGTGTTCATTACAAAACCAGGATGGCACACCGACCGGAATGATGAGCTGGTATACTATGTGGGCCCGATCCGGTATGCAGTCCATACAGAAACCGTGGGCATGGCGGATTCGCTAAGAAAGTATCGGGTTCCAGAGCGGGCCACGGCGATAGCACAACAACAGGAATGCGACATAATAATGGAATTGGCCAAAATACCCTGTCCGCCCCTGCACATGGCGTTTCTGTTCCAGATCGCCGCAATCATCAAACCTCTCATGGAACGAGCCGGCATTATTGACAGAAACCCAATCCTTTATTTGTATGGGGAAGCCGGCTCCGGCAAAACGCGTCTTCTTCGGCTCGTCAACAGCTTATACCTCAGAAACGATGGTGACAGAGAAATTTTTGAAATTCCCCTGCGCTCCTGGAAAAACAGTTTATATGGTGGAATGCAGGAGGCATCCGGTACGGTAGTTATCCTGGATGATCTGGCAGGCAGCAACGGTGTACAGTCTGAACAGGATGCCAAAAAGCTGAAAGAGCTGATCATGGCGCTGGGCAATGGGGCCCTGCCTCTCCGTGGAACGGAGGGTAAAGAAAGCCGTGTAGACTTTTTGGCGGCGGTTACAGCAAACAGTATCCTCGATTATACGTTGGAAATCCTGGAACGTATCTGCATCGTGTGTGTAGGGCAGGGTGATTTCCCTTTGAGCGCATCCAACAGATCATCGGCAGTGATCCGTCTCCGCTTGCGGGTATTTACCTGCAGCTGATTCGGCATATCGTAAGTAAACAGGACGGGCTTGTCAGATCGATTCAAAAGGCAAGCTTGCGTTTTACGCGCCCCGTAGAACTGTACAGGATGCACGGAAACTACCAGGTATTTCGCTATGCAGTGGTGGTGATTGTAGACTATATGCGAACTCACCGAATGAGTAACGTGGACTTTTTTATACATGCGATGGAAGAAAGCATCCAAAGATGCGAGCAGGCACAGAGAGAAGCAATATTGACCAAAAAAGCCGGGCTCAAGAAAAGACTGCGCCGGAAGAATATGACCAAAAAGTGATCCGGCAGCTGAAACTGGAACCCAATCTGCTGGCCCAAAGTCCCCGGGAGTACAGGAACGGCAAAGGCTATATCGGCTATATTGATCTGAAGAACCAACGCGTCTGCTTAAAGGTAAAGGCGCTGTGCCGAAAGTTCCCACCCGGCAGCCCAAACATGCCGGAAGGTTCACAGGAACGAAAAGCCTGTAGGCTATTTAAAAAGAACCCCTGGCTCATCTGCGGTGATACGCGGACGAGCGTACACGGTGTAGATGACAAACGGTTCCTTGCCCTGAAAGCAGAGGCATTCGGTCTGCGCTGTGAACTGTAATTTCCTTCATTATAACAAAGCAACGTTAAAATTACAACACAAATACAAAATGATCGATGTAAAAATTAAGAGGTACTTATATGGACAACACAATTTCTTATACCAGACGGCGGGAAGACAGTGCAGTCTACAAAGTTACGATCCGTAAACAGCTTACAGCAATACAGATGCGGAGTGTAAAAGGCCACCTGTATAACAACCCTTACTACGAATGGGAAGAGGATAAGCAAAGATATCGCCTTGGGGACGGCTTGTACATGCGCTTTGGAGCAAATAACGACCAAAGTGTTTATTGGGACATTGTGCGGGAAAAGGACGAGGATGGTGAATACGAAGAACTCGACTTTTACGGCTACTCGGATCCGGAGAGCAGCATCCGTGACCTAATGCGGGAATGGGACTTGCATAGTTACGATCCGGCCCAGCAGTTCTCGGTGCGGTCAGTAACATTGCAGGCAATGGTGGAACTGGATACGGATATGGACCTTTCCTGGTATTTGCTGCTTATCTGCAAATCGGTGTGTGACAGTAACTACAAGGTGCAGGAACTTACGCCGGACAAATGTGTGATTGGTTGCAAATCACACAAGCTTACCGTAAAAATTGAACGAGACTACGGCAATCCACGCTTGATTTTTAAATTGAAAGAGGGGCGGCGCGCCATCAAGGACTACAATCAGGCCAAAAAGGTTATAAGTCCCTATGAAACGCTGAATCACTATTACGACAATGGGGAAGATCTTATCTCTGCCTTTTGGCGCATGGTGCTGAAGAATATCGGCGATTATCTGCACAGAGATGACTTGCAAAAAAAGCTGCGGGAGGTTTACCCTAAGCGGGCCAGCGAGTTGGCAGAAGTTGCTGATCGGTGGAATTCCTATGCCGACAGGGAGAAGGCTGAAATGAACATCCTGGCCGATATTGTCGCAAAAGGGCGAACCCCGGCGGCAGCACGGAAAAAACTGACAGACTACCGGGAAGCCTTTGCCCGTGCCGGGGTATCTATGGTCTACCTGCCGGATGATGTGCCTGTGGCGCAGATGCCATCGGTCTGGACGCTGCTGGAGGGTGAAAAAAGAGCGAGCTATGAAGAATTCAATAGAGAATTACAGGAAAGGTATGAATCGACGTTGATGGAACGCCTGCGCAACGGCCCCTGCGATGGGGAATGCGAACAGTGCCAGAAGAAAGGCGAAGAGGAATACGAGGAACTTTGCAACAGTTAAAACTGCCATGACCGTATTTCTATAAAAAATAATTGTATATTATTTTAGTAGAACAGAAGGCACTGGAAACGGTGCCTTCTGTTACTTTTTATATAAGGAGGAAGTCCCATGAACGACCTGTGCTGAGACGGATTGCAAGCTGCCGGCAGCCATTGCGGAAGCCTTACTGACTTTGGCAGTGGCTGTCGTGACAGAAGTAATCAAAAACATGAGCGAATGAAAACAGAAAGGAAATGCGATCATGAACGAAAAGACCCAACCCTGTACCCACTGTGGTGCCGTGCACCCCCGCGTAAACTTGACCTGGATGGGCAGTGCCGAACTCTGCCCGGAATGCCTGCAACGATATACGGTATGCTGCGATTGCTGCGGAGAACGCATCTGGATGGCAAACGACTACGGAACTCATTATCTGCATCTTTGCGCGTCCTGCCGTGCAGACAATTATGTTACCTGCGAAAACTGCGGCGCACTGATTCCGCAGGAAGATGCCCACTACAATGACGAGGACGAAGCTTATTGCGACAGCTGCTATGAGCGCGGTTACGGCGGAACGATTCACAATTATTCTTACAAGCCGGAACCAATCTTTTACGGGGATGGACCACTCTACCTGGGTGTTGAGCTGGAGGTGGATGAAGCAGGCAAGGACAACATTAATGCGGTCCAAGCGCTGCGGGCGTTTAACCAAGAAAATGTATATGGCTACGTCAAATCGGATGGCAGCCTAAACGATGGATTTGAACTGGTGACACATCCTTGTACGCTGGAAACACACTTACAGCAGGTGCCTTGGCGGGAAACGCTGGAAGCCTTGCGCGGCATGGGTTACCGCAGCCACGCACCGGGAACCTGCGGGTTGCATGTCCATGTCAGCCGTAAGGCATTGGGTAAAGATGTGTACGAGCAGGAAGAGACAATTGCCAAACTGCTGTACATTTTCGAGCGCTTCTGGCAGGAGATTTTGCGCTTCTCCCGGCGAACAGAAAGCCAGATCAACCACTGGGCTGCGCGGTACGGCTACAAAGATCGCGGCGAAGAGATTTTAAAGGAGGCAAAGCACGGAGCTAATGGTAGATACGCCTGCATCAACCCGACTAACACGGACACGATCAAATTTCGTGTGTTCCGCGGAACTCTGAAATACAATACAGTAATTGCCACCCTGCAGTTCGTTGCGAACCTGTGTCGGGTGGCAACTTCTTTGCCGGAATATCGCATCCAAGAGTTCAGCTGGCCGGCGCTGATTGAAGCCCTGATGCAGGATAATTGCCCGGAACTGGTGCAGTACCTAAAAGAACGGAACCTGTATGTCAATGAGCCGGTCACGGCAGAAAGAGAGGTTTAACCTATGTGTGGATTGTTTGGATTTAGTGACCTGCAGCACAGTCTGACGGAAAAACAGGCCAGCGCCCTTGCCAATTCGCTGGCCCGCGCCAGTGCAGTTCGTGGGCAGGATGCAACAGGAATTGCCTACGTACAGAGTGGAAAACTGCGTATATACAAGCGCCCGAAACCTGCCGCGCGGATGCAACTGCGGCTCCCCAAAGGCACGACCCAACTGCTGGGCCATGTGCGGATGACGACCCAGGGGAGCGAGAAGAAAAACTATAACAATCATCCGTTCCGCGGTGCATTGCCCGGCGGAGACTTTGCATTGGCCCACAACGGTGTGCTGCATAATGAAACGAGCATTCGCCTGCGGTTTAACCTGCCACAGACGGCGGTGGAAACAGACAGTTTTGTTGCCGTCCAATTGCTGCAAAGTTATGGTGCGGTGACACCGCAGACCATTGCTGCTATGGCAGAACAGTTGGAGGGAACGTTCACGTTTTCGATTCTGACTTCCGGAAATGATCTGTACCTTGTGCGGGGCAATAACCTGCTGTCAGTGTGGTATTACCCGGCCACGGGGGTGCATCTCTACGCAAGTACGCCGGAAATTTTGGCGGCGGCAGTGATTCCGCTGCTATATTTGCGGGGAAAAGTACATCAGACCGTTAAGGTGGCTGAGGGTGAGATACTTTGCATAACGGCGGAAGGGAAAATGCATCGCAACCATTTTTCAACGGAACGAATCGATTATAGGCGTTTCTGGCAGTCGCTTTGCTGGCCGTATAAGAAGGACACCCAGAAGCAACGGAGAGATTTGACCGTGACGGCCCATAACATGGGCTTCGACCCGGCGGATGTGGATTGGCTGTCGGATTGTGGTTACGGCGAGGAAGAAATCGAGGCAGCTCTGAACGACAGTGATGCGTTCCGCGCATTGCTGTCCGATGCCTGTTACGAGATGTTATATTACTGAGGTGTGCTTATGAAAGAAGAAAAAATCCGCGTTCTGGCGTTACTGCCGACTGAGTACGCCAAGATGGTTACAATCGATAACACACTGGAAGCCATGCAGCAAGTTGTCGGTGGCCTGATCGAGTGCCTGCCCATGGATGACCCGGAGGCAGATATTGTTCTGGTATGCAACGATGAGGGAAAATTGCTACAGCTGCCGCCCAACCGTTGGCTTTGGGGCGGCCAAGACCTGCTGGTCGGCCCGGCTTTTATCGCCGCAGGGGACGAGGAGGGCAACCTGTGTTCTTTGTCCGATGCCATGTTAGAAAAGTACACAAACCTGTTTAAGGAACCCATGTTCCTGGCCTGGTAACCCAAAGAGGGGACAGCATTAAGCTGCACTCCTCTTTTTTGCTATAAAATTGTGCGTTTTTGCACCACAACATTAGCCATTACTTGTCAGTATGGCGAAATATTGTTTGCAACGTCCCCGAGACTCTGTTTACAATTGAAATAATTTGTCGAATATGGTAGAATTGATGCATATAGAATCGAAAAATGTAGAAATAATTAGAGAGCTGTCGATAGAGCGGACTAGGCATAGTACTACATATAGAAAACACATATACACAATGATTCTAAAATGAATACGGAAATGACAAGGCGAGGGGGAAGGCGATTGGAGTCTTCGGGAGGATAAGGAGTTATGAAAAAAGACTATAAAATTGCGGTTGCCGGCACTGGGGCTAGAGATATAATACGTGGCTGTCATAATAGGGACAAGGGTACGGCAGAGAATGAAAGGCTCCGCAACCCGAAGTTCATATTTTCTTACCCGAAGAATGAACGACTGATCTTTCTGAGCGGCAGCAATGCCATCTAGAAAGAAATCTCGACCATGAGGGTGGGGTGACAGCCAGCGGACAGGTGTGAGAGCCTATCCGCTATTTGTGTTGGTTGAAATATAGATGAAGAAATTGAGCGGGACTGTGGGAAAGATTTATGAGTAAAAAACTTGCGATTGCGATGTTCGGACAGAAGCGATTATCGAGAGAAGGCGGAGTAGAAATCGTTGTCAAAGAGCTCTGCACCCGAATGGCACAGAATGGTTGTGACGTGACCTGCTACAACAGGGCAGGCCATCATGTGAGTGGTGCAGAATATGACGATGCTGGTAAAACGGAGTACGAGGGAATCCGTCAGAAGTCTGTTC
>OOAH01000095.1_pt1 | contig 110370 bp, 91 predicted proteins | sample 1671801 | NCBI WGS metagenome assembly OOAH01 (sample SAMN06348194, study PRJEB24527) | human gut metagenome | biome: human gut; feature: ankylosing spondylitis patient; material: feces | host: Homo sapiens | place: China | collected 2015-10 | reverse complement strand
AGTGGGAGAGTAGGTAGTCGCCGTCTTAGGAGAAGCCCTGCAGCATCACAAGTGCCGCGGGGCTTTCTTTTTTGCATGAGGGCAGAAAAAACGCCGCCGGCTCCGGGAGCACGGCGGCGGAAGCGTTTCAATGTACCAGTGTGTTCATTCCTTCCACGATCCTGCCGCAGGAGAAGACGCACCTGATGCTGATGTCCTTGTAGGAGTTAGTGCCGATTAGCTTTGACAACCCTTTGCTTAATTTTATGTTGAAGAACATGTTACATATTCGATATATTACATTCTTATTATTCTTTATTTAAAATCTTTGCTTATTGGTGGAAATATTTCTTTCGAAATAGTAGGTGATTAAGTCTTATTTAGTATATTTGACTCAGAAATTGTAATAATTACAATTGATAAAATTGTAAGTCTTATAACTAAGTTAAAGTTTAATAATCATTATGGAAAACAAGATTCAGGAGCTCACTGATAAGATTTATCGTGAAGGGGTGGAAAAGGGTAATGAAGAAGCACAACGACTTATCGATGAAGCTCAGAAAAAGGCTCAAAAGTTGATTGCAGATGCCCAGAAAGAGGCGGAAGGAATTATAGCCAATGCCCGTAAATCGGCAGATGAATTAACTGAAAATACGAAATCTGAGTTGAAGTTGTTCGCTGGACAGGCCCTGAATGCTCTGAAAACCGAAATTACTAACCTACTGACAAATGAAACAGTTTCGGATGCTGTAAAAGGATTTATCGCTGACAAGGATTTTTTCAACAAGTTTATTGTAACATTGGCTACTCAATGGTCGGCAAACGAACCGATTGTTATTTCTGTGAAGGATGCAGAGTCTCTGAAAAAATATTTTGCCTCAAATGCGAAAAATCTTTTAGATAAAGGTGTAAAGATAGAGGAAGTAAACGGAGCTAAGGCTCTTTTCTCTGTTTCACCTGCTGATGGTTCGTATAAAGTGAATTTTGGTGAAGAGGAATTTGAAAACTATTTCAAGGAATTCCTTCGTCCTCAGCTAGTCAAAATGTTGTTTTAACCAGAAACTATGAGTACGTATTATTGTCTGGTGGCCGGTTTGCCGGATATATCTTTGGATGACGGCAAATTAAGCTATTCTGTGTCTGATTTTAAGGCTGAATTGTATCCGGATTTATCTGCTCAAGATCGAAAATTAATAGATTTATTTTATCTGAAGTTTGATAATACGGCTATCTTGAAGTTACTGAAAAATAAAGATGCAGTAATAGAAGATAAGGGTAATTTTTCAGCAGAAGAGTTACTTCAGTTGATTGAAGCTGTACGTGAAGGAGATACTCCGGATAAAAAATATCCTTCTTACCTGGTTAACTTTGTTTCTCAATATTTGCAACTTTCACAAGATGAATTATATCGTGCCGATGATCTGTTGGCAGCATTGTATTATTCTTATGGAATGTCATCCAATAATGCTTTTATTGCTTCTTGGTTTGAATTTAATCTGAATTTAAATAATATTCTTGCGGCTTTGGCGGCGCGTAAGTATAAAATGGAAGTTTCTAGTGTGATTGTTGGAGCAACGAGTATCTGTGAGCAGTTGCGTACCTCAAATGCACGTGATTTTGGATTGAACGAAACACTTGAATATTTTGAAGCATTACAACGTATTGCTGATATTGAAGAACTGGTGGAACGTGAGAAGAAGGTAGATATGCTGAAATGGAAATGGTTGGAAGATGAATCCTTCTTCCACTATTTTACTATCGAGCGTATTTTTGTATTTTTAATGCAGCTGGAAATGATTGAACGTTGGATTTCATTGGATAAGGAAAAAGGTAATGAACTTTTCCGAAAGATGATTCAAGACCTGAAAAATGAAGTTCAAATACCAGAAGAATTTAGAAAATAATAAAAAAAGATAAGAATGGCAACAAAAGGAACTGTTTTGGGCGTTATCGCCAATATGGTTACGCTGACTGTTGACGGTCCTGTAGCACAAAATGAAATCTGCTACATCACTACGGGAGGGGATCGTTTGATGGCCGAAGTTATCAAAGTAGTAGGCAAGAATGTATATGTGCAGGTGTTTGAAAGTACACGTGGACTGAAAGTTGGTGCTGAAGCAGAATTTACAGGTCATATGTTGGAAGTAACCTTAGGCCCAGGTATGCTGTCGAAAAACTATGATGGTTTGCAGAATGACCTGGACAAGATGGAAGGGGTGTTCTTGAAGCGTGGTCAGTATACTTACCCGCTTGACAAGGAAAGAAAATGGCATTTTAAACCAATTGTAAAGGTTGGAGATGAAGTTGGTCCTTCTGCATGGTTGGGAGAGGTTGAAGAAAATCATCAGCCGCTGAAGATTATGGTACCTTTCCAGCTGACAGGTACATATAAAGTTAAATCAGTTGTACCTGAAGGAGATTATACTATAGAAGATACTGTAGTTGTTTTGTCAGATAAAGGAGGAGAGGATATTAAAGTTAATATGATTCAGAAGTGGCCGGTGAAAAAGGCTATGACGAATTATGTAGAGAAACCTCGTCCTTATAAATTATTGGAAACAGGAGTACGAGTTATTGATACAATGAATCCGATTGTAGAAGGTGGTACAGGATTTATTCCTGGTCCGTTCGGAACGGGTAAGACCGTACTTCAGCATGCTATTTCTAAACAGGCAGAAGCAGATATCGTTATTATTGCAGCCTGTGGTGAGCGTGCAAATGAGGTCGTTGAAATCTTTACAGAGTTCCCGGAACTGGTGGACCCTCATACAGGACGTAAATTGATGGAGCGTACCATTATTGTAGCCAATACTTCAAACATGCCGGTTGCAGCACGTGAAGCATCTGTATATACAGCAATGACAATGGCTGAATTTTATCGTGCTATGGGACTGAAGGTGTTACTGATGGCAGACTCTACCTCTCGTTGGGCACAAGCTTTGCGTGAAATGTCTAACCGTATGGAGGAACTTCCTGGTCCTGATGCATTCCCGATGGATATTTCAGCTATTATTTCTAACTTCTATGGACGCGCTGGTTTCGTACATTTGTATAATGGAGCAACAGGTTCTATTACCTTTATCGGAACAGTATCTCCGGCTGGAGGTAACTTAAAAGAACCGGTTACAGAAAATACAAAGAAAGTAGCTCGATGCTTTTATGCTCTAGAACAAGAGCGTGCAGACCGTAAACGTTATCCGGCTGTGAACCCGATTGATTCTTATTCTAAATATCTGGAATATCCGGAATTTGAAGACTACATAACAGAACGTATCAATAACCAGTGGACAGGAAAAGTCAATGAGTTGAAGACGAGATTGTTACGTGGTAAGGAAATTGCAGAACAGATCAATATCTTGGGTGATGACGGTGTACCAGTTGAATATCATGTGATATTCTGGAAATCGGAATTGATAGACTTTGTGATTTTACAGCAAGATGCTTTTGATGAAGTCGATTCAGTAACTCCGATGGAGCGTCAGGAAGATATCGTAAATATGGTTATTGATATTTGTCATACAAACTTCAAGTTTGAAACCTTTGTGGAAGTTATGGATTACTTCAAGAAAATGATTAATATTTGTAAGCAGATGAACTACTCTAAGTATAAATCTGAACAGTATGAAGATTTCCGTAAGCAGCTTGCTACACTGGTTGCCGAAAGAAGCGTGAAGTAATAAAATACTTATAAAGTAATTGGAAGAAAATGGCAACAAAAGCTTTTCAAAAAATATATACTAAGATTAGCCAGATAACTAAAGCTACTTGCTCGTTGAAAGCAACAGAAGTAGGTTACGATGAGTTGGCTATGGTAAACGGCAAACTTGCACAGGTGGTGAAGATTGCCGGAGATGAAGTAACACTTCAGGTATTTGAAGGTACGGAAGGTATTCCTACTAATGCTGAAGTTGTATTCTTGGGAAAATCTCCTACACTGAAGGTTAGCGAACAACTTGCTGGTCGCTTCTTTAATGCCTTTGGTGATCCTATTGACGGAGGACCTGAAATAGAAGGGGTAGAAGTGGAAATTGGTGGTCCGTCTGTAAACCCTGTTCGTCGTAAGCAGCCGTCTGAACTTATTGCTACAGGTATTGCAGGTATTGACTTGAATAATACATTGGTTTCTGGACAGAAAATCCCGTTTTTTGCTGATCCTGACCAGCCTTTCAACCAGGTAATGGCGAATGTTGCGTTACGTGCGGAAACAGACAAGATTATCTTGGGTGGTATGGGTATGACAAATGATGACTACTTGTATTTTAAGAATGTATTCTCGAATGCAGGTGCATTGGATCGTATCATCAGTTTTGTAAATACTACAGAAAATCCTCCGGTAGAACGTTTGCTTATTCCTGATATGGCACTGACTGCTGCTGAATATTTTGCAGTGGAACATAATCAGAAGGTTTTGGTTCTGTTGACTGATATGACTTCTTACGCAGATGCTCTTGCCATCGTATCTAACCGTATGGACCAGATTCCGTCTAAAGATTCTATGCCTGGATCTCTGTATTCAGATTTGGCTAAGATTTATGAAAAAGCGGTACAGTTCCCAAGTGGTGGTTCTATTACGATTATTGCCGTAACTACTTTGTCAGGTGGTGATATTACTCATGCAGTGCCCGATAATACGGGTTATATTACTGAGGGACAGTTGTTCTTACGTCGTGATAGCGATATTGGTAAAGTTATTGTAGACCCGTTCCGTTCTTTGTCACGTTTGAAACAGCTTGTTAGTGGTAAGAAGACTCGTAAAGACCATCCTCAGGTGATGAATGCAGCTGTCCGTTTGTATGCTGATGCTGCTAATGCCAAAACGAAGATGGAAAATGGTTTCGATCTGACTAATTACGATGAACGTGCATTAGCTTTTGCAAAAGATTACGCAAATCAGTTATTGGCTATTGATGTAAACTTGAATACCACAGAAATGCTTGATGTAACATGGGGATTATTCAGTAAATATTTTAAACCTGAAGAAGTAAACATCAAGAAAGAGTTTGTAGACCAGTACTGGAGAAAGTAATTTATTAATTCACAGAGAAATGGCTATAAAGTTTCAATATAATAAAACTTCGTTGCAACAGCTTGAGAAACAGCTCAAGATTCGTGTGCGCACCTTGCCTATTATAAAAAATAAGGAGAGTGCGCTGCGACTGGAAGTGAAGCGCTGTAAAACTGAAGCTGTGGAACTGGAAGGAAGTCTGGAAAAACAAATTCAGGCTTATGAAGCCATGTTCGCACTCTGGAATGAATTTGATGCTTCATTGATTAAAGTGAAGGATGTTCATTTGGGCGTACGTAAAATAGCTGGTGTACGTGTACCACTCTTAGAAGATGTTGATTTCGATGTTCGTCCGTTTAGCTTGTTTTGTAGTCCTAAATGGTATGCAGATGGAATACATCTATTAAAGAATTTAGCTCGTACCGCTATTGAAAGAGAATTTACGCTCGCTAAATTGAGTTTGTTGGAACATGCGCGTAAAAAGACCACTCAAAAGGTTAATCTTTTTGAGAAGGTGCAGATACCCGGTTATCAGGATGCTTTGAGAAAGATTAAGCGCTTTATGGAAGATGAAGAAAACTTGTCTAAATCTTCGCAGAAAATCCTGAAATCGATTCAAGAAAAAAGAAAGGAGGCTGAAGTATGATTGCTAAGATGAAGAAACTTACGTTTCTAGTTTATCATAAAGAGTATGATGCCTTTTTAAAGAGTATACGTGATTTAGGAGTAGTTCATGTGGCCACCAAGGCACAGGGAAGTGCTGAGGATGCAGGTTTACAAGAAAGTATTCGCTTATCTACACGTTATGCAGCAGCTATCAAATTGCTGCAAGGTATGAATGTTCAGCCTGTAGACAATCATGCGGGAAATGCTGATAGAGGAATGGATGTCCTGACAGAAATGGAAGATTTACAGCAGCAAATACAACAAGTTGCTCATAAACTCCAATCTGTTGAGAAGGAAGTTGCTCAATTGGAACCATGGGGAGATTTTGATCCTCATAGCTTGGAGCGCCTGCATGATGCGGGATATCAGATTGATTTTTATATTTGTTCTGATAAACAGTTTAAGGATGAATGGGCAGACTTGTATAATGCAACAGTCATAAATCGCGTTGGATCGAAGTTGTATTTTGTAACAGTTATTCCAAATCACGTTTGTGCTGATTTGGAAGTGGAATCTGCAAAATTACCTGAAATTTCTTTGTCAGATCTTCAGGTTAAGAGAGAAGGTTTGATAAAGCAGAATGAAACATTGCAGAAACAGATGGAGGATCTGGCTGCTTCAGCAATCCCTGATTTACAGGCTGCTCAAGCAAAAGTTCATTCTCAAATAGAATTTTCTAAGGTAGTGCTGAATACAAATTCGCTGGCAGATAATAAATTGATGTTGCTGCAAGGCTGGACACCGGTAGAACGTATAGATGAGATTAAACATTTTCTGGAAACAGAGGAGGTTTATTATGAAATATCCGATCCGTCTCCGGAAGACGATGTACCTATATTGTTGAACAATAAAGGTTTCTTCCGACTTTTTGAGCCGATTATGCGCCTGTATATGTTGCCGAAATATAATGAATTGGACTTGACTCCGTTCTTTGCTCCATTCTTTATGTTATTTTTCGGATTATGTTTGGGTGACTCCGGATATGGATTGTTTATGCTTCTTGCTGTTACGGTATATCGCTTGGTAGCAAAAAACATAGCTGCATCGATGAAGTCTATTCTTACGTTGGTACAGTTATTGGGAGCTTCTACGATGGTGTGTGGTTTGTTGACTGGTACTTGTTTTGGCTTTAATTTGTATGACATTCAAGTTCCTTTCTTCCAAAGCTTGAAAGAGGCTATATCTTTAGATAATCAGCAGATGTTCAACCTGTCTCTGATTTTAGGTGGAGTACAGATTATCTTTGGTATGATTCTCAAAGCTGTAAACCAGACCATTCAATTTGGCTTCAAATATGCAGTAGCAACAATCGGATGGATACTTGTTTTAGTCAGTTCAGCTATAGCATTCGCCACTCCGGGTGTAATGCCAATGGGTGGAACCGTTCATCTGGTATTTCTTGTAGCTGGTTTGTTGATGGCTTATTTATACAATAGTCCTGATAAAAATATCTTTGTAAATATAGGATTAGGACTTTGGGATAGTTATAATATGGCTACAGGATTACTGGGAGATATCCTTTCGTATGTACGTTTGTTTGCGTTAGGATTATCAGGAGGTATATTGGCTAGTGTGTTTAATAGTCTGGCTGTAGGTATGAGTCCTGATAATGTGATTGCCGGTCCGATAGTTATGGTTTTGATTTTTGTAATCGGACATGCTATCAATATGTTTATGAATGTGCTGGGAGCTATGGTACATCCTATGCGTTTGACCTTTGTAGAGTTCTTTAAGAATTCGGGATATGAAGGCGGAGGAAAGGAATATAAACCTTTTAAAAACTAATAAAATTAAAGTAAAAACTAAAAATTAAATCTTATAAAATTATGGAAATGAATCTTTTGATTGCCTACATTGGCATCGCAATTATGGTTGGTTTATCTGGAATTGGTAGTGCTTATGGTGTAACAATCGCAGGTAATGCATCAATTGGTGCTTTGAAGAAAAACGATGGTGCTTTCGGTAACTTCTTGGTTCTTACAGCGCTTCCTGGTACTCAGGGTTTGTACGGTTTTGCAGGTTACTTTATGTTCCAGAGTATTTTTAATGTACTGACTCCTGAAATTTCAGCAATTCAAGCTTGTGCTGTGTTAGGTTCAGGAATTGGTTTGGGACTGGTTGCATTATTCTCTGCTATTCGTCAGGGACAAGTTTGTGCAAACGGTATTGCAGCTATCGGACAAGGACATAATGTATTTGGTAATACTTTGATTTTAGCTGTATTCCCTGAATTGTATGCAATCGTTGCTCTTGCTGCAACATTCTTGATGGGATCTGCACTTGCTGCATAATTGGCGAATGAAAACGGCTTAATATCAGATTATTTTAAGAGAAATTCCTGATATTTTCATAAGATACCTTGGTGTTACTGAATAATACCAAGGTATTTTTTTGTCTGTAGGGTATGAAAAAGGAATAAAAAACTTTTATTTCTTCGCCCAATTAAATGTTTTTTGTAACTTCGTGCCTGATTTAGAAAATATTAAAGATGATGATGAAACAGCTATTAACACCTGATTACATTTTCGAATCGAGTTGGGAGGTGTGCAATAAAGTAGGAGGTATTTATACCGTACTTTCTACGAGGGCAAAAACCCTTCAGGGTGTATTTCCCGACCGGATTTTCTTTATTGGTCCGGATGTTTGGCTAGGGAAAGAGAATCCTTTGTTTACCGAAGATGAAAAAATGTTACAAGCATGGCGTAAGCATGCTTTAGAAAAAGATGACTTAAAAATACGTATAGGACGTTGGAATATACCGGGAAATCCTATTGCTATTTTAGTCGATTTTACTCCGTTTTATACTCAAAAGAATGATATTTATACTCAGGCATGGATTGATTTTCAAGTAGATTCGCTTCACGCTTATGGAGACTATGATGAAGCTTCCATGTTTTCTTACGCTGCAGGGAAAGTAGTAGAAAGCTATTATCGTTATAATTTGACTGCTAGTGATAAGGTCGTTTATCAAGCACATGAGTGGATGACTGGATTGGGAGCTTTGTATATACAGAAAGCCGTTCCTGAAATAGCAACAATTTTTACTACTCATGCAACTTCTATCGGACGTTCGATTGCCGGAAATAATAAACCTCTTTACGATTATTTATTTGCTTATAATGGCGATCAGATGGCTCAGGAGCTTAATATGGAGTCAAAACATTCTATTGAAAAGCAGACTGCACATCATGTGGACTGTTTTACAACAGTAAGTGAAATCACAAATCATGAATGTTGTGAATTATTGAATAAATCTGCGGATGTAGTTCTGATGAATGGCTTTGAAGATGATTTTGTTCCTAAAGGTGCTGCATTTACTCGGAAACGTAAACATGCACGTGCTGTATTACTGAATATGGCAAATAAATTAATGGGCACTCAACTTGATGATGATACGATGATTATCGGAACAAGTGGACGATATGAGTTTAAGAATAAAGGAATAAACGTTTATCTGGAGGCTCTTAACAGATTAACTCGTGATAAGAATCTGAAAAAAGACGTACTGGCTTTCATCAATGTCCCTGGATGGGTAGGTGAGGCCCGTGAGGATTTACGCGAACGTTTGGATAGCGGTAAAGATTATGATACTCCATTAGAATGTCCTTTCATTACCCATTGGTTACATAATATGAGTCATGATCAAGTTCTGGATATGTTGAAGTATCTTAATATGTCAAATTCTGTTGATACAAAGGTGAAGGTTGTATTTGTGCCTTGCTATTTGGATGGAAAAGATGGCATATTAAATGAACTTTATTATGATTTGCTGATAGGAACAGATTTAAGTGTATATCCATCATACTATGAGCCATGGGGATACACTCCATTGGAGAGTATTGCATTTAAAGTACCTACGATTACAACAGATTTGGCTGGGTTTGGATTGTGGGTTAATTCATTGACAGGCAAAAATGCCACTTTACAGGATGGAGTAAAGGTTATCCATCGTACAGATTATAATTATTCAGAAGTTGCAGATACTATAAAAGATACAATTTCTGAATTCTCATCATTGACAAGTACAGAAATCAATAAAATACGGAAGAATGCGGCAAATATTGCTGAAAAGGCACTGTGGAAACATTTTATACAGTACTATTATGAAGCTTACGACATTGCTTTGCGTAATGCCGCCAAGCGTCTTTCTTTAAATTAACTTGAATTCTTATACTAATTTTAAACAATATGAAAGTCAAAACGAATTATGCTAACGCTCCGGTGTGGAGAGAAGTAAATGTAAAATCTCGTATTCCCGAGCCATTGAAAATGCTGGGAAAAATGGCTCGTAATATTTGGTGGGCATGGAATGATGAGGCAACTGAAATGTTCAGAGAACTGGATCCTGAATTATGGCAGGTTGTTGGACAGAACCCGGTCGCTTTACTGGAACGTTTAAGCTACGAAAAATTGGAGGCTTTGTCTGCAGATAGCAATGTCCTGAAGAAAATTAATGATATTTATAATAAGTTTGAAGCATACATGAACGAGAAACCAGATTCTTCTCGTCCTTCTGTAGCTTATTTCTGTATGGAATATGGTCTGACTCACGTATTGAAGATCTATTCCGGAGGTTTGGGTATCTTGGCTGGTGATTATCTGAAAGAAGCATCAGATAGTAACGTAGACATGTGCGGTATCGGATTCTTGTATCGTTATGGCTATTTTAGCCAGAGTTTGTCTATGGATGGTCAGCAGATCGCTAATTATGAAGCACAAAACTTTGGTAGCTTGCCATTGGAACGTGTAACAGATGAAGATGGTCATCCTATGGTACTTGATGTTCCATACCTGAACTATTATGTACACGCTTATGTATGGAGAGTAAATGTCGGTCGTGTTCCTTTGTATTTGTTGGATACAGATAATGAAATGAATAGTGAATTTGACCGTCCTATTACTTATCAGCTTTATGGTGGTGACTGGGAAAACCGTTTGAAGCAAGAAATCTTGTTAGGTATCGGTGGCGTTTTGCTGTTGAAGAAACTGGGTATCAAAAAGGATGTATATCATTGCAATGAAGGACATGCTGCTTTGTGTAATGTTCAGCGTTTGTGTGATTATGTAGAAGGCGGAATGTCATTCAATGAAGCATTGGAAGTTGTTCGTGCATCTTCTTTGTATACAGTTCATACTCCGGTTCCTGCAGGTCACGACTATTTCGATGAAGGTCTGTTTGGTAAATATATGGGAGGTTACCCTCAACGTATGGGTATCTCTTGGGATGATTTGATGGACTTGGGACGTATTAATCCGGGTGATCACAATGAACGCTTCTGCATGTCTACATTTGCATGTAATACTTGCCAGGAAGTAAACGGTGTAAGCTGGTTGCACGGAAAAGTTTCTCAGGAAATGTTCTCTGGTATTTGGAAAGGCTATTTCCCAGAAGAAAATCATGTTGGTTATGTAACTAATGGTGTTCACTTCCCAACTTGGTGTGCTTCTGAATGGAAACAGTTGTATGCTAAATATTTTGACAAAAACTTCTTGAAGGATCAGTCAAATCCGCAAATCTGGGAGAAAATCTACAGTGTACCTGATGAAGAGGTTTGGAAAACTCGTTTAGCACTGAAGAATAAACTGATCAATTATATTCGTAATCAGTTCCGTGATACATGGTTGAAGAACCAGGGTGATCCTTCTCGTGTTGTATCATTGATGGATAAGATTAATCCGAATGCATTGTTGATCGGTTTTGCTCGTCGTTTCGCAACTTATAAACGTGCACATTTGCTGTTTACAGATTTGGATCGTTTGTCTAAGATTGTCAATAATCCTGACTATCCAGTACAGTTCCTGTTTGCAGGAAAAGCTCACCCGCACGATGGTGCAGGACAAGGATTGATCAAGAAAATTGTAGAAATTTCTCAGCGTCCTGAATTCTTGGGTAAGATTATCTTCCTCGAAAATTATGATATGAAGCTGGCACGTCGCCTTGTTTCTGGTGTTGATATTTGGATGAACACTCCGACTCGTCCATTGGAAGCATCTGGTACTTCTGGTGAAAAGGCTTTGATGAATGGTGTAGTAAACTTCTCTGTTCTTGATGGATGGTGGCTTGAAGGCTATCGTGAAGGTGCTGGTTGGGCTTTGACTGAAAAACGTACTTATCAGAATCAGGAATATCAAGATAAGCTGGATGCTGCAACTATCTATAGTATCCTTGAAACAGAAATTCTGCCATTGTATTATGCTCGTAACAAGAAGGGATATTCTGAAGGTTGGGTTAAGACTATCAAGAACTCTATCGCACAGATTGCTCCTCACTATACAATGAAGCGTCAGTTGGATGACTATTTCAGCAAGTTCTATGGTAAAGAAGCTAAGCGTTTCCATGCTTTAGCCGAAAATAACTACGCTAAGGTTAAAGAAATAGCTAAATGGAAAGAAGAAGTAGCTGAAAAATGGGATTCTATCCAGATCGTATCAATGGATAAGTGTGCAGAACTTCGTCAAGGTAATGTAGAAAGCGGTAAAGATTACACTATTACATGCGTAGTTGACGAAAAGGGACTGAACGATGCTATCGGCATTGAAATGGTAGTAACTTATACAAATGTAGAAGGAAAAGAATACATTTATTGCGTTGCTCCTATGGAAATGGTTAAGCGTGAAGGTGATTTGTATACGTTCCAGGTAACTCATAGCTTGTCTAATGCAGGAAGCTTTAAAGTTGCTTACCGTATGTTCCCTAAACATCCAGAATTGCCATATCGTCAGGACTTCTGCTATGTTCGTTGGTTCAATGAATAAAATGACTTATTTTATTTCTTAATATAAGAGGCTGTGAAATTTTTCACAGCCTCTTAATTTTTATTAATACATGCAGTATTCTGGTGTTTTTTAATTTCTAATAATAGAAACAAAAAGATTTATCTATGAAGAATTTGAAAAAATATTGGATAGCTGCATTCTTTGTTTTTGCCGGATTGCTACAATCCTGTGATGACGATGAAGGATATTCCATTGGTGATATAGCTAATGACTGGGTAACTATACGGGTTGAAGGAGAAGGAGTATACAGTTTCACAGGTGACACTTGGGGAACAATGTATCCTGCTGCTAATGCTGTCTGGAACTATTCTCTTGTAGAAGGACAGCGTGCTTTTCTTGTTTTTAATCCGCTGTTCGATAACTATTATGGTTATGATGTAGGTATAAAACCTGAACGAATATATCCGTTTCTAACAAAATCTGTTGAGGAATTGACAGATGAGAATGAAGAAGAATTTGCAGATCATCCGGCTTATTTAGAAAATATGTGGATTGCCGGAGGTTATCTGAATGTTATTTTTAACCAAAAGCTACCTACTACTCATAAACATCGAGTTAGTTTGGTAAAGAAAGCAGGAGAGCCAGATATTGCAGATGACGGATACATACATTTAGAATATCGCTATAATACCTATGGTGATACATTAGATGTTTTCAATCCTAGTGTTGGAGTTGTATGCTATAACTTGAATACTCTTCCGCTTGAAGAGGCAAAAGGCATTAAATTGAAGATTAATGAGGCATATTACGGAGAGAGAATTCTAAGTTTTGAAAATATGAATGAGCCGACTCCTGACGATGCAAAAGAATTGCATTCTATAGCCAGATTGGAAGTAGAGTAAATTATATCTCTTATAGAGGAAGCATGTTTTTATTCTGTTTTTTATGGGATGAAGACATGCTTTTTTATTTGTCGATATTTTCAGATTTAGGTAAATGATTTACTTGCATATATCTCTTAAAGTCTTATTTTTGCCGTAAAAACTAATTATTTATGAAAATATTAATAGTAGAAGACGATAACGATTTAAGAGAAATAACAACTCATTCTCTTGAAAAAGAACGATATGTAGTGTCCCAAGCTCCTGATTACCGTACTGCATTACAGAAAATTGAGGATTATGACTACGATTGTATTTTGCTTGATATAATGCTTCCGGATGGAAACGGACTTGATTTGTTGGCAGAACTTCATGCACTAGGAAAGCATACAAACGTTATCATTCTTTCAGCTAAAGACTCTTTAGAGGATAAGGTAAATGGTCTGGATTTAGGTGCAGATGATTATTTGCCCAAACCATTCCATCTGGCAGAACTTCATGCACGTATTAAGAGTTTGTTCCGTCGTAAGTTACGTGAAGGGGAACGCAAATTACAAGTAGGAAATGTTGAACTTTTCCCTGATGATTTTCGTGTTATGGTTCAAGGAAAAGAAATTGAACTAAACCGGAAAGAGTATGATATATTGAATTATTTTATGTCGCGTCCTGGCAGGTTGGTAAATAAAAATACGCTAGCCGAATCTGTGTGGGGAGATCATATCGATCAGGTTGATAATTTTGATTTTATATATGCTCAGATAAAAAATCTTCGTAAACGTTTAAAAGATGCAGGAGCTACTCCCGAGTTGAAATCAGTTTATGGTTTTGGATATAAATTTGTTGTAGAATGAAACTTTTTCATTTAGTTCTGTGGCGTATCTCTTTAGCATTGATCGTTGTTCTGACGGTATGGGCTGGATTTTTTTATATGGCAGTCGTAGAGGAAGTGAACGATGAGGTAGATGATACGCTTGAAGATTATTCGGAAGGACTTATAATTCGTGCTCTGTCTGGAGAGGATATGCCAACAGCCAGTAACGGTTCGAATAATCAATATTATTTATATGAAGTGAGCGAATCATATGCAGCTTCTCATCCTCAGATTACGTATCGTGATGAAATGGTATTTATCACAGAAAAGAGTGAAACGGAGCCAGCTCGCGTTTTGATAACAATTTTCCGAACGGAAGATGAACGCTATATGGAGTTGGTCGTTTATACGCCAACTATTGAAAAGCTTGATTTGCTTAGAGCTATCTTAGGCTGGATTATCTTTTTATATGTTTTGTTGTTGCTGATTATTCTATCAATTAATATATGGGTATTCCGTAAAAATATGAAACCATTGTACGTATTGCTCAAATGGCTGGATAGTAGTCAGCTGGGAAAGAAAAATGAGCCATTGGAGAATACTACTAAAATTACGGAGTTTCGTAAGCTGAATGCGGCAACCATGGCATTTGCCGAGCGAGGTGAGAAACTTTTTGAGCAGCAAAAAACATTTATAGGTAACGCTTCCCACGAGATGCAGACTCCTCTTGCCATTTGTCGTAATCGATTGGAAATGCTGATGGAAGATGAAACTTTGACTGAACATCAACTGAATGAATTGATAAAGACTCATCAGACACTGGAAAATCTGACTCGTATGAATCGTTCTTTATTACTGCTGTGTAAAATAGAGAACGGGCAGTTTGCAGATACACGTTCTGTCTGTCTGAATGATATTCTTGCTCATTATTTGGACGACTATAAGGAGGTATATGCTTATCGTAACATTACGGTTACAGTAACAACAGACTCTTCATTTTGTGTTGAAATGAATGATTCATTGGTTTCTGTATTAGTGACAAATCTGCTGAAAAATTCTTTTGTACATAATATAGATGGTGGATTTATTTATATAAAGATCACTGCAAATACTTTTGAAATAAGCAATACTGGAGAAAAGCCATTGGATAGGGAGCGTATTTTTGAGCGCTTTTATCAAGGTCAGAAAAAAGAAGGATCAACAGGGCTTGGACTGGCTTTAGTGGATTCTATTTGTAAAGCGAATCATTTGAAGATTGATTATACTTATGTGGAAAACAGACATATCTTTACGATAAGTAAGCAGAATTCAGAATAAAAAGAGAAATATCTTTTTGGATTTCAATTTCTTTTCAGATTCCTTTTGCATCTTTGCGATACGATAATGAGAATTTGATAAAATAACACTAAAAAGCAGATCGATATGAAAAAGTTAGTTTTTTTACTTGTATGTCTTTTTTCTATACAGACAATGTTGTGGGCAGATAACGATAAGCCAATTCATGTAGGACAATTACCGACGAAAGCACAGACTTTAATAACCACTTATTTTAAGAACCATAAAATCGCTTTGGCTAAGATGGAGTCAGGTCTTTTAAATAAAAGTTATGACGTAATTTTTACTAATGGAGAAAAATTAGAGTTTAACAAGTCAGGTGATTGGACCGAAGTTAAATGTACGAAATCAGAAGTTCCTTCTGCCATTGTTCCAGAACCTATCCGGACTTTCTTAAAAAATAATTATCCGGATGGAAAAATAATACAGATAGAGCGAAAAGATAAAGGATATGAAGTGAAGCTTTCTACTCGCTGGGAAATAACCTTTGACAGCAAATATCAAGTTGTAGATATAGACGATTAATTTCTAAAGAAAATGCCCCTAAAAGTTTAACTTTTGGGGGCATTTTTAATGTGTTCTGATTCCGGAGTTTTGAGGGCTGATATTTTATTAGAATTTATAGCTTAAGGAAATTGTTAGATTTCTATTTCTTAAAGTAGGAGTTTCATAAATACTGGCATTATTTTTATCTGTATCGGAGGTATATTCGTCTATTAATCCCCAGTCATATCCTAAAGATACAGAATATCTTTTTTGTAGTTCTGCTCCTATTCTGAATCCTAATCCAAAGTCGAAGCGTTTTAGTCCATTACTGCCGAATACATTCTCAGTATAGTCTTCTTTTACGATATTCGGGTCACTGCCTCCATCTGCTGTAGCTGATATTTGTTCTATCTTGTGTTTGCCGAATAGGCCAATACTGAAGTATGGACCGGCTTCGGCGAATACTGAAACTTTTCTCGTGATGGAATGTCTATAGCCGAAATGAATAGGGATATCCAAATAATAAGGATTTGTTTTTATACTTCCCAAAATTCTATGATCTTGAGAACAGCCTTTTAAAGACAAAATTGTTCCTGCATTTATATATGTCTTTTCATTCATTGCGAAAATGGGAATCTCAAATCTTGCTCCGATATGAAATCCTGTACGAGAACCTAAACCTCCAAGATCAGAAACATTCAATCCCAATGTAGTTTCCCATCTAAACGGGTTACCGATACTTTGTGCTTTCATTTCCCACACCGTGGCAAATAAAGCTATGAATAAAAACAACCTTTTCATAACATGAAGAGTTTTAAGATTTTATATGAACAATTGCGTGGATGCTGTTACTACAAATATATAAAAATCTTATGGAATCTCTATATTTACTGTTAGATAAAGTATGTCGTTTTTTCTGGTTTTAGTGATGAAAAAGGGCTGTATCATTCGATACAGCCCTGAACGTTTCTATATAACAGTTTTGTTAAGAATTCATGCTCATAAGAAACTCTTCATTGTCTTTGGCTCTTTCCAGACGTTCCTTTACAAAATCCATAGCTTCTATTGGATTCATATCGGCAAGATATTTACGTAAAATCCACATGCGGTCTAATGTTGTCTTGTCAAGCAATAAGTCGTCACGGCGTGTACTTGATGCTGTGATGTTGACTGCTGGGAAAATACGCTTGTTGCTCAAATTGCGATCGAGCTGAAGTTCCATATTACCTGTTCCCTTGAATTCTTCAAAAATTACTTCATCCATCTTCGATCCGGTATCAATCAGAGCAGTAGCAATGATGGTCAGTGAACCGCCACCTTCGATATTGCGCGCAGCACCGAAGAAACGTTTCGGTTTATGAAGGGCATTTGCATCAACACCACCCGATAAAACTTTACCAGATGCAGGAGATACTGTATTGTAGGCACGAGCCAGACGAGTAATAGAGTCCAGGAAAATAACTACGTCATGTCCGCATTCTACCATGCGTTTTGCTTTTTCCAGTACGATACCAGCAATCTTTACGTGACGTTCTGCAGGTTCGTCGAATGTTGAGGCTATAACTTCTGCATTTACGCTACGAGCCATATCTGTAACTTCTTCCGGACGTTCATCGATGAGCAGCATAATCATGTATACTTCCGGATGATTGGCAGCTATTGCATTGGCTATATCTTTCATCAATATAGTTTTACCCGTTTTAGGTTGTGCAACGATAAGTGCACGCTGTCCTTTTCCGATTGGAGCAAAAAGATCAACTACACGGGCTGATAAATTGTCATCATATCCTTTGCAAAGTTTGAATTTCTCATCAGGGAAGAGTGGAGTCAGATGGTCGAATGGAACACGGTCACGTACCAATCCGGGATCCAGTCCGTTTATTTTTGAAACTTTGACCAGAGGGAAATATTTTTCTCCTTCTTTGGGTGGACGGATCGTGCCTTCTACTACGTCACCAGTCTTCAGTCCGAATAATTTGATTTGCGACTGAGATACATAAACGTCATCAGGAGAAGAAAGATAATTATAGTCTGAAGAACGGAGGAAGCCATATCCATCAGGCATGATTTCCAGCACTCCGGTTCCCGATAAAATATCATCAAATTCGTAAGGCTTCTCAACCGGTTTTGGCTGTTGGACAACCTGTTCTGCTACGACTGGCTGTGGAGCAGGAAGATTAGCGGTTGTATTCTGAGGAGCTGGATGATTGGTATTTTGATGTTGTTGCTGTTGACGTCCTGCCTGATTGTTATTGTTGTTGCGGTTGTTATTGTTGTTATAACGCTGCTGACGGGCTTGATACTTATTATTGTTAGGCTTGTTTTCCTTTTCAGGTTTTTCGGCAGGTACAGGTGCAGCTGTATCCATTTTTGTAGCTTCAAATTTACCCAGCAATTCAGTAGGAAGTTCTATTTTTTCTGAAGGAAGATCTTCGATTGGAATAAAATCATCACCACCTGTGAGATTTAATGCTGGAAGTTCCATATCATCGTTTTCCATAGGTACAGGAACGGGAGCTGGAACTGCCGGAGTCTGTTTTTCTGTTTCTTTAGGAGCTGATAGTTGTTCTTTTTCTAATGTCGTCTTGTTTTTGCTGCCGGGCTTACGACCACGTTTTGCTTTAGGCTTTTCTGCAACGGTATCAGCATTTGTTGTTTCTGTTTGAACTTCTGCGGGTTGAGATATTTCGTCTTTGAATATTGGAGCAGGTGCAGGCAAAGGAGGAGTGTTTGCTTCTAGTTTTTGTGCTTTGTCTTTAGTTGCTGTGTACACTTTGTCGCCTTCTTTTTTTACGCTGATGCGTGAGCGTTTGCGCGGCTGTCCTTCTTTGCGTTCTTCGTTTGCTTTGGCAGCTGCCGCCTTTTTGGTTGCACCGACGATAGCTTGTTCGTCCAGAATGCGGTATACCAGTTCCTCCTTGCGTAGCGTACTGGTTTTTTTCAGTCCCAACTCTTTGGCAATCTGCTGCAATTCAGACAAATCTTTGTCATTTAGTTGAATGATGTTATACATAAATATGTTGTAATGAATTTTGTAAGTATCTGAAAGCGCAGCACGCAGGATTGCGCACAGGCAAATAATCGGGATATGCCGTTATCTATGCGTCTATCAGTAATTACAGATTATAATGATTGTTTTTAGTTTGATGTAAGTAAAAAGAAGTTTTTACATTGACAAAATTACGTCTTTTTCTGATATTATCCAATAGACTTGCCTTTTTTTTTATTTTTTTCTTCAGTTTGTAAGAAAAGTGTTATTTTAGCGTTGAATTTGATTCATTGAGTTATTATACTAAAAACTAAACAAAACAACATGAAGAAAGTAATTTTTACAGAAAAAGCTCCTGCTGCTATCGGTCCGTATAGCCAGGCTATCGAGGCAAACGGTATGGTATTCTTGTCAGGTCAGCTTCCTGTTGATCCTGCAACTGGTGAATTTGCTCCTGGTGGGGTAGCAGAACAGACTGCTCAGTCATTCGAGAATATTAAGAATATTTTAGCAGAAGCTGGTTTGACTACTGCAAATATTGTAAAGACTACTGTTTTTTTGGCAGATATGTCATTGTTTGCAGAAATGAATGGAGTATATGCTAAATATTTTGACGGTGATTTCCCTGCTCGTTCTGCTGTTGCTGTAAAGGCTTTACCGAAGGGAGCTTTAGTGGAAATTGAATGTATTGCTGTCAGATAATCTGAGTATTTACATTGGATGTATTGTCATTCAGGATGTTGCTGATGCTTCTCCTGGATGACATTATTTTAAATATAGTAATATGATTGGAGTAAAATTCTTTTCTCATATTGGCAACAAGTGGAAATTTTCTACCTATCTGTTGGCGGTAGTGATATTATTGGTTACGGGAATATATATTTATCGGTATGAACCATTTCGTTCTGGTTTTGAGATTTCCGACGAGTTGGGAGGGAATATATTTCCTGTAACGATTTTGTCAACGGCAACAACCGATGCGAATCTCATTCTTCCGGCTGATACCAATTATTTGGGTAATCCCAAATCGTGCATCGCTGTTCGTGTGAAAAGTGCTTATACCAATAGCAAGCTAAGAATAGAGGTCGACGAAACACCTTTCTTTTCACGTTCTGTATCTGAGTTTATTTTACCCGAATCGGGAAAGGAATATTTGGTTTTCCCGGATATTGTATGGAATTATAATGCTTTGCGTGAAAACGAACAGGCTGTTCCAGTCAGTGTTTCTGTGCATTTAAAACTGAATAAACGCGAATTGGGTAGCAGGGTGCACACATTTTCGGTGCGGAGCATAAATGAATGCCTATTGGGATATATAGACAGCCGCATGAAATTTCACGATACAGGAGATTTTTTTGCCGCTTATGTGAATGAAGATAATCCTAAAATAGACCAGATTTTACGTGAAGCGTTGAACGCTCGTATCGTCAATCGTTTTTGGGGGTATCAAGGCAAGAGCGAAGAGGTTGTCGACAAGCAGGTATATGCATTGTGGTATGTTTTGCAGAAAAGAAACTTCAAATATAGCTCCATCAGTAACAGTAGTTTGTCTTCGAATGTTGTTTTTACTCAACGTGTCCGCACTTTTGATGATGCTTTGCAGTCGGCGCAAATTAATTGTGTAGATGGCAGTGTGCTTTTTGCATCTTTACTGAAAGCAATCAATATAAATCCGATACTGGTGCGTGTTCCCGGACATATGTTTGTAGGATATTATACTGATCGCATGCATAAAAATATTCATTTTCTGGAAACTTCGATGATAGGTGATGTAAACCTGGATGATTTCTTTCCGGAGGAAAAACTGGATTCCACTGTAGCCGGAAAATCGCAGGAAAGTATTTCTCGGTTTATGTTTGACAAGTCGAAGGAATATGCTACCCGTATCTATAAAGAAAATGAAGAATTGATACATTCGGGAAAGGTAAATTATATGTTTTTGGAGATAGATAAGGCTACCCGTGCATATATACAGCCTATCGGAAAGTAAATCTTTATATTTATGAAGCTTATATACTTATATCATAGTGGATTTGCCTTATTAGGTGAAGGATATACCATTATTTTCGATTACTTTGAAGATTCTGCCTCTCCGTCAAGTGGCATCGTACATAATGAATTGTTGCAGCGTCCCGGCAGATTATATGTACTTTCCAGTCACAGTCATGCGGATCATTTTAATAAAGAGGTACTAACCTTTCGTGAAAAACATCCTGATATAGTGTATATATTCTCGCAGGATATTTTGCATGAGGAGAAACTTCTTTCAACGGATACTGTATGGTTGAAGAAGGGAGATTGCTATGCAGATGATGTATTGCGGGTGCATGCTTTCGGGTCTACAGATGTGGGTATATCTTTTCTTGTTGAGGCGGAAGGCAAAAAAATATTTCATGCCGGTGACTTGAATAACTGGCACTGGATGGATGAAAGCAGTGAAGCTGAATGGAAAGGATATGAGCGGGATTATCTTTTTGAACTGGACTGTATCTGTAGTTATACTCGCAATATGGATGTCGTGATGTTTCCTGTTGATCCTCGTTTGGGTACAGAATATATGCGTGGTGCGCGTCAGTTTGTAGAACAGATAAAAACGTCTATCTTTGTACCGATGCATTTTGATGAAGCATACGATAAGGCAGCAGCTTTCCTGCCGATAGCTCAGAAAAACGGTGCTTCTATGCCTATGCTTCGTTCAAGAGGGCAAGAAATAGATTTATAGTTTAATAAAAAATATATACAATATGCAAGTAAAAGGAAGATTTGACCATTTTAATATCAATGTAACTGATCTGGAAAAGAGTATCAAGTTTTATGAAACAGCATTGGGATTACACGAATCACATCGTAAGGAAGCAAGTGACGGTTCATTCATTTTAGTGTATATGGCTGATGACCATTCGAACTTCTTGCTCGAGCTTACTTGGTTGCGCGACCATACAGAAGCTTATGAGCTAGGAGAAAATGAAAGCCATCTTTGCCTGCGTGTAGAAGGTGATTACGATGAAGTACGCAAATTCCATAAAGAGATGGGTTGTGTATGTTTCGAAAATGAAAAAATGGGACTTTACTTTATCAATGATCCGGATGATTATTGGATTGAAATTCTGCCGGTAAAGTAATTCCGAGATAAAACCTCACAGCGAAAATTATACGTAGTACAGTAAAAATAACAAACAGTTATGATGAAATATATATCCCCCGGTTCATGGTTCTCATTGGAGTATCCGTCCGATTGGCGTGAGTTTGAAGACACAGAAGATAGCTTCTTGTTTTATAATCCTGATAAATGGATGGGAAATTTCCGTATATCAGCTTATCAGGGAGAAAGTCATACATATGCACAAGAGTGTATTGATTATGAAATGCAGCAAAGCCGTGGAGTGAAATTGGTCAAGGTAGGCAAATGGAGTTGTGCATATCTGACGGAAAGTTTTCAGGAGAACGGTGTGTGGTATACTTCCCACATTTGGGTGACGGGTAAAGAAAATATTTCGATTGAATGTTCGTTTACTGTGCCTAAAGGAGAAAATATCAAAGTCGCAGAGCAGATAATAGCTTCGCTGAATGTACGTGGTGCAAAGGATAAACCATGGAAAGAAATTATTCCGGTACGTGTACTCGAGATTAATGCGATCAATGAAGCATACGACTGGGCTGTATCTACCATAAAAAAACAGCTGACTAAAGATTTTACTTCCAGTGAGGCTGATATAGAAAGCATACAGAAAGTGATAGATAGCGGACGCTTTAATGCAAATCAGCGCTCGGCGTGGGAGAATTTCGGTTTTGCTTTCGGTGCTATTCTTGTGAATGAAATGGACGGAATGGACTGGGTAACTGTAATAGACGGCAAAGAAGAGTATCCGGCTTTGCGTTTTGCCCAGACTGATGTGATGGTGTATCCTTCCCGACTGATTTGGAATAAAGTGAAAAATAGTCAGCCGTGCAACCTGAAAGCTGAGTATGAACGGATTCGCTCTGAAGTGGAAGCTGTACTTTGATAATTAAATTATACAATTAATATTTTAGAAGAAAAAGAATGATTCCATATTTACAAGTCGAAAATCTGACAAAGTCGTTTGGAGATTTGGTGTTGTTTCATGAAATATCATTTGGTATTGCACAGGGACAGCGTATCGGACTTATTGCTAAGAATGGAAGTGGAAAAACAACATTGTTGAATATTCTGGCAGGCAAGGAAGGGTACGATGAAGGGAATATTACGTTTCGCCGTGATCTTCGTGTAGGATATCTGGAGCAGAGCCCTTCTTATCCCGAAGAACTTACTGTTCTGGAGGCTTGTTTTCATCATGGCAATAGTACGGTAGAGCTGATAAAAGAATACGAAAAGTGCATGGAAACTCCCGGCAATCCGGGACTGGAGGATTTGCTGGCCCGCATGGAACATGAAAAGGCGTGGGACTATGAGCGCCGTGCCAAGCAGATTCTCTCACAGCTGAAAATCCGTCATTTTGATCAGAAAATCAAACATCTTTCCGGAGGGCAGCTGAAACGTGTAGCTTTGGCAAATGTGCTGATAAATGAACCCGATTTGCTGATATTGGACGAGCCGACCAACCATCTTGATCTGGATATGACTGAGTGGCTGGAGGAATACCTGAATCGTGCCAACCTGAGTTTGCTGATGGTAACACACGACCGTTATTTCCTCGACCGTGTCTGTTCGGAAATCATTGAAATAGACAATAAGCAGATTTATTCATATAAGGGAAATTACAGTTATTATCTGGAAAAACGTCAGGAACGTATTGATGCTACTAATGCCGAAATAGCACGTGCCAATAATCTGTATCGTACTGAGCTGGAGTGGATGCGCCGGATGCCTCAGGCACGTGGTCATAAGGCTCGCTATCGTGAGGAAGCTTTTTATGAGCTGGAGAAGGTAGCCAAACAGCGTTCTTATGATGCGAATGTAAAGCTTGATGTGAAAGCTTCGTACATTGGTTCGAAGATTTTTGAAGCAGACCATTTGTGCAAGAGCTTTGGCGATATCAAGATTCTGGACGATTTCTCGTATATCTTTGCCCGTTATGAGAAGATGGGTATTGTGGGTAATAACGGAACAGGAAAATCTACTTTTATAAAAATCCTGATGGGACTGGAAAAGCCGGACAGTGGTACGCTCGATATTGGTGAAACCGTCCGCTTTGGTTATTATTCGCAGGAGGGATTGCAGTTTGATGAACAGATGAAGGTAATAGATGTGATAACAGATATTGCTGAGGTTATCGAACTAGGCAACGGAAAGCGTTTGACGGCATCTCAGTTCTTGCAGCATTTCCTGTTTACTCCCGAAACGCAGCATAGTTATGTTTATAAACTGAGTGGAGGAGAACGCCGCCGTTTGTATCTGTGTACTGTGCTGATGAAAAATCCTAATTTCCTGGTGCTGGACGAGCCTACCAATGACTTGGATATAGTAACGCTTCAGGTGCTGGAGGAATATTTACAAAGCTTTAAGGGCTGCGTAATTGTAGTCAGTCACGACCGCTATTTTATGGATAAGGTTGTAGACCATCTGTTAGTCTTTAAGGGACAAGGAGATATACGTGATTTCCCGGGAAACTATTCAGACTATCGCGACTGGAAACTGGCTAAGGCTGAGCACGAAAAAGAAGCTGTAAAACCGAAAGAAGAAAAGACGCAGCGTGTGCGCTTGAACGACAAGCGTAGAATGACTTTTAAGGAAAGAAAAGAGTTTGAACAGCTGGAGAAAGAAATTGCCGATTTGGAAGCAGAAAAGAAACAACTGGAGGAGGCTTTATGCAGCGGTTCACTTAGTGTGGAGGAACTGACAGAAAAGTCAAAACGTCTTCCGATGCTGAATGATGAACTTGACGAGAAAACAATGCGTTGGCTTGAATTGAGTGAAATAGAGGCATAGCTTTCTATATATATTTGTAAATCAGTGAGATAATTTTATCTTTATGCTTAGCCAAATAAAAGGTGAAAAGTAGAAAAAAAATTCTCGATGTTTTTCTAAAATTCGTACAAATTTTAAAAAAACATCGAGAATTTTTTTTGTAAACATGCAGACAATTTTAGTACTATCTGAAGGTATGTTTTTCGGAACTTATTTTTGCAGTGAATTATTGATAGACTCTATATAATCCAGAATTTCTTTTCGTCCGGTTTTCTTTTCCGATGAAGATATGAAATACGGTGGAAGCTCTTCCCATTGTTCTTTCAAAACCTCCATATATCGGTTGACATTGAATTTGGTTTTGCCACTGCTTTGTTTGTCGGATTTGGTAAAAATGATAGCAAAAGGTACACCGTTTTCACCCAGCCACTCCATAAATTCCAGATCGATTTTCTGAGGCTCCAGACGGCTGTCTACCAGTACAAACAGACAGGTCATCTGTTCACGTTCAAGCACATAATATTCTATAAGCTTTTGTATCTTGTCCATCATTTTTTTACCCCGCTGTGCGTAACCGTATCCTGGGAGGTCTACCAAATACCATTCCTTATTGACTAAAAAATGGTTGATGAGCAATGTCTTTCCGGGTGTTGCAGATGTCATAGCCAATTTTGGCTGTTTGGTCAGCATGTTGATGAGGCTGGACTTTCCTACGTTAGAGCGTCCTATAAAGGCATATTCCGGCAGATTAGTCTGAGGGCACATGTCTGCTCTTGAATTACTGACTACAAATTCGGCACTGGTTATTTCCATATTAATTTGTTTTTTTACTCTCTGCAAAGATAGAATAAAAAGAAGCAAAATGAAAATATAGATGTATTTAGTCGTCTTTTCAGTGAAATATGCCGCATTCTCCGTATATTTGTACAATGAAATATATTTATGTTGCCATTGGTTCCATATCTTTAGTGCTGGGAGTTATAGGAATATTTCTTCCTATACTGCCTACTACGCCTTTCTTGCTGCTTTCTGCCGCATTGTTTTTCAGAGGCTCGCCACGTTTATACACCTGGCTGCTGGAACATAAGTATTTGGGACCGTATATCCGCAGTTTTCGTGAGGACAGAGCCATTCCGCTCCGGGCTAAAATTATCTCTGTTTCATTACTTTGGATTACAGCTATTCACTGTGTGCTTTTTTTATTTCCATATTGGTGGCTCAAAGGAATAATGGCCGTAGTGACTATCGGTGTTACTATTTATATTTTGTCTTTTAAAACCCGTTCTCCCCGATGAACAAATTAACTTTTTGTAACCGCAATGAGGCTATAGCCCGCATGAACCGGTTGGGAAAGGAAAGAACCCGATTTTTCTTTCTGATTAATTTTGATGAAACGGAATGTCTGGTCTCAAAACTGGATGATATCCCTGCCGGGCAACTGGCTTTTATTTTTCCTGAGATAGCGAATGTATGTTCTGTATCAGAATTGAAACCTGAAAATATTTTCTGGAAGGCTTATCCGCAGCCGTATGAAGAATACTTGCGTTCGTTTGATATTGTACATCGTAATTTGTATGCGGGAAATTCATTTCTGACAAATTTAACGTGTGTCACTCCGGTTGAAACGAATCTTTCTTTATATCAAGTATTTCTTCACGCTACGGCACGATATAAGCTTTGGTATGATGATCGCTTTGTTGTGTTTTCACCTGAAACTTTTGTCCGTATAAAAGAGGGCTATATTTATTCGTTCCCGATGAAAGGAACAATTGACGCTTCGTTGCCCGATGCGAAGGAACTATTGCTGAGGGATGAAAAAGAAGCGGCAGAGCATGCTACGATTACCGATTTGATACGAAACGATTTGAGCCGGGTGGCTACTGAAGTGACGGTTACGCGCTACCGCTATCTGGACGAACTGCATACTCATTGTGGAAGGTTGCTTCAGATGAGTTCTGAAATCAGAGGGCGTTTACCTGAAAACTATCACGAAAAGTTGGGGTCGTTGTTCTTCGAACTCCTTCCTGCCGGTTCTATTACCGGTGCTCCCAAGAAGAAAACGGTGGAGATAATCCGTGAGGCAGAAACATACGACAGAGGTTTTTATACCGGAGTCATGGGATATTTTGATGGTAAGAATCTGGATAGTGCTGTCATGATCCGTTTTCTGGAACACACAGATGGTGGATTCGTGTATAAAAGTGGGGGAGGAATTACATTCCGCAGTACGGCCCGAAGTGAATATGAAGAAATGATACAGAAAATATATGTGCCGATTTATTGAAACAATTCGTATAGAAGGTGGAAAGGTGTGGAATCTGTCCTATCATAATGCCCGTATGAATACAACCCGAAAAAGAGTGTGGGGCAATTGTTCCGCACTTTCTTTGGAGGATATTCTGAAGCCAGAACCTTGGCAGGAACGGACACGCTGCCGGGTAGTATATGGAGAGAACATAGAGGAGGTTGTATATATTCCATATACGATAAGGCAGGTTTCTAGCTTGAAACTGGTGGCTTGTGATGATATCGCATACGAACTGAAAAGTGCAGACCGTAGCATGCTGAACAAGCTTTTTGCCTTGCGTGGAGAGAAAGATGATATACTGATTGTGAAGAATGGCAGGATTACCGATACATCGATTGCCAATGTTGCTCTTTGGAACGGAACAGAATGGCATACCCCTTCTTTTCCGTTGCTGAAAGGAACGCAGCGTCAGTTTTTACTTGACAGAAAGCAGATAATAGAAACAGACATATCCGTAGAAAACCTTTCTTCGTATTCCCGGATATGTCTGTTTAACGCCATGATTCCCTTTGGAGAGATAACGCTCGGTTGTGAGGAGTTGGACTATTAGATAGGCCAACCTTCTTCTTTCAGCGCTTCTTTCAGTTGTAAAAATCTTTCGGCTTCCACATCGTTGTCGATAAATTTATCGAAGTTTGCGATGTTCATAGCAGCCCAAGTCTTGCCTTTTTCCACTTCTGTGTCTGGAGCAAACGAAAGATATAATTTCATCGCTTTCTGATAGTCACCTTCCAGCATCCAGTAATGTGCCCGGTAACTGATAACGGCAGGCAGCTTCTTAAACTGTTCGGGCAGACATTTATAAATCATATCGGCAGCTTCCGACTGCGAAGCCAGTACGGCATAATACATGCCGTCTATTTGTGTATCAATTCCCTTGCGTGTCGTGACAAAAGCATCATAAATCTGAATGCTTAATATCTGGTTGATAATAAATATCCGTGGAACGGGAGTGTGTGCGCACATGGCCATGATGTGGTCAGTATCTATTTCACCATCGAACATATCACGGAATATTTTTTCATAAGGCAGTCTGACACTGGATATGCCTTGCGGTTGGAAACAAATCCAGTATAAATTGCGTTCTGAGATTCGTCCGTTTTTGTCCCGATATGTGATGTGAATAGGGTGATAGCAGCAAATAGCCATAAGCAATGCTTCTGCAACTTCTTCTCCATTACCTTCTTCCGAGAAATCGCATGTCATGACGTCTGTAGCGAAAGGTGTTTCCATACCTTCAATTTTTGCGATCTCGTTGTATGGGATAAAGTGATTTTCTTCTAGCACCACTTCTTTCCCTTCTACTCCCCAGATGAACAACTCTGCTTTTAATTGCAGCGTACGTGATTCGTAAATATACTGACAACCGTTTGTTTCTGAAGTAATTCGGGTATATGGATAGTGCAAGGTACTTTCTTCCAGCCGTGCTTTCATTTCCTGATAAGCTTCCAGTATATCCGAAGAATGAGGCTGTTGCTCTTCTTCCTTTTGAGGAGTTTCCGGTTCGGCCGTTACTTTTTCATTCTCAGGTTGAGGAAGAGGTTGTTCTTCCTTGTCTGATTCTGGCTGAGCGGTTTGCATCTGTTCCTTTTCATGAATCAGTTGTTCCTTTTCCTCTAATAAAAGATGCATCTTTTTCTGCAATTCTGAAAGGTTGGATTTCAAAGTTGAATTTTCAGATTGGATAGCATCTAATTTTTCCTGAGTTTCGGAAAGTTCTCTTTGCAAGGCTGTATAGTTTTTTGCAAGATCTTGTGAAGATTTTTCAGATTGTTCTTCCAGTTCCTTTTTATTAGCCTCGAGGATTTCTTTTTGTTTTTCTACTTCAGCCAGTTTTGTTTCCAGCTCTTTCTTGCTGGCGGTGATAGTTCCTTTCTGCTTTTCCGCTTCAGTCAGTTTGGCCTCTAGTTCTTTCTTGTTGGCAGCGATGGTTTCTTTCTGCTTTTCCGCTTCGGTCAGTTTTTCTTCCAGTTCTTTCTTGCTGGCAGTGATAGTTCCTTTCTGCTTTTCCGCTTCAGTCAGTTTGGCCTCTAGTTCTTTCTTGTTGGCAGCGATGGTTTCTTTCTGCTTTTCCGCTTCGGTCAGTTTTTCTTCCAGTTCTTTCTTGCTGGCAGTGATAATTTCTTTTTGCTTTTCTGCTTCAGCCAGTCTTGCTTCCAGTTCTTTCTTGCTGGCAGCGATGGTTTCTTTCTGTTTATCTGATTCAGTCAGTTTTTCTTCCAGTTCTTTCTTGCTGGCAGCGATGGTTTCTTTCAGCTTTTCTGCTTCGGTCAGTTTTTCTTCCAGCTCTTTCTTGCTGGCAGCGATGGTTTCTTTCTGCTTTTCCGCTTCAGTTAGTCTTGCTTCCAGTTCTTTCTTGCTGGCAGCGATGGTTTCTTTTTGCTTATCTGCTTCAGCCAGCTTGGCCTCTAGTTCTTTCTTGCTGGCAGTGATAATTTCTTTCTGTTTATCTGCTTCAGCCAGTTTTTCTTCCAGCTCTTTCTTACTGGTAGCGATAGTTTCTTTCTGTTTTTCTGCTTCGGCAAGTTTTGCTTCCAGTTCTTTCTTGCTGGCAACGATGGTTTCTTTCTGTTTATCTGATTCAGCCAGTTTTTCTTCCAGCTCTTTCTTACTGGTAGCGATAGTTTCTTTCTGTTTTTCTGCTTCGGCAAGTTTTGCTTCCAGTTCTTTCTTGCTGGCAACGATGGTTTCTTTCTGTTTATCTGATTCAGCCAGTTTTTTTTCCAGTTCTTTCTTATCAGTAGCTAGAACTTCTTTCTGTCTTTCAGAATCGGCTAGCTGATTTTTTAATTGTTGAATATCATTATCTCGTGAAACAATTTCCTGTTCAGAATATTGCATTTTCTCCAATCCGGTTGCTTTGTCGGATTGAAGTCTGGATATTTCAGTTTGGAGATGTGAAATCTCTTTCTGATGTTCTGCAATTGAGGTTTGTAATTGGGTGAGTTCAGTTTGTGCAAGTGATAACTCTTCCTGTGTTTCGGTTAGCTGAGTACGTTTATAAGTTGCTTCTTTATTAGCATCTTTGACTTCAAATGAAAGTTGCTGATTCTTTATTAATAAAGCTTCGTTGTCGTTTTGTAATTGTTCAATATCAATGCCTGTCAGCTTTTTGATCAGATGAAAAGTGAATTTACCCATAACTGTGTAAAAAGATAATTTGGTTAATGAATGTTGCAAATTACGTAAATATTTCTGAATGTTCAGTATAAATGCGGTTTAAATTGTATCTTTTTGCATGAAAAATCCAATCTATTTCAATCTTTATCATTAGTTTTGTACTTCATTTTAGAAAAATAAGAAAAATGCAAGACTTTATAACACACAATGAATATTTAACTGGAAATCGGGCGAATAGTTTGATTAATCGCAAAATGATATTCCGTATATTGGGTATTTTATTGTTTATAGAAGGTGGGCTGTTTTTATTATGTGCAGGTGTTTCCCTGTGCTATCAGGAACATAGTTATATTTATTTCCTTTATTCAACCTTATTGGCCGCAGCTGTCGGTTGCGTGCTGTTGTTCCTTGGTCGTAATGCAGAAAATAAGCTTTCTCGTCGTGATGGCTACTGTATTGTTGCATTTACATGGCTTTTATTTACTACGTTTGGAATGCTTCCTTTCTACCTCAGTGGCGAAATACCTTCTGTTACCGATGCTTTCTTTGAAACGATGTCAGGGTTTACAACCACAGGTGCAACGATTCTGGATGATATTGAGTCACTGTCGTATGGAATGCTTTTCTGGCGTAGCTTTTCTCAGTGGATTGGAGGTTTAGGAATTGTCTTTTTTACGATAGCGGTATTACCGATATTCGGAGTCGGAAATCAGGTCCTGTTTTCTGCTGAAGCGACAGGGGTGACTCATGATAAGATTCATCCGAAAATCAGTATAATGGCTCAGTGGCTGTGGACTGTATATTTGCTTCTTACAATAACGGAAACAATATTGTTGATGTTGGGAGGTATGAATTTGTTTGATGCTGTCTGTCATTCGTTTACAACTACTGCTACGGGGGGATATTCTACTAAACAGGATAGTGTGGCATATTGGAATTCTCCTTTTATAGAGTATGTTATAGCGATTTTTATGGTCCTGTCGGGAATAAACTTTTCATTATATTTTATGTGCCTGAAAGGAAAGTTCTTCAATCTGTTCAAAGACGATGAATGTAGATGGTTCTTGATGTCTGTAGGTATAGTAACTTTACTTATCACAGTTCCTTTGGTCATGCAAAACCATTATGGATGGGAAGAAGCTTTTCGGAAGGCATTTTTTCAAGTAGCAAGCATTCATACGTCTTGTGGGTTTGCTACTGATGATTATAATGTATGGCCTCATTTTACATGGATGCTTTTGATTTATACAATGTTTGCAGGAGGTTGTACTGGCTCTACCGGCGGGGGAATAAAGAATATGCGTTTGCTTATTCTTTTCCGTAATATGAAGAATGAGTTCAGCCGTCTGATTCATCCTCGTGCTGTATTACCCGTAAAGGTAAATCAGCAGGCACTTTCTCTTTCTACTATCTCTACTGTAAATACTTTTATTTTATTGTATTTGATTTGTATTTTTGTAGGCTGGGTAGCTTTAATGTTTATGGGACTTGAACTTACAGAGTCTTTTGGACTGGTAGTTTCTAGTTTGGGTAACGTTGGACCTGGTTTAGGTGCATATGGTCCTGCCTTTTCGTGGAGTGCTCTTCCTGATCTTGCTAAATGGTTACTGTCTTTTATGATGTTAATAGGAAGATTGGAGCTATTTGGCATTCTGCTGATGTTTTCGCCTGGTTTTTGGCATAAACGTTGACCTTCTGTTAGGTATCGAAAAGTCTTGTATAGAGAAGTTTAATACTGATTATTGCATAAGATAAATAGCCGTATCATTACTTAAATAAAGTTTGATACGGCTATTTTTTTATTCTAAAAGTAACTATTACAAATTAATACTAAACTGCTTTTATAATCTAAGTGATGCTGTATGAACCAATCTCATTCGCTATACTAATAAATAAAGTCTGACAAGTTCGCTCCATAATAGCTATATAAATTAGTTGGCATCTAAATAAGATGATATATCACATTTATAGAGATATAACAGATAAGGCTCTATGAAATCATTTTGTGGCGCTTTCTCGAATGTTAATCCTTGTGAGATTATTCCTATATGATAAATTCCACTATCCTGATTTATTATTGTATCACCAAATCTTCTTAAATTCTCTGTTTTCGCACATTTATTCATTTCCCGAATAAACTCCTCTTCCTTTTCAGTCGGAATCAAATCATCCCATTCCAGTAGTTTCCCTTGATTCAAATTAAAAGTAACATAAATGGTGTGATTGCTCCATATTTTGCCTCCATAAAACATTGAGTAATCCACTAAATAAGTTACGAGTGCTCCTTTTTTCCAGGCTATATCAATAAAGAATTGTCCGAAAGGACAATCCCAAAAAGGATAATCCATTCGTTCCTCTGGACTCATATCGTCGAGATATCCTACCACATGATAACCTAAGCTATCTAATGCTTGCTCATCAGTTAGAGAATTAAAACTTGGAATATTCTGAAAATGTTCATCGTCCTCTAAGGATGTTTCTAAGTAAAGAAAATTACGAATCCATTTTCTTACAGGCTTGTAAGATAATTGGTCTCTATTGGGAAAACGAACGTGGAAAGAAAGCATTGATGTCGGTAAACCGTTGTGTTTAAACATATATATTCGTTCTAACAGCTTTCCCTCTGAAGCATAAGGCTGACACAAAGATTGCACTTTAGAGTAAAGTTCTGATAGGTTGAGAGTATCTTCCACAACTCCAGAGCGAATATAAAACTGGTTGTTTTTAAATGACACATCATCAACTCCCCACAGCTGATAAACTTTGCCTTTTTCATAAACCAATTGATAATAAGCGCCAATACGACTAGCTTGTAGAAATACATGTTCTCCCTTATCTTGACCAACATATTCCAAATTGCTGATGCTTACAAAAGGATAGTTACATAAAGGAGCTTGTTTTTTCGTATCCCAAATAATAGCTGAGCTATCTTTTACCAGATAAAAAAAATGAGAAGAATTTTTTACCTGAGTCAATTGTCTGTATTTTACAGGTATCAATAGTTTTGCTTCTTCTCCCTGGTTCCACTGAAGCAAGCCGTATGTATAGGGATATGAATCCTTGATAGATACAACATATAGATTGGAATCCAACAGTGTATCGTACACATAAGGTATTGGCTTTTCCAGAGTAGAGATAGTTTCTTCATCAGATATATTTGAATTGCTTTCGGCAGTTTGCTTGTTTTTTGAACTGCATTGGAGAAAAATTAAAGTCCCTAATGTGATAAACAGACTGAATATTATCTTTTTCATAAAAATCACTTTTACATATTAAAAATCTAATCCTTGTTTTAATGGATAATCAAGTTACAAAAGTAACAGACTCTGATGGAGAAATTTATTCATAGTCTTAATCCTTGTTTTAATGGATAATCAAGTTACGCTTTCGGTAGAGTTTCCATCACATGGGAAAAGACGTCTTAATCCTTGTTTTAATGGATAATCAAGTTACTCATTCATTCTCTTTTGGATGAGCATCGCTATCTTGTCTTAATCCTTGTTTTAATGGATAATCAAGTTACAGAAATAATAAGAGAAAAAATTGTAGATATTAAGTCTTAATCCTTGTTTTAATGGATAATCAAGTTACACGAAGAGTATTTGGAGTGGGAGTACTCTCGCTCGTCTTAATCCTTGTTTTAATGGATAATCAAGTTACTATGTATATTAATCTGCTTGACTCGTCAGGTGTTTTGTCTTAATCCTTGTTTTAATGGATAATCAAGTTACATAGCCATTTCGGTGGTTGGGTTGGTGGAAACCTGTCTTAATCCTTGTTTTAATGGATAATCAAGTTACAACTTAAAAATCAGTAAGTTAAAGGACTCATGATTTTTTTATTTGACAAATATATGTAAATAAATCAATAAGTTACCTATTTACGATAAAAATTTTCGCAAATGTCTCTTTTTTAGAAGGTCATTCTAAAGATAATTAAGAGAGTTTTTTGTTCAAGTTATTGATATACAAATGATTAACATTTATAGTCCTTTCGCAAATGAGAAGGTTTTCTAAATAAAAATCTACATTTGCGAAAAAATCTTTTTTGAGTGACATATAATAACTTGAAAATCAATGCTTACTCATTGCAAATAGATTCCATTTTTCGCAAATGACTTGCGGGTTTCATTGAAAAAGGAGATTTGCGAACTTTTTCAGAAGTATGTAAAATAGGGTTAAATGATCAACTGATTGATAATGAGGAATCTATGTGATTTGATTTTTTCGCAAATAAAATTCTTTACACTCCTTTATATTCTATGGAGCATAAAATATTAAATTATCCGGACTATGGGGTAAGTCTTTCTCTTTTCTGGTTGATAAATTATCTGCGTATAGCAATTCACACATATCGGATAATAGACCACACTATCTTCTTTAGAGGAGATACATTTTTGTATATCTTTTCGCAGAGTATCATATTGACTGTCGGTGAGCATACATTCGAATACGCTGAAATTTACCCGGATACCTACTCGTTCCAGCAGTTTCACCACCTGTGAACGCCGGCGGTCGTTGCTGATATCGTAGGCCACGACTATCATCCGTTTGTTACTTCTTGTTCTCATTACCATTTGGCTATATAAGGTTTATATTTTACATCCTTTTCAATAAAACGGGCAATCTCAGACATTTGCCGACGGATGATGTCTTCTAGTGTAAGTTCTTCTCCGCGATAATTTTCGTATCTGTTTAAGCGGTTTAATACCCCTTGAGATACTTGTTTCCGGGTTTCAATATCTAGCAACCCTCTCTCTGTATGTAGAGAGATGCCTTTTTGAACAAGGCTGATGACAACTCGGTCTACTACCTGCGCACGGAATATTTCTACCATGTCATATACGAATGTAGGTTTACCTATCTGTCTACAGTGAATGATGCTGTCAAAAGGATTCAATTTTGCACCAAGGATAGCCTGCCATACCCGGTTATACAGAATAGCGTATCCGTAATTAAGCATCATGTTCATTAAATCTGTAGCTCCTCTTCGTACTCGCTTCTCGAAGCCAATATCATCGTCCGAAAGCAGGCTACGAATGTAATTCCAGTAATAGACAGCTCCCTGCGCTTCGTTTCCTGTGAGGTAAGTTATCAGTACTTCCTTATCATAACATTTCGATTTCAGTGTTGCCTGAAAACTGCGGAAGAATTCGGTGAAAGCTTGAAATTTTTCGTCTAGCTGCGGATAATGATGCCGGTGGTATTTATGGAAATATTTTACTAATGCAAGCTGATTGCGCAGTTTGCCCAAAATGATAGCAGCTGCCAGAGTATTTCGCTTCTCCAGACCGCAGGTAGCCTGCTTGTTCCATAACGTACTCTCCAGATACTTATTCGACAGAATAGAACCCGTATGCCCTCCCGAAGAATTGAAGAAATCGATAGTTATCTTATGCGCCAGACAATAATCTATCAGATTGGATGACAGGGTGATACCTTTGGCAGCTACAGTGATGTGAATCAAGGCTCCTACCGGTTGCTGGTAGATAATCTTTCCTTGTTGTTTCACTGTGATGCCCTTGGATGTAAGTCCGATGAAGCATCCGGGAGTATTCACTAGTAGTTCCTTGTTTTCCCGCTCCCGTTTATGGTATTCCTTTTTCCGCTGCCGGATAATGTCCTTGTTCTGCCGGTTGGTTTGTTCTCCTTTTTCCAGTATTTTTTGCTGAAGGTACACTTCGGTCACATCGAAGATAACTCGACTCTTGTAAAGTTGATATTCGGCCGACTGGAAAGGAATTTCCTGAAGTAGGTTGGCTAGCACACTCTTGCTCTTGATTTCAGATGCATGCTCACGTGTCCATGTCTTGATTTTTTCGAACAAATAATCATCCAGACCGCGCAAATAACTCTGGCTGACTATCCGTGCATAATATCGGGTGATGCCCTCTAAGGATTGCCGGTCTTTTGTACGGATACCTTTTGGGGTGATTTCTAAAGTATCAATTTTCGCCTTCAAATCGGATTGTTTTTCCGGAGTGATAGATAAATCTGCTTCACGGATAAAGATGCCCAGAAATTCGATACCTTCTGTGGTTCGCTTCACTATCGGCTTGTTCAGTTGCAGTTGTAAATTATCGCGTAGATAAATTGTCACTTTGTCCAGTATACGGTCTGCTTCTTCGAAATCCGAACACAGGATGACAAAATCGTCGGCGTAGCGCACATAACCTACTCGCTGGTTTCGGATAAACTTGTCGAAACCGCTTAGATACAGGTTAGAGAGCAGAGGAGAAAGGATAGCTCCTTGGGGGACTCCGGCCAGGGTATCTTGCCATTTCAGATTCTGACTGACAACTCCCATCTGGATGGCAAGCATGATAAGGCGGGTTACTTCTGTGTCGGGAATAATCCGTCTTACCAGAGCAGCCAGGTAGTCGTGGTTGATAGTGTCAAAATAATCATCAATATCCAGCTTTAGAAAAAAATGATATTTCTTTTTCTTACATTCACTCCAGGTACGTTGTACAGCTTTGTAATGCCCTTTGTTTGGCCTGTATCCATAACTGTTATCTACAAATTCATTTTCGAAATAAGGTTCTACCAGCATTTTGATGGCCTGCTGAACAATCTTGTCCTTCACTGAAAGCAATCCCAGTTTTCGTTTCTCATGTTCTTTCTTCGGAATTTCTATCCGTAAATAAGGTTCCGGAATCCATTTCCCTAACTTGAGCGATTCGGAAATCTCTCTGAGGTAATTCTCCAGATTATCTTCGAAAGTGACCACAGAGATACCATCTATTCCTCCCGAAGCATTTTTTGTCTTCACGGCTTTCCAAGCTTCAAACAGGAAAGTCGGAGTACATAATGTCTGGAACAAGGTCAGATTCTGCATAGTTGTATAAATTAAGGTACGCTTTATTGGTTTATATGTCTATCCTTGTTCTACTGGATAAATGAAAAACACAGCAATAATTCCCTCTATAATAATTAACCACGTCTTAATCCTTGTTCTACTAGATAAATGAAAAACATTCGTCAAGTGAATGAAATTATTGTGAAAAATACTGTCTTAATCCTTGTTCTACTGGATAAATGAAAAACCTTGGGAAGAAGCAGAAGACAGACAGAGCTCACGCGTCTTAATCCTTGTTCTACTGGATAAATGAAAAACAATGTTTTGGTAGTTGTTCTAAAATATGATAACAAGTCTTAATCCTTGTTCTACTGGATAAATGAAAAACTGCATTTAAGGATGCCTACGAAGTAAAGAAATTCTGTCTTAATCCTTGTTCTACTGGATAAATGAAAAACAAATATACTGCACTGGTACCGGAAAACAAGGAAAAGTCTTAATCCTTGTTCTACTGGATAAATGAAAAACAAACCCAAGGCGACTTATGTTAAGATTCAGAATTTGAGTCTTAATCCTTGTTCTACTGGATAAATGAAAAACCGTTTTCTGAATGATTACGCGCAGGTAAATTATGTGTCTTAATCCTTGTTCTACTGGATAAATGAAAAACCAACTGTTTCGTATGGATGGCGGTACGACAAGGCGTCTTAATCCTTGTTCTACTGGATAAATGAAAAACACAACTAATTATTAAAAATTAAAAATAAAAATTGTCTTAATCCTTGTTCTACTGGATAAATGAAAAACACAAAGCCAATATATATTTGAAATTTAATCCCAAGTCTTAATCCTTGTTCTACTGGATAAATGAAAAACGCCGACATTGAACCGTCTCTACCGAGATAACACTGTCTTAATCCTTGTTCTACTGGATAAATGAAAAACTTGCGGCAAAGCAAGATTCATGTTGCCACGCATGGGTCTTAATCCTTGTTCTACTGGATAAATGAAAAACCGTGAAATGGGTAAGCTGGCTGAAGGAGCAACAGTCTTAATCCTTGTTCTACTGGATAAATGAAAAACGCCGACATTGAACCGTCTCTACCGAGATAACACTGTCTTAATCCTTGTTCTACTGGATAAATGAAAAACTTGCGGCAAAGCAAGATTCATGTTGCCACGCATGGGTCTTAATCCTTGTTCTACTGGATAAATGAAAAACCGTGAAATGGGTAAGCTGGCTGAAGGAGCAACAGTCTTAATCCTTGTTCTACTGGATAAATGAAAAACGACTTCTGTAAGTACACTTCTACATGGAAATATTGTCTTAATCCTTGTTCTACTGGATAAATGAAAAACGCCCAACGATGTTGTTGGTAAACTACTAAATACTGTCTTAATCCTTGTTCTACTGGATAAATGAAAAACAAAGGAGACCCAAATATCTTGTTTTTCGCATTTCTTGTCTTAATCCTTGTTCTACTGGATAAATGAAAAACACTGAAAAGGCGTTTTTCGCTCGTGAGGGCGACACGTCTTAATCCTTGTTCTACTGGATAAATGAAAAACGACATTCAGAAGCAAATAAATGAGTTATTGACAAGTCTTAATCCTTGTTCTACTGGATAAATGAAAAACGCCATGCGTGGCTATAACGAAATCCTGACCGAGTCGTCTTAATCCTTGTTCTACTGGATAAATGAAAAACCTCCTTCGGGAGCACTTCGATGGTAGACGAGTTAGAAGTCTTAATCCTTGTTCTACTGGATAAATGAAAAACTTTCGATATGGAACATCCGTTTGTCGGAAACAGTGTCTTAATCCTTGTTCTACTGGATAAATGAAAAACAACTTAAGAATCAATAAGTTAAAGAACTCATGATTTCTTTTATTTGACAAATATAAGCAAATAAATCAACAAGTTATCTATTTATAATAAAAATTTTCGCAAATGTACTTTTTTTAGAAAGGTATTCTAAAGAAAATTAAGCGTTTCTAAAATCTAATATATTGATAATTAGACACTTATTCTTGTTCGCCCTTTCGCAAATGATAGAACTGTCTAAATAAAAGTTGACATTTGAGAAAAAACAACGTTTTAGAGATAGATAACAGGCTGAAAATCAATGCCTAATTTCCTTGTTACTTTCATTTTTTTCGCAAATGATTTTCAGATTGTATCGGAATAAGAGGTTTGCGAACTTTTTTAGAAGTATATAAAATGAGAGTAAATTGTCAATTGCTTGATAATAAGTAATATATAAAATATTAATTTTTCGCAAATAAAAATCTTTACAAATCGTAGGCATAGTGAGAAGAAAACAGACGATAATCAGTTGTGTAAATAGGTTTGTCTAACTGCTGGATTAAAAAAGTATTTGCTTTCAATTTGGATCTGTTATTGCAAATTTCCTAACAATATAATTGACCAATTTAATGAATCTAGCTTGGAAAATGTATAAAAATGAAATACTTATGTGCGGAAATGGTGAATATATACAGCGTATATGCAGTTTGGGGGCTAAAAAATATTCTGAATACATGCTGTTAAAAAATAATTTTACCTAGAAGAAAGGATAAAAATATCGGCATAAATGAGAGAAAACATCTGGATGTTTTTCTGGGAAAGATTTAAATGCTGATTGGACTGACTGAATTGAGCTAGAATGATGTTGATTTTGATCGGATTCAATTTGTTAAAAAGTAAATCTTAGTCAGTGATTTATGTCATAATGATATGTATGGAATGATTTGATGCGATTTTGTCTGAAGGAAAAGGCTAGATTCTATAAAAACAAAAGAAGTCTGTCTTATCTCCCTTCGTTTTTCAGAGCCTTGCTCAAATTTGTTGTAAACAAACGGTTCTTAGCCTGTATCAAATAACAAAATGACATTTTGTAAATCTTGGATTAATTCTTGTGAGCCAAAGTCAGGATTCCACAATTAATGCTGGCATTTTTCCCTAAACCGATGTATGGAGGTAAGGATAGGTTGGCTGTAAAAATAAGGTCGAAGGCTAACAGGTTTACTCCTTTGTTCGAAATGGTGTACATACGTGTAATTTCTTGAATTCGGCAAGTTATTCTCTTGTCTAAATAAATGTTCAATCCTTTTAAACAAGAAAGAATGTTTCCTATCAATATTTTTTGAAGTAAATGTATCCGCTGCTCATCCTTTTCAAGAGTTCGATAAACCTGATAATTTTCATGATTCAGAGGAATCCATCTATGTAATGAGTATCGGCTAACTCGTTCTGTCACTTCCAAAAGGAATACAGAAGGACGCAGATAGTCTATTTCGAGAGACATGTTTTTTTCTCCAATCTGTATTAGGTTGTTGTAATTAGAAAAGAAATTTCCAATGGCTTCCACTCCTTCTTCGATGCATAAGATAGTGGCGCATCGATTGATAAGCTTGTATTGTATCAACGGATAGGCATATCGGTAGTTTTTGTCGATATGGTTATGAAACAAGACATTGTCTTTGCTTAACGCATGGATAACTGCGCCACGAAACCATTTGATTTCATTGGGCTGTAACTGGTTTCGAAACTTTAAGATAAGGATTCGGATATTCTTCATAATGTTATGTGATGATATTAGATTTGCTACAAATATAAGTCAATATTTCCAAATTATAGATAGTAAGATTTTAAAATGTAATTTTTTTTATATTTTTCTCTTATGATTTTTTTGAACAATCTATTTTTTTGTATATTAGCAAAAATAAATTTAAATATACCTTTTTTTACTATGAATGCAGAAAACAAATCAATTGGTATCTTCATCGATGGAGGATATTTCGCTAAAATCAACGAAGCATTAGAAGATAATTTATCTTTCAACATCCAGATAAAACCTTTGTTTCAATTTATTCGTATGGAAATTGCTCGTCGGCATGAATTAGATTTAAATGACTGTTACATTACCGAGAGTCACTATTTCAGAGGCCGGTATCGGGTAAATGATGCAAACAGCAAGCATCTGTTGTTCAAAGAACGTAAATTTGAGGATACGTTGATAGAAAACGACGTGATATTCCATTACAAACATTTGCGTGAAGTGCAGAAGGACGGTGATATTACTGTCATTGAGAAAGGAGTGGATGTTTGGTTTGCTTTGGAAGCTTACGAACTCTCTTTGTTCCGTAATTTCGACTTTGTGGTATTGATAACTGGCGATGCGGACCACGAAATGCTGGTAAAGAAACTGAAATCGCTGAAAGTTCATGTGGTCCTGCTTACATGGAATGTGTCGGAACAGTCATCTACCGCCAAACTGCTGCGTGAGGAGGCCTGTACACATATTGAAATGAGTGAGATGATAGCGGAAGATAAGGAATTGCTGGATACATTGTGTAGAAAGGTATGAATGACAAAGACCAGTTCGTATTCCTGCTAGGAGGGGCAGATTTAGAAATGCATACCATCCGTCAGTTGCTTGATAAGAACGGTTTCCGTTATTATGACAAACATCTGCGCTGGGATAATGCTTGCTTGAGTGCTTATCAGAGTGAAATTGGAAGCTATGCAGATACTGATTCTCCCCAGTGGGTAGGTATTGAGCTTCAGGAAGACATGACACTTCCAGCCCGTTACATCAGCATCGACCATCACAACGGGAATGCCTATAAACCGTCGTCATTAGAGCAACTGGCTGAGTTGTTGGAAATTTCCCTAAGCCGGCAGGAACAACTGATAGCAGCCAATGATAAAGCATACATTCCCGGAATGAAGGTGTTACAGGCCTCGGATGCCGAGATTACTAGAATCAGGTTGGCTGACAGAGTTTGTCAGGGAGTGACTGAAGAAGAAGAGAAACTGGCCGAACTGGCAATTAGAGAACACATCCAGATTTATGATGGCCTAATTGTTGTCCGGGCATTGTGTCATCGGTTTTCTCCCATCTGCGATAGGTTGTTTCCATATGACAGGCTACTAATCTATACCGATGAAGAGTGGATGTATTACGGAAAGCAGGCAGACCGGTTGGTAGAAAGTTTTCAATCTGATATACAGAATGGCAAAATATTTTATGGCGGTGGTCCTGACGGATATATCGGCTGTAAAAGGGAATTATATACCTCCAGTGAAATACAACAGTATATTGATTTAATCAAAAATCTGATAAATAATGGAAACATATAGTTATCATATCTTTTATTTTCCGTTCAAATGGGAATTACAGGGAGATGAGAACAGACTTTTTACCGAACAGACTGATTTGGAACGTATTCCGCTGAATGTACATTCTTTCTGGAAACGGATGCAATACAATCCGGAGGAAAGAAATGCTTCGATGGATGAGGTGACCATACGGGAAAGGAAAGAATTGTTCGGTGAGTTGCAGTATTACTTCGACTTTGTACATCCAGTGTTGTATGATAAGAAGGGGGAAAAGAATCCTATTATTTTTCATTTTGAGCGGGAAGAGCCTAAAAGTGGAAATGTGGAATATCATATTACTGTGAGAGATAAGGAAAATCAAATTGACAGGAAATATATACTTCAGGTGGATGCCATCAATTTGAATTTATATTCTACGGGGGTAGGTATTCTTTCATTCTATCTCGCGAATCGGATGGAGAGCCAGAAGGATGAATATTCTGTTCGAGATATTAATCAGTTTGGACGTCGTATTATGCCGCCTCATAGTAACGAGTTTGATGCGAATGAACGAGGCATGCTGGCTAAATCGATTGTGATAACAGGTCTGAATGGGGATGCTTATCGGTATTTGGATTTTTTTGATTATAAAATCGTAGATGAAGAACCAGATTTACGCGGTTTGTCGAATGCCTGGGAGCCTGCTATTTTCATTGATAGTTTGATAGAGGATTTATCGTCAGGGATGGATGTGACTCCGGTTATTGATGACCGTATGCTTGTGAATTGCTGGTATGGGAATGATGAATTGTCTAAGGAAATCAAGAATAATGAAGATTTTGTTTTCTGTGATTTTTGGTATAAATATATTTTTGTGGACAATGGGAAAGACACCAGTTGTAAGAACCAGGAAATGAAAAAAGATTTACTGAAGAAAAGTACCTATCAGCGCTGGCAGGAATATGGCACACTGTATGGAGTTACAAGATACTCATTGGTGGCATTGACAGATCAAGGTGCTTTAGATTTTATTGGTATGCACATGCGTACCATTTATTCCCGAATGTTTGAACTGATAATCGTCCAGCGGGCTTCGGTACTTCGTTTCTCCAGTGAGGTGACAAAAGTCAGTTGTTTGTCAAAAGGTTCCCGCAGACAGTTGGCAGAGCGTATCAGTTCGTTGTATAAGGAATACATCCGGTTTGTTAATCAAGTCTATTTCCGAAGTGTAACCGCCCAAGATCAAGGCATTGAAATGTATAATATGATGATGGAGCAATTCCTTTTGTCGGAAAAGATTAAAGATTTGGACGATGAAATTGGTGAACTGAACCAGTATGTAACGTTGATTATTGAGCAGAAACGAAGTGAAAACGGGGAGTGGCTGAACAAGTTGGCAGCCTGTTTTCTTCCTGCTACGGTGATGACAGGAGTATTTGGTATGAATCCGTTTGGTGAATGTGGTGGATGGAGTCTATTGATTCAGATAGGAATCATTCTGATTTTGTCTGTGGTTGTGTATCGTATTTTAATTACTAAAAATATAAAATAAGAGGTTATGGAAGATTTTTGGAATATGCAGTGGCCGGTCAGTGTGTTTTTGTTTGTCTTTGTTATATCTGTTTTTTGTTTTGTTGCATATTTTTTGTTTTTACGCCATCAGAGATGGATGAAATGCCAAGAATGTAATGTGGTAAAAAAAGAAAAGGAGGAAGAGGAGGTAAGGAAAAAGCTTCGCGATGAAAGAATGGAAGAGCAGGCAATTACCAAAAGAATAGAAGAACTGGAAAAACAAACAAAATTTTTAACAGATGAAAAAATAGGAAAGCACTCGCAGAATATCAACCAGCAGGACTTGGATAGAATTGCTTTCATGATGTATGCACTCGCTAACAAGAAGGATTCTTCACTTGATATGGAAAAATTGTCTAAAGAGATAGAGAGTTTCAAAAGCATTTATAAGGACTTAGAGAAATATTTAAAAACCAATCAATGATATGAAAACACTGAAAGTAACATTGAAACAGCACACTCCGCTGATTCATTTCCAGCATAGTGAGGAGGGAGCGACTTTGAGGGCTTCGGAAGTGAAACCGAAGCTGGACAGATTTATCATAGAAAAGTTGGGAGGGGGAAATTATGAAAATGTAAAGAACCTGGTAAAAAAGACATATACCCAATTGTTCATTCCTAAAGACGGTATTTTTGCTTTGGATTATAAATTGAAAATCAAAGCATTAGGGAATAAAAATGAATATCTTATTTCATCTTATATCAAAAAAGAGGGGAAAGAAACTTTAGATAAGTATAATATTTTATACATAGCGAATTCCCCGTATTTTGCTCAAGAGAATGAAAATAAAAAAGTAATCAAATATCGAGATGAATGGGATAATATTCCGCGCAAAGGCCTTTTATACGATGGAGCAGAACTTATATTTCTTGCAAAGGATGAAGTAGTCGACAGCAGTGGAAAGAATATAATTGATATTATCAATAAATATATACAATCTTTTTTTGCTATAACAAATTTTGGAACCAGACAAGATAAAGGATTTGGGAGTTTTACAATATCTAATGACAAAGAAGCTGAAATTGATAATATACTAAAAAAAGAATTCTCTTTTTGTTATAAAAGTAAGAAAGGATATAATGGTTGTAAAAAATGTAAACCTGATTTTAACCTGTTATTTAACGAAATTTCTGCGGTTTATAGAAAGATAAGGTCTGGATCTTCTTTTCGAGAATATGAAAAATCTTCTCTAATGGAATATTATGATAAAGAAAAAATACGATGGGAAAAGAAATATTTTAAACAACAAATAAAAGGGAGGTTTGAAAATGATAAAGGAGAAATATATAGATTGAAAGATTTCCATAAAAAAACTAAATATAATGACCAGGGAACACCTAAATTTGTAAGAGCTGTATTAGGACTTCCTGGGCAATATGAGTTTATATTAGAAAACCCTCCTTTGAGTGATTCGAAAAATAAGCTTATCGTAACCGTTGATGGAGGAGAGGGAGTTAAACGATATAAGTCTCCGCTTACATTTAAAGTTATTAATGGGTACATCTATATTATAGGTGATACAGTTAATCCAGAAATATTAAATAGGGAATTTAAATTTTATGTGAATATTGACAAGGAAAAAAGATATAAAGATGAACCAATAGGAACATTATATACTCCCAGTACATTCAATTTAGAACTTTTTATGAGGGATGCAATGGAAACTCAATATAATTATATTAAATTGAAATAATCATGAAATACTTAGCAATAAGCATCGGTCCGATTATCAAGACATTCTCCATGGCACGTAAACCAAGGGAGTTTTGGGCAGCGAGTTATCTGTTTTCTTATTTGATGCAGTGTATTTTAGAGGTATTTGATAATGAGGAAAAGGTAGAGTTATTATCACCCTATTATAAAAAAGGATGCGAGCCTAAGATTGGGGTGGGATTATTCCCTGATAGGGCATTTTATAAAATAAAAGAGGCTGATGTTAACGTGGATGAAATGTTGAATGAGGCCTTGTTGAATTTTGCATGTCGGGTTAATCTGCCTGTTCAGGTCGTGAGTAGTTTTTTTAGCATTATGACGGTTTGCAAGGGTTATAAAACTTCTGCGCAGGCTATCAAAGGGTTGAATGAATTGTTGGATTTGGTTGAATTGAATCAAAAAACATGGAGTCTTGATGATTTTGATACAGTATTGAGGTTTCTACAACACACAACCAATGAGAGTCCGTCTCCTTTATTCGAAATTGCATTTGGTAAAAAGAGATTCCCTATAGAAACGTTAGAAGAAATTGCCAATTCGGAGAAAATACCTATTACATATTCTTATCAACGGTATGTCTGTATTGTGCAGGCTGACGGTGACAATATGGGCAGGATTGTATCATCTTCTCAAATGGAAGGAAAGTTGTTTGATTTTTCACAATGTTTGATGAGGTTTGGTGAAAGTGCATGTACCCTAATTAATAATTATGGTGGACTTCCTATCTATGCCGGAGGAGATGATTTGCTGTTCATTGCACCGGTATGTGGGAAAGAGGGCAAAACAATCTTTGATTTGATTGGAGAAATTGATGAGCAATATAATAAACAGATACAAAAGATAGTGGAAGAAAGAGATATAGAAATTGAAAAGAATGAGAAAAAGATAAAAGTGAAAACTTCCATGTCATACGGAATATCTATCATATACTATAAATATCCATTGTATGAGGCATGGGAAACAGCCCGAAACATGTTGTTCGGATTTGCCAAAAAACAAGTGGACGGGAAAAATGCCATTGCCTTGAACTTGAGGAAGAACAGCGGATCCGATTTCAGATTATTGCTGTCTAAATCCAGGGATGAATATCCTCTTTTAAAATCATTGATTAATTTGACGCCTGAAGAATCTTTGGTATCATCTGTCGCGCATAAAGTTCGGGCAAACGAACCTTTGTTAAGCACATTCAATAGAGCGAATCTTTCGTCTAGACTTAGAGCGTTTTTCGATAAAGTTATAGATGCCGAAGATAAATCCATGAAAGCTCAATCATACATTGAAAAGACACGTGAGATGCTGAAACTCATAATGAATAACTATATTGGTAGAAAGTCGGTAAAAGCAGAAAACGGTACAGAAAAAAGTGCTACACAACAAGCCACAGAGTTGTTCTATAGCATATTACGTATTGCTAAATTCATTAAAGGAGAGGAGGTAAAAGATGAGTAAATATTTAATTAAACTTAAGCCGCTCGGGAAATATTTCTTTGGTGGCGATATGACGTTCGAAGTAGGTGACAAAAGCAATAAAGATTATAACTCAAAATATTCCAGCTATATCATAGAATCCAATAAATTCCCGCAACAGACCTCCCTTCTCGGGATGTTGCGGTATCTGTTGCTTACCAAGAGTGATACTACAGTCTTTTCTGTGGATGAAAATCGAATCACGAATAAAGATAATGCCGCAAAGATAATCGGTCAGGCAAGTTTTTCTGTCATACCAGATCATAAATTGGATATGAAAAACAGCTCTCGTTTTGGTAAAATAGGTTCAATAGGTCCTTGTTTCCTTTTGCACGAATATAGTAAAGAAGATGGACTGGTTGAGGAATATTTTCTTTCTGCTCCCAAGGATTATCAACTTATAATATCTTTTGAAAACAGTCTGAAAGCATATTATAATGGTAATGCGTTAAAAGTGCCTTCCATTTATAAAGTCAAGAAAGAACAGCTAGATGGTGAGGAGAATATTGAAATAGTAAAATATTCCTCCAAGGTAGAGTTTGATACAATTTATATCAAGGGAAACGGTTCTACTATCAAAGAAGATGATATTTTCATTAAAGACACAAGAATCGGCATCAACAAAAGTTACGAAGGGAAAACTTCTCATGATGATAAAGGATATTACAAGCAGATTTCATACAGACTGAGAGACGGTTTTTCATTTGCATTTGTAGCAGAAGTTGATTTTGATTTATCGGAATGTCAAAACGTGCTTGTTTCTCTCGGAGCGGATAGTTCTGAATTTTCCCTATCGGCAAGTTTGATTAGTGATAAATACCAAACGCCACACTATCCTGATGGGATAACTTTGGTGGAAGGAGCATACCGTGTTATTCTTTTATCAGATTCGTTGCTTGGCACTGAAGACATCAAGAAAGCATGTTTTAATATCTCCGGGAGTATTCCTTTCCGTTTTCTTAAAACGAACGTAGAATGCGAAAATTATAATGTTCTTGGAGGAAAAGTCAAACGCAGTGCGAAGAAATATTATTTATATGAAAAAGGTTCGGTGTTCTATTTTGAAAATGAAGCATTTGCAAATAAATTTGTAGAACTTGTAGAGGGTAAAGAAGAATTCCACCAAATCGGCTACAATTATTGCGAGAAGAAATAAAATCAAAAATAACTAACTAATAGACAGATTTATGAAGACAGCTTGGCTAATACAATCGGAAACAAATATCCATGTCGGGAACGAAAACACTTCCAGTGTAGGATTGATTGATAAAGAAATACAGCGCGACGCATTGACACAGATTCCGTGCATCAATGCCAGTTCGTTGAAGGGAGCCATGAATGAATATGCCACGGTCAAGGCTGGATTAGAAGATAAAGACAGAATTGCCATCTTTGGGGTTGATAAGACCGGGAAGAAATCGGATACCCAGAAAGGCGGTTGTATTTTCTTCGATGCACATTTGCTTTTATTGCCTGTACAAGACGATAAAAATTTGTATAAACTCGTGACATGTAAAGAAACAATAGAACAATATCTGAATCTACTTAAAATGGTTGGAATCTCTGTTGGATATAATGATTTTATTAATAAATTAAAGCACGATTACAATCGTTTTGATGGTGAGGAAGGGGATAAAAACAGTATAATTTCTATTGCTAAATTTAATGAATTATGTTCAAATGATGAACTCCCTATTATTGCACGTAATAATCTGACAGGTAATGGCAACCTCTGGTATGAGCAATGTCTGCCTCAAAAAACTGTATTCGGAACGATAATAGATATACCTGAATCTGTAAGAGTTGTTTTGAAAGAAAAAACAGATAGTTCTCAAAAGAGTGAGTCTGTTGAATGTATTGTGAGTAATGTTCCTCAGTTGATGACAAACACATTCAATGATAAAATCGTCCAAATTGGTGCCAATGCCACTATCGGCTATGGATATTGTAAATTTATTAAAATTTATGAGAAGGAGGATCGGTTATGAACAAGAAACGTATGACAGATCTGATGCTTAAGGCAAATGAAATTTTGGAAAGTAGCGGAATACTTCAAAAAGATGATCATAATCAATGGTATATTGAAGAGTCGTACAATGGGCAAACATCCAGTTTTGGAGTCACTGTTGCCATGAGCGGACTAATACCTGCCTTGGTAATTTTCTACCAGGAGACAAGCGATAATCGAAAGATTGACCGGAAAAAGATACTGGAAGCAATCGGTGAGATGATAAAATCTGATAAGCCTGAATGGCAAATTCATGATGCCAAATCTCTTCTTGAGAAAGCTCTCAGACGCGGTATTAATAACGAGGATTTAAAAAAGGAGATAGCAGTAGGACTTAAAAAGGAAGTATTGGAGTGTGCCACTGCTTTGAAGCAAATTATCAGGACCTACGAACTAAAGTAAGTATTATGGAAAATTTAAGCAAAGCATATTATAAAGATTACTTTGAAGGCATTTCTGTTTCTTTCAAAGATAATGGAGATATTGAAACGGATATAGGGGATATATCAAATAATGGTAACAGTGACAACAGAAATACGACTCTTCTCAATCTTGCAAACAGACAGTATTGTGAGGCGTCAAACGAAGCATTTAGTTCCTTTACGAATGACTATATCTATGATGCTACTTTTGACTTGGTTGCTCTATATCCCGGATTAATCACCGGAGTAGGTATAAATCATGAAGCCAAGGTAAAAGGCGAGTTCAAATTAGGTATTCATTTGGATTATACTACAGGGCTTCCTGTGGTATATGGATCTTCTGTCAAAGGGGTTTTGCGTGATGCTTTTGAATCAAATGTTGAAATATCTGTTTTGAAAGATGTAGTACCAAAAAGTCTTCATAAAAACCTTGATGACATAAAGATTAAATTAAGCAAACTCAACAAGACCTTAAAAGATTTGATGACTGAGATATTCGGAGAAGATAAAGACAAAGATGAACGGTCTGTCTATAAAAGAGATGTTTTCTTCGATGCCATTGTATGTGGAATGCAAGATGGACAAAAATCTATGTTGGCAGCAGACGCTATTACTCCGCATATTGCTGGACCACTGAAAGAACCAAAACCCATAGGTTTTGTCCGTATTGCATCGGGAACAAGCATCCGGTTTCGTTTTCGTCTGGTAGACTCAACACTCACTATAAAAGAAAAACTGACGCTATTTAAAGCTATTTTAATAGCTTTTGGTATCGGTGCTAAAACCAATGTCGGATACGGACAACTGGAAGAACCAAAAAACGGATGAATAAATCGGTACTATAAAATATTTTGTGTAAATAGAAACAGGATTCAGTTGTAAGTTTCTTCTTATATCTGGATTCTGTTTCCATTTACACAAAATTTTGGACAATGTCTAAAGATACAAAAAAAGCCAGCTAATTTGCAACGCTTTTTGTATGAATTAGTTGGCTAATTTTATTCTATTTACTGAGTATCCCTACCTAAAATTTTTAATGGACAGCAATGAAATATTACAATGAGATGATTTTGTCTGTCATTCTCATATGTTAAGTCGCTTAAAGTTAAAAAGATACTAGTCTATAAAGCGTTTGGTCAGTTCATCAAATTCGTCTATTCTTCTATCACGCAAGAATGGCCACCAGCGACGAACATTTTCGCTTCGGTTCATATCTATCTCTACTACGAGATTTTCTTCTTTCAGATTGCTTGCTTGTGCAAGAATTTCTCCTTGTGGTCCGGCTACGAAGCTATTTCCCCAAAATTGGATACCATTGGTTTGTCCGGAAGGATCAGGTTCAAGTCCTACTCGGTTTACGGCGATGACAGGAAGTCCGTTTGCGACGGCATGACCACGCTGTACTGTTACCCATGCTCCAAGCTGACGCATCTTTTCATCTTGTGTATCACTGCTTTCCCATCCGATTGCTGTTGGATAAATAAGTAGCTCTGCACCTTTTAAAGCCATCAGTCTAGCTCCTTCTGGATACCATTGATCCCAGCATACTTGAACACCTAGTTTACCCAGACTTGTTTCTATTGGCTCAAATCCCAGATCACCTGGAGTGAAATAGAATTTTTCATAATAGGCAGGATCATCTGGTATATGCATTTTACGATATTTTCCCGCAATGCTTCCGTCAGAGTCAAATACAACGGCTGTATTGTGATAAAGTCCGGGTGCACGACGCTCAAATAGTGAAGTAACCAATACTATATGATAAGCTGCTGCTATTTCACTATAAAATCCGGTTGACGGTCCGGGGATAGGCTCTGCCAGATCAAATAAAGATGTATCTTCTGTTTGACAGAAATAGGGGGTATTATGTAATTCCTGTAGAACAACAAGTTGTGCACCGGCTTGTGCAACAGAAGCAATATTACGGTGCAATTTTTCCAAATTTATTTTCAGGTCATTCGTACATGCTTGTTGTACGATACCTACTCGAATGGTTCTTTTCATATCGGTTAAAATTTTAATGTTTGCTGTTTTTTACACTTTCCGGATATTGCATGGTAACGCAATGCAATGAGCCATGTTGCTTAATTAGTGGGCAACAATCTATTCCTACAATATCTTTTTCAGGAAAAGCTTGTGCTAATATCTGAGCAGCCTTTTGATCGTTATCCGGTTGGTTGTATGTCGGATACAATATGGCATCATTCATTATCAGGAAATTGGCATATGTTGCAGGCAGACGTTCACCTTCTTCATCATAAATAGCTGTTGGCATAGGCAGAGGAAGCAAGCGGTATGGTGTATTCTCCAGTGTACGGAACGTTTTCAGCTGTTCTTCCATTTTACTGAGTTCATCATAATGTTCATCTGCGCTATCTGTACATTGTACATAAACAATAGTGTTGTCCGGACAAAGTCTAGCCAATGTATCTATGTGGCTGTCAGTATCATCACCTGCAAGGAATCCGTGATCCAGCCATAAAACTTGCTGGAGATTAAATCTTTCTTTTAAGTATAGCTCTATATCCTCACGTGTCATTACGTCGTTCCGATTAGGAGCGAGGAGACAGGTAGAAGTTGTAAGCATGGTTCCTTTACCATCACTTTCGATAGATCCTCCTTCAAGTATAAAGTTACGACAGTTTGTATAACTCCCTTTTAACAGATTGCTCTGATATAAATTCCAGTTTATCAGGTTATCTTTATTTGCTGCAAACTTCATTCCCCAACCATTAAAACAGAAATCTAGCAGCAGGGGAGTCCCGTCATTTTCAAGCAATGTGATAAAGCCGTGATCGCGTGCCCAAGTATCGTTGGTCGGGCATTTTACAAAATGTATATTGTCTTTATATTTGAAGTCTTTTAATTTTTCTGGATATTCAGGGGCAATCAGTAAAAGAGGTTGCCGGGAAGCTATTTCACTGGCGAGGTTGAAAAAACATGTTTCTACTTCATCTAACATGTAGTTCCAGTCGGTTCCGCTATGCGGCCACGTCAGCTGGATGTAGCTTTGTGGATGCCATTCGGCGGGTAAGAAATAATTCTTTTCCATAATGAGATAGTTTGTTTTTATAATGTTGTTGTTCTTTTCTTATTGGCTGTTGCGCTTGCTGCGACGTTTTAATAGAATCCAGTCAAATAATTCGCGCCAGTTCGTAAAATCTTTTTTATACATTAAACCTATTCCTTGTGTTGTCAGAGTAGATTTTGTAAAGTATCTGTCGTTGGTTTGATTATATCCTTTCAGACGGAAATCACCGTTTTTAGTCAGTAGCCACATTGCTTCAAAATCTCCTACGAAGTTGGTGTTACGCATAGGGTTATCGCGGTAACCGAAATTACCATTAATAATTAATCGGTTGTTAAGCAGTCTTCCTGAAAGAATAGCTTCTGCCTCTACGTCAGTCCACCCTTTATCGCCTGTACTTAAATTGGTTCCCACGTTCCAGTTCTGGCTGTCTATTACTTGAGAAAGCATATTATTTAACTGTCCGGAAAGTGTGCTGAAAGCCAGTGAACTTGTTGCATCCGACTGATTGGCATTGTTGGCATAATCAAAGGTATAAAACTTTCCAATACTCAACAAATAAATGATTTGTGTATTCATTTGCTCTTCTGTACTGGTTAAACTTCGTACCAATTCCCGATCTTCATCGCTAACGGTCGGCAAGTCCAGGTCGAATTTTAATGTAGGAGCCGTCAGGTTACCTCTCAGATTCAGTAAACAGTTTACCTTTACAGTTCCTTTGGTATTTGAAGCATCAGCCACTAAATCATTTAATGAAGCAGAGTTTACGGTATAAACAGCCTGTACATCCAGATTGGCTTCTCGTGGATTTCCGTTGAATGAAACTGTTCCTCCTGATTGCAGGATGAAATCTTTGTGAATAACATTCTGCATGCTCATTTTGTATATTCCTTCTTCGATATTGTAGTTACCGAAAATCTGGAAATCTCCTTTATTATAATAGTTGATACGCAGGTTGCCGGTTCCGTTTGCAGAAATGTTATCTCTTGCTATAGGATCCATGACGATACGCATGGTAGCAGCCGGAGTTGCTTCTATCTGGAGATTAATGTGGGTATCAGTAGGAGTGTCTTCTTCCTCCTTATTATCTGTTTTGTTTAAATGATGATATAATTCAGTCTGAATGTTTTCTTGCTGTCTTCGGGGAGTCTTATCCACAAATTTTATGAATTGTGTATTGGTTGCTTCAGCTGCTGTGGCGGTTACGTATGTAAACTTTGTTTGTGGATCAGTTCGTAATGTCCCGTCCACAGTAAGTGTATTGTTTCCTCCGCGCAGCAACACTTCTCCAGTTGTATATATTTTACCATAGAAAGGAAATTCAGGTGTTTCCTTTTCCGTGTGATATACCAGCATATTGTTTGTGTTGAACCGGAAATCATACATCAGGTTCTTTAGTTTTGTATGTCTGAGTGCGCCATTAACTAACCCGGTATGTCCTTCGGGGTCTGTTACTTGTATGTTGTCGAAGGCAAAGTGCCCTGAGCTTATACGGAATGAGTCTGCATGAGCGGTGAATGATGTATTAAGGATATTTACTTTCATGCTGGCATCTGCTTGAGCACATCCCTCCAGGTCAAGTCCGGAGAAAGGGCCGTATAATCGGACGCGTCCAAAGACTCTTCCCTGCATATTTGTAAATATATTCTCTACAAAAGGTTGCAGGAAGGAAAGATTTGTACCTCCTGCCTGAATATTTAAGTTTAATCCTTTTTCCTTAGGCGAAACATATCCGGTTACATTAGTGAAGTAATGATCATTCTCTTTTATGTCGGCATGTAAGCGTACTCCTCCTAATTCATTGTCCCATTCACCTCTTATATCTCCCTGACCTAATAACGCATCGTTCAGCGAAAAGTCTTTTACGTTGAGTCGGGTATACATCACCGGATTGTTAAGTACATTATGTAAGTGTACACGTCCAGTTACTAGACCATTGAATTTAACTGCATGAAACTGAATTATATCCATTACATATTGCAAATCGATATTGCTCAAATCCACCAGACAAGAGTCTGTTGTTTCCTTTCCAATACGTCCGTTTGCACGTACATATTGGTTTTGATGCTCAAATAGGAAGTTGTCGATTTCTATCAGGTTTTTATCAATGGTTATTTGTGATGGATGTATTTTCCATATCGTATCATTTAAGATAATTTTGCTTGGACGCAGGTCTATCATCGTCGATAAGCGATTACTTTCTTCTGACTTACGGAAACTTGTAATAGCTTCTACCATACCGCTAAAAGTGGAAGGAACATTATTCCCCCAATGGATGGTAGTTTTTAATTTATCGTCGCTGACCCGAGAATTTACAGCCAAATTAATCATTGCACCTTTTTGCAGACGTTTGTTTATACGCACTTGGCATTGCAGTTCATCTGAAGTGTTATTACACAATAACGTTCCTGATTCGAAATATGAGTCGTTGTAAACAAATGCTGGAAGATAACCTCTAATTTGCAACCGTGTACGGTTATCATCAAAATATCCGTTTAATGTAGCTGGCATGTACAGTTCAACAGGGATTTTGAATACTTTTGAGAATAACTCTGTATCTTCCAACTGGAAATTGAACTGAAAATCATTGTTTGTTTCAGGCAATTCCTTGTTGAGAACGAGTAATGACGGAATGTACCGTTGCAATGTCTTCAGTATACTTGCTGGAAGAGTACGATATGAATAGTTCCCTTTGACAAAGCCATTGAGGAAAGGAGAACGGATTTCTATTTGTTTTTCCTGACTATTACTTACGTTTCCGGCAAATATGCTTAAGTTTTTTAAGAAATAACATTGATCTTTTTCTGGAGCGTTGACCAGTACGCTGTCAATACTGATTTTTCCCTGCATGTCATCAATGGAGTGTCCGCTGAAGTCGGCAGTCAGATTCAGTGACATATCTGTATCTTTATATTGGTCTGTCAGATTCAGATCGTTAGGACGGAAGTTACGTACCACAGCTTTTAGATTGAAATCAGGCACAGCTTGTCGTGTCGCAACATGTCCGTTTATTTCAATGTTTGCATTGCTGTCGTCCAAAGATAATTTTCCGTTAAATCCTCCTGAAGTATATTGTCCGTCAAGCATGATGTTGCGGTACTCATACTGCTTGTATGTAAACGAAGAAATTACTCCCTTAATATATGATTCAGCTTTGCCGTCATGATATTTGAAACCTTGCAATTCTATGTCGAATGTTGTGCTTCCCAGTGTCTTTTCCTGGTTTAACAAGGTTCCTAATTGTAATTCCGGACTGATTATTTTTCCAGAATAAGAACGTAGATGGGTTAATGTATCGGAATGCATGGTTACATTGGCCCGAATGCTTCCTACATCTGTAAGAAGTGTGCCATGTGTTGTTAATTGATTCAGATAACCGGAAATATCTCCGTTGAAACTTATGTCCCCAATCCGTTTCAGAATATCGGGAACATTGTTTTTGCCACTTAGGTTATAAAGTAACCAGTTAATACCTTCTTTATCTACTTCCAGTTGCGACAGGTTACCGAAAAGGAACATATTATTTTTTTCGTTCCAGTGGTTTATCATAGCTTCTGCTTTCAGCAAAAGACTTTGAGTATTGTTTGATATATAAATGTCTGTACACTTGGTTTGATATCCTTTTCCGTCCAATGACATGCGCAGGTTTACAGCTTCATTGAAATGAGCTAGTGCAGGTACAAACATGGCAAAGTCAGCCAATGTAATACGAGCTCTCATATGAGCCATATACCGTGTGTCATTGTTTATTACAGGAGCAGATGAGGCACTGTCGTATGTTGCAGCAAGCGTATCTATATTCAGTTCACTGTTAGGAAAAGAAACTTCAATATTGTTTGCCTGTAAGCCATGGTGGTTGGCTGTAATTTTCAGTGCCAGTTTCTTTAATTTGAATCCACTTTGTTCGTTGAAACTTATACGTTTGATTTGCGCATTGAGAGAATCAGGCGTTAAGGCTTTCAGTGAAAGTGTTGCTGAAAGATTCTGTATGCCTAAATGGTTTGAATTGAAACGTCCAGGAGTTTGAGCTTCGGAAAGTAAGTCATAATAGACCTGTCCGCGACGAATCAATACGGAATTAATACGCAGATCGATGGTTGATTTTTTCTTGATTGTATCTTTTGAGGCAAATGCATCAAGTACAAACTGGAAATTTGTCTTACTGTCAGGGGTCGGACGGTTGAGGTGAGCGTTCAGACCAAAAAGCTGTACACTGCTGATGCGTATTTTGCCGTGTAATAAAGACGATAACTCCATCTTAGCAGATAAACGGTTTATTTTCAGCAGCTCCTTGCCAGACTTGTCTTCCAGATATACATTCTGTATAATGACACGGTTCAGCAGTCCTAAATCGATATTTCCGATTCTTACCTCAGTCTGCATGATACGGCTGAGCTCCTGAGCCGTAAAATCGGATAGCCGTTTTTGAATAAAAGGAATACTCAAAACGGCGATAATTCCGAAATAGCATACCAAAGCTAATATGATGGTAGATCGGACAATATGTTTTATACTTCTGAACTTGCTCATGGGTATGACTCAAAAATTAATCAAAATTACAAATATCGCTCGAAGTAATCTATATTTTACCTTCTTATTTTATTATTTTTAAAATACAAATTCGTACTTTTGGCACATTATTTAGAAACTAACACATTTAAGGTATATGAAGAAGAACATAATGTTAGCATGCCTGATGGCAATGGCACTGGGAGCACAGGCTCAACAGGGGGGGATTACACAAGACATGTTGAACCAAATCAAAAGTAGCTATAAGCATACGCCGGCAGATAAGGCTATTTATAATGCCATGGCTGAAACCAGTATAGCAGTACTTGCGAAAAATCATGAAAATCTGGCTAATTTCGATACTAACTTCACCAATAAAGTTGTTTCACATGGCATAACAGACCAGCAGCAGTCTGGACGTTGCTGGCTTTTTACCGGATTGAACGTATTGCGTGCTCAAATGATGGCTAAATATGGTCTGGACGAAATGGAGTTCTCTCAGAACTATTGCTTTTTCTACGACCAGTTAGAGAAAGCTAATCTTTTCTTGCAGGGGATTATTGACACGCGTGAAAAACCAATGGATGATAAGATGGTAGAGTGGTTATTCCGCAATCCTATAAGCGACGGAGGACAATTTACTGGTATTTCAGATGTTATAGGTAAGTATGGAGTAGTTCCGTCTTCGGTTATGCCAGAAACCTATAGTAGTGAAAACACATCACAGATAGCTCGTCTGGTTGGCTTGAAGTTGAGAGAGTTCGGTCTGCAATTACGTGATGAGGCTGCAAAAGGAGTAAAGGTTTCTGCACTTGAAGCTAAAAAGACAGAAATGCTTTCTACCGTTTATCGTATGCTTGCCTTAGCATTCGGTGAACCTGTAGAACGTTTTACGTGGACTATGAACGGTGAAACGAAGGAGTATACTCCACAGTCTTTTTATCAGGAATATTTGGGAAATGACTTAACCAATAATTATGTCATGCTGATGAACGACCCCAGTCGTGAATATTATAAATGCTACGAAATAGATTTTGACCGTCATGTTTATGATGGAAAGAACTGGACTTACGTCAATTTACCTGTTGAGGATATAAAAGCAATGGCTATTGAATCAATAAAGGATAGTACAATGATGTATTTCTCTTGTGACGTCGCAAAATTCTTAGACAGTAAGCGTGGTACTCTCGATTTAAAGAATTTTGATTATGAATCACTGATGGGTACTACGTTCGGAATGAATAAGAAACAGCGTGTCCAGACCTTTGCCAGTGGATCCAGCCATGCTATGACTTTGATGGCTGTAGATTTGGATAAAGACGGTAAGCCGAAGAAATGGATGGTTGAAAATAGTTGGGGAGCAGAGGCTGGTTATAAGGGACATCTGATTATGACCGATGAGTGGTTTGACGAATATATGTTCCGTCTGGTAGTAGAAAAGAAATATGTACCAGAAAAGGTACTGAATATTTTGAAGCAGAAGCCAATCCGTCTGCCGGCATGGGACCCTATGTTTGCTCCAGAAGAATGATGAGCAGATAAGTTTGTTTATATATTTTTGTAGACGTCCTGATGTTTTCTGAAAATACAGGTTTTCAGAATAAACGTCAGGACGTTTATTTTTGGCTTTAGGGTTGTTTTTCTCTTCCTTTTTGCTTAATTTCGTAATTATCCTTAATTTAAAATCTGATTCTTATGAAGAAATATCGGAAAGCAAAATCGAAGTATATTGCTGTCTGTTCGTTAACCTTATGGTTATATCAGCCTGTAAATGCACAAATAGAGATTACAACTCTTCCGGATAGTGTGATAACGGTTGGATACGCTCGAGGTACACTGAAGAACATATCCGGTTCGGTAGAACAAATTACCGAACAGCAAATGAATAAAGAGCAAATAACTAATCCGCTGGAAGCTATTCAGGGACGAGTACCAGGATTGACTATCATGAAAAGCAGTAATGGTACAGCAGCTCTGGAATCTGTCCGAATGCGAGGAACCACTTCGTTGACAAGTGGTAATGATCCATTGATAATTGTAGATGGGGTGTTGGGCGATTTAAGTATGCTGACTTCGATCTATCCGACCGATATAGAAAGTTTTACAATCTTGAAAGATGCCTCAGAAACAGCGCAGTACGGTTCTCGTGGTGCCTCGGGTGTGATTAATATTACAACAAAAAAAGGAATCTCTGGTAAAACGCGTATTAATTACAACGGAAGCTTTGGCATTGCCCATGCTTATCGTCATCTGGATATGCTCTCTGGCGATGAATATCGGAAAGTAACAAGCGAGAATGGAATTTCTATTCTGGATAAAGGCTGTAATACTGATTTTCAAAAAGAAATAGAACAATTGGGCTTGCAGCAGAATCATAACATTGCTTTTTATGGTGGAGGAGATGCTTCCAACTATCGTGTTTCTTTGGGCTATTTGAACCGTGAGGGAGTGATACAGAATGAAAGCATGAAGCTTTTTACATCGAATATGAATATGTCGCAAGATATATTCGATAAATTTATCCAATGCGAACTTGGACTGTTTGGATCAGTCAAGAAAAACCGGAATTTGTTCGATTATCAGAAAACTTTTTATTCGGCAGCGGCTTTTAACCCTACTTTCCCTAACCATAAAGATTATACGACCGACGCTTGGGACCAGATAACTACTGCCAGCCAGATAACCAATCCTTTGGCTTGGATGGAGGTCAATGATCGTGATGATGTTTCTTATTTCAGTGCTCATGCCCGTTTGAATTTTAATTTGTCGCCCGACCTGAAATTTATACTTTTCGGCTCGTATACTTATAATGATACAGAGAACTCACAGTATTTGCCCACTATAGTCTGGGCAAACGGACAGGCGTATCGTGGAAACCGCCGTTCAGAATCTGTCTTAGGAAATGCAATGCTTACGTATCGGAAACAGTTGAAAAAGCATTTCATAGATGTATTGGGCTTGGCAGAGCTGGAGAAAAATACATATACCGGATTTTATACTACGGTAACAAACTTTTCTTCCGATCTTATGGGGTTCGACAATCTTCAGGCTGGAGCTCTGCGTCCCTGGGAAGGAACAGGCTCATATTATGAGGAACCTCATCTGGCGTCTTTCCTGGGACGAGTGAATTATACATATGACGACCGTTATGTACTGACAGTCAATGCTCGTACAGATGCATCTTCAAAGTTTGGAGCAAATCATAAATGGGGCTTTTTCCCGTCTGTTTCTGCTGCATGGAATGTGTCAAATGAGCAGTTTATGAAGCAGATTACCTGGATTGATAATTTGAAGCTGCGCCTGGGTTATGGACTTGCTGGAAATCAGGGAGGTATAGATTCGTATACAACGATGAATCTAGTCCGGCCCAATGGAGTCGCACCTGTCGGAAATTCTCCTGTAGTGACTTATGAAACATTACGCAATATCAATCCCGATCTGAAGTGGGAAGTAAAACATACTTTCAATGCCGGTTTCGATGTGGGCTTTTATGGCAACCGTTTGCTGTTGTCTGTCAATTATTACAACTCTAAGACAACCGATATGCTTTATAATTATCGGGTAAGTGTTCCTCCTTTTACCTACAATACATTGCTCGCCAATATTGGTTCTATGCGTAACAGCGGTACAGAAATCTCTGTTGGTATTACTCCATTGAAGACTAAGGATATGGAGCTGAATATCAATGCAAATATAACTTTCCAGAAGAACAAGTTGCTTTCGCTGAATGGTATGTATAATGGCGAATATATTTCGGCTTCGGAGTATACTGTTATAGCCGGACTTGACGGGGCAGGTTTTCATGGAGGATATAATAATATTGTATATCAGATTGTAGGACAGCCTTTGGGAGTTTTTTATCTTCCTCACTGTACAGGATTGGTTCCCGATGGTAATGGTGGATATAAATATGAAATCGCCGACTTGAATGGGGGAGGTGTAAATCTGGAAGACGGAGAAGACCGTTATGTGGCAGGTCAGGCTATGCCTAAGACCTTGCTTGGCTCAAACATTAGTTTCCGGTATAAACGTTTTGATGTATCGTTGCAGATAAACGGAGCTTTCGGACATAAAATATATAATGGAACTTCACTGACTTATATGAATATGAATATCCTTCCCGACTATAATGTAATGGAGGAAGCTCCCCGACAAATGATAAAAGATCAGACCGCAACTGATTATTGGCTGGAGGATGGAGATTATATTAATTTCGATTATCTGACAGTAGGGTATGATGTTCCTCTGAAAAATACGAAGTTTTTACATAACATGCGTCTGGCGTTCACTATCAACAACTTGGGAACAATAAGCGGCTATTCGGGATTAACCCCTCTTATTAACAGTATGACCGTAGACTCTACATTGGGAGTTGATGACAAACGGACTTATCCGTTGTCGCGTACCTATACTCTTAGTTTAAGTCTTAATTTTTAAATGTTTAGCCATGAAAAAAATATATATATTATTTTTGACTTGCACTTCATTGTTCAGTATATCGTGCAGCAGTTTCCTTGAAGAAGATCCTCGGGATGGTTTATTGGGAGATAATGCTTATTCTACACTGCCGGCTCTCTATCGGAATTGTGTAGCATCGCTTTATAACTGTGTAGGCAGTTATAAAGATAGTGAAGGATTGCAGGGGACAGGGAGAGGTATCTATGACCTGAATACTTTTACGACCGATGAGGCTATTATGCCCACCCGTGGAGGTGACTGGTATGATGGTGGATTCTGGCAAGGACTCTACCTGCATCAGTGGGGAGTAAATAGCGATGCCATATTGAATACTTGGGAGTACTTGTTCCAGAGTATTAAGCTATGTAATTATTCGTTGGAGCAGATTGAACATTTCTCAGCGACACATACTGATAAAGAACTTCCGGCTTATAAGGCAGAGGTACGTGCCCTTCGTGCTATGTTTTATTATTATGCGATGGATTTATTCGGACGTATTCCTCTGCTTGTTACTTCCGATGCGGCCGGTGCGGAAATGAAACAGGCAGAGCGTGATAAGATTTTTACTTTTATCGTAAATGAATTGCAGGAGGCTGTTCCTTTCCTGAGCGAAGAGAAAAGTAATATTCCTGGTGAATATTATGGCAGAATGACAAAGCCTGTTGCTTATTTTCTGTTGGCTAAGCTGATGCTGAATGCTGAAGTATATATGGATTCCGACTGGACAGATGGTGTCTTTCCGGATGGCAGAAAAATCTTCTTTACTGTAAACGGAGAAAATCTCAATGCTTGGAAAGCTGCACAATATTACTGTACACAGATTTCTCAGATGGGTTATCAGTTAGAAAAAGATTATTCTTCAAATTTTGCCATATTCAATGAGTCTTCTCAGGAAAATATTTTTGTAATACCGATGAGCAAGACTTTATATACAAATCAGATGCAATATTTGTTCCGCTCTCGTCACTATAATCATGCAAAGGCCTATGGATTAGGAGGTGAAAATGGTTCAAGTGCAACGCTTGAGGTTTTGCAGACTTTTGGGTATGGCACAGACAAAGTTGATCCTCGTTTCGATTACTGCTATTTCGCCGATGAGGTGTACGATTTACAGGGAAATCCTATTCTGCTCGACGACGGCACTCCGCTGGTATATTACCCAGAGGCAATAGCCCTCGATGTTTCCAATTCGGTATATGAACAAACAGCTGGAGCACGTATGAAGAAATATGAAGTGGATAATACAGCATTAAAAGATGGAAAGTTGATGGATAATGATATTGTCTTGTTCCGTTATGCTGACGTGTTGCTGATGATGAGTGAGGCCAAAGTGAGAAATGGCGAAGATGGAACAGGAGAATTGAATGAAGTCCGTGCCAGAGTAGGAGCTTCGTATCGTGAAGCAACTCTTGAAAGCTTGTTGGATGAAAGGCAGATGGAGCTGGCGTGGGAAGGCTGGAGGCGTCAGGACTTGATCCGTTTCCGTCAATTCACTCGTCCGTATAGCTTCCGTCCACAGCTTCCCGGTGAAGAGAACGGTTATACAACTGTTTTCCCGATACCTGAAAAGGTAATAGTGATGAATGGGGTACTGAAACAAAATCCGGGGTATTGACAAATTATTTTATTGGATGTTCCTTTTGGGGATTTTTGTTGTTCTTTACATTGATTATAAGTTGTTTACGTGGTCTTGGACCTGCCTTTGAAAAAGTATATGTTCTTTTCCCGAAAATATCTCGATATTTTCGGGAAAAGATGCTGAAGAATTTATACTTTTTTGATGGAATGTTATTAAGACTATGCTGTTGTTTTTCTTTTGTAATAAAAAATCTTCGTGGATCAGTGTTTTTTCGTTTTCGCATGTCGTCCGGATGAAATAACTTCTTGAGCTGATTCCGCCCGATTCTGATAGAATGTTTTTTCGGGGAAAAAACTGGCAGGAGAGCCCCGAAATCCCCCTCTAAGAGGTAAGTGCGAAATAGTAAAAATTGCTTTCTACATATTACAAAATGAAGACATTTTATTCGTTTTTGTCACTTGTACTCAATTATATAAAGAATTTTTTCCGTAATAACCCGCTTGAAATTGTTTATTTCCATTCTTTTTTATTTAATTTTGCAGTCAAATTTATAAAACCATTTTTTATAACCCAATATGGCTAATTTAATAAAATTGCGTAAAGGTCTTGACATTAACCTGAAAGGCAAGGCGGCTGCTGAGGTAGTAGCTGTAAAAGAGCCGGGATTCTATGCATTAGTACCCGATGATTTTACAGGTGTAACTCCTAAAGTGGTAGTGAAAGAACAGGAATATGTTATGGCCGGAGGACCCTTGTTTATCGACAAGAATCATCCTGAAGTGAAATTTGTTTCGCCTGTAAGTGGCGTAGTAACTAGTGTGGAGCGTGGAGCTCGCCGTAAAGTAATGAGTATTACGGTAGAAGCTGCAGCAGAACAGGACTATGAAGAATTTGGCAAGAAAGATGTTGCCAAGATGGATGCTGCTGCTGTAAAGGAATTGCTGCTGGCAAGTGGTATGTTTGCCTTCATCAAGCAGCGTCCTTACGATGTTATAGCAGATCCGACAATTGCTCCGAAAGCAATCTTTGTGTCTTCATTCGACAGCAATCCGCTTGCTCCGGAGTTTGAATTTGCCTTGAAAGGTGAAGAAGCAAATTTCCAGGCAGGACTTGATGCACTGGCAAAAATTGCCAAGACTTATTTAAGTATTAGTGTAAATCAGAAAGCTGCTGCACTGACACAGGCTAAGAATGTTACTGTAACTGTATTCGACGGACCTCATCCAGCAGGAAACGTTGGTGTACAGATTAACCACATTTCTCCTATTAATAAAGGTGAAACTGTTTGGACAATCGATGCACAGGCTGTGATCTTTATTGGTCGTCTGCTGAATACCGGACGTGTGGATCTGACTCGCATGGTAGCAGTGACAGGTTCTGAAGTAAAGAAACCTGCTTATTGCAAGTTGAAAGTAGGTGCATGCCTGACAAATGTGTTTGCAGGTAATGTAAACAAGGAAAAAGAATTACGCTATATCAGCGGTAATGTGTTGACTGGTAAGCAAATTACAGCTAACGGCTTCTTGGGAGCATTCCACAGTCAGGTGACTGTAATTCCTGAGGGTAGTGATGTTCATGAAATGCTGGGATGGATTATGCCTCGTTTCAATCAGTTCAGTACTAGCCGTTCATATTTTAGCTGGCTGATGGGCAAGAAAGAATATACACTGGATGCTCGTGTAAAAGGTGGTGAACGCCACATGATTATGTCGAACGAGTATGACAAGGTGTTGCCGATGGATATCATGCCTGAATATTTGATCAAAGCAATAATCGCCGGAGATATCGACCGCATGGAACAGTTAGGTATCTATGAAGTTGCTCCTGAAGACTTTGCTTTGTGTGAATTCGTTTGCTCTTCTAAGATGGAATTACAGCGTATCGTTCGTGAAGGATTGGATATGCTCCGTCGTGAAATGTGCTAATACTAACCAAAAGAATTAATAGAATAAATGAAAGCGTTAAGAAATTATCTAGATAAGATAAAGCCTAACTTTGAAGAGGGAGGCAAATATCATGCTTTTCGTTCTGTATTCGATGGTTTCGAAACATTCTTGTTTGTTCCGAATACTACTTCGAAGACAGGTACGCACATCCACGATGCGATTGATAGCAAACGTATCATGTCACTCGTGGTTATTGCATTAATACCGGCTTTGTTGTTCGGTATGTATAATGTGGGCTATCAGCATTATCTGCATGCAGGCATCAGCGGTAGTTTTATCGAAATGTTTGGCTACGGTTTTCTGGCTGTATTGCCTAAAATCATTGTTTCTTATGTTGTAGGTTTGGGAATCGAATTCGTTGTTGCACAATGGAAGAAAGAAGAAATTCAGGAAGGTTTCCTGGTTTCTGGTATGTTGATTCCGATGATTGTGCCTGTTGACTGTCCGTTATGGATGCTTGCTGTAGCAACTGCTTTCTCTGTAATCTTTGCAAAGGAAGTATTCGGTGGTACAGGTATGAACATCTTCAACCCTGCATTGATTACTCGTGCATTCTTGTTCTTTGCTTATCCTACTAAGATGTCTGGTGATGCCGTTTGGGTATCAGGTGACAGCATCTTCGGATTGGGTAAGACTGTTGACGGTTTGACTGCTGCAACTCCGCTGGGTGTTGCCAAGGTTGCTGAATGTCCTGAATTCTCTTGGGATATGGTTACTGGTCTGATTCCGGGTTCTATCGGTGAAACCAGTGTAATTGCTATTGCAATTGGTGCTGTTATCCTTTTATGGACTGGTGTAGCAAGCTGGAAGACAATGTTGTCTGTATTTGTAGGTGGAGCTGTCATGGGATGGATTTTCAATACAATTGGTCCTGATACAGGTGTGGCTCAAATGCCTTGGTACGAACACTTGTGCTTGGGTGGTTTCTGCTTTGGTGCTGTATTTATGGCAACTGATCCGGTAACTTCTTCACGTACAGAAAACGGTAAGTTTGTATATGGCTTCCTGATTGGTGCTATGGCAATCATTATTCGTGCGTTGAATCCGGGTTATCCAGAAGGTATGATGTTGGCTATCTTGCTGATGAATATCTTTGCACCGCTGATCGACTACGTTGTAGTTCAGAATAATATCTCTCGTCGTGCTAAACGTGCTATGTCTAACAAATAAAAACCGAATATACAATGAATACTAATAGTAACTCTTATACTATCATTTATGCTTCGGTAATGGTTGTTATCGTAGCATTCTTATTGGCTTTCGTGAACTCTTCTTTGCGTGATATTCAGGGAAAGAATGTAGAACTTGATACTAAGAAACAGATTCTTTCTTCTTTGGGTATTAAAGAAGTTCAGGATGCAGAAGCTGAATTTGCAAAAGTTGTGAAGTCTGATATGGTTGTAGCCGAAGACGGAACACTGACTCCGTATGAAGGTACTTTTGTTACCGGATATGAAAAAGAATACAAGGAAAACGGTCGCGCTCACTTGTTTGTTTGCGAAATAGACGGTCAGACTAAATATGTTATTCCTGTTTACGGTGCTGGTCTTTGGGGCGCTATCTGGGGCTATGTTGCACTGAATGAAGACAAGAATACTGTTTATGGAACTTATTTCTCTCATGCATCAGAAACTCCGGGTTTGGGAGCTGAAATTGCTACCGACCATTTCCAGAATGAGTTCAAAGACAAGAACGTACTGGAAGAAGGTGCTATTGCATTGGGTGTTGTAAAGAATGGTAAGATTGAAAAACCTGAATATCAAGTTGACGGTATTTCAGGAGGTACAATTACTTCTCTTGCCGTAGATAAGATGCTGAAAGATTGTATGGGACAATATACCAAGTTTTTAACTACTAAAGAATAATTAAGGAGGAGATAATAATATGGGAAGTTTATTTTCAGCTAAAAACAAAGAAGTATTTTCTACTCCGTTGGGTTTGAATAACCCGGTGACCGTTCAGGTTTTGGGTATTTGTTCTGCATTGGCGGTTACATCTAAGTTGGAGCCTGCTATTGTAATGGGACTTTCTGTTACCATTATTACAGCTTTCTCTAATGTTGTAATTTCTTTGATCCGTAAAACAATTCCTAACCGTATCCGTATTATCGTACAGTTGGTTGTTGTTGCTGCTTTGGTTACTATCGTAAGTGAGTTGCTGAAAGCATTTGCTTATGATGTAAGCGTACAGTTGTCTGTATATGTTGGTCTGATCATCACTAACTGTATTCTGATGGGACGTCTGGAAGCATTTGCTATGGCAAACGGTCCATGGGAATCTTGTTTGGATGGTATTGGTAACGGTTTGGGATATGCAAAGATTTTGGTAATGGTTGCATTCATCCGTGAACTGTTGGGTTCTGGTACATTACTTGGTTTTAACATTCTGAACTACGATGCAATAAAGAGCGCAGGCTATGTAAACAATGGTTTGATGCTGATGCCTCCTATGGCATTGATTATTGTAGCATGTATTATCTGGTATCAGCGTGCTAAACACAAAGAATTGCAAGAAAAAGAGTAATAATTCATTGAAGAACGGATATTGGAAAATGGTAATCCCGTTTGCCATAGAAGTTCTTAACTAAAACAAGATTATGGAACATTTTATAAGTTTATTAGTCCGCTCTATCTTTGTGGACAATATGATTTTTGCATTCTTCCTGGGTATGTGCTCTTACTTGGCTGTTTCGAAGAATGTAAAGACTGCACTGGGACTGGGTATCGCTGTTACCTTTGTGCTGGTGGTAACATTGCCTGTCAACTATCTGCTCCAGACTAAAGTGTTGGCTGCTGATGGTATTTTGGGTATCGATTTGAGCTTCTTGAGCTTTATCCTCTTTATTGCCGTAATTGCCGCAATTGTACAGTTGGTAGAAATGATTGTTGAGCGTTTCAGCCCTTCATTGTATGCCTCACTGGGTATTTTCTTGCCTTTGATTGCTGTAAACTGTGCGATTATGGGTGCTTCATTGTTCATGCAGCAGCGTATCAACCTTACTCCGTCTGATTCTAAGTTTATCGGTGATATCTGGGATTCAATCTCATATGCACTCGGATCAGGTATTGGTTGGTTGCTTGCTATTGTAGGTCTGGCAGCTATTCGTGAAAAAATGGCATATTCAGATGTTCCTGCTCCTTTGAGAGGATTGGGCATCACATTTATCACTGTAGGCCTGATGGCAATGGCGTTTATGTGTTTCTCTGGTTTGAACATCTAATAAAGAAAGGAATAAACAATGGATATGAATTTTATTTTAGCAAGCATTGGAGTATTCCTTGTGACTATTCTTGTGCTGGTAGTTATCCTGCTGGTAGCTAAGAAATTCTTGGTTGCTTCAGGAAATGTAAAGTTGACTATCAATGGCGAGAACCAATTAGAAGTTGAATCAGGTTCTACATTGTTGAATACATTGGCTGTAAATGGTGTATTCTTGCCTTCTGCTTGTGGTGGTAAGGGTTCTTGCGGACAGTGTAAATGTCAGGTTGTTGAAGGTGGTGGTGAAATATTGCCTTCTGAAGTGAGCCATTTCAGCCGTAAACAACAGAAAGATCACTGGCGTTTGGGTTGTCAGGTGAAAGTGAAAGGTGACTTGTCTATCAAGGTTCCTGAATCTGTAATGGGTGTAAAAGAATACGAATGTACAGTTATCTCTAACAAGAACGTGGCTACCTTTATTAAAGAATTTAAGGTACAGTTGCCTAAGGGAGCTCACATGGACTTCATTCCGGGTTCTTACGCTCAGATTAAGATTCCTAAATATGAAATGGATTATAACAAAGATATCGATAAATCACTTATCGGTGATGAATATCTTCCAGCATGGGAAAAATTCGGTTTGTTTAATCTGAAATGTAAAAATGAAGAAGAAACAATCCGTGCTTATTCTATGGCTAACTACCCGGCAGAAGGTGACGTATTCATGTTGACAGTACGTATCGCTACTCCGCCGTTTAAGCCAGACCGCAGTGGATTTATGGATGTAATGCCAGGTATCGCTTCATCTTATATCTTTACTTTGAAACCAGGTGACAAGGTATTGATGAGTGGTCCTTACGGTGATTTCCATCCTATCTTCGACTCTAAGAAAGAAATGATTTGGGTAGGTGGTGGTGCCGGTATGGCTCCGCTTCGTGCACAGATTATGCATATGACTCGTACATTGCATACTACTGACCGTGAATTGCACTATTTCTACGGTGCTCGTGCATTGAACGAAGTATTCTATCTGGAAGACTTCCAGCAGCTTGAAAAAGACTTCTCTAACTTCCACTTCCATCTGGCACTTGACCGTCCGGATCCTGCTGCTGATGCTGCAGGCGTGAAGTATACAGCTGGATTTGTTCATCAGGTAATGTATGAAACATATTTGAAGAATCATGAAGCTCCTGAAGATATCGAATACTACATGTGTGGTCCTGGTCCGATGTCGAAAGCTGTTGTTAATATGCTTGATAGTCTGGGCGTTGAAAGCTCTTCAATCATGTATGATAACTTCGGTGGATAATTTAATGAGTTTTCTAAACTATAATAAAAAAGCCTTTGATGTAAGTCAAAGGCTTTTTTATTATAGTTTATATTCTAATCTGTCTGATTTTGTAATTTATTCCTTTTCCATTTCTATGTTATAAATAACAGGATCGTATTTGTTGATTTTTCCTGTTCCTAAATCAATCAGAAATCCTGGCCAGAATAATATATTCCACAATGCTTTGGCATTAAATGCCGATTCGATAACAAACGGGGTGTTCTTATATCCTTCTTTCTTGGCGATCACAGTCCTGTCGGAAAGTTTCTTTTTTAGTCTGAAGGTAGTAGATCCGCCTTCTTTGATTTCTGCTAATTTTACATTGTTTGCAGCGTCGTAAAGTTTTGTTCCATTTTCTCCCGTAATGGTGATAGGTTGCTGTGTACTTGAAAAAATACTCATGCATGATGACAAGCCAAGGACTGGAATAGCCATCATTAATAGAATAAAATGCTTCTTCATCTTAGGTCTTTTGGGTTTATTTTTTTATAACTCTTGAGCCGTTCGAAGAGTTTAGATAAGTAGCATATATTAATATTATTTAGTAGATTCGTTGTTCTCTTTCTGTTTTTTCTCAATCAGCATATTCATAAAGGCTGAACTGATGATACCTGTAGGTATGGCAATCATGGCTATGCCAATCAGGCTGATGATGCTGCTCAGTAATCTGCCGAGGGGAGTAATGGGATAAATATCACCGTATCCTACAGTTGTGAATGCTACGATAGCCCACCAGAAGCCATCACCTATATTCTCGAAAGCTTCAGGCTGTGCATTCCGTTCGATATAGTACATTAAGATACCGGAAAAACCTAACATAATGCCGCAGGCTGTATAAGCGGTAATCAGTTCTTCTCTGACAGTTTTTAGTACGGTGCCAATCATCTGAAAAGAACGTGAATAGCGTATCAGTTTGAAAATGATCAGTACATAGGCCAGCACAACCAGATGTACGTGTGGCGTTTCTTTATATAGATAAATAACGACAAAGGGCAGAATCGCTACGCAGTCTATGATTCCATAAAAAGAGATGATATAGCGTAAGCGTGCCTTCCATGCGTGTTTGCAACTGGCATATTGTACTGGAGCCGCTGCGATTCGTAGCCCGTATTCAATGGTGAAAATAAAGGAAGCAAGATAGTTGAATGTATATAAATAGTTGTGGTAAGGAGCGGATTCCTCAAATGAGCCATATATAATGGAGCAAATGGAGCCAATGATGAAGAACAGTACAAAGTATTGAAACCATTTTTTCATCAGCTGGAGATGAATCATTCGGTATAATTTTTCATGGCGGATGAAGTATGGAAATTTTTCTCGTAATGGATTCATGAGGTTGTGTGGATCTGTATTCATTTTTCCTATGATTTTTTTCGTTTAAACAAGGTGTGATTTGTCTTTTACAGCTTTTGGTAATAAAAGTCTTTACTGTATGACAAATATAGTTTTTTCTTCCACAATAATAGGAAAAATAGAAGGATAAAAATATAGATGTAAGCTTTTTGCAAGTATTTTAATAGAGAGCATTGCTTAAAGAGATATTTAAAACAGAATAGAACAATGTTTGTTTCTGCTCTTTCAGATTGTCGTTAATGTGTAGTATTTATTACCTTGATGTTACAAATATTATTCTATCTTATATGTTATGACATGCTTTATTTGATTTATATCAATAAATGATAGTTGTAATGCGCTTTTTTAGTAAATCATTTGTATGTTGTACAATATATTTTCTACCTTTGTTGCGGTAAAAAGATTGAACTCAAACTAGACTAGGTTTAAAGATAATATTTTTAAGGTAACACAAGTTTTTAGGTAACATTAAAATTTAGGTATTATGAGAAAATTAGGATTTACATTAGTAGCAGCATTGGCATTTTCTGTTTCTGCATTTGCTAACAATGCAAATGATACGATTAACGTTGCTGGAAAATGGGATGGTACTATTAACAAAGCAAAATTGACAAAGTACTTGCAGCTTTCTTCTCAGCAGAATGAGCAGGTAGCAAGCATTTGCGATTATTTTCAAGAACAGATGAAAGTTGCGAACAGTTCAAAGAAAAATAGCGATCAGAAAGTGCGTAACGCAGTTTACGGTAATCTGAAACTGATGAAGAATACTTTGACTGAGAAACAATACAGCGACTATCTGCGCTTGATGGCATTGACATTACGCAATAAAGGTATTGATATCCAGAAATAATAATACAAAGCGGTATAAAAGAGTCACCTCGGACAAGTGTGTAGTGTATTCTTGAAAAAAGAATAAACTTCATTTTGTCCGAGGTGATTTTTTATTATAGGCTAATTGGGTAACTATATGATAAAGTAAAAAAGGTTGTCTTAAATTTATTTTGAAATACCCCAAAAAATGGAAGAGCTAAACATTATTCAGTTATAGAAGGAGTCCGATACCGGAGTCTTTCTATAACTGAATGTTTTTTATACGTTTAGCTGCCAGATAACTATTTATTAGAATCTGATTTCCTTTTTCTCAGAATCTTATTTCTGTCAGCTGCATTTATGATTTATCCTTCAGCATATCTTCCAGACGGAGCAATTCATCTCTGTATTGTGCTGCTTCGATGAAATTGAGCTTTTTAGCGGCTTCCTGCATAAGTTTGCGTGTACGTTCCATACTTTTCTGCAACTGCTCTTTTGACATGTATTGAACAATCGGATCGGCTGCAGCTTGTATGTGCTCTGTATTTTCCACATATGCTTTGGGCTGTTTGGAAGATGTTTCTCCTGTTGTTTCCAGCAGGGCGTTGTTTCTGTTCTTTTTGATTTGCTGAGGAGTTATTCCGTGAGCTTCATTGTAAGCTAGCTGCTTTTCGCGTCGTCGGTTAGTTTCGTCGATCGTTTGTTTCATGCTGTCTGTTATTTTGTCGGCATACATGATAACTTTTCCATTGACATTACGTGCTGCACGTCCGGCTGTTTGGGTAAGAGAACGGTGTGAGCGCAAGAATCCTTCCTTATCTGCATCTAGGATAGCTACAAGCGAAACTTCAGGCAAGTCCAATCCTTCACGCAATAGGTTAACTCCGACTAAAACATCATATATGCCTTGTCGTAGATCCTCCATAATTTGTACACGTTCCAATGTGTCGACTTCACTGTGTATGTATGTGCAGCGTATGTTATGACGAAGGAGATATTCTGTAAGTTCTTCAGCCATACGTTTTGTTAAAGTCGTGACAAGAACTCGCTCCTTTAATTCAATGCGCTGCTGGATTTCTTCCATTAAATCGTCTACTTGATTCAAGCTTGGACGAACTTCAATAATAGGATCTAGCAATCCCGTTGGACGGATAACTTGTTCTACAACAACTCCTTCACTTTGAATTAGTTCGTAATCGGCAGGGGTGGCACTCACATAAATTACTTGTTTGGCCATCTCTTGGAATTCTTCAAACTTTAGCGGACGGTTATCCATGGCTGCCGGCAGACGGAATCCATATTCTACCAGATTCTCTTTACGGGCACGGTCTCCTCCATACATTGCTCGTATTTGTGGTACACTCACATGGCTTTCATCTATGACAATCAGAAAGTCTTTGGGAAAGAAATCCAGCAAACAGTAAGGTCGGCTGCCTGGCTCTCTTCCATCAAAGTACCGCGAGTAATTTTCTATACCGGAGCAGTGTCCCAGTTCCCGGAGCATCTCCATATCGTATGTGACGCGTTCGTACAGTCTTTTAGCTTCATATGGCTTACCTTGTTCTTCAAAGAAAGCAACTTGCTTGGTCAAATCATCTTCAATCTGATGAATAGCTTTCAATGTGCTCTCTTTGGTAGTCATGAAAAGATTGGCAGGATATATTTTATATTCGTCAAAGCTGCCGGTCCGGTGTCCGCTGACAGGATCTATTTCTTCGATAGCATCGATTTCATCATCCCAAAATATGACACGGAGTAAATGATCGGTATAAGCCAGTGAGATGTCAACAGTATCACCTTTAACACGGAAGTTTCCTCGGTTTAGCTCAATATCGTTACGTACATACAAGCTGTCAACAAGTCGCCGCAGAAATACATTTCTGTCCAGCAGTTTGCCTTTTTTTATCTCTATGACATTGTTGTAAAAGTCAGCAGGATTTCCCATACCGTAAATACACGATACGGATGAGATGACTATCACATCGTTTCTACCAGAAAGTAGGGCAGAGGTAGCGGCAAGACGCAACTTGTCTATCTCCTCATTGATAGCTAAGTCTTTTTCTATATACGTATCGGTAGACGGCAGATAAGCTTCGGGCTGATAATAGTCGTAGTATGATACGTAGTATTCTACAGCATTATGTGGAAAAAAATTCTTGAATTCACCATATAATTGTGCTGCCAGTGTTTTGTTGTGGCTTAGGATCAGTGTCGGCTTGTTGATGTTTTTTATGACATTGGCAATTGTAAAAGTTTTACCTGATCCTGTTACACCCAATAATGTTTGGGCAGGAACTCCGGATTTTACACCTTCTGTCAGTTGTGCGATTGCTTCCGGCTGATCTCCTGTCGGCTGATAATCTGATACAAGTTCAAAATTCATTTTGCACATTTATTAAATAAGGTGTAAAAATACACAATATTTTTGTCAGAGATATTGCAAGTGCAAATTTTATATTAAAAAACATTGAGTTATTGCATTATTCGGTGGAAAAGAGTACTTTTGCACATCTATATTGATAAACATGAAAAAGTACATCGTTATGGCCATCCTTTCTGCTGGAGTATTATCTTCATGCGGAGAGTACAATAAAGTGCTGAAGAGCACAGACAACGAATATAAATACGAAGCTGCAAAGAGTTATTTTGCAAAGGGACAAAACAGTAAGGCTGCTACTCTTTTGGAAGACTTGGCATTGATCATGAAAGGAACGAGCAATGCGGAGGAGTCTGCATATATGTTAGCTATGACTTACTATAATCAAGGAGACTATATTACAGCTTCGCATTATTTCAATACTTATTATACAACTTATCCCCGGGGAACTTATACCGAGCTGGCACGTTTTTATAGCGGCAAGGCTTTATATTTGGATACTCCTGAACCTCGTTTGGATCAGAGCAGTACATATAAGGCTATCGAAGAGTTGCAGATGTTTATTGAATACTTCCCCGAAAGCGACCGTAAGGAACTGGCCCAGAATATGATTTTCGAATTACAGGATAAACTGGTTGAAAAGGAATTCTTATCAGCTTTATTGTATTATGATTTGGGATCGTATACCGGAAACACCGTATATAGCAGTACCGGAAATAATTATCAGGCTGCGGTAGTAACGGCACAGAATATTTTGCGTGAATATCCTTATACCAAAAGACGTGAAGATCTTTCTATTCTGATTTTGCGTGCAAAATATGATATGGCAAAAGAGAGTGTGCCTGAGAAGAAAGAAGATCGTATGCGTGAAACGATAGATGAGTATTACGCATTTATCAATGAGTTCCCTGAAAGTAAATATAAAAGCGAAGTGGAACGAATATTTAAAGATGCAAGTAAGTTTGTAAAAGACGAAGAAAATTAATCAAGGTTTATAATTAAATAAAAAATTATGGATTACAAAAAGACAAATGCTCCTACCAATACCGTAACTCGTGACTTGATGGAACTGTGTGAAGATACTGGTAATATCTACGAAACAGTAGCAATCATCGGCAAGCGAGCAAATCAGATTGCGGTAGAAATGAAGAATGACTTGTCAAAGAAACTGCAAGAGTTTGCTTCTTACAATGATAATTTGGAAGAAGTTTTCGAAAACAGAGAGCAAATTGAGATTTCACGCTATTATGAAAAATTGCCGAAACCAACTCTGATTGCTACTCAGGAATATATTGAAGGTAAGGTATATTACAGAAACCCTGCTAAAGAAAAGGAAAAGTTACAGTAAGAAAATATTAATTGAACACAGAAACGCATAATTGCAGGAAGTGATTTTATATCTCTGTGAGGATGCGCTTCTGTGTTCTTTTTTTGTTATATCCTCGTATTTCTAATATTATTTGATTATGATACAACGTATTCAGACTGTTTATTTGCTTATTGTTGCCATTTTTATGGTGCTGATGATGTCTTTTTCTGTGGGACATTTTTATACGGAAACAAGCGTGTCAGACATGACAAATCTGGCTGTTATTGCTCCGGATGGAACTATGAATTATGCTCCCTGGGCATTGTTTGCCATTCTTATGGTTGTAGCAATTCTTTCACTTGTTACAATATTTCTGTATAGAAAGCGTATGTTGCAGATCCGTCTGACATTGTTCAGCAGCATTATTCTTGTGGGATATTACGTAACACTGGCAGCGTTTGTGTGGGGAACACTGAAAGAATGTGGCAGTTTTACTCCATCATGGACTTTATGTCTGCCTCTGATTTCAATCATCCTGAACTGGTTGGCTATTCGTGCTATCGGAAAAGATGAAATGCTAGTAAAAGCATACGAGCGTTTACGCTAAAAATATTATTCTTTTTAAAAAGTAATATCCCGGCAAACAGGAAGTATCCATAGTTTGCCGGGATATTTTTTTGTGGGTTTCATTTGATGTTAACCTTCTTTGCAACATTGTCTTCAGTGTAAAGAAGGTTAACTGTTTTTTTACAAGAGAAAAATTATTTGCTCCCTGCTGTTATTTTAAGCAGAAAATCAGCAAAAGCCAATGCTGATTTTTTCCGGTAACTTCCTTGAGGCCAGAATAAAAATCCACGTGATGTTAAATGGTCATTGCAGAGAATGGGTATTTGTACCAGTCCGGCTTCTCCGCGTACAGCTGCCTGTGTCAGTATGGTTGCCCATTGTCCACTTTTCAGTGCGTGAATAATTGTATGGACGTCGTCCATTTCTACACCTACAGTCAGTTCCAATTGATGTTTACGACAGAGTTCTTCGATTTTCTTTCTTGTCGCAAATCCTCGTTCGGGCAGTATCAGAGGAGTTTCTGAAAGTCGTTTCAGCGTAATGGAAGATAAGCCTGCCAGGGGATGAGAAGCGTGAACAATAAACTGTAGGCGGGAAGAAAAAAGCGGAATTGTTTCAAAATCATCGGTGAGATCTTCAGGCTTAAACGACAATACAAAATCAAGGCCACTTCCATCCAGTTGCTTCAAAAGTTCTTCGGAAGTTGCAAAAGTGATTTCTACTTTAATTTTGGGATAGGCCCGATTGAAAAGTTGTAATGCTGCTATCAGCAAGGGACTCATGCTATAAGTTACGCCTATGTGAAGCACTCCGGTTTCAATACCTTTCAAATCACGGATAATTTGTTTCCCGTCTTCAGCATCGTAGATAGCTCGTGCAGCATAAGGCAAGAAAGCTTGTCCGGCTTCAGTTGGTACGATACGTTTGCCGATACGGTCGAAAAGCAGAACATCTAGTTCTTCCTCCAACTGCTTGATTTGCTGGGAAAGTGTACTTTGGGAGATATGCAATATGCGTGCAGCTTCCGAGAAATTCTGCCGTTCACACGCTTCTTTGAAGTACTTCAGTTGTCGCAATTCCATGCATTAATCGTTTTTATCTATAAGACTTATCGGAAAAAAGAATTTTGCAAATATATACAAATAATTTTCATTCCGCTATCTTTATACAAAACAAAAACAAACAAGATGAAAAAGATAATTGGTTCTGATTGGGGTTATTCGATTACTATCTTATCGATGATGAGGAGTTTGAAAGTGGATAAACGAAAAACTTTATATATCGAGTTACTATGAAAGCTGCCGTTTTGTATTATAGTCACAAAGGAAAGACTGCCGGATATGCCCGTGAAATAGCAATGTATCTCTGGTCGAAAGGTCTGAATGTCAGCCTGAGTTCTGTATCTGATGCTGTTCCGGAAAAACTGTCAGACTGTGATTTCCTTGTTTCCGGATGCTGGACCTGTGGATGGTTTGTGGTTGGACAGCACCCCCACAAGCGCTGGAAGGCTTTCAGCCGGCGAATTCGTGGACTTGTAAAAGCAGAACGTACGCTTTTCTTTACCACTTATAAGTTTCGGACGGGTAGCATGTATACTTGTATGAAGCGTACGATGGGTATTCCTGTCTCGTGTTCAGTCCCTTTCTTAAAATCCCGCACTGGATTTCTGACGGAATCGGATAAAAAACAATTGGACCAGTTTATCGCTATGTATTCTATTCATTAACTATTTTATAATGTAATATTGTATGGAAAATAAAAAACTTACAACTGCTTCAGGTGCGCCTGTAGCCGACAATCACAATGTTGCCACCGCTGGACGCCGTGGGCCGATGCTTTTACAAGATGTCTGGTTTCTGGAGAAATTGGCTCATTTCGATCGCGAAGTGATTCCAGAACGACGTATGCATGCCAAAGGTTCAGGAGCCTTCGGTAAGTTTACTGTAACTCATGATATTACTCCGTATACCAAAGCTGCTATCTTTTCTGAGATCGGAAAAGAAACAGAAGTTTTTGTCCGTTTTTCTACGGTAGCGGGCGAGCGCGGAGCCGCCGATGCAGAGCGTGATATTCGCGGATTTGCCATTAAATTTTATACTGAAGAGGGAAACTGGGATTTGGTAGGAAATAATACACCGGTATTCTTTTTGCGCGATCCATTAAAGTTCCCGGATTTGAACCATGCGGTGAAGCGTGATCCGCGTACCAACATGCGTAGTGCCCGCAATAACTGGGATTTCTGGACATTGTTACCCGAAGCACTTCATCAGGTTACCATTACGATGAGCGACCGAGGCATTCCGGCTTCCTACCGTCATATGCACGGTTATGGTAGTCATACGTTTTCATTTATCAATGCTGAAGGAAAACGTACCTGGGTGAAGTTCCATCTGCACACACAGCAAGGTATCAAAAATCTGACCGATCAGGAAGCAGAAGCTATTATAGCCAAAGACCGTGAAAGCCATCAGCGGGATTTGTATGAAAGCATCGAAAGGGGAGATTTCCCTCGCTGGACAATGTACATCCAGCTGATGACTGAGGAACAAGCCAAAGAGTGTCCTTTCAATCCGTTCGATCTTACTAAAGTATGGTCACAGAAACAATATCCGCTGATTGAAGTGGGTGTGTTGGAATTGAACCGTAATCCCGAAAACTATTTTGCAGATGTTGAACAGGCTGCATTTAATCCGGCAAATGTCGTTCCGGGTATCAGCTTCTCACCCGACCGTATGCTTCAAGGTCGCCTCTTCTCTTATGGCGATACCCAGCGCTACCGTTTGGGAGTAAATCACCATCAGATTCCGGTAAACCGCAGCCGTTGCCCGTTCCTGAATATGTATCATCGGGATGGACAGATGCGTGTTGATGGTAACCATGGCTCTACATTAGGTTACGAGCCCAACAGTTACGGCGAATGGCAGCATCAGACAGAATACAAGGAACCTCCTTTGGAACTTGATGGAGCTGCATATCAGTGGGAGTATCGTGAAGATGACTCCGATTATTTCTCTCAAGCTGGCGATTTGTTCCGTTTGATGACTCCAGCCCAGCAACAAGTTTTGTTTGAGAATACAGCAAGAGCTATGGGAGATATTCCTGAAGAAATAAAACTGCGTCATATCCGTAATTGTATGAAAGCCGATGCAAATTATGGTAAGGGAATAGCAGAGGCATTGGGTATATCTCTGACACATCCGGGACTGGCAGAAGCTTGACCGGCTTTCGCACAAAAAATAAATGAGGCAGATTCTCGTAATGAGATGTAAAAGTGCCTTAAGTTATTGTAGATTATAGCAAAAGAATCCCTCTGTTACAACCTTGATTCATGACTGTATAAGGTAAGAACAGGGGGATTTTATCTTTTCACTGAGATGAAGAGAATGTTTCACAGAAGTGGAAATATCGTTTCACTTTGGTGAGGCGATGTGACCACGTTGGTGAAACTTACAGAATAAACCGATATTTCATAAGTAACGCGTTATTTTTTGCGAATACTTTCACAAAATTCGGATGGCGTAATCCCGACTCGTTTCTTAAACATCCGGCTCAAATGCTGTGGGTATTCGAATCCCAGTTCATCTGCTGCCTGAGTGATACTTGCTCCGGCTGCAAGAACACTTTTAACTCGCTGGATGATGTACTGATGAATGTAATTGCTTGCTGTATCTCCAGTTGCCTTTTTTATTAAATCTCCGAAGTAATTGGCCGACATACAGAGCTTGTCGGCACAGTATTGGACCGTAGGCAAACCACGTCTCAGCTGTATTTTTTCTTCGTAATAATCGCTTAACAAATTATCGAACTTCATGAGGATATCCGAGTTTTCCAATGTTCTGGTAGCAAACTGACGGTTATAAAAACGCTGACAAAAATTCAAGACCAGTTCGATATATCCTACTATAATCGCATTTTGGAACTCATCATGCTTGTTCTGAAGCTCGTTCCTTATTTGCTGCATGAGTGAAACAAAGATATCATGTTCTTCATCCGTCATGTGCAAAGCTTCATTCACTCGATAATCAAAAAAAGAGTAATGCTTTATCTTTTTATCCAGTGGTGTGCCATGTAATAAATCGGGGTGAAATAGCAATGCCCATCCGGTAAGCATCACTTGCTCTCCATTGTCCTCTTTTCCTCCAATTTGTCCGGGAGCAACACAGATTACCGTTCCACTTTTATAGTCATATTTACCACAGCCATATGCCAGATCTATGTCTGCTTTATCGTGAAAAAAGATTCCGTAGACGCTGTAATTATTCAGACTATGACGTATGGGAGAAACTTCTGCATATTCGATGACGCTGACCAGCGGGTGCTGGGCGGTATGTCCCAAGTAGCGACTGTAGTCGCTTACGCTTTTTATTTTCATAATCTTGCTCATAGTCAGGCCTCTGCGGGTTTATGTACATTCAAATCTTTTCATGCAAAAATATATGATTCCAACGAATTATCGAATAGCACTAAGTAAAAATCAGTAAAAACGATACGAAGTCCCTTTTTATTGTTACGTTCCCTTTTATGTGACTTTGTAATTTTGTCGTAGTGAAGCATCACTCTTGTGGATAGAAGTTTTGGTGGTTATCATTTAAAAAAAACGCAGATTATGAATAGAAGAGATTTTTTGAAAATGTCATCGTTGGCAACAATGTCGGCAGTGGGCATGTGGACTGGGATAACAGAGACTTTTGCACATGCTCCTGAGCAGAAAGAAAAATACCGTTCGTATAACACTGGCCTGGCCAGTTCCATGGAATATCGTAAACTTGGTGCTTTGGACGTTTCAGCTATCGGCCTTGGTTGCCTGCCTATGGTTGGCTATTATGGGGGAAAATATGATAAACATGAAATGATAGCTTTAATTCGCAGGGCATACGATGAAGGGGTAACTTTCTTTGATACAGCCGAAGTGTACGGACCACATACCAGCGAAGAATGGGTAGGTGAAGCTGTCGCACCCTTTCGGAATAAAATAAAAATTGGTACAAAATTCGGCTTCGGGGTAGAAGAAGGAAAACCTACTGCATTGAACAGCCGTCCCGATCATATCCGCCGTGCGGTGGAGGGATCATTAAAGCGTCTTCGTACCGATCATATTGATCTTTTGTACCAGCATCGTGTTGATCCGAATGTACCGGTAGAAGAAGTTGCCGGAGTAGTAAAAGAGCTGATACTTGAAGGAAAAGTGTTACATTGGGGAATGTCTGAAGCAAGTGCACGTTCTATCCGTAGGGCACATGCTGTTTGTCCACTTTCAGCTGTACAGAGTGAATATGCTATTTGGTGGCGTGAACCAGAAACAAAAATATTTCCTACATTGGAAGAGCTGGGCATCGGGTTTGTACCTTATTGCCCCTTAGGGCGCGCATTTCTGACAGGAGTTATTCATGCAGACAGCACTTTCTCGCGAAAGGACCGTCGGTGGAACTTACCCCAGTTTCAGCCGGAAGCCCTGAAGCATAATATGCCTTTAGTGTATCTAGTACAACAATGGGCTGAACGTAAAGGAATCACTCCTGCACAATTTGCGCTTGTCTGGATGCTTTCACGCAAGCCGTGGATTGCACCGATTCCCGGGACAACTAATCCTCAGCATCTGGATGATTTTCTAGGTGCAGGGAAAATACGCCTTTCAGCATGGGAAATGGAGGAATTCGACCGTGATTATGCCAAGATAGATTTGATGGGACATCGTGCCGATCCGTTTACAGAAAGTCAGATTGATAAATAACGATAAAATGAATAAGTTCCTGTTGCCAATATTACTGTCTGGAATTTTATGCTCATGTACTTGTACCAAGTTGCCAATGGCTGCTGATGGCATTGTGCGATTGTCAAAAATAGAAGTCTATCCGGAATATCTTGAAGAGTATTTGGAATATGCAATCAGGGTGGGAGAGATCTCATTACGTACTGAACCTGGTGTACTGACAATGTATGCGGTCAGTGAAAAAGAAAATCCCTGCATGGTGACAATTTTAGAAACTTATGCCAGTCAGGCAGCATACCAAGCTCATATTTCATCAGCTCATTTTCAGGAATATAAGCAAAAAACACTGCATATGGTCAAGAGTCTGGTTTTATCTGATCAGACCCCTCTTAATCCGAAAAACCAAATTATAAATTTTATACAATAGCAATTGCTTGTAAAATTATTTCGTATTGAATCAGATAGACAATAAAAGTAGGAATCCCGTTCTGATTGTGAGCTCGCGGCTCTCTAGGGATTCCTGCTATATTGCTTATACTATTTTCTTTTGAAGTTCATAATATGAAATGCTCTATATCCGAGAAGCAAGACTGCACAAGTAAATCCTATAGGGTATGACATCCAAATACCGGCTATTCCTTTGCCTAAAAAGAATGCGATACTGTATCCCGAAGGAATGGCTACGATAAAATAAGAGATAAACGATATAATCATTATGGAAGTCACATCGCTTAGTCCTCTCAGAGCGTTTGCAAGAACGATCTGTATACTGTCACCAAATTGATATGCTATCAGTATCGGTATCAGTATAGCTACAATTTCTGATACCGATTCATCATCAGTAAATAAATTGCCTATCGTATCACAGCAACATAATAATATAATGCTAAGTGTGATAGAGGTGATGATGGCCAAAATTACTCCAGCAGCAGTTACATGACGTACTTTCTCCCAATCTTGCAGTCCTTTAAACATACTTGTACGAATGGCAACGGCTGAACCTAATCCCAGATAGATTGTAAAACTTACCGTAGAAATAGCAATAGCGACTTGGTGTGCGGCAAGTTCCATTCCACCTAACCATCCTATCATGATTGTTGTGATACAGAATGTTGCAGCTTCTATTCCCTGCTGGAACGCGATAGGCCATCCAATAAGGTTCAATCTTTTCCAGTATGCTTTTCTAAAAGGAGTTACCAGGAATCCTTTTCTGAATGGCAGATATTTTTTCTGTTTCACAAATACTGCAATAAAAAGTAACAACATTATAATTCGTGAAAGAAGTGTACTGATACCTGCCCCCAAAAGTCCGAGTTCTGGAAGACCGAATTTTCCGTAGATAAGTATATAGTTTCCTGCTATATTCATTGCATTTCCAATCGTAAGAATCCACATTGAAATGGAAGCATCCATAATTCCCTCTACAAATTGTCTGAATGAATTGGCTAGCATAACGAAGAGAACAGAGCACATCAATACAATATAATATGGTTTAATGAGTGGCATCAGTTCATCCGGTTGCTTCAGTAATTCTATGTTAGTATATATGAGGAGCAGAACGATGAGTATGCTTATTGTTGTTGTAAAGTTTGCCATGAGGCTGTTTTTCAACCATCCGCCTATTGCAATTCGTTTGTTTACGGCTATATTCTCACCAATTATGGGTGTGTAATTGAAAGAAAAGCCTGTGCCTAATATGATAAATGCATTTATTACATTATTGACAAATGAAGCTGCCGCCAGCTCTTCCGTACTATGCTGTCCTACCATAACAGTATCTGCCAATCCGGTTATAATATTTCCCAGCTGGCCGATAATGATAGGTAATCCTAAAAGCAATAATGATTTGATGTGGTATATATATTCTGTACGTTTGATTGATCTCATTAGTTCTTTTATTTATTTTAAATGGTACATAACAAATAGCCCTTTTTATTGACTGAAAAAGGGTGAGAAATCATTCCCTTAGCACACATCGTGTTATGGAAATAATTAGAATTTTATTTGAAAATAAAAAAGAGTCTTTTAAAGGATAAATAATGTTTTCCCGTTCTGCAAAAGACTTTAAAAGAACTATTGCAGAAGGTTAGGACCACGAGTTGTCCATGTGATGAACAGAATATGGTTGATTTTGTTTCGATTAATTTTATACAAAATATAACATTTAATTATTCAGAACTGCAAAGGTAATACTTTTTGGTGATTTATTCTCTGTCCACACCTTCAATGTTGCTGATAGTTGAAGTCTGCTTCTTCTTTGGCTCGTTGAACTGTGTATAATATCAGTATTATTTTTTTACAACTTTACCTCTGATTGAGTGTTCAGCCTACTATACGTAAGGTTAAGAATCTTGTTACGGTTCCGATCCAGTTCGGTATGTACCGGATAGGCTATCGGAACTGTAACCCCGTTTTTGTCTGTAATCGTTTGGACTGTTATGGGAGTTCAGGTTTTACTGATGTTCATGTTTCTGCCGATAGCACTTGTATATGCGGAAGAAAGAATCATTTAATTGCAGAAACCATATATGTCTTTAAAGTTTTCTTTTAAACATAGTATAAATAAGATAATATGTTTGTTTTGTATATAAATGTTAATATTGTTGATTACTGTTAATAAAATATTCATAGGGTGTTTATCCAAGTAATAATGGCATTATTAAAACTTGAAAGAATTATGATATCATATTTAAAAGAAATGAATGAAGACTTTTATACTGTTACATCTAAAATTGATGGCAGACAGTATATTCTTAATAAACAGGATGATGGTATTTTCAATCTCATAATAAATAAAATTGTACGTTTAATGTATGAAAGTAGTCATCTTGATTCTATTCTAATCCTTACAGATACGCCAAGCCATACTTGTGAATTAAAGTCAAGAATTGCTTTGTGCATAGGTGAAAAGAGGGTTCAATCATTATGGATTAATACTTTCTACGACTTCTATGTCAGGTTTTATAGAACAGAGATTTTACCAATCAATAAAACAATTGAAATATACGATAGTAATGTTATTCTAAGAAATATTATCAGGCATTTGCAGCTCGATAAGAAAATCTATAATTTAGGTGCAGTAATAAATGAAATTAGCTATGCTAAGAAGAATTTAATTTTACCCGATGAAAATGGAAAGGTAGATAATTTAATAAGATGGCGTAATGGAAAACTTAGAAGCATGTCTGATATTTATGCTTATTACTGGAACTTTTGTAAAAAGAGGAATATAATAGATTGCGATGACTTTGCCATTAAAACATTCTTTTTATTCAACGAGCGACCTGATATTCTTCATAAATATATAGGGAAGTTTGATAATATATTGGTTAGCAATGAATATAACCAATCGTATGTTGATTCTCGCATGTTATCATTACTATTGGATAGAACAATATATTCAGAAGGTGAGTGGATAGACTACAGATATACAAATTATAGAAGAAATGAGTAAATTAATACAATTGTTCAATGACATACACTTGCTAATAGAAAAATATGAGCAGATACGTAAGGAAAAGGGAGATAATTATAACCTTTTTCAAGTGATAAATATGACTAGTGATGAAACAAGAGTGCATTCTGCCATGATAGCAGATTTACTTAATCCGGAGGGACTTCATCAGATGGGTGATATCTTTCTAAAACTGTTCATCCGTAAATTAGAGGAACTGTTTAAGTTGGAGTTAAATTTAGACTATGGCGATGCAAAAATTGTTTGTGAGAAATATATTGGTCTCAAAACTAAAGATAAGGAAGGGAAAGATATAGGAGGTAGGATTGATATTTATATATCTGACAATACCAATCATATAGCTATTGAAAATAAAATATATGCAACAGATCGGGAAAACCAACTTCTACGTTATCATAACTATCTGGAGTCGATTGCGGGGGAAAATAAGCTGTTGTTGTATTTGTCGTTATATGGTGAAATAAATGACCTAGAAAAAACTACAGGAAATAATCAGATAAAAGAAGGTGAAGATTTCTTTACAATATCCTATTCTGAATTTATTTTGAATTGGTTGGAAGAATGTAGAACTAAAGCGATAGATAAACCTCTGATACGCGAAGGTATAACACATTATAGGAACTTAATTAAAATATTGACACATCAGATGGAAAATGAAAAGAATGATTTGATAAAACTTATCAAAGATAATCCAAAGTATATTTGTTTTTTGCCGAAATATAAGGATGCTATTAAAGAGGTTGAAATAAGCTTATATACCGATTTTTGGACAAAGTTGGAAAATGCTATTCAAAATCAAGGTTATCCGATTGTAAAAGAATCATTTGATGGCTATAAATATGCTTTGGATAAGAATTACTTACGTAAATATTATGAAAGTAATAATTGTAAATATCAGTCTGTAGAATTTGTGATAGAAGGTTTCGATGAATACCAATTGATGTATAGTGTTCAGGTTGATTGGCGTACATATTATGGAGCTTTGATCAGAGATAATAGTAATAAGATAATTCCCCTCAAAGATGCATATGAGATAGAAAATCCAAAACTCAAGACTATTATATCTCGCATAGACGAAATGATACAGAATTCACAGAATGAATATCATTCTAGCAGTAGTTGGCTATTCTGGAAGCATACAAAGCCCTGTATCAATTTCAGAGATTTGAATGATGGTAATAGTGCATCTCATTTAAGTGATATGAATAAAACGATAGAGCGAATTACCAAAGATATTATTGATGATATAGGCGTAATATGTAAGGATAAATCAAATAAATAATAGAGAAAGATTTTCGAAAAAGTAAAATCTATTTACTAAAAGGAGCGCAATTGGGTAGATGTCGAAATTATACATTTGCGTAGTTTTTGGGAGAGCAATGGCTGTACTGTTACCAGTTCAGTGGTAAAACAGAGAATAATTATAAACGGTTGGAACCTACTCCAACCGTTCTTTTTTCTTTATCGAATCTCTCTTAGCCTCTAGAATATCATTCATAGCCAGATAATATGTGGCCCTTACGGTATTAAAGTCGTTTGAAAGAGCTGCATTCTCTTTTATCCGAATGTGAGGTTTTACACCTTTTCCTTCACGTGGCTGACCTTTAAACGTTTTTTTCGGTTTGCCGAATCCAATACAGAAATAAGTGCCATGTGACGTGCAGAACGTTAGTGGTGTGGTTCCGAAATCACCTGCCGTTTCTTTCCCTACAAGTACAGCACTTCCAGATTCTTTCAGTATACTTGCAAGATGTTCGGCTGCAGAAAAGGTATTGGGACCTGTCATCACATACAGCTTGCCTTTGAATGAATTATCAGACGGAGTAATGAGACTTTCAGCTTGATAAGGCTGCTTCACGAAAAGAGCTGCAATCTTTTCCATATTTTTTACAAGTCCACCAAAGTTGTTCAGCAGATTCAAGATAATACACTGGCAATTTTTGACCTTATTGTATTTGAGAATGAATTCCTCAGTATCTTCATCTGTAAATCCTGATAATGACAAGAGAGTAAAGTATTCTTTCTTATCTTTGGGTGAATCCATGATACGCCTATTCTCTGATTTTCTAGTTTCTTTGTTATATTGGGATATACGTTGCATTCCCTCACTACTCAACTCTACCTTAACTTTAAAAGCGGAATCATCTCTGCAAAGGCATAGGTTTCTTACTGTATCAACATAACTTGAAAATACATAATTTGCAGTATGAATATATTTTCCTTCTCTAGTAGATTCTGGGAGGTAATTTTTTATATTGTCTCTCCATGACGAGGCATCAATACCATCAATAGACAAGATTCTATCTCCTTTCTGAAAAGGTAAATCAGTCAGATTGATTGAAACATATAAGGAATCACATCTCCATTCAGCATCCGCTAGGGTAGAATATTTATTATATATCAGATATGTATGTGAGTTCCTAAGCTCTGAGAAATACTGTTGGATAGCCAGGAAATATTCTCTGCTATCCTTAGCATTCTTTACCTTTATAGAATATTTATTACGCAAGGATTTTAGAGATATTCCTTTATACTCGGCCAAAGAATAATGCTTTTCGACAATGTCACATATCTCTTTGAAATCGTCCATGTATTCGTTTGGCTCTATATTCTGTTCCAAGACGAATTGCTTCTCTGGCTTCATTGTAAGATGATACCCGAACCAATATTTAGGATAGTTCTTCACTGCAATATATATAGTTCCTCCAAGAATCAAGAGATATAATATGCTTACTGTCCAGAATCCCAATTTTTTTCTTTTGATATAGATATATACAGAAGCTCCTATTGTGATAATCAGACATAGGATTTGGGCCCATAAAAATGTGTTCATAATTATTTGCTTGCTACCAATGTTATTTTTACTCCCTCAATATCATCATGCTGACTTAGCCCCCAACACATTTTTTTATCCTTTACAAACTTCACAATAAATTCATGAATAGGCTCCATTTCATTCATCATCAATTCGTTCTGGAAGTTGTATTCTATAACCATTACAAAGCGTTCAAAATCATTGCCCATATTAATCAAATCTTCTCCCAACTTGTTCAACACTTCCTTTACGCGTATAACAAGCTCATCTGTTGAAGAGGAATGTGAGAAACACTCAATCTCATGTTCATTTACTAAATAACCATAATCTTCCATACCAAGATTATTCATTGGTTTCTTGTTCTTTGCCAGCTCTTTTAAAATCTGAAATACTTTTTCTTTTTCCATATCTGTTATATTTTTTGATGATGCTGCAAAATTAGCCTATCAATGCACAAAATACTTATGCAGTATCACGCTATCTTTGCCGAAAATAATCAAAGTCATGAAAACTGAATTTGCTATATGGTTGGTGTCGTATCTTATAAGGAGAGGTCCTGATACCCAAGAAAATATTATAAACGAATGGTCTAAATACATAAATGAAGATGTAGAGATTCATAGGAATACATTCGGAAACTATAGAAAAAAAGCTGAAGAGCTATTTGGAATTGAAATATCTTATAGTCCTGTCACTAAAGAATATTATATAGAAGATAAGGAGTTAATAGTCCATAATGCCATGTATAAATGGTTGCTTCAGTCTGTTTCAGCTTCAAATGTGATAAGCAGGAGAAGTAGACTCAAGGATCGTATAATGCTCGAAACCACGTCAGGAGGTGAAGAATTCATAGAACCAATAACTGAAGCTATGGAGAAAGGGCTATGTATTAAAATGGTTTATCAGGCGTTTTGGGATGAACCGAAAGAAAGAACCATAGAACCATATTACATAAAGCTCTTCAAACGTCGTTGGTACCTGATTGGGAAAAGACGTGATATTGAAGAGTTCCGAATTTACTGCTTTGATAGGATAAAGTCAGTAACTGTTTTAGATATTAAGTTTAAGTTTAAAAAAGAACAAAATGCTGAAACCTTGTTTTATGACTATTATGGAATCATCCAATTTCCTGTGGAGAAAGAACATGTTATTATCAAAGTTGGATGTGAACAGGGAATGTATATAAAGACCCTTCCCCTCCATCATTCACAGAAGCTGATACACCAGGATGACGACTACATGACATTCGAATTATACCTGAAACCCTGTTATGATTTTGTACAGGAATTGTTATCTTGTGGCTCTGAGCTTGAAGTAATAAGTCCCCAGTCGTTAAGGGAAGAAGTAAATAGGTATGTTGTGGAAATGTGTGAAATATATAATCCCGAAGAAAATGGATAGAATAAGACTTTTTATTGATGAACTCTCAACTGAAGAATCAACACCTGAACTTGCTAACGTATATTCTCCCGATATTCCTCAGAGTGAGATATGCAGAGAAAATTTGTATAACTACCTTCAAAGAATTAAAAGTAATAATACTAAGGTTATGCTGATTGGTGAAGCACCTAGTTATCATGGTTGCCGGCTGTCTGGAATCGCATTTACTTGTGAAGAAAACTTTACAGAAGATATAATACCTCAAATTATGGGGGAAGGCCTTGGGTATAAGATTTTTTCAGATGGAAAACCTGAGAAAGAACTATCTGCTTCAATCGTATGGCCTAAACTGAAAGACTGGTATAATCTTCACGGCTCGGTACCATTGTTATGGAATATTTGTCCTTTTCATCCGCATAAGCAAGGAGATATGATGAGCAACAGAACACCGAGAAAGAAGGAAATAGAAAGAGGTATAAAATATTTTCGTGAACTTGTAGATATATTTGATATTCAATATGTAGGATGTATAGGGAAGAAGTCATTTAATACTATTGAAAGTCTTAACTTTCATATAGCTTGTAAATACCTTCGTCATCCGTCTTGTGGAGGAAAGGCAGAGTTCATAGATAATATTAATGATTATATGAATTACTATTATATCGATTTCCAGTAACAAACGATAAAAACCTAAACTATGAAAGAGAAGTATAAACAACTATTAGAGTTTTTGAATAGTATTATAGTTGGGTGAATATTTTTTATAAAAGATGTCTTGGTTGAAATAATATAAGTCTAAAAAATAAATTATGACAATAAAGGAAGTAAAAAGCTGGTATTAAAAAAATTTATTGATACCTTTTTAAAAGATTTTGGTGTATAGTGACATTCTACAAACAGAAAAGAAGTGTAAGAGCTTATTATACAAAAGTGCAATATAAATTCAAGGGTGGTAACTATCTGCTTTGGCTTGAAGAGATTGTGTATGCGGAAGATAAGGATTATATAATGTCAATAGTAAATGTTGAGAGAATTATAAAGAAAGCTCATAAATCTATGTTTTTGAATAAATTTATTTGTTTTTCTATATCTATACCTAAATTTGGTATAAGTGCTGATGCAATTTTGTGGTATAGTATAATTTAAAATTAGGTATTTATGGCAGCAAACAAATTTGGTCGGTATGTATGGCTGGTTGATTTAATCAGATGCCATCCATATATCACATTCAAGGAGATAAGTGACAAATGGGAAGACTGTGGATTGGGTGATGGTAAACCATTACCATGGAAAACATTCATGAATCATAAAGATGCTGTACAGACAATCTTTGATATAATCATATCATGCGATGCCAAACGTGGATATGGATACTATATAGAAGATGCTGATTTATTAGAAGGGAATTCCTTTCGTTCATGGCTGATAGATTCGTATGCTACACTGAACCAGCTTCAGGCAGACAAAAAGTTGGAGAAACGCATCTCATTCGAGAAGATTCCTTCAGGAAGTAAATATTTACAGATATTACTTCAGGCAATGCGTCAGAATTGTGTGGTAGAAATTACCCACCAGGGCTTTGGTAGGTCCCATGCAAGCACGTTTCAGGTAGAACCTTATCATCTTAAGGTTTATAACCGTCGTTGGTATCTTATAGGATGGTCGGTATATTCTGAGGAAATAAGGACATACGCTCTTGACAGGATTCTCAATGTCAAAGTTACGGATACAACGTTTAAACTTCCGGAGTCATTTGATATAAATGAATATTTTGAAGGATGCGTAGGCATTATAGCTGACGGAGATATTGATATTGAGCGTGTGGTAATCAAGGCATACGGATGGGCAAGAAAATACCTGGCTACTTTACCTATACATGATTCTCAACGTGAGATTGCATCTGATGATGAGTCTACTACATTCGAAATGACAGTCCGGCCTACATACGATTTCCTTCAGGCATTGCTTCAACAGACAGACCAGATAGAAGTTATCGAGCCACAATGGGTAAAGGATGAAATGTGTCGGTTTGCAGAGAATATATTGTCTTACTATAAAAAATCAAATAATGACTGATAAATCAGATATAAATTTCATAGCAATAGACTTTGAAACGGCTACCTCCAAACGTGCTTCAATATGTGAGGTGGGAATCTGTGTTGTACGACACGGAGAAATAGCAGAGACCCGTTCATGGCTGGTACGTCCTGAAGACAACCGTTATCAGTATTGGAACATAAAAGTACACGGTATCCGACCGCATGATACAGAAGATGCTCCTGATTTCCGTCAGGTATGGGAAGAAATAGAACGGACTTATCTGGATGAGTTCGATACTTTTGTAGCACATAATGTACCTTTCGACAGAAGCTGTTTGCAGCATTCTGCAGAACTCTACCGAATTCATCTTCCTGAACTAAATTGGATATGCTCTTTGCAGATGGCTCGACGGATTTACTCCTTTGGATGTAATTCTTTGGATTATCTTTGTGAACAGTTGGGCATAGAGCAAGGGACACACCATCGTGCTGGTGATGATGCGGAGATGTGTGCAAGGTTGTATTTGAGGGAGTTAGAAGTAAATAATGAAGATTTATAAATATTTAAAATATATGAGTGAGTTAAAGAAAAGAACATTTGATTGTATAAATGCAGATATAGATAAGGATAGTAACGTATGTCAAGAAAGTGTTACGTTTATTATACCATATCTGCAACGTGCATACAAGTGGAAAGAAAAGCAAGCAAAACAAATGCTTGAAGATTTTTCAGAATTTCTAAAACAAGAGAAAACTTATTATTGTATGCAACCTTTGGCTGTTGTGAAAATAGGAGATAATAAGTATGAACTTCTGGACGGCCAGCAACGACTAACAACTCTTTTGATTCTTTGGAGGATATTATTTGAAGATAATAAGGAGAATACTTTCTATCCATATATATTTGAATATGAAAGAGATTCTTCTGAATCGAATACACTTCTAAATAGATACTCTTTTATTACAGAGTCAGATGAAATCAAAAAAGGGGAACACAGAAACATTGACAAGTATTATATGTCAAAAGTGTATGGAGCCATAAAACAATATTTCGATAATCCATTCGATAATCCAGAGGAAAAGGAAAAGAAAAAGAATGCTTTTAAGAAACTTCTAAAAGGAGATGGTAAACATATTTTATTTTTATGGTATGAAGTTAATGAGGAAGAAAAGCATACCACATTTGCTCATCTCAATAGTGGTAAGATAGAATTAACATGTTCTGAACTGATAAAGGCTATTTTGCTATCAGACGGCAACAAGGAATCGTCGGACAATAAAGGATTGCTAGACAAATCATTGGTGGCTGCTCAGTATGCTGAAATGGAAGAAGCATTTAATGATGACAGATTATGGTACATGCTCCAAACCGACGAACCGTTATATAATGGTTCAAGGATGGATTTATTATTCAACATGGTACTTAATATTAATCGGAAAGCTTATGAAGCTGACCCAAAAGCTGCTTTTTACAAGGTGTATGCTGGAAGGGCTGATCTTTCAAGATTCTGGAAAGATTGCAGAGCCTATTTTGTACGTATAATGGATTTATATAAGAATCCTTATACTTACCATTATATTGGATACCTTACCTACACAGAAGGCAATAACAAGATTGATGATTGGGTAAAAGCATACAAAGAGTCAGGTCTGAAAGGATGTATAGAACAATTGAAGAGTAAAGTCAGGGAAAGTATTTCTGGTTTGGGTGATTTTGAAAAAATCACTTATAGTGATACAAGTAAGGCTACTCTAAGGAAAATATTTATACTTCATAATATTCAGACCATTTTAATTCATTATGAAGCCATTAAAAAAGCCAATCTCGGATTAAGATTCTCTTATGAACGGTTCCCTTTCGAATTGCTCTATTCGCAAAAATGGGATATTGAACATATCGCATCACTGACAGATAATCCACTCACTAAACAAAAGGATCGTAAGGATTGGATTGCTTCGGCTAAGGCTGATTATCCGGAAATTTTTGCCCAAAGGCCGGAACTGAATAATGAAATTGATCTCTTTGAAAAAGACTCTAAGACCGAGAGGTTCACACATATTTATAATGAAATTGTAGGCAGTGCTGAAAGTAATTCTCCTCAAAATAAAGATGGCTTGGGAAATCTTGTTTTATTGGATAGACATACAAACCGAAGCTATCATAATTCTCTTTATAAGAGAAAGAGAAAAATTATTCTTGCCGCATCCAATATAGATAATCAGAATAAAGAATACCAGGTGACATATATACCTCGGTGTACATTGAATGTTTTTCTAAAAACATACAATACAGGTCTGGATGTAAAACTTGGGGAATGGACTCAGGACGATTATGATAAGTATTTAGGTGATTTAAAAGAAAAACTGGAGCAAATATGAATGATTTAAAAAAAATAGTAATTCCCAGCTTGCAAAGGGATTATGTACAGGGTAATCAGCATGATAAAATAGAGCCTTTTATTGAATATTTATTGGATGGACTCAATAGTGATAATGGTATAGATCTAAATTATATCTATGGTATAGAAAATGATGAAGGAAAAACGTTTTATCCAATTGATGGGCAGCAAAGACTGACTACACTGTGGTTGTTACGTATGTATCTTACATCCAAAGCTAATATTAATAATCCAACTGATAAAAAAGTTCTGGAGCAAAAGCTGATTTATCAGACACGGGAATATGCACATGACTTTTGTATGGAAATGTCAGAACATATAAATGAGCTTTTTACTACACAATGTAAACTAGTAAAAATTGAAGAACAAAACTGGTTTATTGATACATGGCGTCATGACACTACGGTGCGTGGTTGTATCTTAACGTTAGAAACAATTGATAGGAAGTTTGGTAGCAATGATGCAGTAAAAATGCTTGAAGGGTTTGATGAAAAGCTCCATTACACGATAGAATCGCTTCGTGCAGATGATGTCAATGGCGATATTTATATCAAAATGAATGGTAGAGGTGTTCCGTTGACAGAATATGAAAACCTCAAATCCTGGTTGGATAAGAAAGTGGAAGATTTATTTGGAAAAGACAATCCATGTTTTGTAAGCAAGTGGAGAGAAAACATGGATAATGAATGGACAGATATGGTCTGGAAGAATCTTTATGACAGTCAAAATCTAATAGACAATTATCAACTGAGGTTATTGTACACTTTGACTTTTTTATATTGGAAAAAACAGAATTTGGCTGGTTCTATTGAGGATTCTGATTCCAATCTCGAAGACTTATCTATTAGTTTAGGCATAAAAAATTATGATAATAAGGATATTCTTAAAGGTGAAATCGCGGATAAGATATTACATAAGATTATCAAAAGGGAGAATTTCGGACTTTCATTATATGTTCTTGACCGATTACCTCTTTTTAATAAAGATGCTTTGAGATTTATCGAGGAAAGCTATAAAAAAATATGTTCACTTTGGAACGATTTAAATAATTTAAAGATAAAAAGCCAAAATGAAATTGATAGGAAACTTTATTTTTGGAAAGCTAATGAAAAAACGACACTTTTTTTTCAGATGTTTTTGGATGAAACTTTGGAGTCTATTCCTTATGGTAAGTTGGCTTTGTGTTATTCCGTAATTGCTTGTCCCTACAAATCTTTCGGAGATTTTTATGAATGGATGTATCGTATGAGAAACTTGATTATCAATCAAGATATACATAATGGGAATATAGATTCTGTTATGGAATCAATTGATAAGATGTCTGATTATTTATCTGGAGATTTGGCTGTAGGTTTTGATATAATATTCAGGAGTGACCAATATGAAGATGCACTTAAAGCTTTTACCAAACAACAGCGTGATGAAGAAAAACATAAGATAAGCATTAAAGATAATGAATTACAGAGATTTATAAGAAGATTGGAGAATCATCCGTTCTTTGTAGGACAAATAAAGTTTATGTTTGATTTTTGTGGTACAGAACCAGAATCAGACTCAGAGGAATTAAGTTATAAAATTAAATTTATCCGCTATGCAGAGGTGATGAAATGTCTGTTTGATGAAAATGGATTTGCCAAAAGTTATGATCATTGGCGCTTACGCAGGGCTTTATTAGGATGCTCTACTCACTATGGATTTGGATATGAAAGAAGCTCTAATTGGAATTTTTTGAGTAGTAGATCTGATAAGAAGAGATTTATATCTGACAGTGAATGTAAATCGCATGAGGAGCAACCCCATAATAAATGTTTGGAATCAGTTGTTGAGGTAATAGCAGATAAAGTATTCGATAATTCTGATTCTGAATCAAAAATTCAAGACATTGATATAAATGATATATTGAATGAGATAGCGGATGATAAATTCAGGTCAGATTCCAAGCCTATAACAGACTGGAGAAAATATTTTTATGATAAATATATATGGGATTATATAGAACAGCAGAATGTTCGATGGAATAATGATTATGATATTTATTTAATGAAAAAGATACGATGGAACGGCGAGCATGTTGATATACGTGTTTATCATTTATATAATAAACTAAAGAATCTACAGGGGTTTGAAAATGGATGTTGGAAGGATTGGAAATATGATATTTGGTCATACGAAGAGAGTTGTGTTTATCTTGAAAAGAAGTTTAATGATAAACCTTTAGTGATTGATATAAAACATGATAATGGAACTGATAATTGTTTTAAGTTTAATGTTTTTGTGAGGGATGACAAGGAGAAAACAAAAAAACTGACTGAATTTACAAATGAATTGCCAGGTGAATTATCTAATGATAAATATGTTATCCGAGATAGTATTACTTTTGAAGAAGTTAAAGATAAAATAAAAACTGTAATAGAAGTGCTAGAAGCCAATAAATCTTACTTGTTTTAACGAGACCGTAATTCAAACTGTGTCAATCCCAAACAAGCCTGATAGCCTCAAATTTTACTTTCGGATAAATATCTGAAACTCAGATATGTTTGAAGCAATCTTAAGCTAAACGAATGACAAGCTAAAGGGTTGACACAGTTCTATTTACGTACCCGTTTTAGTCGGGATATCCGTGAAGGTCTCCCGACTTTGTTGATTACCATATTGGAGATTCTATTTACATAGCTGGTTATTTGCTTATATCCATAGATTTCTATAGTAAAGTTCGCATCTAATGAATTACAATAAACATTCAATCTGAATAATGATTTCTATCCTCTTCCTCTCCGATATCCACGGTCAGCATCGGCGGGACTTCTTTGTCTTCTTTTGGAAAAAATCCTCAGATTGCAGCAAATTCACAATACTATTGGTGCTGATGACTGTTTAGGGAAACCATGTGCAATCTGAAGAGAATGATGAATGTATTTACTAAGTGAGCCCTAATTAATCTTATGCTGTCATTTGTTTTTCTCTTTCATACCAAGTACTAATTAAAGTTTAATTAGTAACAGCATTACTATTGCTTCAGCATGTGGGTAGTCTTTCTCTATATTTCCGACAAGTATGTTGTTATGTCCCATTAATTGATATATATTATTTTTAAACAGTTCTAACTCCAGTTTGTCTATTGGAAACTTTGGTGATGTGCGGATTAAGATGATAGCACTATCATAGTTCTTCCAATTATTTCGCTGATATTTTATCATTGATTGGAGTATATAGTTCATCCGATTGTCTTTACCGTAAGTAACAGAGATGTATTCATAACGTGAATGATCTTTTATGTGAAATAAGAATTCAACATCTTTATATGAAAAACTACTTTCCGAAGAAGAAAGATAGGATACCAATGCTTCACGCGTGGCCATGAGTTCAAGATACTCCTCACGTTGTTTTTGTCGATATAGGCGTTTTTTCTTGGAACGGTTCATCCTTTTTACTGAATACTTGATTACTATAGGATTCCCATTTATATCCCAGTATCTATATCGTCTTGGAAGGTGTTTCCAAATTCTTTCATCTAATTTATTGAGAGCTTTTTCATAATGCAGTGTCGGATTGTTAATGTTGAACATTTTATCAATTGTATCGTCTCTTTTTATAGGAGAAGAACCATACATAGTAAGATTCCATAGACACCGCATAGCTACCTCATGTAAATCAGGTTGAATAGTTCCTTTTACTACAATATCTTTAGCCAATTCATTTTCCCAAGCACTACTTTTAATATTGCTAATGATTAGACTACGATATTCTAACATGACATTATAATATACTATTACTTCGTCATGATAATCATCGTTTGGTTCAATATTTTTCAAAATATCATAGACCTCACGAAAAATATAGATATCATGGATGTGATCCGTTGCATACTTTTTCAAAATTGGAAGCAACTCGTCAAAGCTGATGTTAGTTAAAAGTTCTTTTACTGTCATATACAAATCGGTTTATCTGTTACACTGCAAATTTATAAGACCACATATGCCAAACTGTGGCATTAAAATAAGATTTCTTCAATGCCCTGATTTGGCATACATAAAGTAAAAACTTTGTATTGACTATAATATCAAAGCCATGTATTTTAATTATAAAGGACAAAGTATTTTTGCATTTTCAGACACGCACGGAATGCACAGAGGTCTGAGAATACCATCGGATATTGATATACTTATTTGTGCAGGAGATGTGATTTCAGACTTTTCTGAGGAAGGCCTGAAAGACTTTCTGAGCTGGTATTCGAATGTACCTGCCCGGTTACGTATATTTGTTCCTGGAAATCATGAGATTCTGTTTGATTATTATCCAGACAAACTCAACCGGTTGTTTCCAGACAATATTGTGTGCCTGTACGATAGGAGAATGGAATACAAAGGAATATCTTTCTATTCTATAAGTTGCAAGAGCTTACGCAATAGCTTTCACTCAGATATTCAATCTCCTGTTCCTGAGTACACCGATATACTTATTACACATTTTCCTTCCCAAGGTATTCTTGATGATAATGACGGTATCAGAAAGTTAAAAGACTGGGTAGAAGAATCACGACCTGCTTACCATCTGTTCGGACATATTCATTCACAAGGAGAAAAGATGTATGATTTGTTATCAATTCACTGTATTAACGTATCATATTTTATGAAGCTAAAAAATGAAAGGAATATTTCTTTCGGAGTTGTTACCTTTAAACACTTATTGGAACAATATGACTTTGAAGAAATTCTGCAACCTTTTTTGAAATTATGGAGATACAATGCTCCTGAACTCGCAAAACGGTTGGATTTGAATAAATGGAAGAAGATTTACCAGTCCATTCAAGCCATACAAGAAGAGCCTTCAGATTATTATATAAAGTTGGTTTGCCGTTGGGAAAGCTGCACCCCCATGATTGATATGAACTGTTCGGTTTATTCAAAAGCAGATAACCTGCGAGATTGTCCTATGGCAAACTATCATTCATGGGCGGAAATTTTAGGAATGGATATCCTCATTGATGAAGATGTGGAAATTACTCCACTGGAACTTACAGCCGGACTATTGTGGGAAATAACCTATTATGGGGGAACAGAAGAAATGTCGCATGAGAACCAAAAACGGATATTCAATCTCAAAGAATAGCGAAAATTTGCGTCGAAAAGAAAAAATATTTTTTTTCAATGCCTCAATATGGCATATCACGGGCAATAACTTTGCATTGTCAATTTAAAACAGCAGCGTTATGAAATTAGCAGAAGCACTTAGCAACAGGGCTGATTTGCAAAGAAGAATCAGCCAACTGAAAGGTAGATTGAAGGACAGTGCCAAGGTTCAGGAGGGCGATACTCCTGCCGAGGATGTAAAAGCACTGTTTTTGGAACTGGATTCCTGCCTTGAAAAGCAGGAGAAACTGGTCTATCAGATAAACTGTACCAATATGCAGATTACGCATAATGGGGAGAATCTGACCAGAATGCTTGCTCGTCGCGATTCTCTTTCAGCAAGAGTCTCACTGATGCGTGAAGTACTGAAACACGTTACAGAAACAGAAACCAGATACGGAAGAAATGAAATCAGATACATCAGAACAGTCGATGTAGCGAATTTGCGTAAAGATACCGATTCTTATTGCAAGCAACTTAGGGAGCTGGACAACTTGATTCAGAGTATCAACTGGACTGTTGACTTATTATAATTTTTTAGTGTAGTCCTTTATATATGAGGCAATGCATCTTAACTTCTTAGAGCCCTGGGATAAAGGCAAGCCGTTATATCGGGTATGTCTTGTATTCTTTACAAAAGTAAGTATGTAGTTTTGTCTGATTCATAATCAAACAAACGTATACATTATATATTACATTGCAAAACCAGCATTGATTATATAAAGGATGAGGGTGGATAGAGGAAAATGAATGAGGTAGTTTTTGCATAAAGGCGATATTTCTCCAATCTGTTTGGAAAAATCTGAAAACTTATGGCTTGGGGACACAAGCGAGTTATTTTGTCGGGTATTTCCAGCATTGTGTACATGAGTATGTAGCACAGCCTTGAATGTGGCAGCACATCAGTATCACCATATATCGGTTATGTAGAAATGAGGGTGGGTTTTGAGGGACTTTTTATTGTAAACCTTTAAAATAAAACATTATGTCAAAAGTATTTAGAGTAACTCCAAAGAGAGTAAAAAAAACAAATGGAACGGTACTGACACCTGAAATGGAAGTAACAGTTACTACACAACAGCACACTACCGATCCGTTCTATAACGGTGCCAAGGAAATTAAGGAGGCATACATGCGCCTGTATGGATTTGATTATCAGAAGGCATGTTGCAGTAAAAACGATTTTGATTTTAAGAAATTGGATTAGTTTAGATGAAGATTCCCCAGATATCATTGTTTAAAAATAATAAAATATATTATTCATCAAGTCAGATACTACATGAAATTTCTTTCAATAAAAATTTCATGAAAACGGCTCTTTCAGTTATTTCATTAAAGAATAAGGTTATAGATGAAGCGCTTAAAGGTCCTATATCTGATGCTTTGAAAAGGGTTGGGAAAAAGGTCGAAAAACAGTATCCTTTTTTACATGTGGATTTTCATGGTTTTTCATACTTTGAAAATTCATATCAGATAAGGCATTTCCGTTATCGGATAGGTAATAAGAAAAGGGTTCTATGGCTTACATACGAATTTAATAATAAAGGTGACTTTGCAATTTATTATGATTTTCTCGAAGAATTTTATGACATTCACCCATGTACAGGTAAAGAATGGATTTGGGGGACAGATTGGCTACCAAAGAAATATAGAGACTGGAATGAAGGAACCCCTTGTCAAATTATGGAAGAACTATCAAATAATAATGTTGATGATTCGTGTTTCTGTAATCTGATTTTAGATAATCTCATGATGGCAGCAGTTGGATTTATAAACACGGAGGACAGGGTGTTTGAAATAATTCCGAAACGGATTAAAAGGACAAGTGATGCAGTGTTGACTCCTGAAATGAAAGTAATCGTTACTACAAATATTCATACATCCGATCCGTTCTATAATGGTGCTGAGGAAATAAAGGAAGCATATATGCGTTTGTATGGATTTGATTATAAAAAAGCATGTTGTAGTATGGATGATTTTGAATTTAAAAAATTGGATTAGAATTTATGGAGAAAGTAAATGAGGTATTCTTTTCAGAAAAGGGACTGACTTCAACTTCTGCATCCCATTTAGCAGACCTTGCGCAGGAAACAGTTTTGGGTAATGAAGCAAAACTGAAGAATATGAGTTTCATTACTACCAAGGTGGATATTGTAGGCTCACTCTCCGAAAGCGGGAAGACAGTCAGTCTGGGTTATGATGAAAAGGGTTTATCTGAAGTTAAGGGGCTGCTTGAAGAAATCGCAGAAATGAATGCTTTTTGTGCCTGGATGCGTGAAGCCATAAAAGCCAAGGAAAGGGAGATACAGCAAATAAACAGATGCTCCTTTGATGAATGGTGTCAGTTATTCGGATATCCTGTTATTGAAAAGACAGAACTTCCGAAAGAAATACGTGCGGAAGACCTTATTGCTGAAATGAATGTGAAAGAACGAAACCGTTATTTTACACTTGAAGCTATAGCCGCAACCATAGGAAAATATATCCATCCCGGAGGAAAGTTTTCGGATGCCAGAGAAGAACTTTTAACCAAGACGATGAAACCTTATACAGCAGATGGAACAGGAAAGGATACCTTAATTTACTCCCATACAGCTTCGGTAAGCCAGGAGAAGGTGGAAGAAGTCTTCTTTGAACTGCAAAAGATACACAGACAGAATGAGCGTGAACTTAACCGTATCAAGTTTGCATTGAAAAGGGAGTCCGACCGGTTGAATCTGGAATCGCAACAAAAATATAAGTCTGAACTGGACAAAGCTTCATTGCAGTACAAACGGATGTTTTCGCAATATAAAGAGTGGCAGATAAAGGAATCTGATCGTGTATCCAAACTGAAGATTATCGTTCCGGATGCACTTCAGACGACATACGAAAAGTTGTCTCTATTGGAAGAATAAATCAGGTTGAAAGAAGCTGATGTCATAAGGTATATCGATTCTTTCTTTACGGGAACAGTATCATTAGTCACTATTTATAAGGATTGGTTTGAGACATGTTTAACTTAAAACACGACGGGTAATATATACCATATGAGGTTTGAATGTTACCCGGTCTTTGACTTTGCTTTTGTCCTTGTCTTTGTCCTGGCATCACAAACTGATGCCGAATGGATGTTCCTGTTCCCGACCTGATTGTTTAAATATTAAAATAATGAAACCTTTACGCAGTATATTGTCACATCCTGATATTTCTGGATTTACAGTATTTCAACGCACTGTTGTTTATGTATTGGCATTTTTGGTATTTATGTTACTGCCAGTTTATTTTCTTTTAAGAAGAAGGATGTTTATTGTGTATGATATAATAAAGAAAAGTATATATGGAGGATAATAATTTAGAATTTCCATTTGTTTTTCCAAAAGAATCTAAACCTGTTATTTCAATAATTGGTATTGGCGGCGGAGCCGGCAGAATAGTGAACAAAATACAGACTTGTAAGTTGACCGATACAGAGTTAAGTATATTTGGTATGAACAGAAAAGAAATGGAGGAACTGTCATTACCGCATAAATACCTGATAGGAGCAGATGGATTAGGTAGTGGAAAGGACAGAAGTCTTGCAGAATCAGAGTGTCAGAAAATATTGCCAAGCCTGGAGAAATTTATTACCGATAAAATACTGTCCTGCTTTATAGTATGCCTTGGTGGAGGTACTGGAGAAGGCTGTATAAGAACTTTTCTTCAGAAAGTAGTGGACATGCAAATAAAGGTAAAGTTACTTGTTGTCACATTGCCTCACTCATCCGAGGGACTGGAGAAGAGAAAAAATGCTTTACGGCTTCTTGATAAAATAGAAAAATTAGCTGACGGGATTTTTGTTGTGGACTATGATGGTTTGCCTTGCAGCACTATTTCAGATTTATATAATGAAGCCGACAGAAAAGTAATGGGTTTTGTAAATTCATTCATAAATCTGATAGTAAAACACAGTCTTATTAGTTTTGATTTTAATGATGTCAGAAGTTTCTTGAGATACTACTCTGATACAAAGTTTATAGATTACTTTACGTTGTCTGGAAATATTAATTATCTTGATGCAGAATTGAGTGACCTGCAGAAGTATCTTCCAACGAAATATCATACTTTAGATGATATATCCAATTTAATTGTGGCAATTCATTATAATAGAGAGACCAATGATGATATAGTTCGTAAATTTCTAGATAGGATAGTATCTGATGGTATTATGAAAAAACAGACAAAAGACACTCAGATAAAATGGACGATGATTCATGATCCAGACATGGAGAAAAACATCTTCAGAATTGATATATTCACCAAATGTAATTAAAGATATTCATATGAAGACGATAGATGGATATGATGTGAAAATATTTACAGACAATATAGAAGATACTGCTATTGAACAGATCAGACAGCTGCTGTCCATTGATGTATTCAGTGACTGCAAGATTCGCATTATGCCGGATGTACATGCCGGAGCAGGATGCGTGATAGGATTTACAGGGAACTTAGGCGACAAGGTGATTCCTAATATAGTGGGAGTAGATATAGGGTGTGGTATGTTGGTTCAACCATTTATCTGCAACAACCCTATAGACTTCCATGCTTTAAATGAATATATTCTTCGTGCTATTCCTTCTGGACGTGACTTTAGGGATGAAAACTATCTTCCATTGTCACAAAAATATTCAGATATATATCAGAATGCAAAACAATTGATATTGCAGTTGCGCTGTTATCGTGAACTGAAAGAAGTTCGCAGGTTATATAAATCCATAGGTTCGCTTGGTGGTGGAAATCATTTTATAGAATTGGACAAAGATGAATCCGGCCTTTATTACCTTGTAGTGCATACCGGTAGTCGTAATTTAGGGAAGCAGGTGGCAGATATTTATCAGAAACTTGCAGTTAAATGTCAGTCCGGATGGGACAAGCTGATGGTAGAAAAAAATCGTATCATTGAAGAGTATAAACAAGCAGGACGGAAAAGTGAATTACAAGAGGTCATCAGAAATCTTCACAACTCATTTAAGACTTGCAAACTGACCATACCACAGGATTTATGTTATTTGCAAGGTCAGTTTCGGGAAGACTATCTGCATGATATGCATATCTGCCAGTGTTGGGCACAGATAAACCGAAAACTGATTGTAAATCTGATTATGGATTTTATCGTTGGAAAAGGCGTTGTTTCATCTGAAGAGCATTTTCGACCTTTTGAGAGTGTTCACAATTATATTGGTAATGATAATATAATCAGAAAAGGTGCAATATCGGCAAGATTAGGTGAAAAATGTATTATACCATTGAACATGCGTGACGGTTCTTTGATTTGTATCGGGAAAGGCAATGAAGACTGGAACTTTTCTGCTCCTCATGGTGCAGGAAGAATCATGAGCCGTAGTCAGGCATTTAAGGAGATAAGTCTGGAGGATTTCAAAAAATCGATGGAAGATGTATATAGTGAAACAGTAACAGAATATACTAAAGACGAGTCTCCTATGGTTTATAAATCAAAACATGAAATCATGGATAACATTAATGACACTGTTGATATTGAAAATGTAATAAAGCCTGTATTTAATTTTAAGGCTGCCGATCTCTAATATGTTTCAGTATAAGAATTTGTAGAGGTGTTTGAATGTGTGAATTTACTTTAGTAGAAATTAGTCTTGATTGATAATGCAATATCTTGATATATCATATAGAAACGATTTTGTTGTAGTACGTGGCGATATTCCTGACGAGTTTGACCCCCTTGCCTTTAATATTATACAAAAGAAATTTGTAGCTGTAGATTGTGGCTTCAGATTTAGTACCAGTGTATTCAGAGAGCCGACAATCTGTTCCTTTTTTAGGTTATTGGCTATTGCCAGATAGCTCGGATTTGCCTTGCCAGAAATCTTCAGGACGAAATTATACCTAGTGAATGCCCTGTGTACTTCTGGGAAACAAGGTGTCTGGCATTTAACAAAGCGTACCGACTATACCTGCCAGCTAGTCATTCTCCTTGTTCTTGGAGGTATTCTTGAACGGTGGACAACACGAATGTACACTGGATAAAATCCGTCAGCTCTCTTTTTTCTTACGACTACTTTAAATGTTGCCATATCAGAATGATTTATAAGTTATTAAATGGTGTATGCGTTGGTGTATGCGTTGGTGTATGCGCCACTGTTCAAAAGTGTATGCGTGGTGTATGCAAGTACCGTTTATTTGGCTCATTTTTTGCGGACAAATGCACGAACCGCCTAAAAACAACTTAGGCTGTAACGCCTGATAAACAGTTCGTTACAGCCTAAATCAAATATTATCCTATATTACTTATGCTTCCTCAATAGCAGCCTGAGCCGCAGCCAAACGAGCGATAGGCACGCGGAATGGAGAGCAACTTACGTAGTTCAGACCAACTTTATGGCAGAACTTAACAGAAGATGGTTCACCTCCATGTTCACCACAGATACCACATTTCAGATCTGGGCGTACTGAACGGCCTTTTTCAACTGCCATTTCTACTAATTGTCCAACACCGTTTTGGTCGAGAACTTGGAATGGGTCTACTTTCAGGATTTTCTTTTCCAGATATACAGGTAAGAAAGAGGCAATATCATCACGTGAATATCCGAATGTCATCTGAGTAAGGTCATTAGTTCCGAATGAGAAATACTCTGCGCGTGAAGCAATTCGGTTGGCTGTCAGGGCAGCACGTGGTATTTCAATCATTGTACCTACCTTGAACGGTACTTCTATGCCTTCTTCTTTGAACAATTCGGCAGCTGTACTGCGAATTACTTTTTCCTGTGCTTCGAATTCATAAAGAATACCGGTCAATGGAACCATGATTTCTGGATGTGGATCGTAACCTTCTTTTTTCAGTTCGCAGGCAGCACCCAAAATAGCACGTGTCTGCATTTCTGTAATTTCCGGATAAGTGTTACCCAGACGGCAACCGCGGTGTCCTAACATTGGGTTGTGTTCGCACAAACTTTCTACACGCTGGCGGATATATTCTACCGTAACGTTCATTGCTTTTGCCATTTCTTCCTGTCCCTTCAGATCGTGAGGTACGAATTCATGCAAAGGAGGATCGAGCAAACGTACGTTCACCGGACATCCGTCCATAGCCTTGAAGATACCTTTGAAGTCAGCTTTCTGATATGGAAGCAGTTTGGCAAGTGCTTTCTTGCGGCCTTCTACATCAGGAGCAAGAATCATTTCACGCATGGCAATAATCTTCTGGTTATCGAAGAACATATGTTCTGTACGGCAAAGTCCGATACCGGTAGCACCGAAGCTGCGTGCAACCTCTGCATCTCTTGGAGTATCAGCATTGGTACGTACTTTCAGGCGAGTATACTTATCACAAAGATCCATCAGTTTAGCGAAGTCGCCTGACAGTTCAGCTGCGCGGGTAGGAACTTCTCCTGCATAAACTTCACCGGTACTTCCGTTCAAAGAGATAAAATCACCTTCTTTCAGAACTGTACCGTCTATTTCTACAGTGCGTGCTTTATAGTCTACGTTGATTGCGCCTGCACCTGATACACAGCATTTACCCATGCCTCGTGCTACAACAGCTGCATGAGAAGTCATACCTCCTCGTGCGGTTAAGATACCTTCAGCAGCAGTCATACCGGCAAGGTCTTCAGGAGAGGTTTCAATACGTACCAATACAACACGGTGTCCGTCTGCACGCCATTGTGCAGCATCTTCTGCAAAGAATACAATCTGACCGCATGCTGCTCCCGGAGATGCTGGAAGACCACGAGTTAAAACTTTTGCCTTACGCAGAGCTTCTTTGTCGAATACGGGGTGCAACAGTTCGTCAAGTTTGTTAGGTTCGCAACGTAAAATAGCAGTCTTTTCGTCAATCAGTCCTTGCTGAAGCATTTCCATTGCGATGCGGACCATAGCAGCGCCTGTACGTTTACCATTTCGTGTCTGGAGGAACCAGAGTTTACCTTCTTGAACGGTAAATTCCATGTCTTGCATATCATGGTAGTGGTTTTCCAGTTTTGTCTGTAATGCATCGAGTTCTTTATATATTTCCGGCATAGCTTCTTCCATTGACGGATATTTGCTAGCGCGTTCTTCTTCTGAAATACCCTGTAGGGCAGCCCAGCGTTGAGAACCTATTTTTGTAATTTGCTGAGGAGTACGGATACCTGCTACTACGTCTTCACCTTGTGCATTGATCAGGTATTCGCCGTTGAATAAATCTTCACCCGTTGCAGCATCACGAGAGAAGCAAACTCCGGTAGCTGATGTATCACCCATGTTACCGAATACCATGGCCTGTACGTTGACAGCTGTTCCCCATTCTGCAGGGATACCTTCCATCTTGCGGTAAAGAATGGCACGTTCGTTCATCCATGAATCGAATACTGCGCAAATAGCTCCCCAAAGTTGTTCGTAAGCATTTTCTGGGAAGTCTTGTCCGGTTTGAGCTTTTACAGCAGCTTTGAAGCGTACTACCAGTTCTTGCAGTTCGGCTACTCCCAGTTCGTTATCCAGGCGTACACCTTTTGCTTTCTTTACATCTTCTATGATAGCTTCGAACGGATCGATATCTTCCTTATTTGTTGGTTTCATGCCAAGTACGACATCACCGTACATTTGTATGAAACGTCTGTATGAATCCCATGCAAAGCGTTCGTTACCGGTTTTCTTTGCCAGGCCGACAACAACCTTGTCGTTGAGTCCAAGATTTAAGATTGTATCCATCATTCCTGGCATAGATGCTCTTGCACCAGAACGAACAGAAACAAGTAATGGATTTTCTACATCACCGAATTTAGATTTCATGAGTTCTTCCACTCCGGCGATAGATTTTTCTACATCGTTTTTCAGGAGAGCGACAACATCGTCTTTACCCTTTTCAAAATATTCATTGCAAACTTCTGTTGTAATTGTGAATCCGGGAGGAACAGGAACACCGATTAAGTTCATTTCTGCAAGGTTGGCTCCTTTGCCACCCAAAAGATTTCTCATATCTGCCTTACCTTCAGCATGTCCGTTTCCGAAAGTATAGATTCTTTTCTTTTCCATTTTATTAAAAGGTTTATTAAGGTTTATTTATGTTTTTCTAGTTGTAATGGTTCTTTGTAAAAGAATTTAACGCTCGCAAAACTATATATATTTTATGAATATCCAAATGAAAAGAGAGATTTTTATTGTATGTTTTGTAATATAGACTTTGCAAAATCAACTTCTTTCAAATTCGTGACAGATTATTGGGATTATTTTGTAACTTTGCTCCCAAATCGGATTTATATAAAATAGACGTGGCAAGAAAGAAAAAAGAACTTCCTTTACTGGAAAAAGTAACAATAACAGATGTAGCTGCCGAAGGGAAGGCAGTTGCTAAGGTAAACGATTTGGTAATATTCGTACCTTATGTAGTTCCTGGAGATGTAGTCGATTTACAGATAAAGCGTAAAAAAAATCATTACGCGGAAGCTGTTGCAGTAAAATTTCACGAAAAGTCGTCAATGCGTGCCGAACCGTTTTGCCAGCATTATGGCGTTTGTGGCGGATGTAAGTGGCAGTGTCTTTCTTATCAAGATCAGATTCGTTATAAGCAGAAGCAGGTGTATGATAACCTGACTCGTATCGGAAAGGTGGAATTACCTGAGTTTATGCCTATTCTTGGCTCAGAGAAAACAATGTTCTATCGTAACAAGCTGGAGTTTACTTTCTCTAATAAACGTTGGCTTACCGAAGAAGAAGTCAAGCAGGACGTGAAGTATGATCAGATGAATGCTGTCGGATTCCATATTCCGGGAGCTTTCGATAAGGTACTTGCTATCGAAAAGTGTTGGTTGCAGGATGATATTTCCAATCAGATTCGTAATGCAATCCGCGATTTTGCTTACGAACATAATTATGAGTTCTTCGATTTGCGTAGTCAGGAAGGTATGCTCCGTAATATGATGGTGCGTACTTCATCCACAGGAGAACTTATGGTGTTGTTGCAATGTAAGATTACTTCGGATGCGGAACTGGATAAGATGAAAGTGTTGTTGCAGTTTGTTGCAGATAAGTTCCCTCAGATTACTTCATTGCTTTATGTCATCAATAATAAATGCAATGATACTATTGGCGATCTGGATGTCGAAGTATTTAAGGGTAATGACCATATCTTTGAGGAAATGGAAGGGTTGCGCTTTAAAGTCGGTCCGAAATCTTTTTATCAGACAAACTCAGAACAGGCATATAATCTTTATAAAGTAGCTCGCAACTTCGCAGGGCTGACTGGCAACGAACTGGTGTACGACCTTTATACCGGTACGGGTACGATTGCAAACTTTGTTTCCCGCCAGGCAAGGAAGGTTATTGGTATAGAATACGTTCCCGAAGCTATTGAGGATGCAAAAGTCAACTCTCAGATAAACGGTATTGAGAATACACTGTTCTATGCCGGTGATATGAAAGATATCTTGACGCAGGATTTTATCAATGAACATGGTCGTCCGGATGTAATTATTACCGACCCTCCACGTGCGGGTATGCATAACGATGTGATAGATGTAATTCTGTTTGCCGAGCCTAAGCGTATTGTATATGTAAGTTGTAATCCTGCTACTCAGGCACGTGATCTTCAGTTGCTTGATGCTAAATATAAAGTAATGGCCGTACAACCGGTAGATATGTTCCCGCATACACATCATGTAGAAAATGTGGTATTATTGGAGAAAAGATAAATTATATCAATAAGAAGATATGTCAAGAAGAGATAGAAATACAAGCGGGCGTCCTGTAGCGCGTGCTGCTGCTAAATATACTGTATATAATGTGACGGAACCTGCCGAACTGATGGAGTTTCTGATGAAGAAGATGGCGGGGATAAGTCGCACTCGTGTGAAGGCTTTGCTTACCAATCGTGTTGTCCTTGTCGATAATAATATCCAGACATTATATAATTATCCTTTAAAGCCGGGAATGAAGGTGCAGATAAGCCGCGAGAAGAACAAGCATGAGTTCCGTCATCCGATGCTGAAGATCTTGTATGAGGATGCTTATCTGATAGTAGTGGAGAAAAAGGAAGGTCTTCTTTCTGTTGCGACAGATCATCAGAAGGAAAAGACGGCTCAGCATATATTGAATGAGTATGTAAAACGTCAGCATCGCAATAATCGTGTGTTTGTAGTGCATCGGTTAGATCGTGAAACATCGGGTATTATGATGTATGCCAAAGATGAAAAGACACAACATACATTACGTGATAACTGGCATGATATTGTGCGCGATCGCCGTTATGTTTCTATCGTGATGGGAGATATGGAAAAAGATCAGGGTACTGTGGAATCTTGGCTTACCGACCGTAAGTTGTATGTAAGTTCTTCTCCAGTTGATGATGGTGGAAAATATTCGGTTACTCACTACCGTACCATAAAACGCGCTAATGGCTATTCGCTGGTAGAATTGCAGTTGGAAACAGGTCGTAAGAATCAGATTCGTGTACACATGCAGTCACTGGGACATCCGGTCGTAGGGGATGAACGTTATGGCTGTGAAGTGAATCCTTTGGGACGCTTGGCACTCCATGCGTTTAAGCTATGTTTCTATCATCCTGTTACAGGTGAACTGATGGAATTTGAAACTCCATATCCGACTCCTTTTAAAAATTTGATGCTAAGAAAATAACAGGTAGTAAAGATAGAGAGTTCACGAGGCTGTCTCAAAATAAATTTGAGATGGCCTCTATTGTTTCATTTCAGATTGAA
>OOAH01000092.1_pt1 | contig 111177 bp, 97 predicted proteins | sample 1671801 | NCBI WGS metagenome assembly OOAH01 (sample SAMN06348194, study PRJEB24527) | human gut metagenome | biome: human gut; feature: ankylosing spondylitis patient; material: feces | host: Homo sapiens | place: China | collected 2015-10 | reverse complement strand
AAATATATAACTAAATATCTATATTTGCAAATTAGATTTCAATATTTACATCATTTATGCAAAAATCAAAAACTGATACTCTTTTATCGAATTTATTGCACCCGTAGTCAATATAATCATTGAATCAAAATATCAGTCCATCCATTAATGTAAAAATCGATACAAATCAACGTCAATCTTCATATTATCTCACTTCACAAAGATTTAAAGACAACCCGAAAATACGTATTCTATTTGCATAATATTACACACCATTGATGAATATGCTACATCACTAAAAAAGGGGTAAAAAATACCTCGTTCTTGTAACTTATTTGCTGGAAAACTTTGAAATTCAACAAAATACAATTATATTTGTCTTACAAAAAGAATGTGACAACATATAACCAATTGATAATCAATGGGTTATAATGACTAAAAATGACAAAAAATTAGACTTCTGTACCTTTTAGAGTTCCAAATATTTGATAATCAAAAACTTGCAATTACTGCATCGTAATGAATGTAAAATAGTTCATCCAACCTACTCCTACCCCACCAAACCATGTATTAATTTGCATATTAAGCATTTCAATCATACCAGACAGCGGCATTGTAGAATCGTGCATACCGTTTACAGAGCCATTAGATGTAACAGTCGTAACGACACTCCAGAGACCAGTTGCACCGGCGCCAAGACGAATCTCTTTACCTTCCATAGCTCCGCCGTCCTGCGCTATACCCATTGCATCAAGTCTTGGGTTACCTCCCATCTCCTGAGATACATTGATACATACACCTATAAGGAATGCAACAAGCATCACACCATATATACTATAACCTAATTTTCTACGCTCCACATAGAAACCAAATGCAAATACCATTACCATAGGAATAATAAGAATGGAGCAACACTCTGTCATGTTAGATAAATAAGTAGGAATTTCCAACGGATGTGAAGAGTTGACACCATAATATCCCCCACCATTCGTTCCGAGCTGCTTGATAGGAACAACAGCTGCAGCAGGTCCCTGCGATATAGTCTGAGAATTACCTTCGAGAGTAGTTATTTCCATTTTGCCATCAAATCCCATAGGAATTCCCTGTGTTATAAGAATAAAACCAACCACAAGCGATAATGGAAGAAGGATACGCGTACAACTCAGCACAAGATACTTCCAAAAGTTACCTATTGTTTGGGTTGTTTTTTCACCGAGAGCTTTCATGATGCCTGCCATCGCAGCCATACCAGTAGCTGCTGTAATAAATTGGAACAACATAATGACAAACAATTGGGTGAAGTATGTAAGATTGGTTTCACCACTATAATGTTGTTCATTACAGTTTACCATAAAAGAAATGCAAGTATTGAAAGCCTGATGTGCCGTTTGTCCGATGTTTCCATCCGGATTTAAAGGCAAGTAACCTTGCACGACAAGTAAAATTATACCCCATACAAACCAAAATGCATTAACTACAAGCAAAGCTCTCAAAAATTGTTTCCAGTTCATTTCTTCTTCCGGATTGATTCCTGAAAGCCGGAAGATTAAATTTTCTACTGGTTTCATGAAATCACTCCAAACCTTTTTTCCCTTGTAAACTTTTGCAATATATTTTCCTAATGGATAGCTTAATGCCACCATTAAAACGATTTGCGCTATGACACCTAATATTTCTGTATTCATACTTTAATTATTTTTTAGTAGACAGTTGCAATACATTGTCAATTCATTATCTAGAAATTTTCCGGTTTAACCAAGACATACATCAAATAGCCAAACATGATAAGGCTCACAATAAATAATACCGTATACATAAATCTTTTCTCCTTTTCATCTTAAATGTTTTCAAACCAATCGATACATTTCTCAAATAACCAAAAGCAGCTCATACCTATCAGCATGCAGACTACAAAACCAATTGTAAATAGTTCCATCATTTTTTATGTTTAAAATTCATTCTTAGCAATACAACTGGTATGCCAAAGGGAAAACAGCTCACATAACAATCTGTATATTAATACATTAAATAAATAAAACCAGATGCAAAATACCATTCCAACTTTCTCAATTTGATAAATTGATCTTATTATTGTGATATGATACCTAATACTCAGACTGATAGAAATGACAAAGAAGAGCACATCAAACGGATGTTATCAATGGGAAAAAAATAAAGCCGTCAGAAAGTATGAACTGCACTTCTGTGTAGCAAGAACTTTCTAACGGCTTTATTTATATATAAGATATATCTGTCTCTAATATATACCAACTTGACTATATATTGAGAGTGATAGATTCGCTGGTATGTTCATTATATTTATTACATTGTACTTTTCAAACCAAATATTATTGAGAATCAATATCTTTTATGCAAAAGGAATTAGAAGACATACTAAAATTCTACGACCTTATCTATTTTCAATATTCTACCGCTTTCTCCATCTACCAGTTTATACTGTATCTGTCGAGTTCCGCCAGTCGGATTAGCATTACTGTCGCCTTCTTTGTAGACTGGAAAACGTTGGCAAAATGTATTTTCCACGATAGCCATCTCATCATGTCCCATATAGCCCTTGTTTACTTCGTTGTTTTCAGAGATTTCGGGCAAATATACCTGACTTACCGATTTTCCATTGTTTACAGAGTATCCAATTAATTTACCGTAGCTTCCACTACCATCCGATGTCAGATAGATAAATACCTCCGGATAGCTGTCAACATTCAAATCACCTATCTCAGCATTTACAATCGTATATCCGGTTATATCATGATACAATGTTTCGTTGGATACGCTTAATCCGGAAGGCTGAATTATAAGGCTGTCACCTTTGGTACTTACCATAAAAGAAATTTTGCTTCCAGGATACGTCAGTTCTTTACTGAAGCCTTCTTCACTTACCTCCTGTTTCGTAATATTCATATCTTCTTTCGCTATAGTATCAGAAGCACTGCCTTTCTCATTCTTGTTGAATGAACAAGACATCAGCAAAGCACATAACACAAATGAACTTATTTTCTTCATAATTCTCTTGATTTTATAATAGTAAAATATTTTTATTAATAACTCATCTTATATCATTGCATATTTGCTGGATTTCATTAATAACTCTTGAAACATGAAACCCGTCACACACAGCATGGTGAACCTGGATAGAAAGAGGAATAAGGTATTTATCATCTTGCTGAAAGTACTTTCCATAAGTAAAAATAGGCAACAGATAAGTTCCATCCGCAAATATATTCAGATTGAAACCAGTAAACGTAGCCCAGGGCAATGAAGATATAGGAAAAGTATTAGCCGGCGTATCAGGTTTGGCATCTATACCGTAATTACCGCCAAACATTTCAATATCCCGTTCATAGTTTGAAAGAAAAGCTATAAGATCATCATTCCACTCCGTCCACAGATTGGAAAAGGTTTCATTCTCCTCATGAAAAACAGTATAACACGGCAGTAAGGTATCCCACACTCCCAACTCCCCTTTGTCATTGATTGCTGTTCGAAACTCTTCATGATTATTTACCGCCTTTGTCAATACATAAATCAAAAGAGGATAAAGTTTCGAACGACTTTTGTTTTTAAACGCTATAATCCCGGAGATATCTATGTTTACAGTAATGCTATATGTACACCGTATCTGACTGAAATAATGATCAAAATACGGCTTTCTTTTCCAATTATCTTTATCTATAAGTTTAAACATAAGATTGTTTCATTATATCAATGCGGCAACTATTACTTTTCCGAACACATTACTTTATCAGTCAGATAAACAAAACTCGTAATCATCGCAGAGGAACGACTAATGATATCTTTATTTATCAGCGACATATTGTCTACTTCCGAATGATGGATAGAAAAATAATTTTTTCTATCAGCCATATAAAAATAGACTGGGACTTTCTTTTCTGAATTTAAAGGCCAGAAAGATGCATCTTCCAATGGCATCCTTTGCAATTCAGGTGTGAATCGAAGGCTATCAGAAAATAATTTTATTTTGTTATAAACCTCTTCTGTTTCAAATAGGGCAAAGCCTACTGGCTCTTCCGCTCCCGAATCAATTTCAAGATTATACAAATAACTCTCATCCCCATATACTTCTATATATTTTTTCATTCCTGACATAGATATCTCTTCATCCTGATAGATCAGAACTCTGATTGTGTTTTGCGGTTTGATACCAGCTTTAGAAAATATTCTCAGCACGTCAATAGCCTGAGCACATCCTGTAGCATTATCCTGGGCTCCCTGACTATTGAACCACGAATCAATGTGTGCAGATATAAGTATCACTTTATCCGGATTTTTTACTCCTTTTATTTCTCCTATCAGATTGAATCCGGTTGCTGTTCCTTTCCATTCTGATGTAGAAGAGAAAATTATTCTCAGATTAGGATTCTTAGCGATACTTTCGGAGAGTATATCAGCATCATGAGTAGAAATAGCCAAAGCAGGAATCTGTTTTACGCCTTCTTCATATCTGAGTGTTCCCGTTCTTGGAAAATCATCGGAAACAGGCGAAAGTGAACGAGTAATTACTGCTTCTGCACCTTTTTTTGCAGCCATTGATGCACCAAACATCCTTTGCCATCCAGCTTTAGAATACCCGTTTGCCGTTGTATCCATTTTTTCATTAAAAAAAACGATACAGCCCTCCAATGAAGATGCTTTCTCAAAATCGGCCTTATTTGTAAATTCTACTACTTTCAAGTTTAGCTCCTTGCCCCCAGTCCCTATAGACATCCCCAATGGAATAGCATTTAGTTCTTTTCTACCAGTTTCATCCATATAGTATAAAGAAGAAACACCAGGCAGCCATAATGGAACATTTACCGAGTCTGTTCTCACATCAACACCTGCCTTCTCCATTTCACTTTTCAAAAAAGCAATAGCCTCCTCATTACTTTTGCTTCCTGACATTCTTGCTGGAGTGTCCTCCGACAATGTCTTGATACACCGAAAGCAATCATCACTTTTAGAATTCTTTTCTATTCTATCTAAAACTGCTGTGTCCGACTTACAACCAGTCAACAAGCATAGTAAAACAATTATTACATATTTCATAATCTAGTAATTAAAGAACTTTACTCAATTCATTACTCCATAGTTCATAACCATTTGCATTAAAATGCATTCTATCTTCAGAATAATAGCGTAAATCAAGCAAACCATCTGCATTATATAATAAAGAAGCCAGATCCACATATTCAACATATGAAACATCATCAGCATATTCTTTTAACTTCTCATTAAACAGTTTCTTATTTTTACGAATATCCTTTCCAAGAAGAAAATCCATTGGAGTTGGTTTTATAGAAATAAACAAAATCCTGCATTCTGGGAAATCTCTATGAATCCTACCCAGCAACGAAATATACTCATCAAATACAGATACAACAGGTTCACCATTTTCTATATCAATGTCATCATATATTACCACTGATGAAGGATGATATTTGCCTATAACATCATTATAATAATATTGTATATCTTTTATACTTGCTCCACCAAAACCTCTGTTCATTACATTCCGCCCAGGGAAATAACAAGCTGTCTTCCAAAGATTAACAGTAGAGCTTCCTACAAATAAAATAGGATTTTCTAATAGTGTATTTTCCGAATCATACTCTACAAACCTCTTTATTTCATTCTCAAAACGGAGAGAATCATATTTATTATTACGAATGGCGTCCTGAACATCTAAAAAGAGTCTTAAAGTATCATTCTGTTTGTATGAAAACTCCTCAAGCGTATCTATCCTAGCCATCCAGAAATTCATAGCCTCTTTATAAAAAACTTCTGTATCCACCATTTCTGGTTCAGCTTGCGACTTGCACAAATAATCATAGTAACTATCCTTATCAGAACAAGCTGTAAATACACTAGAAAAGAGAATTACAGAAAAAATCTTCAATCTACCTATATCGATCATTTTATTTCAATAATTAGCTTTTTAATCCATATCACATAGAATCTATGTTTACAATGAATGAGCTGTTTGATCAGAATACCTTTTCTCACACAAAATCACACGACTATAAACTTAGAAACTATACCCGATAAATCACCTTTCCCCAATAGTCCCCCGTTATAAAGCATAATGGGTAACAACAGCCGAAACCATTCTATTCTTTAAACACAAACAATCGGCTTCCGGTAAATTCCCCAATGCATATTTCATCCTCAATTGTTTTTCAACAATCTTATCCAATCTCTCACAAAGTTAAAAAAAACAATTAACCAAGAATAAATATTTGCAAACTTCATACAAATCCAATAAGTAAAACAGACAAATGAAGCATAGAATATCAAAGGAATAAAAATCAACCGAATTATGAAACCTGAACACTACATCCAATATATTTACATATAAAATACCTGCAATGAAAAAAATGACGAGGCTATTATCATAAAAACAAATGAAACTTATACCTTTGAAGAAAGTTTGTATAAAAAAATATCTTAGAATAAGGAGAATCTGGAAATGAAAAAAGAACTTCTGCACTCTTGTCCAGAACTGATTGACTACATCAATGAAACAGGTTTTCTGCCCTTGCTGAGCATGGGCATCAACGGATGGTCGGCCGAAGAAGTAGTAGACGAAGACAGCCAGTACACCCGTCTGCCCGATGGTGGATGGGAATGGCCACTTTGGGAATGGAAAGGTGCCATCCTGCAGGAAAGCGGTTGCGCATACGGTAAGTTTTTCAAAGACAAAGCCGCTTTCATCAGCCGTGAATGGTGGCCTGACTTTTGCAATTACCGCCGAAGTGTCTACCCATATCCGGAAGCAGGAAGCATCGAAGAGAGTATCCTCGATGTATTAAAAAACGAAGGAAGCCTGATAACCCGCGAGCTGCGTGCTGCGTGCGGATTCACGGGACCAAAGATGCGGAGCCGTTTCGATGCATATATCACCCGTCTGGAAATGGGCGGCTACATCGTTACAGAAGACTTTATTTATCCCCGCGATCGCCACGGGAGAGAATACGGATGGGGATGGTCACTGCTCACAACGCCGGAAACACTCTTCGGAAGAGAGGCTTGTCATCCCGACCGCACCCCACAAGAATCACGCGAACGGATGCTCAGTCAATTCAAAAAGATTCTACCGGATGCCTCCGAAAAGATATACGATATCTTACTTAAATAAAGAAGGAAAACAACTAACGATATAACCCTATGAAAATCATTCTGGCCATCGACTCATTCAAAGGCTGCCTTACATCAGAAGAAGTAGAAACAATTTTCTCCCAAGCCTTGTCATCCCGCGGCATGACAGTCCGCTCACTACCCATGTCCGACGGAGGAGAAGGCATGCTTGAAGCCTTCATCTCTGCCTTGCACGGAAAAATTATCCAGGCCGAAGTACACGATCCTCTGATGCGCCCCATCCTTGCCAGTTACGGTATTGCACCCGACGGAACAGCTGTTATAGAAACAGCCAAGGCATGCGGTCTTACGCTGATGACAGCCGAAGAACGAAATCCACTGGTAGCTACAACCTATGGAGTGGGCGAACTCATTGCCCATGCCTTACATCAAGGCTGTAAAAAGTTTATCATCGGACTGGGAGGAAGCGGAACCAGCGATGCCGGAAGAGGAATGCTTCGGGCACTAACCGATATATTCGCTCCCCATGGAACAATAGACGATGTACTTACCAACCATACAGCCGGATGCCAGTTTACCTTAGCCAGCGATGTACGCAATCCGCTTTATGGAAAAGAAGGAGCAGCCTTTACCTTTGCTCCCCAGAAAGGAGCTACTCCCGAAATGGTAGAAGAACTAGACCGCCAAGCCCGGCTGTTTGCCGATCAGTCTGCCCGCCATATGGGAAAAGACACATCACAACAACCCGGTGCCGGAGCAGCAGGAGGTCTGGGGTACGCCTTCATGCAATATCTCAGTGCAAGCGTATGTTCGGGAGCCGATTTATTACTCGACCTTATAAAGTTCGATGAGCTTCTGAAAGATACCGACCTTGTCATTACTGGCGAAGGACACGCCGACAGCCAGACTCTTATGGGAAAGCTTCCCGAACGAGTAATGCGACGGGCTCAAAAATATCAGGTTCCGATATGGCTGGTAGCCGGACAGACTGATGACGCAGAAAAACTTATCACAGCCGGATTTACCCGGGCAGATAAACTTACCCCTGAAGGATTAGCTCTTCACGAAGCTATCAAGCCAGAAATTACCAGACAAAATATATATCGCTGGGTCTGCCAAAACCTCTAAGGAAATATCCATCAGAACCTTTACATTCATTATGAAAACAACACACTTGCTTTACACATCTGCCTTCCTGGCAATGACACCTCTTGCAGTATTTCCTCAGGGAAATCAGTCACGGCCTAATCTCGTTTTCATCATGGCCGACCAGTTTCGGGGCGACGCCTTAGGATGTATGCAAAAAGAGCCGGTACAAACCCCTAATCTCGACAAGCTGGCCGAAGAAGGTATTCTTTTCACCGAAGCTATCAGCAGCTATCCGGTGTCATCTCCGGCCCGTGCCATGCTCATGACAGGTATGTACCCCACTGCAAACGGTGTAACCGGCAACTGCAATTCCGACAATACCCCTTACCGGGTAGAACTATCTGCCGAAGCCATCTGCTGGAGTGATGTACTGAAACAGGCAGGATACTCCACAGCTTACATCGGTAAATGGCATCTCGATGCTCCTCACCCGCCCTACATTGACACATACAACAATCGCGGAAAAGTAGCATGGAACGAATGGTGCAGTCCCGAACGCCGCCACGGATTCGACCAGTGGATTGCCTATGGAACCTACGACAACCATCTGAAACCAATGTACTGGGATACAGAAGCTGCCAGAGAAGACTTTTATTACGTCGACCAGTGGGGACCGTCTTATGAGACCGACCGTGCCATTGAGTTTATCCGCAAGGAAAGCAGCCAGTCCGACCACCCGTTTGCCTTAGTCGTTTCCATGAATCCGCCACATACCGGATACGAACTTGTCCCCGACTCATTCAAGCAACGCTATGCCCATATCGATGTAGAGGCACTGGCATCCCAAAAACCATATATACCCGCCAAAGGAACTCCCGAAGGAGATTATTTCCGCACACATATCCGCAACTATTACGCCTGCATCACCGGAGTAGACGAAAATGTAGGACGTATCATCCGCACACTGAAAGAATGTGGAGTATTCGACAATACCCTTATCATCTTCAGTTCCGACCATGGCATATGCATGGGCGGACACGGTATCGAAGGCAAAAACGTTTTCTACGAAGAATCCATGCGAATCCCGATGATATGCTGCTGGAAAAACAAACTGCATCCGCAGCAAACCGACCTGCCCGTAGCTTTTGCCGATCTTTGTCCTACGATGCTTTCACTCATGGGAATGAAAGACCAAATACCTTCAACCGTACAATCCTACGACTGGAGCCAGCACTTCCTGCAAGAGAAAATACATACTCCCCAGGAAACCATTCAACCCTATTATTATTGCGTTCCTTCCGACCCGACATCCGGCAAACGAGGTATCCGTACTTCCCGATACACCTATGTAGTAGCATTCGAAAAAGGAAAGAAAACGCAAACCTGGCTTTACGACCGGAAAAACGATCCCGATCAGCTGCACAACCTAGCAAGCCGTAAGCCTTCACTTTGCGACTCCTTAAACCAGAAACTCTTATTATGGCTCGAACAGACACACGATCCGTTCAGCTCTTACCTAAAACCATAATTATGAAAAAAATCGTATTTACACTGCTGACATTCTTCTTCACATGCAGCCTGAGCAGTGCCTATGGCACAGAAATCCAGTTACCCAAACCAGCTCCACACCAGATAAAATGGCACGAAGCCGAACTGGGAGTAGTTTTCCATTACGACCTGCATGTATTCGACGGACAAGTGTACGGTCAGGGAAACAACCGCATCAATCCAATTGAAGATTACAATATCTTCCATCCCGACAAGCTGGACACCGACCAGTGGATACAAGCAGCCAAAGCAGCCGGAGCCAAATTTGCCATCCTTACAGCCACACACGAAACAGGTTTCGGACTCTGGCAAAGCGATGTAAACCCATATTGCCTGAAAGCAGTAAAATGGCGCGATGGCAAAGGCGACATCGTACGCGATTTTGTAAACTCCTGCCGCAAGTACGGCCTGCAACCGGGCATCTACATAGGCATCCGATGGAACTCCCTGCTGGGCATCCATAATTTTAAGGCCGAAGGCGAGGGAGAATTTGCCCGCAACCGTCAGGCATGGTACAAACGCTTGTGCGAAAAAATGGTGACAGAACTCTGTACCCGTTACGGAGATTTATTCATGATCTGGTTCGACGGAGGAGCCGACGATCCCCAAGGTCTGGGACCCAACGTAGAACCTATCGTCAACCAATACCAACCCGACTGCCTGTTCTACCACAATGTCAACCGGGCAGACCTGCGCTGGGGAGGATCAGAAAGCGGAACCGTAGGCTACCCCTGCTGGTCTAGCTTTCCTTATCCATACAGCCACAGCAATGCCACCGACGGGATAACCGACCACAACCAGCTGCTGGACCACGGCGATCCTGAAGGAAAGTTCTGGGTTCCTGCCATGGCTGATACCCCTTTGCGCGGTTATAACGGACGGCACGAGTGGTTCTGGGAGCCGGGCGACGACGACAAGGCCGTTTACCCGTTGGAAAACCTGATGGAGATGTACGAAAAATCCGTAGGCCGCAATGCTACTCTGATGGTAGGACTGACACCCAATCCCGAAGGACTGATACCCGATGGTGATGTACATCGGCTGCAAGAATGGGGAAATGAAATACAACGGCGTTTCGGAACTCCCCTGGCACAAACCTCCGGAAAAAATAAAAAGAAATTGGCAATAACTTTCGATAAGCCACAACGTGTAAACTACTACCAGATACAGGAAGACATAACCGAAGGCGAACACATCCGTGCCTACCGCATAGAAGCCTTGATCAACGGCAAATGGACTACAGTAGCCAAAGGCAGTTCGGTAGGACACAAACGCATCGAAGCCTTTCCAGAAGTCGAAGCACAAGCCTTTCGTCTGATTGTAGAACAGTGTGTATCTACACCCCTTATCCGAAACTTCAGCATCTATCATGTCACTGCCCAGTCAGACAGACAGTAAGTTTATCAAACAGACTACCTTTGTTTATCCACACACTTTTCATGTCGTTAATTTTATGTTTCCTCTGTCCATAAAACATGTGACAGAGGAAACATTTTTTTTATTTTCCTTTGTGATAAAATAAATTTAACCCATTTAGCTAAAAAAGACTAAAAACAGTCCGGCTTTATTACAATCACACAAGGCGTTACAACATTAATCAAAAGACTCTTACGTCTTTATTATTTACCAGCCTAATCAAAGAGTCTGTAGGCATTAAACTAAACCGATTATGAAAAGACAGAGATTAAACAGACACATGTTATTCCCGATGCTGACAGTCATCATGCTTCTATCTGCCAGCCACATTTGCGCCCAGCGTAACTTCAGTCTTTTTGGCAAAGACGTATCAGTAGGCGTACGCGCCGGAATTACATACAGCGAGATCAGTAAAAGCAACTACAGCGATGGAAAAATAGGATGGCTGATCGGTGCAGACCTGGAAATACCCGTCGAAAAAGTTTCCGAAAACTTCTTTATCCAACCCTCTCTTCTGTTCCTTTCCAAAGGGGACAAATGTTCCAAATCGAGTAATGTAGGCGATGGAGATGTCGCTACCGTAGAAACAACAGAAAACGCTATCTTCCTAGAAATACCTGTCATGGCAGGATATCGCCTCAACATAGCAGAAAATTTCAATCTGACCTTCAATGCCGGTCCGTATTTTGCCTTTGGGCTGGGAGGAAAATCCAAGTTGGGAATGGATAGCGGCCTATGGGGCAGCTCGATTGGAGGAGGCTATGAAATCAATACATTCGACTCCATGAAAAGATTCGATTTCGGTATCGGTCTGGGAATCGGTTTCGAAATACTCCAGTCATGGAACATAGGCATGAACTACGATTTAGGTTTCGTACCCGTTGTTGACGGCGGCGGAAAACACAGAGCACTCCTGCTCTCTGTTGGCTATAAGTTCTGATATACAAAACTATTCATACTTTAAACCCAACAACTATCATGAAGAAGTGGATTTTATTTATCTGGTTGTTTTGTGTGCAACTTCTGGCAGTTCATGCAGAAAACGAATACTATACCATATTCAAGATAGGAAGCAACATCTGCACGCCTATTACGCTGAAAACGCCATACGGCAACTACACCATCCATACGGAAATAACAATACCCAATTCTCTTTCCTGGTTCGAGGCATTCGACTGCGAGGGGAAAAAAATAATGGATACCGGAGGAAAAGTTTCCGTAGGAACCGGTAAACCGACCGTACGTATCTATTACCTTACCACCCTGTTCCCCCACGCCGACAATGAAACACCTCGTTCAGACAACGAAAGCTATACACCCTCCACACGTAATTCTTTCTCTAATCCAGAGTGGACGGAAAAAACAGCTGAAGCTCTGGTTGATTTGACAGAGGCAAAAGGATGGAACCACGAAAGTCATTCAATCTATCTGGAAGCAGGCTACGGATTTGCTTACGGTAACGCCGGCATCCGCCTGAAATATATCTCTCCCGTAGTGTTCGGTCTTACAGCATCCTTTGGCTACAACACCCAGTACAAACCAGAAAGAATCGACGACAAACAGTATTTGTGGAATGTAGGCGTCCAGTTACACTTGTCCAAGTTTCTGGCAATCGGGATGTATGGCGGTCCCCAGTATTTCAGCAAGTACAACAAGTCGGAAATAGGATTCGGAGCCATGCTCGAATACTCTCACCAGATTTACAAACGACTGGGAGTCACCGGAGGTGTCGGATTTGTCATAGCAGCCGAAGAAGCCTCTAAGAATCCACAGACTCTTTTCGCCTTTCATGCCGGAATAAGCTATAACTTATTCTCAAACTAATCAAAAACTTGTCGCGACTGTCTGCTCCAACATCCAAACGTCCCCTTCTCGTTGTCAGACAGTTGCGGCAGTTTTTTAATGAAAATATAAAATTACCAGTTTCTATATCAGTATTTCTGTTTTGACGGAATCACACCTCTCACCCCACCTTTCGGATTAGGCACATCACCCTTGTAGCGAGGAATCAGATGCATGTGCACATGGAAAACCGACTGCCCTGCTGCCTCGTTCACATTAATGCCTATATTATACCCATCTGGATGATAGCGCTCATCTACCTTCTGTTTCACGTACTAAAGCATCACATTCATGGCCTCCCGCTCATGATTAGTCAGGTCAAAATAAGAGGCCACATGTCGCTTGGGGATAATCAATGCATGACCAAGCGATACCGGATAACCATCATAAAACGCCACACAGGTGGCCGTCTCACAGATGATTTCCACCTTGCGGGACAGCCGACAGAAAGGACAGACCTCCCCTTTGTCATAATTAATTCATGTTTAATAGTTCGTCTTTTTTATATATTGAAAAATCTCTCATCATTTTTTGAACTTCCTTTATTTTATCGACTAACTTACAATTTCTTTCTTCTGGACAAGAAACAAAAAGAGCTTTCAATCTAGCATCAGAACTAACTTTCTTTTTAACTTCTTCAACTTTCCCTAACCAATCTTCATTCTGATAAAAACTGTCTACAATTTCCCTCAACAATTTATAAACGTTCTTCTTTTTAATATATGATTCAGATATCTCATCAATTCCCTTTATAAAATTAGATACAGATAAATTGTATTCAGCAAATAAATCATGTAAAAATCTTTCTAATTTCTTATCACTAAAGTCAGGAGAATTCCAATACAAAAAGATTAATAAATCCACAGAATCTCCAATAGAGCCAATCTGCTGAAACTCAAAAAAGTTTTTAAACTGTTCTTTTGCAGGAAAATCATCAGTATAAAAAAAGACTCTTGAATGATATTTCCGGCTCAAATATAATGACAATATAGACGATTGAAGTTCTCCATTTATTTTCTTCGTATGTCTCGTAAACTTTTTTATATTTTCCTCATAAAAATCTGTATCTATTAAATCCATTGTTTGATTAAATGAGTTCCATTTACTTTGCAGCTGAGGTAAAACGCCACTGATATATGTTCTTTGTTCCTCTGATAATTCATTATGAAAAATATTTTTCATAATTTCTTGATTCACAAGATCTGCTACATATAACCTCAAAGAGCATAATAACCTAAACAAAAATTCATCTTCATCAATACGTAAAAGATTTATTATCGTACAAGCATCTAAAACAACTGGATGTTTCATTTAGTCTATAATTATTTCATTTTTTTTCTGAGTATAAAAATTTAAATCTATAGGACATACATTTTCTATCATAGCTTCGTCAAGCAACAATGAAAAAGCATCATTGTAACGACGCAGAGAAACGCTTCCCCCTAAATCATTAAATATCTGATCAATAACATCTTCCTCAAAAGGGAAATATGGCTTATCACTACATTCTGATGTTCGATAAAGAGGATTATTTAATAGTTCTTTCAAATATAATTTGAACGCGTCTAGATCAGGTATACCCAATTCTATCTTATCTTTAATTCGAGATTTTACAGCTTCTTGTAAATAATCACTTAAATCAGAAACATCCATCATTGCTGATTGTGTAAGATTCAAGAAGATTAGCAGATTGTTAGGAACATAATCCAATAAGCTACGAATTAAATTATTTACATTACTTATACTAACTGTATTTAAGATTGATATTGACTCAAATTCATCAATCCAAATAATAACACAAGAATAAGCTTTTTTATCATACGTAATAACAGAAAATAAAGCTGATAAAAGCTCTATATAATCAATATCCGATACTAATTTTCTTGATACATTCTTATCCACAAAATTAGATGTGATAGATGCTGTTCCATATAAATAGGACTTCATCATTTGAGGTGACACAGTTGGGTTAAGCAACAAACTTACAATATTTTGTATAAGCACATTATCAGTAACTTGACTTAACACACTCGCAATATCAATCTTCTCCTTCTCTAATCTTCTTCTAATATCATCAATATCAATCTTATCTATAATTTGAGTATATATCTCTTTTACAGGTTCTTTACTCCTAGGAAAATTTATAATTAAAGGTAAAGGTAAACTATCTGTTTTTATTTTTAAATTGCTTAGGACATTTAAATTAGTAAAATATCTCGCAGCATGTGTTTTTCCACTACCATAATCTCCCCAATTAAGTATAAGACTAGAATTGGGGATTTTTATAGCTTTCAAGATTCTATTTTCTATTCGTTTTTTTAACTCCGGAAAACCTGCCCAAATTAGTTCCTCAGAACTAAGTGCGGGAGTCAAACGAAATGGATTACTTTGTAATTTAAATTGTGTATAACTATTCATAATGCTATCTTTTTTGTATATAACCGTCTTTATATTGCTCTTGAAACCTATAAATATAATTTGAATATTCCTTTTTCGCAAATATTTTTTTTATATCTTCTGTATCTAACACAATAGAATGATTATAAAATAATATATATCGTATATAATACGAAAACAATGAAAAAGTAACTCGATTAGGAGCTAATGTACGAAAAAAATAAAAGCTTTGATCCAAATAAGCAACAAACATTTTATAATCACTATCTTGAAACATCTTATTTTTTGATCCATAAATTTCATTTAACACCTTCATATAAAAGGAATCGATGTAAGCATCAAGTGATGCCATCATATGCAATGCAAGATCTTTTCCAATCGTAAGATTATAAAATAATCTTTTACCAGAAGTTGTCAGAGAAAAGCTTAAGTCATCTTTTAAGTCAATGATATTCAAGTCATATAACCAATTCAATCTAGGCATTAATACATGTTCCAAATAGCTTTCACTTTTATTCCATTCACTTATTCGCTTCTTCACAGTTCTTAAAGATAAAAACTTTCCTGGATTATTCAACTTTGCATATTCAATACATAAATCCATATTAGACAATAATTTCTCTTGAAACATTTTCTTTAAAGACAAGTATGAAATGCAATAATTTACATAAGATAATTCTAATATTGTATAAATAAAGAAATAATCTTGCCTCAAAATATTCTCCAAGAAAAATGATTGCTCAAATGGTGAAAGAACAAATGGATTTTCTCCATTACTTTCTCTTAAATTTTTTCTCAATACGCCATAAACTTTGCCAATCTTACCGAGCTCATAATACCCCATTGATTTATGAATCAAACCTAGACTTATGCCTAGTTCTATATAGGGAGCAGCAGAATTACCTGTTTTAGTAAGAATAATATTACCTTTTCTATTTTTATATAAGCTCAAATATTCGTTATAACTTTGACAATATCTTTCAAAATCCAAGTTCGTTTTAGATACCGGGACACGTCCATTCTCATTAAAATATTTCAACAGAAGTTTTAAATATCCTAACCGACGTATTTTAGTATTAGAGCTCAGAATCTCTAAATCAAAAGAATCCTTTAAAGGTACCTCACATTGAAAAAAGTTTGTATTAATACTCTTTTTCATGTTTTCCCTTAAAAGCCCGCCTAAAAATAAAAAAAACTCATAGCTGTCCCAATATGACTTATTTATTTCAAATTCTTCAATATAAACTAAGCCTTCTTTTTCTTTAAAATTAGACCAATAATTATCAATAGAATTAGGAAAGTTCTGTGTCAGATATCTGATATTAGTAGAAAAAGATAAAGTGTATAAATGAGTAATAATATCATCCAAGATGCCATTACTTTGCAAATTTATCATACGCTTAATGCGTATTGAAAAAATTTGCTCTACATGATCCATCAAATCATTAAGTTCCCAATCCTGTCTTATAGAATCGTTCAACTTAATTACAATATTAAGTTCAAATTCCATAAAGACAAGACTTAGTAACTGTTTAGAAGTTTCAAAATTATAACTAGAAACTCCCAAGCTATTAATGAAATATTTTATACAATTCTTTATCATCAAAATATATCAATAAGAACAGAGCTTTATACTAACTAATCTAAAGATTCAGGTTCATCATCATCGTCATAATCCACAGGACTGTTAGGCTCTTCTTTAATTAAGGATGTAAATATATCCAAAAAAGCGCTATTCCGATAAAAATAGTTAGGATTTATTTCCAATTTCTCTTTTAGCATATAATAAAATCCATAATTAGCATACTCTTCCATCTTTTGAATAAGAATATCGACCGCTTTTCGTACCGTAATTTCTCCTTTATCCAGAGCTATAAAATCAATATCTGCACGCGCGACTAAAGCAACAAACATGAACTTCGTTATCTCATGATAATTTCTACGTCCCTTACGTGCATCTACATTACCCCAATTTCGGATAGCCCAACCAAACTTTTTAGTTTCACCCTCTAATGGCATACTTTTATCAAAGTATAAACCTATGAAAAAAGCCATAATATAGGCTTCATAACCTGCTCCTAAAACTTTTGCACGAGACTCCTGATATTGTGATGTTCCTTTTCCATAATCACATAAACTTTTTATAATTGGCTCTTCATACTGAACTTCAAATTCTGGGTCACGACCTTCCCAAAGATCAAATATTTTATCTCTTTTCATAGCACTAATCTTTTATTTTCGAAATCTTGATGCACACTGTAGATAAGTCAAGGGGATCAAAAGGTTTTTCCTTTTCAATTCGGTAAACAGAACATTTCAAATTTTCCAATTTGCTTTGATTTATACGACAATCTCCCGTTGACATATCTTTCTCAAGCAAATCCTTAGTCACAATGATACATTGTTTCTTAATACCCGCAATAATATTATAAAATTCATCTTCCTTTATTTCACCGAAAGAGGAAGTTGGAGCATCAAATATCAAAGGATAGTCTTCTTCTCTGGTTAAAGTAGTTAAATCGGAAATTGCAAAAAGAATAGACATATACATTGTTGTTTTTAAAGCCCCGTTAGGGTCATAAATATGATCGCCATTCGAACTAATCAAATTAATTTTAGCCTGTCCATTTGCTCTTTCGATAATATTCACAGTCCCGTGGAAATCAGCCGGATTTAACCTCTCCAAATAAGAATTAGCGTGTTCGCTTAGTTTATCTAAGAAGTTTCTTAGATTCTTCTCCCTAGCCGATTTAAATGCACGACAAATTCTATCAAGAATTGTATGAACATCACGATAAACCTTCGTCATACCTTTCGATGGGGATAATTCCTCGAACTTTGCGTCAATATCAGTCTTTTGAGCTACCAAATCAGAAAGTTTTCTTTTTAACTCTACAATTCTGTCATCAGCCTTTTTCTTCTCCTCAAAGAATCCCTTTAAATCATGAAAGTTCTTTTCCAAAAGACTTTCTGAGACCCCATCTGCTTGTATAATAATTCGTTTACGTTCCTCCTCAGCATCCTCCAATTGCTCAATAACTTTCTGTAAATCAATCTTTCTTGCGGCTACAAATTCTATATTATCCCTAATTTCATTAGCATATCCAAAGACTCTAGTTGACTCATCTCCCCCCAAACTGATTCCCAAATTGCGAATTTCATTAATATAATTATTAGGAAATAATGGTTTATCTTCTATTTTCTTTTCATTTTCCTTTTTCTGAGCTTCTAGATGTCTCTTATAATCTTCTAGCTTCCTAACCATAAAATTATAGGCATCAGCCCCCTCTGGAGCAGGGCTTCCACAGACTTTACAAATATGCTCATCTATCATTTCCTGCATAGTCTGTAAATCAGGTAAATCCCATGGTAAAGCAGTTGCCCCATTTGACAAAATGGTCAATTCCTCATAAGCCTCTTGTTTACCCTTCAATCTAGCTTGTTGAGTGATGTATTCTTTATTCAACTTTCTCTTAGTCCGAGCCAAAGCAGCTGCTTTTACTTGAAATTCCCTTAATATACCTGGAAAAGCACAAAGAATCCATTCATCATCTAAAAGTCTTAAATTATAATTCTCTGTAGATTGTTGTTCTAAACGGCGTTTCCTTTCTGTCAACGAATTTATTCTAGACTTAATTTCCTGATATCTTTCACTAGCTTCTTGATTCCGTTCCAAATCCTCAATACGAACTTGATAATCAGATGCTACACTCTCTTGTCTTTCCAAATCAGATTTTACTTCACGAATTTTGGTCATTATATCAATCTGAAGCATCTCATACGTCTTGGCAAGCTTTGATATCTTGTCATCTGATTTCAATTCTTTTTTATATGCCTTATCTGATGTAGTCTCCAGATTGTCAGTTAATAAAACAAATGAATCAAAATCACGTATATCTGAAAATTTTTCCACTAACGTATTTAAAGCCTTTTCATCTTCAAAAACATTCAAATTGTTTTCTCCTTTAAAAAGGCAGTATCTACGCATGTACGTATCAAAGCAAGAATCCAACATTTGTTTTCCGCTCCGCATAATACGTTCAGATCCAATACAATCATATCCATTGAATTGATAATTTGAAGATATAATACTATCTCCATCACGAGTAAAGTCTAATGATTTTTCTACAATCTTATCACTATCTCCTTCACTCTTAAAATACATTACAACTCGAACCGAATCAGTCTCATTATCAAATAACTCTTTCTTCCGCTTAGCTGATAAGATTCGTTCCGTTTTATCTTCTGTCTGCGATGTATTAAACAACCATTCTAATGCCTCAAAAAATGTAGTTTTACCATCACCATTATCACCAATAATCAAAGTTAGCCCATCCTTAAACTCAAAAGTATTATCTCCATAATAACTACGAAAATTTCGGATTATAATTTTATTTATTATCATAGTACATTGTTTTTAAGGAAATTAGTTACTTCATTATATATTTCTCTCTCTGAATGTCCTCTAAGTTGATAATATATTATCTTTGCTACGGTAGAAATTACAACATTCTCATCATCTAAAGCATTCTGTAACGAATCATAGTCATCAGGGTTATATCCTCCATAACTAATTAAAGCAGAATCTTCTATAACCGCTTTGAAAATTTTATCACCGTTTGTCATAGATTATATTTTTATTAATTAAACATTGAAAGGTCATAATAACGCATCACATCATCCAACTCAGTTACACTATCGATACTGTTCTCTGAAAGCAGAGCAAAATTTTTCACACGCTTCAGTTCATTGGATAATAAACTTTTTTCTAAATAAAAAGACGCTGTATCCATTTGTACCTCTGGAGCTACCACTAAATCATGTATAATAGCCATATGCTTATCTGGATGTTTTCGTAAAATACGACCACGTCTTTGAATAAATTGCCGTGGGTTTCCAGTACTCGCACAGAAGATAGCCAGTTCACTTCTCGGTACATCTACTCCTTCATCCAAACATTTCATTGAAGTTAACACATCTATCTTCCCATCTGCAAAATCTTTTATCATGTTATCTCTATCACTTGATTGAGATGTAAACTTTCTAACCGTTATACGTTCATCTATATTTCTGACAATCAGAGTATATTGATCTATCAAACTATCCGTAAACTCATCAACACCTATGACATCTTTCATATCAAATATATCAGACTCTGATTCCGGCTCTTCTCCTTCTGGCACATACACTAAAGAATATTTCAAATTACCTTTAATTCTATAATACTCTTCTAATATATTTTTAAAAACTATTTTTTTATTTGCTGCTTTATGGATGATACGTTTTCTTTTTAATAATAAAGCTGTCAAAATAGGATCACTTTTTATAAGTGAACTTTGATTTGCAGAATAATACTTGGCTATCTTTTCTGATAGTACTACATATTCTGCCATTTCATCATCTGTTAACCTCACAATATGAGGATAGTAACAATACCTACATAATACACCATTTCTAATAGCTTCTTCCATACTATACTCAAATGTATAGCTATCCTTAACTCCAAAAAATGAATTTATTGCCAAATTCCCTTCTTCATCATATTGTCTGTCCGGAGTTGCAGAAAGGCCAATACGCCTTAAATATTTTATTTCTGGAAGTCTTTTCATAATTAATTTAGAGCCCATATTATGAACTTCATCGGCAATCAATAAAAGTTTCCCTTTAGGAAAGTCATTTAAATCATAAAAGGTACTTTCTTTGGCGAAAGAAGAATAAGTTGAAATAATAATATATGAGTTCTCCCTACCTGTAGAGCTTAGACGTTCTCCAATTTTGATTTTAGCCACCTCTTCTTTCCAATTATTATTCTTCGAGCTGACCTTTATAATCTTATTAAAATGAAACTTTCGACATTCTTTTTCCCACTGTTCTACCAACGTTATTGTAGGAACCAATATCAATGCTTTATAATAATCTGAGTGTTTATATATTTCTAATAAGCAATTCAGAGAGGTAATAGTCTTACCTGTCCCTGTAGCCATAGCGAAAAGCCCTTTCTGTTTATTCTTTTTCCAACTTTCAAAGGCTAATTTTTGGTATTCTCGAGGTTCATCAAAAGGAAAACATGGAACATTGGTATCTATTACAATAGATGCTTTCTTTCCTTTCTTTATTTCTTTCAATTTTAATTCCACATCCAACAATTCGTCTATATCCTTCACATCCGAGTAAGTACGAATTGCAGCAATTAAAGCATCTGGAGAAAGATATTCTATATCCTTTTTCTCTCTGGCCATAATCGCATCAAAATCTTTCTTTTGATTTTGAATGCGCTTTTGTGTCATTTTATCCAAAGAGTCGCTTCGGTCTATTTTAATCTCTTCTAGATTCGTAAATAGCCCTCCCAAAGTGAAGTTTGCAGAACCAATAAATGAAGTCACACTATCTCCATCTCGGAACTGTCCAGATTTTGTATGTGCTATTCCATTGGTTAGTTTTGGTTTAATAATCCGAATGTCGATTGTTTTATTTCGAATCATAAAAGCCAGACAATTGAAAAATTGCTCCTGATACTCATCAAAGGTTTCTCTCAACAGATAAAAATCAGACAAATCCACACAATTAATCGGACTCTCTCCTAAACCTTTGGTTATAGATTCCTTATCTTTAGAAGAAACAATTTGGTTAATCACCAATCTAATCTTCCCACCTTTTGATATGAAAGAAGCAAAAGCTGTTGCAAGTACGCTAATAGTAGCAGAACTAAAGTATCCTAGTTGCAAATCAAACTCTGAACTATTATTTAATGCATCAGAAAAAAAACGCTCAGGATTGTATACATCACCCACCTTATACATTCCATCGTCTGACCATACAACGTCTCGCAACATAAGCTTACCTCCTTATAATTAAATAAAACAATTTGCGCACATTACCTCGTCACCAAAGACATCAGCCAATTTAGAACTTTTATTTTGTTTCCTGTTCGCCTCTTGACGTTTTATTATATCTAACTTTATCTGTCTAATTCGTTCTGGTTTGATAAGTTCGGCTAAACTCTCATTTTGAATCCAAGTATATCCATCCTTTTCAAACTCCATTGCTTTCTTGAATAAATCCGGATGTTGTTCATACAACCAAATCCATTCTATTTTCTGCTGATAGAAGCAGAAATAACACCCAGAACGACTTCTACAGTAAGTTCCTTTCTGTCCATCAACCTCAAATGGTATCTCCTTGTAATAATCTGGAACTCCTACACCACTTTTTTCTAACAGCTTAAAAATATCCTCTTTTACCAATATATCCGTATTATCCAATAAAGGAAATTCAGATTCTTTCAACTTTCCTACAGGATAATCTGTCGTCTTTAAAAACCTAAAAACGGCATGATTAAAGATTCTGATATCAAAATCCAACAAGGCATTTAACTTCTTTGAATAGTAAAACTGTTTGGTTATAGGCTTCCCTACTAAAGCCATCAATTCATCCTTTAAGACCCCTTCCGGATACAATTCATTGTAAATATCTATGATTCGATTTAAATTATCATTGTGCAAGAACTTATTTATTACATCCAAACTCCAAATATTTTTGCGAAAGGGGAATACAGCCTGAATATTAGGCTTAGAAGAAACATATCCATCTCGCTCTTCATCTCCACGAATACCAACATAAGATATTGCATAATCTTCCCCTACATACTCTTCAAAAGGCTCTAGTTTCATTTTCTTCGTACACCAACGAGCCTGTGGAGAAGGCAAATAACCTCCTACTAGTTTCAAAAAATATTCAAAGGGAGTAATTAAGAGATTCTCATTCTTCACTGATTTCAAATCTTTAATCTTACCCAAAGATGCTTTTAAACGATCTATCAGGACATAAGTTTCCTGCAACTCACATCCTGTATCAGAATTATAGTATTCTATTTTTAAATTCGGATACTTTTCCTTTAGATAAATAGCTAATGCCGCACTATCTTTTCCTCCAGAAATTCCTAATATATGTCTTACTTTCATAGGTTAATCTTGCTATTTAATATACTTAATAACGTACAGATATCAAAATTTGTATCTCCTGAAAGAAGACTGTTGATTTTATGTTCCAATTCTTTGGACCGTTGTTTGTCCTTTTCAGGCAAACGATAAGTCTGATTTTTCATATCTGCTCCACGAGTAGAAACTAAATCAAAAGCATAAATATCATCATCTTTACTTCCTTCATTCAATAATGACGCAATATCGGAATATTTTTCACATTCACGGAACATAAAAATTAAATTATCAACTAATTCTTCTTCTTGTTCATCCCGCAAAATGTCCAAAGATTGATCCAATGCAGTATAACAAATCGACTGATACCATTCTATCCGATTATCAAATTGAGTCATTACATGGTGATAAAATTCTTTTAACTTATCGGTAAGCAAATATTCTTTTATACATTTAAATCGATCTCTCACCTCAATGATATACTCTGAGTATTCATAAGATTTAAATCCTAATGTATCTATCAATCGTTCTTCAATTCTATCAATAAGATGAGTATAACAGCTACGGAGCTCTTTCACAGCCCGCTGTATAATGCTACAATAATTTGACACAAATTGTTCCTGATTCAAATCTTCTCTTTTATACCCTAAAGCCTCAGGCAAGTCCTCAAAGAAAGCTTTCTCTGGATCTTTAGCATTAGCTAATACATCACGGAATTTAAGAGTCGTCAAATGATTAAACTTATGTGTATGCTTTGTATATTCATTTAATCGATTATAAAAAATAAAGAACGGCTTTATCGTTTCTACGAACTTATCACTACTAATGGCCTCTTTATCATCTAAGTTAATAAATTTCCGATATTGATTAAAGAAAGCCAATCTTATGCCATCCACTGCAAAGGCCTTCACTTCATAATCAGCCGCGTGTTTTTGAAATAAAGCCAACACTTCTAAATCTACTTCTGGTATATATCCACCAGTGTTTACATCATATAATGAATAATCCTGACGTTTCATATAGAAATACGTAGGAATCCAGAAATCTAAAAATCCTTGCTTCAATTTATATGGCTGTGATGACAGGATTTTTAACAGTTCAGATATTCTACGAGCCTTATTTACTGTACTTCTTAAAAACTCTTCACAAACATCCCAAACTGTTCTTATATTATTATTGGGTACATCGGTAAATCTCCCCTCAACATGCAAGCCTGTATTCCGCAATAAGGAGTAATAAATAGTCTTCTCTGGAGGGAATTTATCCGGGGCAAATCCCAAATCTATTTCATCACTATTCCCAACTAAAGCCTTTAAATATTTTGCTCTTGCTGTAGCAATTGGAGAACCAAGTTTATGTTTATTGAAAAGCTCATTATTCATGATAGGAGTATTATAATACACCTCATCACAAATATGTGATATCAGACTATTAAAATCTCGATGTGACATAATTTCTTGTTCTACACCTCGATACACCCAAGTTACATTTTTGTTATAAAAAAATAGGTTATCTGTAATGGCTTTATTTAATTTCAGTTCCTCGTATTCTTTATGCTTCTTTACTTCTGCAATAGCAACTTTATCATTCTTATCTATCAGAACTTTACTAAGAATATAATCACACTTATTAATCTCATAAAGATGTCCAATGATATCCTTTGTATTATTAAATACAGCAAAAACAAGAGCATGTTCGTTTTCTCTACTAAACTCTTTTATCGAATCTAAGGCATCATTACGAGTTGAAAAAATCAACTCAACGACTCCATCTGTATCACCTGATGGAACAATATCCATGGGTGAGTCCAGAATCATGTAGTCAAAAAATCGAGGAGTACCACGTTGATAGAAATGAGCTTTTACAGGAGTAACGCGTTTATTAAAGAATACACGCAATTCATCGGCATAATTGACCGGTTTAGGCACCACATTACCTGCTTTTATCATTTCTTCCTCAATATTTACATCGGTACCTTCAAACAAGATTACTCTCTGTTTATATTCTGCGTAACGAAATAACTGAACTTGTATTAGCTCATTAATAATGTGTTCAGCATTGGATATATTCATCGCATCTTTTGCATAGCATGCCAATTCTTTTACGGTCATATGAAAACTAGCAACCCCGAAAAGATTCAATAGTCCAACAGCTTTTACTAACTCTATTGCATCACACATCTCACGCTGTGAAGCCCAAATATTCAGTCCTTCTGCACGAACAATCGTTGAATGAATCACACTCCAACTCGTAGAATCAAAATGTACATCTTTCAACGTTGAATAGAAATTGTAAATAATGTAATCATATACAATACCAAGATTATAAGTCATACACTTTTGAGGCTTAAACTCATTCAATGAGCCTTGACCTTTTGCCGCAAGGAACGAGAATAAAGAGCGTTCATTTTGTCCATATCGTTGAATGGCCTGAGTCATCACATAAGCGGCAAATGGATCCAACGGATATAATTGCTTAGCCGTAGAGTATGATAAAGTATCTTTTAAGAATTTAGTCGTTTGGCCAAGAGAGAATATTTCTCTGAAAGTATCTTCATCTTCGATTGCAGTATGAACTCCTCTTCGTTGACATGAAGCAAGATACAATAATTGTTCAACTGGTTCAACAAAAACCAATTCTTTAAAGCGCCCTTTTACTTTAGTCCATTCATTTCGTTGTTCTTCATTCAAACTTTTTGCATACGAACTAAAATTCTGATGCAATGTCGTTATCAACAAAATATTTCTAGAAGGAACATTCACAAATTCCGCTAATTTTTGTAAGAAATACAGTTCTTGTTCAGGATTATTTTTAGCGGCATGCTCTAATACCTTGCCAAATTCATCGATAACAAGCAGCAAAAACTTGTTTTCTTTTGCCAATCGCTGATAATACACCTTTAGCTCATCCAATACACTATTGGATGTACCTTCAATATCAAGTTTGCGACCTAATAAGACACTTAAATCTGTATAATCGCCTACAATATTTAAGACCTCAAATTCAGTACACTCTGAAAGTAACCTAGGATTCAACAAATATTTACTACGATTTTCTTTATCTAAATCAGCTTCTAATGCAAGCAAAAAACTAGACTTACCAGTACCATAAGTACCAATAATCGTATAAGAATGGATACCCGTCTTAAATCCATTTATAAGATTGTTGACTACATTCTGAGCGTTAGGAGTTACAATATATTGCATCCCCTTAGCAAACCCATTTTCTATATTGGCTGATAAATTAAATGTCTGCATTGTCGTAATAATTATTTAGAACTATCATCGGATCAATATCTTGGATAAATTGCATCTGCCGGATTCCTGCCACATCACTATAATTTACATAGTTACTATACTTTTCCGCAATATATTTTAACATGTTTATAGTCTCCAAATCTGACATACAAAAGATCAAACCTAATTCCTGTAAAAGCTCATAAGGAATAGTTTGTTCCTCTCCTTTTAACTTAACTAAACCATAAAAGAAGATTTCAGGTGTAACTTGTCGTTTACCCTCTATATTAAAGAAATAGGCTTTATTATTATCACTGTCCATTCTTATCAAGTCAAGCTCAAGAAGTAAAGAAGAATAATCTTCATTTGCAGAAGCCTTTTGCGGAATGATATAATTTAGCAATAAAACCCCTATATCTTTTTTTACAGTATTTTCATTAAACAAACTATACTTATTATCTTCCAAAAGTCGTCTTTTCACATAAGACAAAACTTGAGCCCGATCAAACTCTTTTCGCTCTTTCTGTAAGCCTTTAAAAAACCAATCATACAATGTAGCCTCACCACTTGTCACAATCGTAAAATGCAACAACCATAGCGTAGCTAAATCCTCCATATATTTATCCCGACCTGCAACTTCATCAAAAAGATAGTCAGCCAACTCGCTTAAATGCTCCCCATCATACAGGCCAAAAGATTTCAACCAAAAACGAATAGATGAAACCATATTCTTCCCTACACCTAAATCGATTACTGCATCAGGAGCATTAAAATTTCTTTCATGATTCACAAAATCATACCCTTTTTTTAGCCACAAAGACTTGCAAGGAAATGATTCATGACCTGAAAATGTATACTTTATATTCATACAAATCTTATTAACTGAGATAAATACCTAAACGACTTCTTATATACAGTCCTCTTTAAATGTACAAAAATACGATGATTTATTGAAATCACAAAGGACAAATGAACACTTAAAGACAGGGATTCAGAGTCTTTTAATATATTTATCTCATAATCAAGTTCCAGAAAAGTCAGGCCATTCATAAGTTTATTTCACCCTTTCTACTCCATCACATACACCGGCTGATACTTCGTCCCCGCATTCTTCAACATCCCTTCCTTCACCAGTTCACGAATCACCCGCGTAGCCTTCGACGAATTAAATCCTGTGAGCTGTTCAAAGTCACGGCGTTGCAGGAAAGCATGCGTTTTGAAATACTCTACCAGCTTTTGTTTCATTTCTTCCTCGTCCAACTTGGCAGAATGATGGGCATCATCTACCTCACGCTCCAAGCATACATTCCGGAAACGATTAATCAGATCTTTGTCGGGCGTAAACTTGATGCTTCTCACCTGTACATCGTCATCCTTTATATATCGAGGATTGATGTCTGGCGCACATTTCAGACTCAAACTAAAATAGCCGATACCGTCCAAATGTACGGTGTACCCATCGCTCAGTTTCTCATAAAGTTCATCGTTCAAAGCCGTGATAACTGCTGCTACATCGGCTGGAGAGGCGGTACATTTCTTGTGTATCGCTTCGCGGATTTCACGAGTGGTCACCACATCTTTGGTTATCACTTTTGCATGTAGTTTTGGAGAAGATATGCCTTCTTTTACCGGATTCTCAAACAAGTCAAATTTAATAGCCATAATCATTTTAGTTATATGATAGTCGTAATTCCTAAAAATGTTCTAACAAAAATACCTCAACACGTTGCTGTCAAGGTCACGACACGAACGTGACGAGATATCAGCACGAATGTATCAAGACCTCATCACGTACGTGTCGAGGTAAATTTAACTCAATTTTCAGGGAAAAGCAAGGATTTACCTTCTAAATATCAAGAAGCTTATCCCCTATTTTTATACCACTTTCAGGTATTGTGCCATCACAGGTTTCTCCAGCTTCCAGGTGATATTCATGGGAAAATCACCATGCGAAGAAACATAGTCTACAAGGCCAAAACAATGAAAAGGACAGGTGTTTCCAAAACCGTCTTTCTTTTCCTCTCGTACAAAGAGTACAATCTTGTTATGACGCTGAGGTTGCTCGGTATAAATCTTTCCTCCCCGGTTGTAATGGGAGTCGGTGTTTTTAGACTGCCAATGGAAGTAGTCTTTATTGATGACATAATCATCGTATTGCGTAGAAGGTGAAAAATCTTTGTCAGATTTATTTAACGTAACAAAGAGCAGAGTCGCATCGTATTCCGGTAAGTTAAACACACCAGATACTGAGCCTGACATTCTTTTCTCTTCAGTTTGCCGTCCTACCAAAGTAAATATTTCTTCACGTGTATAGTATCCGTAAAGTTCGATACAAGGTAACACATCGAGACCAAGCGGTGTGGTGGTAATTTCCAAATGTGACAACAAGTAAGACACGATTTCAGCAGCTTCTTGCTTGAAATACCGATAACGGTCATCGTGCAGTAAAGCCAGTGCCTGATACATGCCCATTTCCTTCAGCTCGGTTTTATCAATCCGTTCCTGATAGAGATTATAGTACAGCATAGTGGCATACGGCAGATGGTCTTCATCCAGGTAACGTTTGCTTCCCGACAGAAAATCGGCCACGAAATGCAAATAGGAGGCGGTGTTATGATGTACCAGATTACCCATGCCTTTTTCCAGGCGTCGAGTAATCGCATCATCGGTATAAGAAATACGTCCTGCTGCCCGCTTGAGAGACGTCCAACAATTGTTTCCCACATATACCACACGGATGTCTTGTCCGTTATTTTCCAGAAATTGAGTAAGCGTAGGCAAAGTGGTGTAAGAGTTAATTTCTTTTACTAAACGAGTTTTATTGTAAATGGCTTGCTGAATGTTCTCTAAAATGTATTGCCGGGCCTGCTTTTCCATGATGATACCGCACCCGGTAGGTAAAAGGGTAAAGCCGTTCGTTATCTGTTGGGCGATGTTCTTTTCGGGACGCAGAGTAAGGGCACGGAATTTTGAGGCGAAATCATACTTTTTATGGGCTTGTGCCACAAAGTCGAGGACAGTAAGTTCGGTCTTCCCCGGAGAAAGACGGAGGCCACGACCCAACTGTTGCAGGAAGATGGTCAAGCTGTCTGTGGGACGAAGGAAAAGTACCGTATCTACTTCGGGTATATCGACTCCTTCATTGAAAATGTCGACCACACACAGGTAGTGTACCAATCCGTTACGAAGATCCGTTGCCAGTTGCTTACGTTGCGGCTGCGGAGTATCGGAAGTCAGACTTTGCGCACCGAATCCGTATTTCTGAAGTTGACTGGCCATAAAGTCGGCATGTTTCTTATTGACACAGAAGCACAGGGCACGGCAAGTATATTCATCGGCCAGGTAACGGTGTAAAGCATCTACAATACGTTGAGCTCGTTCGGGCACACATAGTTTGTCAGCCAGACGGTCGATAACATAGCGTTGCCCGTTCCATAAAGAATCATCGCTCAGATCGGTATCGTCAGTCACACACAGGTATTGGAAAGGAGTCAGCAGTCCAGCCTGAAGGGCTTGTGGAAGGCGTATCTCAGCACTGATGCGTCCACCAAAATCTGGACGAAGGTCTTTTCCGTCCATACGTTCCGGAGTAGCAGTAAGTCCAATCAACAGTTGAGGATGAAAATGTGAGAAGAGTTTTCGGTAACTGTCGGCCTGACTGTGATGGGCTTCGTCGATGACAATATAGTCGTAATAATCGGCCGGTAGCTGCGAAAACAGGGCTTCAAACCGTGAATTGAACATGGAGATGGAGACAAACAGATGGGCATAGTCAGCCTCAGTTTGAGGGGCTTCATTGCCTACCCACAACGTGCCGAAATTGGCGTCTTGTAACACACTGCGGTAAGTGTGCAGGGACTGACGAAGGATTTCTTCACGATGGGCGGTGAACAGGATACGACTGGTTAGCCCTGCTCCTTTCTGCTTCTGGCAGAAAGCTTGATAATCGAAAGCGGAAATCACGGTCTTTCCCGTACCGGTGGCCGCCACAACCAGGTTACGGAAGTTGCCACACTCCTCGCGTTCTACTTTCAGCTTGTCCAAAATCTGCTTTTGGTGGGGAAGTAAAGAATAACGTTGATACACGAACGTATCCGATTTCCCTTTGAAGGTATTACGATGTAATTCTTGTTGGAATTTTTCAATGCCGCCCAAACGGAAATCTTCAAAGTTCGGACTATTCCAATATAGGCTAAAAGTGGCTAAAGCGGTCTTGATAATGTGTGGATTCTCTACACTCGTCACGCGCATGTTCCATTCTAGTCCATCGGTCTGAGCCGACTTGGAAAGATTGGACGAGCCAATATAGGCAGTGTGCATGCCGGAATTACGTACAAAGATGTAGGCTTTGGCATGGAGACGTTCGATGTCGGTTTGATAAGAAATATGAATTTCCGTATGAGGAAGTTCGGCAAGTTGCTGCACGGCCTTGGTCTCGGTCGCCCCGCAATAGGTTGTTGTAATGATACGCAAACGAGTGCCTTCCCGTTGACAGAACTTCTTCAAGTCATCGAACAATAGTCGTACTCCGGAGAGTTTCAGGAAAGAAACAATGAAATAAATCTCGTCGGCACTGGCAATCTCCCTTCGAATTTCTTCGCCCAATGAAAGCACACTACTTCCACCGGTAAACAAATTGCTCACCCGGAAGCCGGATTGTGGTCTAACGGTTTCCGAACGGCTGCTTCGCTGCAACAGGTCTTTTTGTTGCGTCATGACCTCCATCAACAGGTTGGAAGTATCTGCAATCTGTATATCATCTACCAGCCCGTATTCTGACAATATTTTATTGACTATCGTCATTCTGTCGTGCAGGTTTTCTGTGTCTTCCAATTTCTGTCGAATCGCTTTTGCCAAATAGTCAGCCAAAATTTTAGGTGATTCTGCATCATCCATCTGTTCACGTATGCAAACCATTTGTTGCGACTCTGCTGTATGTATATCACGTTCAATTTCTTGATTGATGATATTCTCGTAAATACCTTTCTTTAACATCGAATATTCGATTTCTAAATTTATTTTCTATCTACAACTCTTCTTTATGCCTGTCAATGAATAACAATATGGCTAATCAGGCATTGTCTCACAAAAATACAGATTATCCGATAAATCTTTTCTTAAATTTGTCCGCAAAATAAACAGCTCCACTCGCCCATCCCACAATTTCAAAGCCGGATCGGGCATTCCTCTACCTCCAACATTCGTAAAAACTAAAAAAACAAAAAAACGCACAACAGACAGAACATTCCTGAGCTGTGGGCTTTTATAAATAAAAAAGCCTATAGTTATGAAGACTACAAAATTTATCTTATGCATGGGAGCCTTGCTGACACTGAACCTGGTCCCCATACGCGCAATTGCAGGAAATGCAGGTATAGAGAATGGTGAAACGGTAATTTGCCGTGGTCAGGAATCGCATACATCTGGTCCAATGGTGCAAATTGGAGTAGATGCTCCCGACTTTCAGGCTACCAACGCAGAAATGAAGGAAGTCAGCCTGTCGTCTTTCAAAGGTAAGCGGGTTATTCTGAATATCTTTCCCAGCCTTGATACGCCTACGTGTGCCATGTCGGTCCGCCAGTTTAATGCCCGGGCTTCGGAACTGGAAAACACGGTTGTGCTATGTATTTCGATGGACTTGCCTTTTGCACAGTCGCGCTTCTGTACCGTCGAGGGGCTGGAAAATGTGATTCCGCTATCTGTTTTCCGCAGTCATGACTTTGTACAGGGATATGGTATTCAGCTTGCTGACGGTCCGTTAAGGGGACTGACGGCACGAGCTGTCATCGTGATAGACGAAAACGGCAAAGTGCGTTATACGCAATTGGTAAAAGAAGTTTCGAACGAACCCGACTACGAAGCTGCACTTCAAGCAGCAAACGAATTGTAAAGACTGAGGTCTTACAGTACGATTCATAAAAAAACTGAACAAAAAATATACTATCGAGCATTGGTAAAAAAAATTAATTTATTACCTTTGTTCGTATATGAAGGAACTGCTTCACATACTCCCCGCTCTGCTTGCTCTCTGTTTATGTGTTTCCTGCAAGGATACAAAAGCAAAGAGCAAGCGGATTGTGCCTGTCGGAATATTGGCTGATGGTGATCTTGTATTCCGGCGCGGTACCGGACTGCTGAGTCACGTGGTTACTTCTGCCAGCAAAGACGGGGTTTACTCGCACGTAGGAATCTTAAAACAGATTGACAATGAATGGTTCGTTATTCATGCTGTCCCCGATGAACCTGATTTTGAGGGTGACACCGACCGTGTAAAAACAGACCCGTTATCACGTTTTTTCGCCGAAGACAGAGCCGTACGTGGTGCAATAGCCAGAATTATGGATGATTCTATTGCAGCTTCGAGGGCTGCACATACAGCCTGGGAGATTGCTCGAAAGGGAACTCTTTTTGATCATGATTACAATCTGGCAGATACTTCACAAATGTATTGTACCGAACTTGTAGAATTTGCCTACCAGAAAGCGGATATCTGTCTTTCGGAAGGAAGGCGTACGCAAATCAATGTTCCGGCAATGGGAGGAACATACCTCATGCCCGACGACATTGCAGCCAACAAACGATTAAAAATATTATACAGTTTTCCGTAAACTCAAGGTTTTTCTTTTCCTATATTCTATATTTATTAACTTTAAAATGTAAACACTATGATGAAACAACTGATTCGTTTGGGATTGATGCTGGTTGCTGTGCTAGCTATGGTATCGTGTACACCCAGTACACCTGGAGCCGCACTGAAAAATTACATGTCGGCACTAAGCGACAAGGATTATGAGAAGTTCATTGACGGATGCAACATCTCTGAGGCTGACTCTGACAAAGCTAAGGAAATACGCGAGGGGCTTATTGCCATGATTCAGGAAAAGGGTTCCAAGACTATTGAGAAAAAGGGCGGACTAAAAGAGATTGAAATTGTTTCTGAGGAAATGGCTGAAGACGGCAACTCGGCGATTGTCACTTACAAGCAGCATTATGGCGACGGAAGTGTCAAAGAAGATACTCAGAAAATGATAAAGGTGGATGGTAAATGGCTGATGGATATCGGTAAATAATGAATAGGTAATACAGAAAAGGGGCGTCGTAAAGCGCCCCTTATTTTTTACCGGCGTGTCCGTAGCTCCCAGAAGGCTACAGCTGAGGCTGCCGCTACATTCAGTGAGTCGACACCATGCCACATCGGTATGCGGACTACATAATCGGACTCTGACAGTACCTCGGCTGGAAGGCCGTCGCCTTCGGTACCCATCACAATAGCCAAACGGGGAATTTCCTTAAGCTCCGGATAATCGATGGGAACGGAACGGTCGGTCAGAGCAAGGGAAGCGGTACAAAACCCCATTTCACGCAGCGAAGATACTGGACGGGGAAGCCATGTCCAGGGTACGAGAAAAACGGAGCCCATCGACACGCGTACGGCACGGCGGTTCAAAGGGTCGCAAGAATCGGGTGAAAGAAGGATAGCATCGATGCCCAAGGCTGCCGCCGAACGAAAGATGGCTCCGATATTGGTCGTATCGACAACACCGTGAATCACGGCAACACGACGGGCATCGCGGCAGACTTCTTCGGGTGTGCGTGGAGCGGGACGCCGCATGGCACATAATACACCGCGTGTAAGCGTGTAGCCGGTAAGGCTTGCCAGAAGCTCGCGGCTGCCCGTATAAACGGGAATGTCACCGGCACGAAGAATGATATCGGCTGCATCTCCTTCGATATGTTTTTTCTCACAAAGCAGTGCAAGAGGCTGATAACCGGCATCGAGTGCTACACGGATTACTTTGGGGCTCTCGGCTATAAATATGCCTTTTTCGGGATCTATGCGGTTACGCAACTGGGCTTCGGTCAAGGTTCCGAACACGTCTACTCCTGGGTGTTCGAGGGAGGTTATTTCTATTACGGGCATATGGATATTCTTTTTCTTGCCAAAGTTAAGAAAGAATATCGGCCGGAGCAAAGTTTTTTTCTCTACCTTTGTCAGCGAAGAAAACAAACTAAAGAATAACAGTTATGCTACATTTTGATACAGACTATATGGAAGGGGCACATCCGGAAGTGATGCGCCGCCTGATGGAAACTAATCTGGAACAGACATCCGGATATGGAAGCGATGATTATACACGCCATGCCCGTGAACTGATACGCCAGGCATGCGGACAGCCCGAAGCGGGAGTATATTTCCTGGTTGGGGGTACGCAGACCAATGCAACTGTCATCGACGGGCTGCTTGCCCGCCACGAAGGTGTACTGGGAGCAGAAACAGCGCACATCAATGTGCACGAGGCAGGAGCCATCGAGGCTTCCGGACATAAGGTGCTGACATTGCCTCAACATGAAGGAAAGCTTTGTGCTGAGGAGGTAGAAGCATATATCGCCGATTTTTACCGTGATGAAACTTACGAACACATGGTGGCTCCGGGAATGGTGTATATTTCTCACCCTACTGAATATGGTACATTGTACTCGCTCAGTGAACTGGAGGCTTTGAGCCGGGTATGCCGCAAGGCGAATATTCCGCTTTATATGGATGGTGCACGTCTGGGATATGGTCTGGCTGCTCCAGGTACAGATGTCACCTTGCAGGACATTGCCCGTCTGTGTGATGTGTTTTATATAGGGGGAACAAAAGTGGGTGCATTGTTCGGCGAGGCAGTAGTGGCTCCGCATGCGGAACGTCTGCCGCATTTTTTCCCGCTGATTAAACAGCACGGAGCACTGCTCGCCAAGGGACGCCTGTTGGGTATTCAGTTTGAAACGCTGTTTACTGACGGACTTTATCTGGAGATGGGGAAACATGCTGTCCGTCTGGCACAGAAACTGAAACAGGGTTTTGTCCAAAAAGGGTATAAACTTCATATGGATTCGCCAACCAACCAGCAGTTTGTCTGCTTGCCTAACGCGGATATCGACCGCCTTTCGGCACATGCAACCTTCGAGTTATGGGGACCACGCGGAGAAGAGGAAACGGTGGTACGCTTCGTAACCAGCTGGGCTACACGCGAGGCTGACGTAGACGCATTGATCGATTTACTCTAATCGGCTTCTTCGATAGAGAAACGGTTTACGGTGACGGCAATGGAATATTTTATCAGTCCGTCACCGGAAAACATGGTTCCACCGCCTTGTATACACATACGTACGCTCATACCGTCGTTTGCCGTGAGAAGATATTCGCTGGAATGCTTCTGCTCGTTTACGGTATACCACATGCCGTTCTGTCCGTATTGTACCTCGACGTAGCTTCCATCGGTTTCATAATCCCATGAAAGCCGGTATCGGGAAGTGTTTCCCCGGTGAAAAGTAAATATACAGGTGGATTCGTCATAGTCGACATACGACAGTGAGGTCACTTCTTCCGGATAGAAATTCAGGGCTATGCGGGTTACCGTATCATTGGATATTATGTTATTCATAACATACTCGGTATAGGTTTCTCCCAAGTGTTTCTTTTCAAGGGGATAATAGTCGAGTTCTTCATTCTGGCAAGAGCCAAACCACATGGCAGCGCATATAATCACTGCCATGCTATATACTATTTTCATGCTCATTCGTGTTCTGTTTCGTTCTGTAACATTTCAACAGGAAAATCTTCCTCGTGAGGTGCTGGTCTTCCGGCTTCGGGCATCGGATGTGGCACAGGCTGCTCGGGCTTCATTGTCAGCCACAGGTCGTACTGCTCGTCTGTCAGAATCTTACGGAGTTTCTTTATTTTCTTTTCAGCACGCTCTTGCATCTCTTCTTTCATCTTATCATCGCCGGCTGGTGGTGTCATCATAGGAGGTCTGCCTCCGCCCATCATTGGAGGCTGACCTCCACCATTCATCATCGGGGGACGTCCTCCTTCTCTCATTGGAGGACGGTTCATGTCCTTTCCCCCACGGCCTATCAGGACCTCCAGTTTTTCCCTTTCTTCTTTCAGATTAAGCTTGTAAATCTTCTTATATTGCTTCTCGGTAAGATTGAGTACCTTATCCATTTCATCGGTACGCCTGCGTGCCGTTTTCTCAGGGTTAGGTATCTCTTTTTTCTGAGTATTTTCTTTTTGTTGCGGTTCATCGTATGATGTAGCGGCAACGGCTTCTGCTGAAATTGGCATCAGAGCAGCCAGGCAGACAGCCCACATTGTTTTTCTCATCTTCATCATAAAATAAGTTTTTAAGGGTTGTTGTTTCGGATGACAAATGTAAAAACGCTGACTTATATGTGGAAATAGAATCAACCAACCCGCCCATTCTATCGGTTAACTCCCGACAAATCAGATTTTCCGTAAAACGGCTTTACAGAAAAAGGTATATAAAGATAAAATAAGCACACTTGGTCTGCAAAATCATTCCATTCGCCGATTTTAGTTGCAACGGGTAAGGTACAAACGTATTTTTGCAGGCATAAAACTACCACAACAATGAAACATCTGCAAAAACAGCTACTTCTCGAACAAATTATTTATCTTTCCATTTGGGTGTTGATACTGGGAACTCCGCTCATCGGTTTTCTGCTCGACAATGATCATCCGCTGGAGGGAAGCGAACTGTGGAAAGAGGTAAGTGATACCTGGCTTATGGTGCTTCCTTTCTTTCTGCTGTTTCTGATACATAACTATGTACTCATTCCACGCCTCCTGCTCAAGAAATACTATACGCGCTACGTCTTGTCGTTGATTTTTACCATCGGTATCTTGTTTCTGTATCTTCCGGGATGTATACAAGTGTTCAATCCTCACCCGGGATTCCGTCAGCATAAAGAGTTTATCGTGCAGGATTCGGCCTTCGACATGCCCCACATGCAGCATCTTCCCGTACTTCCTTCTGATGAGAAAGAAATACATCCGATACGCCCGATGCATCCGCCTTTTCTGCTGATACATATTACGGTAGCTATCTTGCTGGTAGGTTTTAACCTGACCATACGTTTCTTCCTGAAATCGCTTCACGATGAGGAAATGCTTAAGGAGCTGGAACATCAGCATCTGGAATCGGAATTGCAGTACTTGAAGTATCAGCTTAATCCGCATTTTTTCATGAACACCCTGAACAATATTCATGCACTGGTCGACATCGATTCGGAAAAGGCAAAAAGAACAATCATTGAACTTTCGAAGTTGATGAGGTATGTGCTCTACGAAGCCAACAAGAGCCAGATTTCGCTGGAGCGTGAAATTCAGTTTCTCGAAAACTATATTGCGCTGATGAAGTTGCGATATACCGAGCGGCTTACCATCTGCACGGACTTTCCAATAATCATACCTCGGGTACAGATTCCTCCCTTACTGTTCATTTCACTTCTTGAAAATGCATTCAAGCATGGAGTGAGTTACCGTGAAGATTCGTTTATCGATGTACGCATAGCACAAGTAGATGAAGGTATTTTGTTTGCATGCAAGAACAGCAAACACGCCTGTACGCACGATACTCATCACGGCATCGGCATTGAGAACATAAAGAAAAGACTTCATCTGCTCTACGGCAACAATTATACATTTACTACAACTGAAGACGATACGTCTTACCATGTTTTACTTATAATCCCTCCGCTATCATGAAATGTCTGATTATCGACGATGAACCGCTTGCGCTGACTCAGCTCTCGGGGTATATTTCACGTATTCCGTTCCTGACGCTGGTAGCCTCGTGCCAGGATGCCTGCCAGGCTTCCGAAATACTGGCTCACACTCCTGTTGACTTGCTTTTTGCAGACATAAACATGCCGGACCTGAACGGTATAGATTTTGTACGCTCGCTTCCGAACCCTCCCATGGTTATCTTTACTACTGCATACTCGGAATATGCCATCGAGGGGTTCCGGCTCAATGCCATTGATTATCTGATGAAGCCTTTCAGCTTTGCCGAATGTCTGAGGGCAGCCGAAAAGGCACGACAAATGTACGGACTGACGCATAACACTGCCGAACCTGAAGAGGAGAAAAGTACACTGTTTGTGAAAAGCGAATACAAGGTAATACGCATTGACAAAGAGAAAATCCTGTATATAGAGGGGATGAGTGAGTATGTGTGTATTTATATGGAAGACCGGCCTAAGCCTGTCATTACACTGAACAGCCTGCAAAAGTTGTCGGCCATGCTTCCTCCGAACTTTATGCGGGTGCATCGTTCGTACATTGTCAATCTGAATAAGATTACCGAAATTTCTCGTTTCCGTATTCTTTTCGGCAAAGACGTGTATATCCCCATTGGAGAAAATTATAAAGAGCAGTTTATGGCATATATCCATCGGTTGGGGCTTATCTGATTGAAGAAATGGTTATCTTTGCAGCATCTCTGAAATAAAATGATCTGCTTTATGGAAAAGGAAAAAGAAATACATTCTTGTGTGGACTGCGGTACACAAAACTGCAAGTATAAAGACCGTACTTATCCTGATTTCTGCCTGACAACTAACTTGAAGGAAGAAGACCGCCAGTGGGCACTGGAACGATATGACGAGGGAAACAACCGCCAGGTGATGATAGCCAGTGCGGAAGTGGAATACGAGGGATACTGCCAATGGACACGCGTACAGGAAATCATGGAGTTTGCACGTAAAATAAATGCACACCGCATCGGTATAGCCAACTGTATCGGACTGATAAATGAAGCACGTATCTTTGCCCGCATTCTTCAGGCAAACGGTTTCGAAGCGTATTCGGTAATCTGCAAGGTTGCCGGACAACCCAAGACTTCGATGGGTATTCCTGCTGAATGTGAAAGTATAGGAGCGGCCATGTGTAACCCGATTTTACAGGCACGGCTGCTGAATGAAGCAAAGACAGACCTGAATGTGGTAATCGGATTGTGTGTAGGACATGACAGTCTGTTCTACAAGTATGCTGAGGCTTATACTACCACGCTGGTAACAAAAGACCGTGTTACGGGAAACAATCCGGCTGCTGCTCTTTATACTGCCAATTCGTATTACCGGAAGAAATTCTTTAAGGGGAACGAGAAGAAGTAAATGATTCGTACAAACAGCCTGAATGATACAGTATCTATACAACGTACAGACAATACCAGATCAACTATCAGTAACAGCTGTCTTATCAGAATCAAAATATGAAAAGATATAATTCTAAACAGAAAGTCAATCAGCCTGAACATTTTTTACAGGCTGATTGACTTTCTCGGTTTATTTCAGTTTCTTGCCATCAGAAAAGGCATTGCCGACTTTTTTACCAATCTCCAGGTAATCATGATGAATAGGATCGTAGGTAATCGGCTTCAACTTGGTTACATCTACTTTACCGTCTTCACCCAATACGGATTCATCTACAGAAATATTGACAATCCGTCCTGTCATGAAACAGGTTTCGGGATCGTATGAAACGAGCTCACACTCCAGCGTCATAGGAAGTTCTTCGATGACGGGAGCATTGACAAACGCCGACTTTACTGCATGAAATCCGGCATGGGTAAACTTGTCCGGTTCCTTATTGCCGGACACGATACCTACATAGTCGCATTCCGCTACGCGGTCTGCCGTACCCATACTTACGGTAAATGCACGTGTCGCAAGGATATTCTTTGTTGTCTTGTGTTCTTCTGCCAGACAAATTCCAACCATATTGTCTGTATAAATTCCTCCCCATGCTGCATTCATGGCATTGGGTAATCCGTTTTCATCGTAGGCTGCCACGATAAATACGGGCATCGGATACAACCAGGTCTTTACACCAAAATTCTTTCTCATAGGTATTTACTCCTTTCTTTAAAATATATCTTTTCAGCTAGATTCTTTTTTTCAGGTATTACATTGTTTTCTCCGTAATGGCTACTTTGATGACTCCATCCTGCCGGTTCTCAAAAATACGGTATGCTTCTTCTATCTTGTCAAGTGGGAAACGGTGGGTAATGAGCGGTGTCGTATCAATCTTGCCTTCGGCTATCAGGCGAAGAATCTCTGCACAGTCGCATCCGTCTACACCACCGGTCTTGAAAGTCAGGTTCTTTCCGTACATATCGGGCAATGGGAGTTGCTGGGGGCGATCATAAAGTGCCACGATGGTAACGATGGCATTCGGACGGGCACATTCCCACGCCAGCCGGAAGGTATCTTCCGCTCCTGCAACTTCGATGACGACATCAGCTCCTCCATGTGAACTAAGCTTGCGTATCTGTTCGACACATTCTTCGGGGCGCACCACAATTACTTCCGGATAATGCTCGTGTACAAAACGGATACGTTCTTCCGACTTTTCGCATACAACGATACGCCGGGGATGTTTCAGCATGGTACACAGCAAGGTGCATATACCTGTAGGACCGGCTCCGATAATGAGCACCGTATCGTCGGACGAAATCTCGGAGATACGTGCTGCCCAAAAACCAGTGGCAAGAATATCACCTACAAAAAGTGCCTGCTCATCGCTTACTCCCTCGGGAATACGGTTCAACCCCTGATCGGCATAAGGGACACGCACATATTCTGCCTGTCCTCCGTCGATGCGGCATCCCAATGCCCAGCCTCCCTGCTCGTCTTCGCAATTGTTTACATATCCATGACGACAGAAAAAGCATTCTCCACAAAAGGTCTCCACGTTGACCGTCACACGGTCGCCAGGCTTTACGGAAGTGACCTTCTCTCCTACCTGTTCGACAATACCCACCATTTCATGGCCGACTGTAATACCGGGTACGGCACGGGGTACACTTCCATGCTTGATATGCAAATCGCTGGTACAGATACTCCCCAGTGTGACGCGTACCACAGCATCACGCGGATCTTTTATTTCCGGCACGGGTTTCTCCATCATCTGGAATGTGCCATGCTTGATATAAGTATAGGCTAACATAGTTTATTCTTTCTTAGTTTGCTGTTTCGAATGATAAAGGTAAACAAAATTCTTTCATTTTTATTGTACAAAACAGAAATAATATCTATTTTTGGCGCAATGAAACGCATATCACCATCGGGTGATAATTTTATAGAATTTCTGAATATACAACAAATGATTATTGTCAAAGACACAAAACAAATGATTCGTTATGTTCGGCTGGTTTCCTGAGGAATTTCTGGCATAGAACTTAATTGATCGAATTGCTGCTGACGGGGCGGCAGGGATTGTTGTGTTCTTTGACGTACTTGGCATTCTAACCTCTGCTTTAAAAGGGAAAGCTGAGGTTCTCTGCTTTTGATGAGGCGGACATCAACTCATATCATCCGCCATACTGCTTTATACTTCAAAATCTAATTCATTTATTCATTTGTTGTTTATGGAAAATATTATTTTACGTGCTATGCGCACCTTCGATGAAAGTGTATGTGCTCCTGAATACGCCAGAAATCAATTGGCTATTGAAATCATATTCCCCGAAGCTCCTGTTTTTATAAACGAGCTGGCTGTACGTGTTTACTCGGAAGACTACCAGTTGATTGGGGCGGATGTCTATTCTCCGTCTTCCCGAAAAACTCCCCGAAAGGTACGTTTTATTGTGCTGTCGGATACATTCTGGGACGAAAACCTGTATCATATTTTCGTATTTCAGAACGGACTTCCCAAATGGACTGTTTCTCTGTCTCCCTCGCCTTCTTACGAGGTATGGAAAAAAGAGAAGTTGGATGAACTGGAATCACATCCCGACAAGAAGTTTTTTATCGAGCGCCTCTGCCCGACCGACTGGTGGCAAAACATGTACTCTGAACAGTTCCAATTTCCTTCAGTCGAAAAAGTAATCGGAAAGCTTTATTCCTACTCGGAGGCAGAAGGGGTATGTCCTCACCTTCTCGTAACGGGAAACAACCTGATGACAAAGGCTTTTTCCTGCTTCATTCTGGCAGCTTATCTCACCGGTAATGACAAGTCGGAACAGGCTGTTTTTTCATTGGGTGAACTGGTTTCGGGCAATCTGCAATGGAGTGAACTGACCGAACACATCAGACAGAAGCAGGTGATCGTGATGAATGTCCCGCAACTGGAATATAGCGCCAGCACGGTAAACTTGCTTTCCATGTTGGGTGATATACTCAGCAAAGAAGATTTCTCCCGTCCGGTATTCATTTTCCATGGTACAGAAGAGCATGTCAATCAACTGTTTCAGGAATGTGAGGCGATAGCCGGAATGTTTGCCGAATATAACACTTTCCGCATCAGTTTGTCCACTGAAATGCCTCCGATAACCCTTAACGATACTGAGTTTCAGCCGGCATTGAGAGAAACACCTTTTGTCGAATTTTCAGCCGAAGAGGAACTACAGCAGATGGTCGGACTGAAACAGCTTAAAGAGGATATACAGGAGGCACGGATTATGTCGCTTTTTCTCAAAGAGCGCAGAGAACTCAATCTCGATCTATGTGGAGACAGCCGTTACCATATGCTCTTTCTGGGAAATCCCGGAACAGGAAAAACAACGGTAGCCAGACTGGTAGGGAAAATGTATCATCAGATGGGACTATTGTCGAAAGGGCATACAGTGGAAACCTGCCGCACGAACCTGGTAGGTGAATACTTGGGGCATACGGAAAAAAATACGAAAGAGGCTATCGAGGAAGCTCGTGGAGGTGTATTGTTTATCGATGAAGCTTATACACTGATAGAAGGTGGAAGTGACACGAAGGACTACGGCAAAGAGGTCATCAACGCACTGCTCACTGTATTGTCTGAACCGAATCCGGATATGATTGTCATTCTGGCCGGCTATGAGGACAAAATGAAAAAGCTACTTAAAAGTAATCCGGGATTAAAAGACCGTTTTCCGCTCCGTTTCCATTTTGAGGATTATACGGCAGACGAACTGAGCGAAATAGCTCACCGTATTTTGAAAAGCCGGAATTTCGTCCTGACTCCTGAAGCAAACCTGCGCCTGAACCGTCTGATAGAAAAAGAGGCCAGACAACGGGATGAGTATTTCGGCAACGGACGCTGGGTGCATAACCTGATAGAGCATGGCCTTATCAAGAGTATGGCCCGGAGAGTGATGTCAGGGCCCCGTCCGGAAACGGCACAACTCCAGCTTTTCAGTACAATAGAGGCATGTGATGTGGAAGAGGCCGAAGCCAAACTTCTCCGTACAGCAGACTTAAAAATAACTCCACCTTGCCGTATCGGATTCAGGGCCTGAATACAGATGCTTTAATTTTGGTCGACAAAAAGTAGCTTTTCTGTATCATATCCCCTGACACGGAGTTTATCAAGCAGTTCCGCCTGTTTTTCTTTGGATAAAGTTTTATCACGACTCATTATCCAAAGATATTTGTCGGAACTGCTTCCTATCAACACATAACGGTAATCGGGATCTATATCAAGTACATAATAATCGGAATAAAACCAAAGGAAAAATGATACCTTCAACTTACCGGGATCGGCAGGATTCGGCTGTTTGGCACGCCCCTCTACCTCCTTGTGTTTTCCATTTTTATATCCCTCATTTTTTACTTTAATGCTTCCATTTTCCTGTAAAGAATAGGTAGCAGTGACATGTGTCATTCCTTTTTCGAAACGATGATCGTAACGAGCAATTTCATACCATTTTCCCATAAAGCGACGGACATCAAATACAGATACGGTGCTATTGTCTATCGTATCACCGTCCTGAGCTGCATGACACCCGCTCAATCCTAAAAAGGCACATAAAAGTAATAATACGTTTTTCATAGTAGCTGTTTTTTAGACTTTCCCAAAGATACAAAACTATCGATACAATAAGAAATGTCTGGAAAAGGAAATCCGTTTTATATGTCAACATTCAAAAATTATCTTAACTTTGTAAAAATCATTGCAAGCTACTATGAAAACGAAGTTATTACTAATGTCATTTGTATTGTCACTCTGTATGAGTACAACATCGTGTATTGTCACCAGACATCATCACCGGCCACCGCATAAAAAAGAAATTCCACCAGGACATGCCAAGAAAATACATGGGCATAAATCGGCTAAATTTGATGCGCCGGGACATCATAAGCATTGATTATATGCAAGGTTTCAAAAGACTGAAAACAAAATGAGGCTATCCCAAAATCAAAAACAGAGATAAGTTTACTTACAATCTATAAGCCACAACATAAAAATCTCCTGCTTTTAGTCTTATAATAGTAATAAATAAGGGCTAAAGCAGGAGTTCTTTTTTTACGAAGTTTCAATCTATAAGATTTTTATTTTGTATTTCTATTTTGAGACTGTCTCACTGTCTCAGCATGTTGCAAATCTTATTTCTTCTTCTGAGTGAATAGCCATTTCATAAAATCCGGATAATTGAAAGCAGGATTCCAGCTTCCATGATTGCAGCCAGGAAATTCAATATACTCTACCGAAGCACCTGCCGCTTTCAGGGCCTTATAAGCTTGACGAGAGCCTGCTACAGGAACGACATCATCAGCATCGCCATGGAAGATGCGAAAAGCTACATTTCTGGCAGCAGACAAACGCGTCGGATTAACTGTTCCACAGATAGGAACGGCAGCTGCAAAAATATCAGGGAAACGGGAAACCATATCGTATGTTCCCATTGCTCCCATTGATAATCCCATGATATAAACTCTCGATTTATCTACCTGAGGATTTGCCAAATACATATCGAGCAATTCTTTCACAGCCTGAAACACAGATGGCATTTCTTTTCCGACTGGCATCTGGGTGGGAATAAAAGACTGCGGACGGTTTTCGTATGCCCAATATCCGCTTTCCGGACATTGCGGGAATAGCACAAAAGCCGGATATTTTTCACGGTTAACCGGATTCAGAAACATCTGCCCGCCATGAGTCAGTTGTTTTTCATTGTCATTTCCCCGTTCACCGGCTCCATGCAGGAACAATACCAACGGATACTTTTCTCCTGCTTGCATCACTTCCGGTTCCAGCAGGCGATAATTCAGACTATCCCCCGACGAAGAAACAAAGACACTGCGTTCATACTCATCCTGCGCTGCAACAAATTCCAGACTAAAAAGCAGCACAGAAAGCAACAAAATAAGTTTTTTCATAATACGTTTCATTTATAGATTAAAAGTAAATGAGTAACATTCGAGGTATTCTTCTCCCGAGAAGAAGCTCTGTAGCGCTCTCCAAAAGTACTATTTTTTTCTTTAATAACAATTATGCTGAGATATATCACTAACAAACCGGAATGTTGTTTCTATAAACAAAATGAGTCTGGCATTTACGATACCAGACTCTGACATGAAATACTTATCGAAAAAAATCGTTTTTATTGTTTCTCCAATTCAAAACCTAATTGCAGTCCTTCGTATTGGTTCAACAACGAAGTAGCAGCACTGATTGTAGAATTAGAGTTGCCCAAAGCACCTCCGATGGTCTGAGCCAGCGACATCAACTTGTCTGCCTTGAAAAGCAAGCTCATCTTATTTGATGATAAAACCTGCTGCGATACAATGGCTGTAAACTTTATACCCAGCTTCGTTTTCATAGTCAGTTCTTTTGTGTCGGCATTATAAGAATAAGTTCCACTAGTTGTACGACCTTTTACCGTAGAAGTATAGGTGCTGTCGGCATTAAAGACATAAGTACACCCATCGGTAAAACCTAGTTTAGTAAGTACATCCGACATTTTTTCCTCTACTTTTTTCGACGCAAGCTCTCCACCTGCCTGTGCCAAGAAATTATCGCTTTCAAACTTACAATCCGGACCGGTATATTTCCAGGTTCCCTCCAAAGAAACTCCGGATGAGTTTGTAACTTTATTGGCAACAGCATTAGCTACTCCCGAAAGTATGGATTTCAAATCTTGTGCGCTAGCTGCACTACTTGCCATATACATAAAGCATGACAAGCAAATTAATCTGATAATGTTCATCTTCTTCATTTTCTTTCTATTTCTTTTAAAGTGAATTTATTTGACCAATTTTTACGACAAATCGGCATGCAAAGATAGCAAATTCTGACAAAACGAGATAACATGACATAATAAAATCGGGTACAATATATTCCGATTCTGCTCTTTCCGGAAATATGTACCCGATCTATTCTAATGTCTTTCTTATTGATAGATATATTCTACCGGTGACTTCTTGAAACGTACGTTACGAGTATTATTTGCACCAGCACCGTTGTGTTCCAGACTTGCATTGTTACCCCGGACAAGCCATCCGGTCACCTCCGGATTATAACATGCTAAAAGTAACCAGTTTCTATTAACCCCATCATTACTCCACTGACATCCTACTCCATAAAAAGTAAGCGGTTCATCACCATGTCCGGCAATACTTCTGACAGAGAAGCTCCAAAGTTCACCTAAATCCTGTCCGTCAAGCTGTACACCCGAGCGCTTTTCCAATATAATCTCACTACGATACTGCTTGTTGGTCACATCATTCTGAGGATAAAATCCTGCCCAATTTGTCGGTATAGTAAAATTAGAAAGGATGTTTTTATAATCATCAAATGTAGGCATTTCATAGCCATCAGGTGAAAGCGAAGTTGGTTCGGCCTTATTGATATGGTTCGACTCGCCACTACGCCATCCGTCCAGTGTAACTTTTCCATCACGATATACTGCCTGCAAGGCCATACCATTATTCCCTTCGTAAGCAGCATTCCACAGACGTACATATTCTTCGGAAGAACAAGTCTTGAGATATTCCTGTACAGTCTGACCTGCAAGACTAGCCGGATCGTTGGAGCTTAAAATCTGATCATCAAAATTGCGAGAATCACCTATCGCATTGTAACGGCACCACCATGTACCATTCAGATAAGTAACAGGCAACCCGTAATTACGACGCTCCACGATATAAGCTTCCGTTTCCTGCCCGTCAGAAGTACGACGTACAATCAGACGTGCAGCCTGCTTACGTCCGTCAGCTTTCGGATCATTAGGTTTCCATCCACCTATCACACGGTACGTATTTGTTTCATCTGCGACCTTCTCTATTTTCACCCATGGATCTTCATTATCAAATTCTGCCACCAGCTCCAGTCCCTCAGGCATAATGAAACGTCCCATTTCATTATCAATATAACGATCAAAATCGTGCGTATAGTTCTGGCGGTCGAATTTAAATCCTTCTGAATGAATAGGATTTTCTTCAAGAACCAGCTTCAGGCAATCTTCTTCATAACTTTCATTCAGTCCCTTACGGTGAAAATATACTTTCACGTTTTCTGCCTGATAACCGGGAGGCAAAAGTGTCTTACGGAACAAGAACCGATTCACTCCATCACCAGGAGTTACCGACGGCAATTTTTCTACAGTAATATCTGAACTTTGTGAAGAAACAAACTCCAGTTCATCATCGCAGTTAAGGGCCAATGTAAATTCCATTGCTCTGCTAGGCAAAGAAACCACATCTCCCGACTCTGAAATGGTTATTCCTTCCGGTAACACAGATAAGCTCTTGTTTACCGTAATATGGCTATCCCAATCCGGATGCAAACCGGTTTCACCACCATCCTCCCATGCAGATACTTCCAGCTTGATATCGGCTGACAACGCATCTTTCCGGACTGTCAGTGTATAAACTGTATTTCGTTTTAGAACTGACGGTAACGCAGCCTGCTGTACATAGATCTGGCCTCCCATTTCCATTTCGACCTCTACCATCAAATCGGTATTTGTCTGTTCGCACACATAAGCCAGTCCCAGTGTATCTTTCAACAATGGCTGATCAAAAGTAAATTGCAAATCTTGCACATCTGCTCCTTCAGGGGATTTGACTTCATCCTGAGATATCAAATATGATGCTTGTGCAAGATTCTTCAACGTAATACTCTTGATAGAAATAGCTCCTCCTGCTCTCATCAGCAAATCGAAACGGGCAATACCATGCTGTAACGTCATAGGCAAAACATACTGTCCCTGCGGCTGCTCATCTAAATTAAGCTTTCCAGCAAAAAAACGTGGTGCTTTCCCATCCGTTGCCTTTATCGTTGTATTCAGCCATTCCTGTTCAGTCATACCGCTTTCTTTCATCTGCTGCAAATCGATCAAGTCGGCCGTATTGGCAAGCATATAAAGTGTTCCAGACATACTTTTCAGTTTCAACGAATAGCTATCCGACGTTTGATTGAGATTTGAATAAACCGCTGTCATCAAGCCGTTCTCGAACAGGCATGCCTGTATATCGTTAATCTCGTTTTCTCCGGCGACAGAAGATATTTTCCCGTCAACTTTAAAAGCAGAAACACTAGCCTGTACTACCGTGGAAGTTTGATCTGTACTTTGCAGAGCTTCGTGTTCATCAGAACACGAAGTCATGAATAAGGTAGACAGAAGCACACCAAACAGCCATAAATAATTTCTTTTATATACCATTGCTACCTATCTATCGGATTAATAAACTTTATTATAATTGCGGAATAATTTCTGTATCTTCACCCGGTTCCCAATCGTCAATACCGACTTTTACGACTATATCGATATCATTTTTACGTACTGTTACGGTGTAGATTGTATTACGCTTCAGATTGCCTTCCAATGTCTTTGTCAGAACTTTGTGTTGTCCGTCTATTACAGCCTCGATACTTACTTCTATGCCAGCATTTTCCTGCTCGTAGACATACAATACGCCAGGAGTAGAAGCAGACAATGCAGTATCGAAATGAGCTGTAACATCATTACGCTCAACATCTGCCGGAGATGCAGCTACCTCACCTTGCGCAAACAAGTAACCTGACTGAGCTACATTTTTTAAAGTCAGACTCTCTATAGCAGCAGAGCCAGCCACGTCAACATTTAAATCAAAACGTGCTACACCGCGCTTTAAAGTGAGCGACTGTGAAGGCTGGTTTTGTCCGTCAATAACAAGTGATCCTGTAAAGAAATTGACAACCTTACCATTACTCATAGCCATAGTAGTCTTTTTCCACTCTTCTTCACTGATACCCTCTTCCTTCATCTGCTGAAGATCTATCATATTACCAGCATTGGCAACCATGTAGATAGTACCTTCATAGCTATTGATTTGCAAATTATATCCATCTGCCGAAGGTTGTAAATCTTCGAATACCTTAGTCATCGTTCCCTTCTCAAAAAGGCACGCTTTCATATCGGTAATAGTATTTTCATCTTCTATAGCCTGGCCTGAACCTTCGTAATTTATCTGACGGGTAGTTATCACCACCGATCGAGGTGTTTCGTTAACACCACCATTATCTTCTTCCTTTGAACATGCAGTAAAAGCCAATCCCAACAAAACAACACCTACTAATCCTAAATTTTTCATTTTCATCATTGTTTTCTTATATTTAATTTAGTTGTTATTATTCATATATATATTCTACAGGAGTTTTCACACAACGTATCGTACGGGTTTTTGATGAATTCTGTCCTCCAAATTTAATCCAGTTTCCTCTACCGTCACTCTTTGGATAACCTTCCAGCTGCCATGAACTACCTGCATTGCCATAAGTAGCAAGTAATATTGCCATCGGAGCAATTTCCTGTTCATTATACTGATGTCCCCAACCAAAGATTGCCCAATGAGTATTTTCATACACAAAATCATACAACCCAAGGGTTCCGTATCTCACACCATCTACAGTAAGACTGCGTTCTGCAACTGAATAATTCATACGCTGCCCCAACTTATTATCGAAGACTCCCCATTCGCTATAACCTAAGTTACAATCATTGCCCCATGCAAAGAAACGATAGTTATCATAGTTAGGAATCTGATACCCATCAGGAGCCATTTCTGTAGGAAGCATTGTACCAAAATTACCAGATACAGTTGTTCGGTAACCTTCATAGTAAAATTTACTGCCATCGTGTGTCAATTTCAGTCCTTCAGGATTCCCTGCCTGATACTGATCTCCCATTATATTCAACAATTCTTCATCGGAACAAGTTTTCAAATATTCAAAAACATTTTGCTCATCAGGTACAGGATCGTTATTAATCAAAATCTGATCTGAGTAATTCTTGACATTACCGCGCAAGTTGTATTTGCACCACCACGTTCCATTTACATTTACGACCGGCAGTCCCCAGTTTTGTCTTTTTATGGTATAGACTTCAGGATGACTTCCATCAATGTCAGAAACGAGTAAGCGTGCCTCTTGTACACGTCCATCAGCATCAGGATCGTTTGGCTTCCAACCGGCAATAACCCGATGTGCTCCTGTTTCTTCATTAACCTCTATTTTCATCCACGGAGCCTCTCCCTGAGGTATCTCTAGCTCGATTTTCTTACCTTCGGGCAACGTAATTAATCCAAGTTCCCCATCGATATAGCGAGCAAAATCGCATACAGCATCTGAATCGAACGCCAGCTTACCTGAAAGGCCAATAGGATTCGGACGGAATACCAATACAACTCTACCTGTCTGTACCGTCTGTCTATACACATCCAGATAAATATATTCCTGTACACTTCCTGGCATTTTTCTATCGCTTTCTACCACAACTTCGGCAAACGGCTCCATACTACGTGAAGAACTTTGAGAAGCAATCGTCACGCCTTCTACCACTCCGTTTACCATAAGGTTTGCATCCTCTTCAGCCTTCAACACCAAACGGAAGTTACTTCCCATATAAGGAATGAAAACAGTATCTCCACGTTCATTTATTTCTACGCCCTCTGACAATTCAGAAGCAGCTTTATCAATCAAACCTTTTAATACTTGTCCGGATTCGGAAGAGGCACCGTTTTCCCAATCATCCACCAAAACCTCAACACGAAGATCTGCTCCGTTACCATATACTTTTAACGTATAGATTGTGTTACGCTTTAACGTTGTAAATGTAGTTTTCAGACGATGCCAAGCTCCATCATCAGATGTGACCATAAGTTCTACTTCATAAGCTCCGGCTTTCTGTTCGCACAGGTAAAACAATGTCTCTTTATTATTCTCAAATGGAGTATTACCAAAATCTTTCACAATAGTTTCCGGCTGTACGTTTACCGACAAAGCATCACCCTGGCGCTCATTAACATATCCGGTTGAAAGAATATTGCGAATCTTTACATTATTTACCTGAATGCCTTCGAACGGAGAATCTAAATCAATACGCAACACACTGCGCTTTAGAATAACAGAGGTAGAAGTCATGTCTGTACTCAATTCAATCTGTCCACTCATAACAATACCCGAAGCTGTCATTTCAGAGGCAGTAGCCTGTAAGTCCAAAAACTCTTCAAGCGTTGTCTTATCGACTTGCAAAGCAGCCTTCTGAATTATATCGGATGCATTAGCCAGGAAATAGACAGTTCCACGCATCTGTAAAGGTTGTAAATGGCATACTCCTTCAGTATCAGGATTCAAGCGGTCAAACACTTCTTTCAGCATACCACCCTCAAAACGGAAACCCTCTACTTCATTTACAACTGATTCAGAATTAGAAGTTTCTCCTTCTGCCATTCCCATTGCTATCAAGCGGACTCCTATCGCACCTTCCGGCAATTCTTGTTGCATGCTATCTTCTGCACTACATCCGCAAAGGAACAATAACAAAAGAGTACATACCCCAATTATATTTTTCATTTTATCCATTATTATCTATAAATTATATCGTTTTTCTATTACTACGTTATCAGACTATTTATACCGATGAGGATTATTCCTACTATCCAGATATTTATATGAGTCAATAGGGAACTGGCTAAGATTCTGAACATAAAAATTGTTCATCAGTTGCTCTGCCCACGGACCGTAAGTAAATGCACTACTATGTCCGTATCCCATTACGTGTCCCAATTCATGGAACATAATATTACATGAATAAGCATTCCAATAATGTTCGAACCAAGCCTGCTGGTAAGCTCCAAACGTGCTTCCTCCTCCTAGTCCCAGTACACCATTGCCTGCATAAACCAATCCGACCTGCAACGTGCGTTGCTGTCTCATTTGTTGCAGCACCTGTTCAACTTTTATCGGATTCTTATTGTCATCATAAAGCTTATCTGCATTATCACGCAATATCTGTTCGTGTTCAGGCATGTCTATCATATAGGTAAAATTGAGGAACAAAGCCACAGACTCACGACAGTGTACAGGACGGATACCCATCCAGTTACCCACCGGACCTCCGTTTTCCAAATCAGGATTTCCACCATACAATCCCCAATAGACATACCAGCCATGTTCTATTTTCTGCAATTTTCCCCAATATGGGTCTGTAGACTCAACCTTGAACGTAGCGCCGGTCAACTCAGAAGCTGTCATCTGTTTAACCTCAATCTGACGTCCCCGCTCTGTACGGCACATGGTAGAACGTTGAACCAAAGGCAGCGTTTCATAGAAATCAGCAAAACTTGGTATTGTATCAAAATAAGCCAGATCAAAATATTCATCACTTATTGAAGGAATACAAGCTTTAACCAATACACTCCCCAAATTGCGAGGAGAATAGAAACGGACATGCAGTTTCCCTTCATCAGTGATATTCAGCTGAAGCGGCTGCGCTGTATTAAACTTTCTCTGCGAAGGATCAGTATATACCTCCTTAGGCTCATCATCTTGTAAAATTTTAGAATGGTTACCTTGTTCGTAAGCAGACTGAGTCAAAAACATAACTACAGACTTATCTTCCGGATGCGTAACGTTTGTTTCTATACTATGTATATGATTAGCCTCCAGCTGTGTTTGCTCGAAAGCGTACACCTGACTTATTTCATTTCCAAGATAGCTACGCGTACGCATTGTAATTTCTCCACTAAAGGAAGTATTTTCCACTAATGGCATGAAATTATAGGTAGCCGTATCAGACAGAACCAGATCACGCATAACACCATCACTTTCACCAGCCATGTTTCCATCACCAGAAAGTGTAGTATAAAAATGAGCTGAGCCAAGCGAAATCTTTTTCTCTATTACGGCATTACGCACATAAGGGTTATTATAATCAAATTTAAAATCAATCTTACCAATAATCCGCTGTTGCTTTACATCCTGACGAATCGATGTTACTTCCTGCTTACCATTCTCTGTTTGTTCCATTGTTACCGTAAACGGAGTCTGAGAATAAAAATATTCAGCATCTAACGGCTTTTGTAAATCTGCCGGAAACTCTAACCATACATCTGAAGCAGAGTTCAACTCATGGATCATTACTTCATCAAGGTTTTCGTTTCCTTTTATCCCCAACACCAATAAACGGTAATTACCTTCATGCAAACCTTCTACATAAATTTCTGCAGTTGATGGATTATACTTGCTTTTTATATCCCGCACACGTACTCCTGCTTCATCTACAATACAATACTCCAAACGATCGTAACGGGATTCTTCTAATGTAGTTGCACGTGAGAGGTTACCTTCGTAGTCTGCATCATACAACTTAAAAACTGCCTCAGGTGTATCTGTATTAGCCGTATTATTCCACTCCTCACGACTACAAGCCACCAGCAACAGACTACATAAAAAAGTAAAAAAAGTAATTTTCTTCATTCGTTTATTGCTTTTGCTATATATAATGTATTAAAAATATTTCTGTTTATGCCTATGTTCCTTTTTAAAAACAGATACAAAATTAAGTATAATATAAAAAAATCACATATCATTTCTCTATCCAAGAACGTATTGAATTCTTTTTTTGTTCAAAAGAATAAGAAAAAAAGCATCTAAAAGGCATTTAACATGATATATATCAATTTTTTAATCATAACATTTAATTCAAAAATAATTAACTAAGGAATAAAACCAGCAAAAGTAAACAAATGGAACATTTTTTTATTTTTCACGAATAGTGTTTTAAAATGCTAGTTTTTATGTAAATTTGTTGCATAAAAATAGAAATTATATGAAAAATACGCTCTACTCATGGTTCAGTATCCTGATAGGATGCATTATTCTGGCAGCTGGCTTTGTCTTTTTCATCAATCCATACAACATTGTTCCAGGGGGTGTGTATGGAGCCAGTATCGTACTTCATAACTTATTTCCTTCGATTCAGGTAGGAACGTTTGGCTACATGTTCGATATTCCATTGCTCATTCTTTCAGTCGTTTTGCTGGGAGCCAAACTTGGTTCACGTACGATTGCTGCCGCACTCATTACCCCTTTACTGATGAATATCATATCCAAACTAGTTTATCCTACCAAAGAAGCATTGGAAGCACTCGATCCAGCCCAGCTTGCAGGTGGAAGCATGAACTTATCTGATCATCTGATGTTAGCCTGTGTTATAGGTGCGGCTTTAATCGGAATAGGAACAGGAATTGTCATACGCAATGAAGCCACTACAGGCGGAAGTGATATCGTAGGAATGTTACTCCAAAAATACTGCCACATACGCTTCTCAAAAGCCATACTTTTAGTTGACGGAACCGTAGTATGTTTCGGACTGGCAGTCATTGGCTTTGGCATAGGTAGTGCAGAAGATTCTATACAACCTTCGTGGCATTTGTCACTTTACTCCCTCATCGCTATTTTCATTATTTCAAGAGTGATAGCATATATGATAAACGGAGCCAAAAATGACAAGCTGATATTTGTAATCAGCGATAAAAAAATGACAGAACTGCATACGTACATACTAAAAGATCTTGACCGTACAGCAACTTGTATTAAGAGCAGCGGACTATATACAGGCAAGGAGAAAGAAATGATTTTCCTCGTAGTAAGTTATAAAGAAGTAGCAGGTGTAAAACTTACGATAAAAAAGGCAGATCCCCGAGCATTTGTTGTAGTAACTGATGCCTATGATACTTTTGGAGAAGGATGGAAACAATTACCTTCACCCAATGAAATTCATCCAGAATAGAAAATGTATGTTTCCTTACACAAAGCATGTGTTTCGGTAATTCGGGTAGAAAAAACAGTAATTTGGTTACGTACCCATTATATAAAAGCCAATATTTTTGCAGTACACGAATATGACAAATCATAAAACGATTGTACTATGAGAATAAAGGATTTTATATTAGTATGTATTACAACTGTAATAATGTTCCCAATGACTACATTAAAAGCACAGAATATGGAAAAAGAAAAACAACTCCCCGAATACCTTAGTGCGTTTCCTTTAGGTGAAGAGAATGTACAATATGCCAGATTTTTTATCGGGAAATCATATCTGGCTCCGCTCACAAGCAATAAAGATCTAAACACTCCTGTATGTAATGTTACCTTTGAACCTGGATGCAGGAACAACTGGCACAGCCATACAGGAGGACAGCTCCTGATAGCCGTAGGAGGAAAAGGATATTATCAGGAAAAAGGCAAACCGGCACGTTTGCTACTCCCTGGTGATATCGTAGAAATAGCTCCAAACGTAATTCATTGGCACGGAGCAGCTCCTGACAGTTGGTTTTCACATCTCGCAATAGAATGTAACCCACAGAGTAATAAAAACACCTGGCTGGAACCTGTTGACGATGAGCAATACCTTGCTGCGACCTCACAATGTAATACACTTTCAGCAGAAGCAGCAAAAAATCAGGCTACATGGTATTCCAGCGTAAATGACAAACTGGCTGTTTCTGATCCTGAGTTAACAAAAATATTTGGTAACTTTGCCTTTGGTGAGGTACAAAAATACAGTAACCTGGATACTCGCACACGTATTCTGGTAACTATGGCTTCGGCTATAACAGTAAACGCAAAAACAACATATCTCCAAACACTTCATGCAGCTCTTTCAAACGGAATCACTCCGCTGGAAATAAAAGAAGTACTTTATCACGCCGTACCCTATGCCGGAATGGCAAAGGTAGAAGAGATGGTGGAAATTGCAAATAAATTTCTGGAAAACAGAGGTGTAAAACTGCCTTTGGCACCGCAATCTATACTGCAACCCGAAACAAGGCAGGAAAAAGGCCTCGCGCTTCAGAAGAGTATCTTCGGCGATCAAATAGACCGGATGTATGAAACATCTCCAGAGAATCAATTACACATACAAAAATTCTTATCTGCAAATTGCTTTGGAGATTACCAGACCCGCCCTGTGTTTGATATACCGACCCGAGAATTACTTACATTTGCAATTTTGATCTCATTAGGAGGATGCGAACCACAAGTAAAAGGACACATTACAGGAAACGTAAATGTCGGAAATGACAAGTTAAAATTACTCGCAGTTGCAACCCAATTATTACCTTATATAGGTTATCCGAGAACACTCAATGCCATAACTTGCCTGAACGAAGTAATTCCTGAAAAATAAATGAATCTTACGTGTTTATGTTCTTCTTTTCATACAGTAAAGGAGGAACATAAACACTCATCATTTACCAACCATCACGCTATACATTTTATCAAACTCCTATTCCAAGAGATATTTTACTTACATCTCCGTTAAAATCTGTAATAGAGGTTACAATATCTGTAATTTATCTACACCAAATTGTGCCATAGGAAGTATCTTTGCCACAAATTAATAATACTATAACTATGGAGCTTTCTGATTTTTTAGCATACGTAAAGACAGGCCGTGCTCTCAATACGGCAGAAATACATCGGTTTATGAATGATATGAGCAATGAGGCACGACGTATCACTTTTGAACTGAATAACGCCTACCATACTCCCGAAGAAGTACGTAACTTATTATCACGCCTCTTTGGAAAAACTGTAGATGAATCTTTCAGAGTTTTCCCTCCATTTTATACTGACTTTGGTAAAAACATTACAGTGGGGAAAAATGTATTCATTAATGCCTGCTGTCATTTTCAAGACCACGGAGGAGTATCTTTAGGCGATGGTTGCCAGATTGGACATAATGTGGTATTTGCGACATTAAATCATGGATTAGCCCCAGAAGACCGCCAAACAACATATCCTGCCCCTATCACACTTGGAAAAAACGTATGGGTTGGATCCAACTCTACCATTCTACAAGGTGTTACCATAGGTGACAATGCGGTAGTAGCAGCAGGTGCGGTAGTAACTAAAGATGTTCCTGAAAATACGATTGTGGGAGGTGTACCAGCCCGTATCATTCGAAAAATCTAATTCACCTACAAGCTATTCCCATAATTGCATAAGATTTGTTTCTCCCCAATACCAATGAGTATATCCGGCTATAACATTCTTATATCTGTACAAAGGGGTGTTGACTTCAGAACCATAAGCATCGTACAATTGCGCTACCGAATGCAAAACGTCAGAAGATGTTGTCATGGAAAAATGGAATTCATGCCCACGAAGCAACACACCTTTGTATTTCATTTCCCGATAGCCTAAATTAAGAGAAGGATGCTCTATCGTGCAGTCTATGGGTAAAATACCTGCCATATCATATATCTTACCTTTTTTGACGGTAAGCGTACGTGCCAGATACATCATTCCACCACATTCTGCAAATATTTTTCCTCCACGCTCTGCATAAGTCCGCAACTGCTGCATCATCTCTTTACGATGGTGTAAACGACGAACATATAATTCCGGATAGCCTCCAGGCAGATAAACCAGATCAGCAGCTGGAAGTTTATTATCTCTCAGGGGGCTAAAATATGTTATATGCCCCCATTTCGACAACTGCTTCAAATTTTCATGATACGTAAAACAAAAAGCCTCATCTCTGGCCACTGCGATTCTTATTTTCCGCTGAAAAACCTCATTTATACCTTCTTCCGATACATAAGGTAATGTATAAGGACATGGAAATACAGCCTGACATAAACTAATCAGCTTATCTATATCAACGTATTTTTCTATCAGGATGGATATTTTTTCTGCTACGTCATTCATCGAAGACTTGCTTGTAAGCGTAAGTCCCAAATGACGGGATGGAATATACAACTCATCAGCAAAAGGAATATAACCTAAAGCTTCAATGCCAGCATCTGTACATGCGTCCTTCAAAAAAGCATAATGCGAAGCCGATGAAACCTGATTAAATATAACTCCAGCAATCTTCACTTTTTGTGCAAAGTGCTTGAATCCCCATAGCATCGGAGCAACAGAATAAGCTGCTGCCCGTGCATTTATAACCAATACAACAGGCAAATTCAGCAGATTTGCTATCTCGGCTGCACTTCCTTTATCGCGGCTATAACCATCAAACAAGCCCATAACTCCCTCTGTCACGCATACATCTGCATTTTCTGCATATAAGTTATAGATGCGCTGCATGTGATGATGGTGCATCATCCAAGTATCAAGATTTATCGAAGGCCGTCCAGATGCTATTGCGTGAAACTGTGTATCTATATAATCGGGACCGCATTTAAATGGCTGTACCTGTAAGCCACGTTTTTTCAACGCACGCAACAGTCCCATCGTAAAAGTCGTTTTTCCACTACCTGAAGTAGCTGCTCCAATTAATAATTGTGGTTTCATCATGCTGCAAATGTAAAGGTTTTCTACATATCAGCGAAATATCATCCTGCATTCTTTTATAGAATATGCATTGTTTTTACTAACTTTACCGTCTCAAACTCAAAGATAGAAAATATGAAATTAGGAAAATGGATTGGCGGCATCATGGGCTTTATGGCTATGGGACCGCTAGGTGCACTTGCAGGTTATGCAATCGGTTCACTGTTCGACAAAGCTGCATACGCTCCTGAAAATATGGATGCCGGCAATGAAACATATACCGGACAGAGAAATAGTTTTTTGTTCTCACTGCTTGTCATGGCTTCGTACATCATTCGCGCAGACGGAAAAATCATGCATAGCGAAATGGAATTTGTACGGCGGTTCCTGCGAACAAATTTTGGAGAAGACGCTGTAGCCGAAGGAGAGCAGATATTGCTTAACTTATTCGAACAGCGCAAACGTATGGAAGCAACCAATCCTTATGCTTTTCAGAATACCATCCGCGAATGCGGAGCACAGATTGCTGCCAACATGAGTTATGAAGAACGTTTGCAACTTCTGAGCTTCCTGGCACAAATCGCCCGCAGCGACGGAAATGTATGCGCCGCCGAAATAGATGCTTTAAAAGAAGTTGCACAGTCTATGCAATTGTCAGCCAAAGAGGTAGAGTCTATGCTGAACTTGTCTGGCAATTCTTTAGAGGAAGCTTACAAAGTTCTGGAAGTAGAACCTACGGCTACCGACGACGAGGTCCGTGCTGCCTATCGACGCCTTGCGCTGAAACACCATCCCGACCGTGTAGCAACATTGGGAGAAGATATTCGCAAGGCTGCCGAGGAAAAGTTCCAAAGCATCAACAATGCAAAGGAACGCATCTACAAGGCTAGAGGCATGAAATAATATGTGGAACAAACTCGGAGAGGTTGTCGGTTATTTCTGTTCGGTTTTCACGAATACCGATTCCGGCAGGCTCTCCGCCCACTATCCATGAACCAATGACAGGATATCGTCCGCTATAAGCCACAGGCTTTACATATTCCTGATATACATAAGCTCCCGTATTATAATCACCTTCTGTCTCTTTCAGAAGCGCATGTTCTTCCCATTGACGAATATCAACCACACTTACATTGTGCCCTTCGCGCGAGAAAACAGGTTTCTTACAAAATACTCCTTGCTGCGGACGTGACAAATAACAGGGTAATACATAAGGAGAATCAGGAAACAATTCATACAGTATACTTAAAATAGCCTTGTTCGACATTACCAGCTTCCAAATTGGTTCCAGCCACTCAACCTGAGCCAGACATCCATCCGGGCTTTCATCAATCATCCATTCCCAAGGATAAAGTTTAAAACATTTCTGAATACATTCACCGGAAGGATCATAAAAAAGACCATTTTGCAAATTCATGCTATTAATGTCAAGCACACGTGTAGAATATCCAGCTTCCATAGCAGTACTTGCCAGATATTGTAATGTTCCAGTATCTTCGTGATCATCAAGAGCTCCGACAAAGTGTATATTGCTTCCCGCAGGGAATATATCTTTCCACGATTGAACCAAACCTTCATGAATACCGTTATATTGATCACATTCAGGAAAACATTCTTCTTTCCACTGCCACTGAATGACTGACGCTTCGAGCAGGGATGTAGGTGTATCTGCATTAAATTCCAAAATACGAGGAACACCTTTCTCGTCAAGCAGAAAATCGAAACGCCCATACAAACTCAATTCATCCCGGTTCCAGGACTCACAGATACGTTCACATACCTCAGCAGGTATCTGCAACATACGCTCCATAAAATCCGGCTTTTCTGAAATAATGTATTCAGCAGCCTCACAATACATACGATAGGCTTCTCTTGTCGCCTCTTCAAGTCGCTCTATTTCTGCGGGAGTAAAACGGTAATAAGCTTCCTCACGCCAATAATCACCATGAAAATCGAACCCAAGAGCTTCAATTTTCTCCCTATAATCAGAGCGAGGGGTCATATTGAATCTTTCCATCTGCTCCTGATTTATCCGTGAATGCTATATGAGCGGCGGGTAGTACCAAATACATTCCCACTCGATTTCGATTTACTTGTACCCGATGGGCTGACTTTTACTCCCGAAGGAGGATTCACCCGAGAACCATTGGCATCGGTCCATGAACCAGACTTCGGATAATAATAATGAGTGGTACTCAAGCCATTAGTCAGAGAAGGCATAAGTGCCCAACGCATCAGCATGGCATTGTAAATCCAGCTATTTCCCTGACTGTCTCGGTATTCTTCTTTATCTTTCGGGTTCTCAGGCAATTCTGTTTTCTGTGTACATGCCGCCAACGTCATCAGACACATGGCTGCTACCAGATAATGTCGTTTATTCATTCAACTTTATTTTTTGTGCAATAAATTCATTAGCTTTACAAAAATACGGAAAATCCAATATATAATGAGTTTATATCCAAAAACTTTGCCAGTATAAGAAAAACTTTTTACTTTGCATAGAAATAGAAATACACAACAAAGGAATTATGAAAGGTATAGTTTTAGCAGGAGGTTCAGGTACCCGCCTTTACCCCATCACAAAAGGAGTTTCAAAGCAGCTGCTCCCTATTTTTGATAAGCCTATGATATATTATCCCATTTCGGTACTGATGCTTGCCGGAATCCGGGAAATACTTATTATATCCACTCCACACGATCTTCCGGGATTCCGTCGTCTATTAGGTGATGGAAGCGATTTCGGAGTTCATTTTGAATATGCAGAACAGCCCTCACCCGATGGTCTGGCACAAGCATTCATTATTGGTGAAAAATTTATCGGTAACGATGCTGCCTGCCTGGTATTGGGTGACAATATCTTTCATGGAAATGGATTCACCGCAATGCTGAAAGAAGCTGTACGAACAGCTGAAGAAGAAGCTAAAGCAACAGTATTTGGTTATTGGGTAAGTGATCCGGAACGTTACGGTGTTGCTGAATTTGATGAGGCTGGAAATTGCCTTTCCATTGAAGAAAAGCCAGAACATCCGAAATCTAATTATGCCGTAACAGGACTTTATTTCTATCCGAACAAAGTAGTAAATGTGGCAAAAAATATAAAGCCATCGGCACGTGGTGAGCTGGAAATTACAACAGTAAACCAACGCTTCCTTGCCGACGGAGAACTGAAAGTACAAACGTTAGGCCGCGGGTTTGCATGGCTTGACACAGGTACTCACGATTCACTAGCCGAAGCATCCACCTACATTGAAGTAATAGAGAAACGTCAAGGACTAAAAGTAGCATGTCTGGAAGGCATAGCCTTGCGTCATGGCTGGATCACCGCAGAGAAGATGCGTCAGCTGGCACAACCAATGCTAAAGAACCAATATGGTCAGTACCTGCTGAAAGTAATAGACGAATTGGGACTAAACGATTAAAAAACGATTATACGAAAGATGAACGTTATCAAAACAGCAATCGACGGGGTAGTCATCATTGAGCCTCGTCTGTTTAAGGACGACAGAGGATATTTTTTTGAATCTTTTTCCGAAAGAGATTTCAATGCGCAAGTACGTACCGTACGCTTTGTACAAGACAATGAGAGTAAATCGAGTTATGGTGTTTTACGCGGATTACACTTCCAAAAACCACCTTTTGCACAAAGCAAACTAGTCCGCGTTGTAAAAGGAGCTGTACTTGATGTTGCAGTTGACATCCGAAAAGGTTCTCCAACATTCGGACAGCATGTAGCAGTAGAACTGACAGAAGAAAACCACCGTCAATTTTTTATACCACGTGGTTTTGCACATGGATTCAGCGTGCTGACTGATGAAGTTATTTTCCAGTATAAATGCGATAATTTCTATGCACCTCAAAGTGAAGGAGCTATTGCCTGGGATGATCCTGCTCTTGGCATAGACTGGAAAATTCCTGCCGAGAAAGTAATTCTTTCAGAAAAAGACAAACACCATCCGCTATTGAAAGATGCAGATTGGCTGTTCTCTTACGGCGAAGAACTATACTAAAAACAACCTTAAAAAAGTGGCATGCTTTCTAATACTATAGAGGAGGCATGCCACTTTAAAATTATCTTCCTTTTTTAATCGTCATCACGATCCATATCAATCAAATTAAATTTCAAGTCAAACTTCAAATCCCAAAAATTCGATAATCTTACTTCATATTCATAGCGGTCTTTTTCTATTTGCAAGATTTTTGCTTCCGGGTAATTTGTTTTTACATATTTTACAATCTGTGCCGGAACTGCAGTTTCAGGCACCAAACCATGTTTACACTTCATCTCTTTCCAGTTACCCTGCTTGTCAAATTCCAATTTATCGCCGTTAACGAACATGACATCATAAGTAACATCAAATATATCTTTATCCATTTTTGAGAAAGCCACATTACGGTCTGCAAAATGTTTTTTTACAAAACTCTGAGCCGCTTGAGGAAGTTGTTCAAAAGTGACAGGCTTATCATTGTCAGCCACTACAACCTGCATTGTAAACAAACACACCAAGAAAAATACTAACTTTTTCATAATCATAAGTTTTTAAAGAGTTATTATTTGTTTTCGTTTAATTTTCTATTGCAAAACTACCTACCGATTCTGAAAAGAATTGGGAATTTCCAAAATTTACTGTTATTTTTTCTTCAACGCCTGATTTTATCGATACACATTTACCTGAGATATCTAAATATTTGGATATTTCACTTATTTTGACGAACTTGCGAACATAACACTTAACACAAATTTTATTAACTATGAGAACCAGCATTTATGCTCTTCTGCTTGCAGCCTTATTTACAAGTTGTACAGCTACGGAGAATCAGAAAAAACAAGACAAAACCGAGCCCGTTTCAACAACAGTTCGCCTGTTGGAAGGCGATATGCCAGATCCATCAGTAGTACGCGTAGGTAACACTTATTACATGGTACATTCGTCATTCATCTACACTCCGGGACTAGTGGTATACAGTTCAAAAAATCTCGCAGACTGGACTCCCTGCTCGGCAGCATTACCCGAATATACAGGTGATATCTGGGCTCCTGATATTTGTGTGTACGACAACCGTTTTTATATCTATTTCCCGACCCGCAATGAAAAAGGAGAAAAAACGAATATGGTTACATGGGCAGACAGCCCTGAAGGTCCATGGAGTAAACCTGTAGATCTGAAAGTAGGAGGAATAGATCCTGAGCATGTAGTGGATGAAAAAGGTAACCGATATCTATTACTCAGCGCAGGCGATTTACATCCATTAAGCGCCGACGGACTATCCATTACAGGTAAGCCTGAAATCATCTATAAAGGTTGGGAGATACCTGAAGAATGGGATATAGAAAGCTTCTCATTAGAAGGCCTGAATGTGAAAAAAATCAATGATTGGTATTATCTACTAGCGGCTGAAGGTGGAACTGCCGGACCTCCTACAGGACACATGGTAGTACAAGCACGTTCAAAAAGCGTACACGGTCCTTGGGAAAATGCGCCAGAGAATCCATTATTACGAACTCAGTCACCACAAGAAACCTGGTGGAGTCAAGGACACGGATCAGTAATTGATACTCCAGAAGGTAAATTGATGCTTTTTTTTCATGGATATGAGAAAGGATATCTTACGTTAGGAAGACAAACTTTAACACGTGAAGTTGTTATAGGTGATGACGGATGGCTACATCTCACAGACAAACCCGCTCCATTGCCGGAGCCTCAACGTCCGTCATTGCGTACAGCGAAGGATTTTATCTGGCAAGCAGCCGGAGAAAACTTCTCCGCACGCTTCCATGTCACTCCAGAACTCATCACACTGAAAGCAAAAGGTAAAAGTCCCAAAGATGCCTCTCCCCTTCTTGCACGTGCAAGTGATCACCGGTATGAAATCGAAGCATGCCTTGAACTGAATAATGCAGAAGCTTCAGCCGGATTAGTCATCTACTACAATAAAGACATGCATTTTGGGTTAGGATTCCGTCCCGGTGAACTTCTTCGTTATCGCCGTGGAGCCATACATACCAGCCAGCCCAAAACGGAAATAACCGTAAATGATGGAAAATGCCGCTTATGGGTACGCTTACGTAATTATGACAACATTATTTCCGGATGGTACAGCACCGACGGTAAGACATGGCACAAATATCCATGGGGATTTGACATGCAAGGCTACCATCACAATACATTGGGAGAATTCCTCTCTCTCCGTCCTGGCATATATGCAGGAGGTGAAGGTGAAGTGCATGTAACAGATTTTACCTATCGTACTTTATAACTTAATAAAAATAAAGGGAATACACTGGGTACGCAAACAAATAAATCGTAGAGCCATTTGCCGAAAAATCCAATTTCAAGAAGACGTGAATAATATGGAAATAATATAAACCGCACTTGGCAATACAGCTTTTTTGACATATCTTTGTGTTGAGAAATAAAAAAACCAACCTATTCAGTAAAGTTTTATTTATGAGAAAAGTTGCTTTAATAACCGGTATTACCGGACAAGACGGTTCATACCTTGCCGAATTCCTTATAGAAAAAGGATATGAAGTGCACGGTATTTTACGCCGTTCTTCATCGTTCAATACAGGACGTATCGAACACCTTTACTTGGATGAATGGGTGCGCGACATGAAACAGTCACGTTTGGTGAACCTACATTGGGGAGATATGACAGACTCCAGTTCGCTTATCCGAATTATTGGTGATATTCATCCTACAGAAATCTACAATCTAGCAGCACAGAGCCATGTAAAAGTATCATTCGACGTACCAGAGTACACAGCCGAAGCCGATGCCATAGGCACATTGCGTTTATTGGAAGCTGTACGTATTTGCGGTTTGGAAAAAACCTGTCGCATCTATCAGGCTTCTACCTCAGAACTCTTTGGCAAAGTGCAGGAAGTTCCACAAAAGGAAACCACACCGTTCTATCCCCGTTCGCCTTATGGTGTAGCAAAGCAATATGGTTTCTGGATAACAAAGAACTATCGTGAAAGTTATAATATGTTTGCTGTAAACGGTATCTTGTTCAATCATGAATCAGAACGACGTGGAGAAACTTTTGTTACGCGAAAGATCACATTGGCTGCAGCACGCATTAAACAAGGATTTCAGGATAAGTTATATCTAGGTAATCTAGATGCACAACGCGACTGGGGTTATGCTAAAGATTATGTAGAATGCATGTGGCTTATTTTACAGCACAATACCCCTGAAGATTTTGTCATTGCTACAGGAGAAATGCATACCGTACGTGAATTCTGTACACTAGCTTTCCACTATTTAGGTATTGAACTTGAATGGCAAGGTAGTGGAGTAGACGAAAAAGGTATTGACCGTGAAACCGGACGAGTATTAGTTGAAGTAGATCCCAAATACTTCCGCCCATGTGAAGTAGAACAACTATTAGGAGATCCAACGAAAGCCAAGACTCTTTTGGGATGGAATCCTACCAAAACGCCTTTTGCAGAATTAGTCCGTATCATGGTAGAGCATGATATGAAATTCGTAAAAAAATTGCATTATAAATCAATATAGCAGTGTCATTTCCTGCAAAAGACACTACTTTATTTTTACCGATAAATTCATTAAAAATGAATTTGGGGCGCGGACTTAGTGATTAAGTTCGCGTTCCTACTTTAAAAAAGAGAATCACAATGCTAGACAAATCTTCAAAAATATACGTGGCAGGACACCGAGGTCTGGTTGGATCTGCCATCTGGAATAATTTGATGCAACGCGGTTTTACCAATCTGGTAGGACGTACCCATAAAGAGCTTGATTTGTTGGATCCGATAGCAGTACGAGAGTTCTTTGACAAAGAACAGCCTGATGCCGTAGTATTAGCTGCTGCACATGTAGGAGGAATTATGGCCAACCTGCAATACCGCGCTGATTTCATTTACCGCAATTTACAGATTCAGCAGAATGTAATAGGTGAAAGTTTCCGTCACGGGGTAAAGAAATTATTGTTTTTAGGCAGTACATGCATCTACCCTCGTGAAGCGATGCAGCCAATGAAAGAAGAAGCTCTTCTTACTTCTCCGTTAGAATATACTAATGAGCCATACGCTATCGCCAAAATAGCCGGACTGAAAATGTGTGAAAGTTTCAATTTGCAGTATGGCACGAACTACATTGCTGTTATGCCAACCAATCTGTATGGTCCTAATGATAATTTTCACCTGGAAAACAGTCATGTATTGCCAGCAATGATCCGTAAAATCCATCTTGCTAAATGCTTGAATACGAATAACTGGGAAGCTGTACGAAAAGATATCAACCTGCGTCCGGTAGAAGGTGTAGACGGCAACTGCACAGACCAGGAAATTCTTGATAAACTGGCTAAATTCGGCATTACCCCTCAAGCCGTTACTTTATGGGGAACAGGCAAGCCATTACGCGAATTTTTATGGAGTGAGGAAATGGCAGACGCCAGCGTACATGTATTATTAAATGTCGATTTCAAAGATACCTATGCAGAAGGGGCAAAAGAAGTACGCAACTGCCACATCAACGTAGGTACAGGAAAAGAGCTGTCAATCCGTGAAGTTGCAGAAAAAATCATGAAAGAAATAGACTTTAAGGGCAAGCTGCAATGGGATTCATCAAAACCTGATGGCACAATGCGTAAGCTTACCGACGTTTCTAAACTTCATGCCTTAGGCTGGCATCACAAAGTAGAAATTGACGAAGGAATACATCGCCTTTACGAATGGTATCTGAAAGGTATTTGCATCAATCATCAAACGACATAATCCAATATGAAGAAACTTTTATCGCTTCCACCTAATCTGGTGGAATGTTTTCACGATATAGAGCATGCCAACCATCAAGAATGGTTCTGTACATCCGATCCGGTAGGTTCAAAGTTAGGTTCAGGTGGTGGAACTGCATGGCTATTACAAGCATGCAAAAACAGCGAAAGTGACACTACTCCACTCACAGAATGGCTTGCTCACGAAAAACGTATCCTGCTACACGCCGGCGGCCAAAGTCGGAGATTGCCCTCATATGCTCCGTCCGGTAAAATACTTACCCCAATCCCTGTTTTCCGCTGGGGACGTGGTCAAAAGCTTACACAAAACTTATTGTCACTTCAGCTTCCCCTGTATGAGCAAATCATGCAGAAAGCCCCGGAGAAATTGCATACACTTATTGCTAGCGGAGATGTATATATCCGTGCAGAACAAGCCTTGCAAGAAATCCCCGATGCAGACGTTGTATGTTACGGACTGTGGGTAGATCCTGAACTGGCAAAGAATCACGGTGTATTTGTTTCATCACGCAATACTCCCGAAAAGCTGGACTTCATGCTTCAAAAGCCGAGTGTAGATGAATTAGGAGCATTGATGCAAAACTATCTGTTTCTGATGGATATTGGCATCTGGCTGCTTAGTGACCGGGCTGTAGAGTTAATGGTAAAACGTTCACTCAAAGAGGATGGATCAATCGGCTTCTACGATATGTATTCTGACTTCGGACCAGCTCTAGGCAGCCATCCTCGTATCAACGATCCCGAAATAAACAAACTTACAGTAGCAATCCTGCCATTGCCGGGTGGTGAATTTCATCACTATGGAACAAGCCGGGAGATGATTTCGTCTACACTGGCAATACAAAATTGCGTAATCGACCAGAGAGCAATTATGCACAAGAAAGTAAAGCCTCATCCGGCTATCTTCGTGCAAAATGCACTGACCGACTATACACTGACATCCGAAAACTCAGAGGTATGGATAGAAAACAGTTGCATAAGTAAAAACTGGACACTCCATAAGCGCAATATCATAACAGGAGTACCTGTCAATCAATGGCACATCAATATTCCTGAGGGAATCTGTATTGACGTCATACCGATGGGAGAAAGTAATTATGTGGCCCGTCCCTATGGATTTAATGACGCTTTCAAAGGCAGTCTGAAAGATGATTCAACCTTATATCAAGGAATACCGGTTCAGAAATGGTTATCAGACCGTGGCCTGACAGCTGATGAAATAGCATGTAACCACGATCTTCAAGCTGCACGCATATTCCCGATATGTACATCTGTCGACGAACTTGGAATCGTCATGCGTTGGATGACAGACGAGCCGAAGTTGAACGAGGGAAAAGATATCTGGATACACGCACAAAAAGTTTCAGCCGATGAGATTTCAGCTTATGCTAATCTGCGCCGTCTGACAGAGCAGCGTGAAGCTTTCCGTAAAAACAGCTGGACTGCCCTGGCTAAAAATTATGAACGCAGTGTATTCTATCAACTCAATTTGCAAGAAGCAGCCGAAGAATATGCACATCATCAATTAGAATTACCCGCTCCCCTTCCCTCCTCTGCACCGTTAATGACCCGTATCAGCGATGCAATGTTCCGTGCACGAACATTACAACTGCGTGATTCAGACGGCCATTTGGCAGAAGAAATAGCACGGGAAGAAGAAAAAGCTTTCAGCCTGATGCGTGAAGGGCTTACTTCAACAGTCGACCATAAACAGCACCCTCGTCTTTCGGTGTATCCGGACCAGATTGTATGGGGACGCAGTCCGGTACGTATAGACTTAGCTGGAGGTTGGACAGATACCCCTCCATACAGTTTGATGGAAGGAGGAAACGTGGTAAACATTGCAATAGAGCTAAACGGTCAACCCCCGTTACAAGTCTATGTCAAACCCTGTAATGAGTATAAAATCATCCTTCGTTCCATCGACTTGGGTGCAATGGAAGTTATCACCACTTTCGATGAACTACATACATTCAATAAAGTAGGTTCTCCCTTCTCTATTCCTAAGGCAGCGTTAGTACTGGCAGGTTTTCACCCTGATTTCTCGGCAGAAAGATGTACTTCACTGGAAGAAAAATTACGTTCATTCGGAGCTGGTATAGAAGTAACACTATTGTCTGCTATTCCAGCCGGCTCAGGATTAGGAACAAGCTCTATCCTAGCCTCTACTGTATTAGGAGCAATAAACGATTTTTGTGGCTTAAACTGGGACAAACACGAAATCGGAAGCCGTACACTGATATTAGAACAGTTGCTTACAACCGGAGGCGGATGGCAAGATCAATACGGAGGCGTGCTTCAAGGTGTGAAACTCTTGCAGACACAACCCGGATGGAACCAGGAGCCAATGGTGCGCTGGTTGCCAGAACACTTGTTTACACACGATGAATATCAAAAATGTCATCTATTATACTATACAGGTATCACACGTACCGCAAAAGGTATTTTGGCAGAAATCGTACGTGGCATGTTCCTCAATTCTACAGAGCACTTGAATTTACTGGGACAAATGAAACAACATGCCATCGATCTATACGATGCAATCCAGCGAAACAGTTTCGAGGAAATGGGAAGATTAATACGCAAAACATGGCAACAGAATCAGGCACTCGATTCAGGAACCAATCCTAACAGTGTAGCGGCCATTACCCAACAGATAGATGATCTTTGTTTGGGTTATAAACTTCCAGGAGCCGGAGGCGGTGGCTATCTATACATGGTTGCCAAAGACCCTGAAGCCGCCTTGCGTATTCGTAAAATACTTACCCAGAACCCGCCAAACGACCGTGCCCGTTTTGTAGAAATGAGCCTTTCCAATAAAGGTCTGGAGGTAAGCCGTAGTTAATAACTATCAAACAAAAACATATGAAACCAAAAATAAGACTGGTGCAAACGGCCGACGGGGTAAATTACCTCGTCCCGTTTGTACTTATCACTACACTATTCTTTTTATGGGGATTTGCACATAGCATTCTGGATGTGCTGAACAAACATTTTCAAGATGCATTAAGTATTTCAAAAACTCATTCAGCACTTATACAAGCGGTAGTTTATGGGGGTTACTTTCTGATGGCCATGCCAGCAGGAGAAATAATCCGTCGTCATGGCTATCGGGCAGGAGTTGTCACTGGGTTATTGCTTTATGGCATCGGTGCACTCATGTTTATCCCCGGAGAACAGATCATGTCTTTCGAATTTTTCTTACTCTCACTGTTTATTATCGGATGTGGATTAACCTGCCTAGAAACAGCAGCCAACCCATATGTAACGGTGTTAGGCGATAAAGACTCCGCCGAAAGACGAATAAATCTGGCACAATCATTCAATGGACTGGGCTGGATCTGCGGCCCACTGGTAGGAGGCTTGTTCCTCTTTGCCGCAGATGGAGGAAGCGGAAGTGTTGCTATCCCCTATGCCATTATCGGCATATTAGTTCTGCTCGTTGCAATTGTTTTCTCACGCATTCATCTGCCTGAAATTACACTTGCCGAAGAGCCAGTCGAAACTGCAAACAATAAGCAAAGTTCTTTATGGCAGCATCGCAATTTTACCTTCGGACTGATAGCTCTGTTTTTTTATGTTGCAGCTCAAACAGGTATTAACAGTTTCTTCATCAATTATGTGACAGAGCACATCAGTATATCCGCACGTGAGGCAGCCCTCTGGTTGTCATTTGTCGGCATGGGACTTTTTATGGCCGGCAGAATGGGAGGAAGCTGGCTGATGGGATTCATCCGTGCCGAACGTTTATTAACGTATATGGCGGCAGGAGCTATTCTAGCCATGATCTTAGTGATGTTAGGTATGGGAGTCATATCGGTAGGAGCATTTTTTCTTTGCTTCCTATGCGAATCTATTATGTTTCCCACCATTTTCGCACTTGCCATACGAGGTGTAGGTGAACATACTAAACGCGCATCTTCCTATCTTATTATGAGTATTGTAGGAGGAGCCATAGCTCCCATAATTATGGGATACATCGCAGATACAATAAGCACAGCTACAGGCTTTATCGTTCCGTTGCTTTGTTTTATTGTCATCTTGGCCTATGCAATCCATTTGCAAAAGAATAACCGCTAAATAAAAAAGCCTGATGCAAAGTTAAACACCATGCATCAGGCTGACAAATAACTCGAAAGGTTATATTCAGAGCGTATAAATCAATTTACATAAACTGTATCAAAATACTTTTCAAATAACGTCCGGGCTTCTTCCAGTTGCTCGGGCGTATTTTGTTTCACACCTTTCAGTTTATACTCCAGCTTCATTGCTTCATATTTATGTACTCCTAAGGTATGATACGGAAGAATTTCCACCCGCTGTATCATGCGATAATCTTTAAAATGCTCTCCTAACGCCTCAATATCTTCCTGAAAGAAGCTATAGCCCTGCACCAGTACATAACGCAGCCAAAATGGTTTTCCATTTTCTTCCAGCCATGCCGCCGTACGAAGTGTTTGCTCATTGCTACGTGAGGTAAGAGTCTTATGACGTTCATTATTGAATTCTTTCACATCAAGCAAAACTAAGTCTGCCAGTGAAAAGAGTTCTTTTACATCTTCATTCCAGATACCCCCGTTAGTATCAACGCAGATATGAATACCTTCCTCCTTTAACATCCGAAACAATGGAATCAGCGCTTTAGCCTGAAAAGTCGGTTCACCTCCACTAAATGTAATTCCCCCTTTCTTTCCGAAAAAAGGTTTCTGACTGACAGCCATCTTCAAAATATCTTCAGGAGCAGTTTCCTTACTCTCTCCCTTTGCATCAATGGTATCAGGGTTGGCACAATACAAACAACGGAAATTACAGCCCTGCAAAAAGACAACAAGGCGAATCCCCGGACCATCGTACGTACCAAGCGATTCATATGAATGTACTCTAATCATCTGTTCAATATTAATTAAAGAAAAAACATTTGCCGCCCAGCTCAGCGAGGAGAACGACAAATGTTTTACATATCAAGTAATGATTACAAAAATCACATACGTTCGTGGAAGCTACGAGAAATAACCTCCAACTGATGCTCGCGGCTCAATTTAATAAAGTTGACAGCATATCCGGAAACACGAATCGTAAGTTGCGGATATTTTTCCGGATGCTCCATAGCATCTTCCAGCATCTCACGGTTCAGCACATTTACGTTCAGGTGATGAGCCCCCTTGATAAAATAGCCATCCATCATTGTAACAAGATTCTCTACACGATTCTCCATATCTACACCAAGCGATTTCGGAACAATAGAGAACGTATTACTGATACCGTCCTGTGAGTCACGATAACGCAATTTAGCAACCGAGCTCAAAGAAGCGACAGCACCATTCTTATCGCGTCCGTGCATCGGGTTAGCACCTGGAGCAAAAGCAACACCTTTTGCACGTCCATCAGGAGTTGCACCAGTCTTCTTACCATACATCACATTCGAAGTAATAGTAAGAATAGACAATGTTGGTTTTGCATTCTTATATACCGGAAGCTTCTTCAATTCTTCATCAAAATAATAAATCAAGTCGACAGCCAAATGGTCTACACGGTCATCATCATTACCGAAGCATGGGAATTCGCCATCGATATCAAAGCTTTCAGTCAGGCCGATTTCATTACGTTTAGCGGTAACTTTAGCATATTTGATAGCCGAAAGTGAATCGACAGCAATAGACATACCCGCTACACCATACGCCAGATTGATAACCGGATTTGTATCAACAAATGCCATCTGAGCTTTTTCATAATAATATTTATCATGCATGTAGTGAATGATGTTCATCGCTTCGTTATACACACGAGCCATTTCTTTCAAGACCTTCTTATAGTTAGCCAGCACCTCTTCGAAGTTCAGTACATCTCCCGTCAGCATAGGAATATCCTTCACCATCAGTGTTCCTGTATTTTCACAGCGTCCACCATTAATAGCCAGCAACAAAGCTTTAGCCAGATTACAACGTGCACCGAAGAACTGAATATGACGACCTATATCCTGATAAGACACACAGCATGCGATACCATAGTCATCCGAATTACGTACCTCACGCATCAAATCATCATTTTCATACTGGATAGATGATGTATCAATCGACACACGAGCACAGAAATCCTTGAATCCTTCCGGCAACTGCGGACTCCACAGAACAGTTAAGTTAGGTTCTGGAGAAGGCCCCAGGTTATAAAGAGTCTGAAGGAAACGGAATGAAGTCTTTGTGACTTTCGTACGGCCATCATTAAAACGTCCACCAATAGATTCCGTTACCCAAGTCGGGTCACCGGCAAAGATATCCGTATAAGCCTGCATACGAAGATGACGCACCATACGCAACTTAATGACAAACTGGTCAATCAACTCCTGAGCATGCAACTCATCAAGATTTCCGTGAGCCATATCATACTCAATATAAATATCAAGGAATGACGAAACATTACCAAGTGACATTGCAGCACCATCCTGTTCTTTCACAGCAGCCAGGTAAGCCATATATACCCACTGAACAGCTTCCTGCGCAGTAGTAGCCGGACGACTCAAATCGAGTCCGTACTGCTGTCCCATCACTTTTATTTCCTTCAAAGCCTTAATTTGCTCTGCCACTTCTTCACGCAATCTGATTCGCTCATCAGTCATAGGGCCTGTAAGATGACGTAAATCGTCCTGTTTTGCCTCAATCAGACGATCAATACCATACAATGCCAAACGACGGTAATCACCGATTATACGTCCACGCGCATAATTATCAGGTAATCCAGTCAAAAATCCCAAAGAGCGGAACGAACGAATCTCTTCAGTATATGCATCAAATACACCATCGTTATGCGTTTTGCGATAATGGGTAAAAATATCTTTTACCTTAGGGTCAACCTCTACTCCGTTTTCGCGGCACGCTTTTTCTACCACCTTAATACCTCCAAAAGGTTTGATGGCACGGCGTAACACTTCATCAGTTTGCAATCCTACAATCACTTCGTTATCCTTGTCAATATATCCAGCTGCAAAAGATGTGATAGTAGAAACTGTAGAAGGATCGAGCGAGCGTACTCCGTTGTTTGCACGTTCTTCAGCCAAAGCTTCCAGACACTTGTTCCATACAGCCTTTGTACGTTCGGTAGGACCAGCCAAAAATGAGGCGTCGCCTTCGTAAGGGGTAATGTTAGTCTTTACGAAATCGGTAACGTTGATTTCATGGTTCCAACGACCTTCTTTAAAATTCATTGCCATAATTGATAATTTAATCTAGTTTTTACTCTATTTGAAAACCGAATGCAAAGATAGTCAATAAAGCCTAATTATACAATACCTAAAATTAGTGATATTATCAATTTGCAACAGTTACAAAAATGAATATAAAAATCCCAACCTTTGAAAAATTAAAATACATCCGACAAATACAGACAAGCAGTCCGACTCAAAGAAAAAAAATAAAAATCTTAATCAGTTTAGAATCAGAAAACTATCGAAACAACACCATAGAAGGCATAAAAAAAGTATCGCAAAAGTTTGCACAAATCAAAAAATCCATCTATCTTCGCACCGCGTTTGAGAGAAAACGTAAGCAGAAACAATAAATTTGGAAGTTTGGGTGAGTGGCTGAAACCAGCAGTTTGCTAAACTGCCGTACGGGTAACCGTACCGGGGGTTCGAATCCCCCAGCTTCCGCTTTTAGTTTCTACAGATATGGCGCTTTCGTCTAGTGGCCCAGGACGCGGCCCTCTCACGGCTGAAACACGGGTTCGATTCCCGTATGCGCTACATTTGGAAGTTTGGGTGAGTGGCTGAAACCAGCAGTTTGCTAAACTGCCGTACGGGTAACCGTACCGGGGGTTCGAATCCCCCAGCTTCCGCAAAGACCCAAGAAATTAGGAGGAAAGAAATAGACAAGTCCCGTAAAATCAATGTTTTACGGGACTTGTCTATTTATCCGACGGACAATCGAAAGACACTAAAATGCCTACTTCTGACAAAGTTCCGTTACTAAATCGTTACTAAAGGCAGAAGCGGTTTTCGGAAGGGAATATACAAGCCTCAAAACGAAATGTGACTTTTCTTCTTAAAAATACAAAAAGCTAAGAGGTTAATTTACCCCCTAGCTTTATATATACTTTTTAAATAGTATTTAAATATTACTTAAATACAATGCTATTCTTTTGGGTATAGCATTACATCTGTATAAATGAAATTATAATTCATTCTTGCATTAAATTCCGCTTTATTGGCATTCTTAAAAGGATTGCCAATATTAGGATGATTGCTCATCCGCCCTACGCTGTAAAATTAAAGGCTTTCAGCCAAAATTCATATAGGAATATAGCTTTTTCTGCTCCAAGAGATATTACATTTACGCATGCAATTTGTAAGCAAAACACATTAATCACACCCTACTCCACTATATAAAACAATAAAAATACTATTTAACACAATAATATTTGCTTACATAATGTTAGTTTATATCTTTGCGATATAATAATAACAACTAAATATTAATGCCTTATGGAAAATATCAAAAATACAAGAACAGAACATGATTTGCTGGGAACAAGAGAACTTCCGGCAGACGCACTATATGGAATACAGACACTGAGAGGTATTGAAAATTTCTCAATAAGTAAGTTCAAATTGCAGGATTATCCTCTTTTCATTCACGGACTGGCATATACAAAACTTGCTGCTGCAAAAGCTAACAACGCTTTAGGTTTAGTTAGCGACGAACAACTGAAAAGCATCGAAGCTGCATGTAAAGATATTCTCGACGGAAAATATCACGACCAGTTCCAGGTGGACATGATTCAAGGTGGAGCCGGAACAAGTACCAATATGAATGCCAACGAAGTAATTGCTAACATAGCATTATTGCATCTTGGAAAGAAAGCTGGAGAATATGAATTCTGCTCACCTCACGACACAATAAACCGCTCGCAGTCAACCAACGATGCTTATCCAACAGCTATCCACATGGGACTTTACGCAAGCCATCTTAAATTCTTACCGCATCTTGAAGCTTTGATTGAAGCTTTACAGAAAAAAGGTGATGAATTTGCTCACATTATAAAGATGGGACGCACACAGCTGGAAGATGCCGTGCCGATGACACTTGGACAAACTTTCTATGGTTTTGCAAGTATCCTGAGAAATGAAATAAAACATCTTAACGAAGCTGCGGCAGATTTCCTTGTTGTGAATATGGGTTCAACAGCCATTGGTACAGGAATATGTTCCGAACCGGGTTATGCTGAAAAGACTATCGAAGCATTGAAGGAAATAACAGGTTGGGAAGTAAGTCTTGCCGATGATTGGGTAGGCGCAACTTCCGATACTTCATGTATGGTGGGTTATATGTCTGCACTGAAAAGAGTAGCTGTTAAAATCAATAAGATATGTAATGACTTGAGATTACTTGCCAGCGGTCCGCGTTGCGGATTCGGAGAGATAAATCTTCCCGCACGTCAGCCGGGTTCATCAATCATGCCGGGAAAAGTAAATCCGGTAATACCTGAAGTTATGAGCCAGATTGCTTTCAAAGTCATGGGAAATGAACTTTGTGTAACTATGGCAGGCGAAGCATCACAGATGGAGCTCAACGCTATGGAGCCGATAATGGCACAATGCTGTTTCGAATCTATTGATTTATTGATAAACGGTTTCGATACTTTGCGTACATTGTGTATCGACGGAATCACCGCAAACGAAGAAGCTTGCCGCAATGAAGTTAAGCGCAGTATCGGTGTTGTAACAGCTCTGAATCCGTATATTGGTTATGATCACTCAACTTATATTGCAAAGAAAGCAATGGAAACAGGACGAAGCGTTTACGACCTTGTTCTTGAAGAAGGAATTCTTACTCAGGAAGATTTGGATACAATCCTTGATCCTAAGAATATGATTAAGCCGGTGAAGCTGGATATAAAGGCTAGAACATGAACTGAATTTAATCCTGACAAGCACGGAAATATTTTGGCTGAAAGCCTTAAATTATATAGTACAGACCAATGCCCTGTATTTCAGGGCGTATTTGGTATGGGGTATTCACAACGTAGGGCGCTGCCCTACGTTGTAAAATTAAAGGCTTTCAGCCAAAATTCATAATTGAAACATGTAAAGATCCGTCAAAAGAGTGTTTTGAAGGCGGAGATTTTAATAAAGACATAAATGATGATTGGTTTATATTATCAGCACTGAAATCCGGTTATGACATTCAAAACGTTGTAGTGATTAGTTCTGATAATAACTTATTATTAATTAAAAGCAAGAGAGAATGGTCTGGTATATAGAAAGATGCCAGAAACATACCTTATTAAAGAAGAACTATCAAAAGAAGAGAAAGAAATCAAAGCAGGAATTGGAGCAATATAAAAATAGACAGCCTAAACCTGCTATTAGATTTAGTAATAGTGAATCTCGTATCTTTTATTTTATAGTGCCATTTTGAAGTCATCCCCAGCATAATTGAAAATCACATCTTAGTCAAGTTCTGCTACAATTTTGCTACAGATACAAGTTTCAAATCAAATTGTTATTTCAAAAAGATAAATGAAAATGACTATCAATATGAAAAAATGACAATTGATATGAATATGGAGAAAGTGATACGCTTTAAAACAATGATCGAATACTGCTACCTGTATCCTGATAAAATAATAATGACCTCAAACGGCAATCCAGAAAAGGTTAATTCAAGAAAGAGGAACAAACGCTACGAAAACACATGGTTCTCTATACCATAACCGGGCTACTACTCGCATGGCTGGCCTATATGAACAAAGATCACCTACCATGTGTCTTTGGCTATGCCTGACAAGCGCATGGTTATTGTTCTATGTCCTGAGAAGCATCATTCTCAAAGTATCAAGTACAGCGATAATAGAACGGGACAAGAGACGTTCAGTCCGCTTCAAGAAAGGAGTAAGATACCTGACACGCTCCCAACTTATTGACTTGCTTAGTTCTTATTTTGGATATAATGTAAAGCTTTTTCCATCACAACATCTTTACCTTTCAAGACTTCTTGCAAAGTGGGTATAACTTCTATATCTGGAATAATTCCTTTTTCAACAAAAGGTTTCATACTGTATGGGAATAGTGGCCTAAGTGTGCATATACGTGCTACAGCACCATGAGGTAGCTCGATAACAAGTGGAGCTCCCGTGGAGCCGGCAGTTTCTTCTCCAATCAGAACAGGCCTGTTGGGCATCTCATAAATATTTATAAGAAAGTCTTCACATGCAGAAAAACTATTGTTATCAATCAATATGGCAACAGGACAACTCAAGACCTTTATTCCTTGTGGTTTCGTTATTAGTTCAGGAGGTTCATTCTTATAAGCTTTATACAAATAAAAATCTTCATATTCTTTTCTATAATTACCTTGTGAGCGGCCATAACCAGAGTTTATTCTTGTCTGAGCGCCAAAAGAACGTATTGTATCGGCTTGTGTAAGGTACATCTGTAGCCTCCATGCCACATCAGTCCTTCCACCTCCATTTCCTCTCAAGTCAATGATTACCCCACGACATTGACGTGCATTGATTTCGGCCATAGCCTTATCTATGTCATTGCATACTGACTCGGGTATGAAACGGCGAATATTCAAAAAGGCAATATCATCTTTCCAATTTAATGTTACAGCCTTGCTAGTATGAAAAGAATACTCGTCTTCGGGCAACCATACATCGTCACTTTTGCGAATAGCTTCCCCATTGCGTACGATATTAAAAGTCTTCATTTTACCATCCCTGCATATTGCTTTTCCACAGATGGAACTGCCTTCCAAACCATTTAACAATAAACGACCAGCCTGATTCAACCTATATTTCAATGTCGAACCTGTGAGGTATGGCAACACAAATTTTTCCACATATTGCTCTGTAGGCAATCCGTCAATCTCTACAATTTCGGCACCAAGCAAGTCTGGATCAGAATAAGGACAATCCTTTTTATATTTAATGAAATAATATTTCCCGCCAATATATTTCGTTCCGTAATTAGGATAGTCCGTTTCTTCATAACCTGAATCCGGGTAATCAAATAAGTTGGTATGAGCATCATTAAAACGATTTAAAAAGCAATCAAGCTCTTTATAATACGAAACGTCGTCTTTAGTGTCTATTACGCGTTTCATCGTTTCTCGGTAAAGGCTATCTAAATCAAACCCCAGACGGTCTATATTTACAAAATTATATTTAAGTTCTGACCAAAGAAGACTCAATCCATAAATTTTATCTTCCAATGTGTTTATTGATTTTATCTGGGATTGCGCCTGAATCGAAACTGGTAATATAACAAATGACAGCAAAAATAATAAACTCTTTCCCTTCTTTATAAAAATCGTGAATTTATCAATCATAGTTCATAAAATAGATTGTCAGTGTATTTAATTACAAAGTTATCACTTTTTTCTATGCCTAAAGGAAAGACTCTTATATTTTTGCCCGTCAATTAAATATTGTGGTTCACGACCTCACCACTTTCCTTTCTATTTTTATAAATACGTACCTATGTTCCAATTTTCACAAGATAATGATAATAATGGACATATTTCTCCCGCTATTACAGAAGTACAAATCGAATGCAGAAAGAAGATGAATACCATATTTACGGCTTATCTAAAGGTTTTATGACTTATCCAGCAATTTTATGACCTGACTATAGAATATTTGTCTGCTAAAAGTATGCTTTGCTCATTATTAGGTTTTATTGTTTGGCGACAAAAATTTAACGAAAATGGGCTGCAAAATTTTATCTGATAGCTATACAAGAAAAATATATCCTTTTCCGTATCTTTATCAAACATAAAAATACATAGAGTATTGCCAGTTTTCAAAGACAAACCTATTCGAAATTAGAGTTAATCATTGTCAATAACGGCTCTACTTAAGATACAGAAATATATCCGATTACCAGTACTAAGCAATAGCACTCTATCAATCAACTTTACAACAGAAAAGTTATGAGTATTATTTACTCCCAAATGATTATTATGAGAATGCACATTTGAAAATACTAATAGATATATCATTATGAAACGCCTATTTTTTTGTTATCCTGTTCGCGATAGCAACAACTAACTATACATAACTTCATAGCAGAATGCAGTCTTACCGTGAACTACTGAAACATCCAGATAGCAAGAAGAAGCAAATGGCTTATTTCAAGGCTTTCCCCAATACATGACGGAATATAACCTATCAGTTTATTCCGAATGATAAAAAAGGAAATCCCCATACGTTGTAGGTCACAAGCATATGCATGCTTTTGAATATAAACTGAATCTTCATTCTGGATTCTTTATATTACAAGAAAACTGGTGAGCATTGTAATCGGAGCAAGAATAGATTTGATGCAGCCAATTATCTAAAAGACCGGCATCCTGAAGACGCGCAAATAATGAAGGATGCTTTCAAATATTTTTATAATGGGGTAAACTTTTTCTCTGTCAGCTATTTGAATGCTGAGTGAGGGTGAAATGGATTTGTAATAATTGCGAGAAGATGTGTCAATACTTAATTTTAGAGAAGAGAATTTTCAAATTAAAATTAGACATATTAAAAACAAAATAAAGAATCATACCATCACTCAAAATAATTTAACTCCGGAAGTTAGATAAAAAACTTTCGGGATAACTTTACCGCAATAATTTCATATATCAAAAAGGCAACCAAACCACCAATTGAGTATCAAATCTGTCAAATTAATCTGTTTTCTCTATCAGCACATTCTGAAGATTTTCGTCAAATAGAACGCAATGTTAATGTCAACTTCGTTTGTAACTATTCATATTGCAATCTAATATTCCCCAACAGTTAAATAAGTGTATTTATATTAAGAATTAAAAGCATCCAAACACCTTGATATTTCATCAAAAACATCCTGATAAGTTGACAAAAACGTCCTGTTGTTTTATTTAAAACCCCGACATATTTTATTTTTAAATAGAAATCAAACTAGAATTTAAGATTTCTCAATCTAAATTCAGCTTCAGACAGCCCATTCAAAAACTATCATTATGCTATAAGAAAAATGTTACCTATATCAAACATACTATTATTCACACCACATTTACAGACAGATATTCGTATATAATTAAGAATACCTTTCATCGCAAACTTGCTTACATGTATAAGAATAACAAATCTATAATAAATATGATATCCCCTACTGATTTTACGATTGTAGAGAAGTTTAAATTTCATTTTGACAAAAAGTAAATTTTATATCATGACCATTCAAATGTATATCCCCTATTAAAATCACATCATAAGATTAACATTAAAGCCATTTTCTCATCCGAATATCCATTTTGAATATTTCGGAGCAAACTTGTAACAAGCAGAAACAAAAACCCAGCAAATAACAAAAACAATAACGGCTGTAACAGGAATACGTAAAAATACCGGAATCGCTAAGGCATCAGCTATAGCATATCCAAGCCCTACAATAAAATAATGTATCATATAAATTCCCAGGCCGCATTTTGTAATATTCTCAAGCATAAGAATCATTCTTTTCGACTTTACTCTGACTTTACGTATAACAAGAAAAAATGCTAATGTCATTAAAGCGACATTAGGAGAACAGTATAAAAAGAATAATTCCATTTCCTGCTCCGAACATTCCGGATTAGCTGTCATCGTTTTAAAGCCTATATATGTAGCAATATATCCTATAGCGAACACAGGTAAGCTTAAAATAATTGTCTTACACCATTTCCATTCCTGTACATCATTGACAAGATAATTTCCAAGTAGTAAATACCCGTTGAATCCTGCAAAATAATAAAGTGTACCAAATGTATTCCAAGCACTAACACCTAAAAGGTTGGGCGAAAAAAAAGAATAAGCATAAGGTAAGAAAAGAGAAAAAGACCAAAACATCAAAAAAATCTTTTTCTGCCTAACCGTTGCCTGTTCCACCCAAAAAGAGAAGAACGGCATATATAGATAAAGCCCTATCAACATATATAAATACCACATCGGTACTGTATAAACATTGAATTGGAAAGGAATAAGAGCTATATTTTTGATTGCATCACTGAAAGATTGCGACGCGTCAATTGGTGCGTAAGCAAATACATCGGACATCGTACTTTGCGGCAAGCCTAGAACTCCGGTTAGCCATGGAAAAAGATTATATAAAACAGACCACAAAAGAAATGGAACAGCTATTCTGAGAAGTCTTTTCTTATAAAAGTCTTCAAAAGACATTTTTACAGGCAACAACAGTATACCCGTAATCATGACAAACAATGGCACGCACGGTCTAAGAAAAGAGCCATAAATGCCTCCCCACAAATTAAACTCCGGATTGGAGCGCGCCTCTGGAGAGACATTAAACGGATCAGAACAATGAATACAGATAACCATAAATATGGCACATAGCCTGAGTACATCAAGCCATACTATCCTCGGCTGTTTTGCTGGTAACTTTGGTAACATATCTTTTATAAAACTTCAATAATTTACCACAAAACTATATTTTTGTATGATACGATACAAAATAAGTACCGCTACAACCGACCATTTCTTTAACTACTTAATATTCTTTCTCAATTTCCATAATGTAACTTGAGATATTCCGAGATACGAGGCTATAAAGCTAAGGTTTACACGCTGAAATATTTCAGGGTTTTTGGCATAAAAATCTCTGTAGCGTTCTTCTGCAGACATATATAAACGATATATAAGTCTCCTTTCCATTTCCACAAATGCCTTTTGATGCAGCAACCGAAGCCAGTTAGATATTTCAATATGCTGAAAACAGAGTTCCTCCAGATCGGAAATTTTAATATAGTAAAGCAATGAGTCTTCCAGAATCTGTACCCTTTCATTTTCATATCCTTCTGTTTTTCCGTAAAAGCTATTAGTTGAAAATATCAGTTCACCTTCTTTACTGAACCATGACGTGACCTCTTTTTCATTAATCATTATATAGGAACGAGCTATTCCTTTTTCAATTATATATACATTTTCGTCTGTAATGAGAGGCCTTATTAATATTGTTTTTTTAGGGACAGTCATTGGATGAAGATAACCAAGAAACTTAGTTAGAATTTCGTCATCAATGTTGAGTATATTTGTTATAGAACTGATTATTTTATCCATAATTATTTTTTATTACAAAAGTAGTAATAAAGAGAATAGCGATATCAGAAACAGCTCCAGTATTAGACAACAAAGAAATATTTTTCTGGAAACAGAAAGATAACAAGAAGAATATTTATAATTATATAATTCTCTATATTTGTAGTTACATACCAAACGTTAAAAAACGATATGAACATAAGGTATACAATCTTATGTATAAATTCTGTTCAGCATATATAGTTGTCGTAAGGACAACAAAAAACTGAAGAAGTAGCCCAAAGTTACGACTAACAATTAGAAGGTAAATTTATTATTCAAACGACTCCGAAAAGGTTTATCTGGAGTTAGACAAAAACAATAAGTATATAGAATTATTAAGAACGTATATAACCTTTAACTGATAACATATGAAATTAAAATCATTCTTACTCGCAGCAACAGTTACAGTAACTCTTTTTTCTTGCAGAGATATACGGGAAGGAACTGCCGACTATGCCATTATCCCATTGCCACAGCATACCGAAGTAACGCCACAGACTGAGCCGTTTATTTTGGACAAAGGAACCGTCATTGTTACTCCCGAAAATGACAATGAAATGAAGACCATTGCCGGATTCCTGAACGCTTACATCAACGAATGTACAAGTTATACCCTCGCCACATCGACAGAGGCAACAAAAAATTACATCACGTTAAATATAGACAAAAGCATAAAAAATCCTGAAGGTTACCGGCTCGCCGTAAGCAGCGACGGTATCACCATAACCGGAGGATCGCATGCCGGTGTCTTCTATGGGGTACAGACGCTCCGTAAGGCTTCCCCTATAGAGGCAAGCGACAAAATTGCTTTCCAACAGACTAACATCGAAGACTATCCCCGCTTGGCATACCGGGGCATGCATCTCGATGTAGGACGTCACTTTTTCAACGTAGAGCAAGTGAAACAGTATCTCGACCTTATGGCTCTGCACAATCTGAATGTATTTCACTGGCATCTTACTGAAGATCAAGGCTGGAGAATAGAAATAAAGAAGTATCCCCTACTCACCGAAATAGGCTCCAAAAGAAAGGAATCACTGCGTACAGACGGTGTGAAAGGGACTGACGGAAAACCTTATGGCGGTTTCTATACGCAAAAGGATATTCAGGAAATTGTAAAATATGCAGCCGAAAGATACATAGAAGTTATACCCGAGATAGATCTTCCTGGACATATCAAGTCGGCACTGGCTGCCTATCCGGAACTCGGTTGTACCGGAGGACCCTACGAAACAGCTGTAGAATATGGTGCACACAAGGATGTGTTGTGCGTAGGAAGTGACAAGACTTTGCCGTTTGTCAAAGATGTATTGACAGAAGTCATGCAACTGTTCCCTTCACGCTACATTCACATTGGTGGAGACGAGTGTCCGCGCGACCGTTGGAAGGAATGTCCCAAATGTCAGGCCCTTATCAAGGCTCAAGGATGGAAAGATACCAAGCAGTATGAAGCAGAGGACAAACTGCAAAGCTACTTTATGACCGAAGTGGAAAAATTTGTTGAGGAAAACGGACGGCGCATTATAGGCTGGGATGAGATTCTTGCCGGAGGAGCGACACCCAATGCTACCGTTATGGCATGGAGAAATGCGGAATATGGTGCAGAAGCGGCTAAAAAGGGATACGATGTAATCATGACTCCTTGCGGACAACTTTACTTCAGCGCAATGGATGTGCTCAATCTGCCGGGAGATAATGCCATAAGAAAAGTATATGACTTTAATCCTGTCCTCAGCGATATGACCGAGACTGATGCTGCACACATTAAAGGTATTCAAGCTTGCCTCTGGAGCGAAGACATAGAAACAATGGAGCAGATAGAGTACCGCCTGCTGCCCCGACTTGCCGCACTCGCAGAAATTACATGGAACGGTTTTGACAAGCAGAACAGAGATTATCATGAATTTGCTTTACGTATGTTCAACATCATAAAGCGATATGACAAATATGGACTGAGCTACCATAAGGGAGCATTCGAAGTAACATCCGATTACGAGAATGATACATTAAACCGTAAACTCAGCATACGACTGAATACCCTTGGAAACAGAAAGATATATTATACCTTGGATGGCAGTGAACCTACAGAAGCATCACAACTTTATAAGGAACCGTTCACTATAAACAACAATGCCATACTTAAGGCAAAGGTTATTATGCCGGGAGAAACAGACAACAGTTTAGTGTGTGATACGATCAGTGTAAACAAAGCTACATTCTGCCCTATAACACTGGCCGGACAGCCGAGTCCTACCTATACTTACAAAGGAGCTTCCATACTGACCGACGGACTGACTGGAGATACACGTTACAATACTGGCCGTTGGCTGGGCTTCCTCTGCGATCTGGATGCTACAGTAGATTTAGGAAAGGAAACAGAAGTATCGAGTGCAGCATTCCGTACCGATGTAGCAATCGGATCTGCCGTAATGGACATCACAGGTATGGAAGTATGGTGTTCTGCCGACGGAAAGCATTTCACCAAAGTGGCAGAAAGTTCAAAACCTGTGTTAAAGAAAGACGATCCTGACGGTATCTATCGCCATGAACTGACATTCGACACACAACAGGCACGCTATGTCAGGATAGTTGGCAAAATCACTCCTAAACTCCCCTCATGGCACACTTGGCCAGGTGGAGATGCCTTTATTTTTGTGGATGAGATTTATGTAAACTAATGTATTGTCAGCTACTTTTCGTATCTTCGCAAACAAAAGAATAAACAATCGATTATGAGAAAAAAAATGATTAACCTTTCGGCATCTTTGTTGGGAGTTGCAACTGTAGCCTCAACATTGTTTTCTTGCAGCACCCAACAGCAGGAATCTCCTATGAAAGCAAAAGTTGAGGAGTATGCTCAAGTAGAATTGAAATCCGACCTTGTAAACAATCTGAATGACAAGGAAAAAGAGTTGGTAAAAATATTCTTTCAGGTAGGAGAAATCACCGACGATCTTTTCTGGCAGCAGACTTTTGGTGACAAGAGCCAGCTCGATACCATCACTGACAGTTATGCAAAAGAGTTTGCCATGATTCACTATGGGGCTTGGGATCGTCTTGACAATAACAAACCGTTTCTGGCCGGCTATGGCGAGAAACCGGCTGTATGTAACTACTATCCGCATGACATTACAGCAGAGGAGTTCGACGCATTCGAAGACGCTAACAAGAATTCATGGTACACCGTTATCCGCAGAAACGAAGATGGTTCATTAAAAAGTGTCTGGTATCATGAAGCCTATGCCGAAGAAATAGGACGTATCTGTGCTTTACTGGAGAAAGCAGTGACATTGGCAGAAGATCCGGGGCTGAAAAACTATCTTGAGAAGCGTATCGAGGCATTCAAGACAGATGACTATCTGGAAAGCGACCTTGCATGGATGGACATGAAGGACAGCAAAATAGATTTTGTGACAGGTCCTATTGAAAGTTACGACGACAAGTTCCAGGAAACCAAAGCCTCATACGAGTCGTTTATCCTGTTGAAAGACGAAGCTAGAAGCAAAGACCTTGCAAAATTTGTAGCCATGCTTCCGGCTCTCCAGAAAGAATTGCCTTGTGCACCAGAATACAAGACATTTGTTCCGGGTACATCGTCCGACCTGAACGTATACGATGCCGTGTATTATGCAGGCGACTGCAACGCCGGCAGTAAGACGATCGCCATCAATCTGCCGAATGACGAAAGAGTACACGCACTGAAAGGTACCCGTCGTCTGCAACTGAGAAACTCCATGAAAGCAAAGTTTGATAAAATCCTTATGCCTATCGGACAACTTATCGTAACACCCGAACAGCAGAAATACCTTAACTTCGACGCATTCTTCTGGAATGTTACTTTCCACGAAGTAGCACACGGACTGGGTGTTAAGCAGACTATTAACACCAACGAAAGTGTGGATGCCGTGATGGGAACCGAAAAGACTTCATGGGAAGAAGCTAAAGCAGATATCTTAGGTCTGTTCATGGTAACCAAACTTATCGAAATGGGCGAAATCACCAATATTACAGCCGAAGATGCTATCGCTACTTATATTGCAGGCATCTTGCGTTCCGTAAGATTTGGAGCAGCTTCATCGCATGGAAAAGCCAACATGATGTGCTTCAACTATATGGAAAAAGCAGGAGCCTTCTCACGTGACGCCAAAGGTCAGTATGTAATAGATTTCGGAAAAGCAAAAGAAGCCATGAACGGCTGGGCTGCGCTAATCCTCCAAACACAGGGAGACGGAAACGTAGAGTTCGCTACGAAGTACAGAGCCGAAAACGGTGGAATCACTCCTGCACTTCAGGCAGACCTCGACAAAATCAATGGTGCAGGCATACCGCGTGATATTACATTTATTCAGGGAGCAGATATTCTTTTGGGAGAAACAAAATAATTAATAAACAAATTATCGAAAAAAGCACCGTATATCTCTGGATAACGGTGCTTTTTTAATAAAACAGATTATCTTTATTCTTAACTTTACGTTACAGTAGAAACCATATTTACAAATCAATATCACTAACTAAAACAGTTATACTATGAAACAGATCATTTCAATCTTTGCCTTGGTCCTATGTGCCTGTTCTTCTAATAACAACATTAATCTGACAGGACAATGGATAGAGGTTCTTCCAGAGAACGTATCTTATATTCAGGGCATGGATCTAAAAGAAGATGGCTCTGCACAGTCGATAGGTATGAGTACCCTGTTTTATCATCAGTGGAAAGTAACAGACAAAAAATTGATATTGAATGGAGAAAGTATAGGTAATAGCCAAACAATTCACTTTTCCGATACGATGAATATAGTCAGATGTAATAAAGATACTCTTGTTGTAGAAAGAAGAAAAAGGAATATTGTATTTGTAAAGAATAGTAATCATTCAGAAACTGTGGAGAACGAACCAACAAGAAAAGCATACGATGGATTTGTATGGAAGAAAATCTCTGGTGCCGGCCTTACATTATGGGTGCAGGAGAATGAAAATATCCGGCTTATAGCCGACCCGTCTTTACCAGGCATATCGATGGTAAGAAAAGGTGACAAAGCACCGCATATGCTTATTCAGGTTTTTCATCTGCCAAATAAAGATATAAATGATGTCATCAGAACTTTAGAAAAATCGGAGAACTGGGATAAACGACAGACATGCAAATTTGAAGAAATAAAGTCCCAGAGAAAAGGAGTCAGAAAATTTATTATGGTTCCTGATGGCGATTATGCTACAGAAGTTAAAGCACAGATGCAGTCTGAGCCCGTTCCAGCTCCTTGTAACGGATGGGGTGTAGGCAACAGTGGACAAAGATATTTTGAAATACACGATAGCAATCCCGATAAAGCGATTTTCATTGAGATAGGTCAAGACGCCCCGCTGTTCGACGAAAACAGCATCATATTTTCTAATGCACAATAAAAAATATTTGCCTAATAATAACACAAGCTATGGAAACCAAAAGACTAATACTGCGTCGATGGAACGAAAATGATGCAGAAGCACTTTACAAATATGCTCAAAACCCGAATATCGGTCCTATAGCAGGATGGCCGCCACACACATCTGTGGAAGATAGCAAAAATGTTATCCGCAACATTCTCTCTGCCCCTGAAACATACGCTGTGGTATTGAAAGATACCAAAGAACCCATAGGAAGTGTGGGTATCATGTTTGGCGACAGTGTACACAGTGCAGACATGCAGGAAGGCGATGCAGAAATAGGCTATTGGATAGGAGTTCCTTATTGGGGAAAAGGTCTGATACCGGAAGCCGTACATCGCCTGTTAGAACATTGTTTTGAAGACTTGGGAATTAAAAGAGTATGGTGCGGATATTACGATGGGAATTTCAAATCGCGCCGGGTAATGGACAAATGCGGATTTAAATTCCATCATACAGAACAAGGAAAACCATCCCCATTAGGAGATGTACGGACAGAACATTTCACACTCTTGACTATAGACGAGTGGAAAAATAAAAAGGCATGTGAATAAAAACGACTTCCAGAATTACTGAATCTTCGTTTTATCAGGCCTAATATAAATAAGATATCCAATATATCCTTGTATACAACTGACACATACGCTGGTAATCCCAATTATCAAGTCATCAGACAGATTAAATAATCTCAATACATAAGAAAACAATACATAAATTACAGCACCTGCTAACACAAAAAGAATGAATTTCAGCATATTACAGATTATTGCTTAATAATAAATCCAACAAATGCATGAATTACAGCGAGCTGTTACAGCACATACAGCGCCAGTACTCGCTGTATCTCTATAATGTTCGAATCCTTACCAAAGTTCTGTTCCAGAGGTTCTTCACATCCCCTTATCCAGATTTTCATTTCGGCATCCATATCAAATGTACCGGCAGTTTCTATCGAAAAACGTTCTATGGAACGATAGGGTACAGACAAATATTCTCTTTTCTTACCCGTCACTCCCTGAACATCCTGAATGATCAGACGCTTATTGGTAAATACCCACTTGTCCCTTATCAGCTTATAAGCCCTTTCAATACGTTCTCCCTCACAAAGCAATGCGCCAAACTCTTTTTGTAAACTGGCAATATCCATTTCGGAAACATTTCCGAAAATAGTATTCATGATTCCCATATTAATTTTTATTTTTTGTTTTCAAATCTTATTCAGTCGAAAGATAAACAGAAAAAAGCAGACAACCAACAGTTTTCATACTTAATGGTTTATGAAGCCTTATTTTTTTTATAACTCTTGTTGACAGTCCCTGATACACTTAATACAGGTAAATAAATAAAAATACCAATCACCGACATTACGAGTCCTCCTATAGTTCCAGCTGCCAAAGGGAACCAGAACGGTGTCTTCTCCCCTATCATAAACGGCAAGAAACCAAGGATAGCAGACATTACAGTAAGAAAAATAGGGATCACTTTTGTATTCCAAGCCTTAGTATAAGCCCTTAGTGGTAACAAACCCGGAAAACTCTTTCGAATAGCATTATATTCGTTAAGGATATAGATACTTGCGTTCACTGTAATACCGCAAAGCAGTACAAAAGACGCAAAACCTCCCTGATCGAAATTTAGTCCGAAAAGATAGAAGGTCAGAAACACTCCGATATATGACACCGGTATCACAAAAATGATAGCAAGCGGCTGAATTAATGAATTGAATAAGATAGCCGAGATAAAGAAAATGATAGCAACCACTATCAGCAACAAGAAATACTGACTGTTGTCGTCTTTATTCCAACTCCAGTAAGCATTCTCACTCTCTACGGTATACCCCATCGGCAGCCGTTTCCTGAGAACCTCGATATCTTTATCCAAAAGCTTCTTGCCTTGTTCCGATGAGCCGATATATTCATATTGCAGACAAATTCTATACTGCTGATTCTCCTTAGCTATTTGTTTGGGAGCCTGCCCCTTGGCAAGCATAGCAAGATCGGAAAGCTTATACTGTTTGCCCTTCACCATAAACGGAACCGACATGAACGCCCATACGTCATAGCCACTACTCTGTTTCGATGAAAGCCGCAGATACTCCAAACTATTGTCATAAATAATACTTCCAGCCAACTGATCACGCATAAATACAGGGCGCAACACAGCAAACAAGTCGTATGCTGTAAGATTCTCTTCTGCCATTTTACGCTTGTCGAACTCCAGATAAAACTCTGTATAATCGTCCTTCCACCACGAAAATTCCGAATTTACGGTCACTTCTTTAATACGGCGATGAGAAAGAAGCTGCTTTTCCATTTCCTCAGCCCAATGACACAACTCATCATAATTGTAACCATACATCTTCACACGAAAACTCCCAGCCGACTCTCTCACATCATTACTGAATCCCTGATCCTGAAGTCCGTATACACTCCAACTTCCTCCACCGATAGTTAGCGAACGGCTTATCACATTCGACTTCAGTACATATGGGAATCCCGTATGACTATACTCCTTTTTAAAGAATACCTGAATACTGGCCCGACGTGCATCATACACTGAAGTCTGAAATTGACGTATCTCCTTAAACCTGCTCAAATAAGTTTCCATCTTCTTGATAAGCTCATTCATCTGTTCCAGCGTACTACCATTCGGCAATGTAGCATTGATATACAGCACTACCTCACTCTCGTCACGATTGAAATAACTGCCGTCGTATACCTTCTCTGCAAAGAGACGGAGAGAGCCTCCCAAAACCTTATCTACAACAGGTTTAATATCTTCTTTATAAATAGTGTTATCGAATATTTTATTATACCATTCAACCCATTTTCCTTTTGCCTCTACATCTTCTATCTTTTCCGGAAGCATGAATACCGGAAGCCCGAAACCAAGCACTAATAATATGAAAGCTACCACTCTATATCGACTCAGCAGCACTATCATATTACGGTAGAAACGAGTAAAATACACTACACCACGCTTTACCCACATACGGGCATGACGAGGCTTACCTTTTGCCAGCCCAATTTTTTCGATCATAGGAGGTACGAAAAAAAGAGCTACCAGCAACGAAATGCCAAGATTAATAATCACCACAGCCGCAAAATCCTGAAGATTGAGTCGTATCTTCTCGTCAAGGAAGAAAATAATGACCAGCGCACCGATAGTTGTCAGCGTAGCAGCCAAGACCGACATGAAGGCTTTCAGATTATGCTTTCTCAGTATATGATCGGTCATAACTATGATATTATCTATCACCAGATTCAGTGAAATAGTAATACCTGCCAGGGAATAGAGTTGAATTTCCAGTCCGAAAGCATAATACAGAATAAGAGCCACGGCAATGTTCACAGCCAGCCCTGTAACGATAAGAAAAAGATAACGCATATTGCGTGTAATAAGAGCTACAAAGAGCAGCAAAATCAGCACAGTTATTCCGGTACGGAAATAAATAGTATCCAACTCTTTGGAGATGAATTCCGTAGCATCATAACTAGTATGAATCTCATATCCAGGCGGCATTGCAGTTTCAGCCTCAGCTATTACCTTCTTCACTTGCTCAGCCAAAGCTAGCTGGTTGGCAGTTTCCAAAGCCGTAATGGAAAGATATACTGAATTAAGTCCGTTGATACGGTAATACGAAGCGGGCTCTTGCTCCGCACGTGTCACTCTGACCAGACGGTCAAGAGGAACCATACTTCCGTCTTTTGCCCTTACAGCAATCTCCGATGGCACGAAACCATCAGTGCTACCCTCAGTGGTACGTACAAGCCTTATCCATTCCGAGTTCCCTTTAGCATTTTCCACTTCACAGATACCCAGAAACTCCCTGCCATACCTTTCTTCTATAGCATTCAGTATATCCTGAACACCTATTCCAAGATTCTCAAGTTGCACATTGTCATACACAATGCGCCACTCCATAGGCGTAGCGCCGCTGAGTTCCACTTTATACACACCGTCCAAAGCCGAAAGCATCGGCTTGATACGTTCCTCACCATATTTCTGAATTACAATCGGAATAGCAGGTGCATTAAGCGTATAAGTCATAAAAGGACGCGATGCATTCTCGTCGCTTCTTTGCGTGGAGATAAGCGGATAACTCACCCCATCGGGAAGCTGCGACCACAACTGCCTTATAAGAGTAGAAACCTCAAAGCGTGCAGCATCAATATCAGCATGACTGTCAAGTTCTATTCGGATATACCCGCTTCCGTTGTCCGAAGTAGAACTTATATTCTTTATTCCGTTTACCCTCGACAGTATACCTTCCAGACGGCTGGTAACCTCCGTTTCCACCACCCTTGCCGAATTACCCGGCATAGAGAACGATACCGAAAGTCCCGGCATATCATGCGACGGCGAAAGTTTCACCGGCAGAAGAGGTACCAGTGCCAGTCCCACCAGCGACAGACAAACGAATGTAACAATCAGCGTAAACGACGACCATACAAGAGGACGTCCTTCTATTTTATCCTTCATACTCATTTCAAAGTCATCTCAGCAGGTTGTCAAAATCAAATCGGTCGGAAAGAGAAATACCCGACTCAAAGTCAAACAACGTAAGTTTACGTATTTTATAGTAATTCAGCCAGTAATTCTGCATAGCCTGTATATAATTCTTCTGAGCCTCCTGCTGACGGTTCAGTGCCAGCGTCAGACTATTAATGTCAGCCTTCCCAATGATAAAACGCTTACGTGTCTGGTCGTATGCCAGCTCCGCAAGGTCGAGAGCCTCTTCCGCACTAGCTATCATATCCTGTTGCACACTGAAGTCGCTCACCGTCATCATCACATCCTCCTCCAGACTGATTTCCTCCTGACGAGCAGCAATCTTCACAACATTAAGGTTATTCTTGGCCATGTTGTACTTACCCTTGCGCACCCCCCAGTCAACAAGCGGTATGGATACAGTAAACGACACAAGATCCTGCTGCAGAAGATTACGATAAGCAGCACTGATATTATCGGCCACTTGATTGAAACCCACACTCGCATTGAAACTGGCATTGAAGCGAGACTCTTTCTTCGTGCGGTCTACCTCACGTTCCGCCTCCAGCACATTCTGGCGCTGCTCCAAAAAAGTAGGATTATTCTCGCGAGCAAGAACAATAGCCCGGTCGGCAGGAATATCGACATGCCGAGGACGAGCCGGAAGATTGATCTCTATATACGAATTACGATCCAGATTCAAAAACGTAGCAAGTGCAGACATAGCACGCTTACGAGCAATCTCAGCATTTCTCAGCGTATTACGTGCATTTACCTTATCCAATTTCAGCGTAAGCAAGTCAGCCTGTGAGATAGACGCAATTTTCTGCCTCTGCTCTCCTATTGCATACAATGTATCAGAAGTCGCCACATTATCTTGTGCCAGTTCATAGTCGGCCTGAGCCATAGCAAGAGCAAAGAAATAATTCACAGCTTCTTCCGACACACTTTCGGCATTATAAAGATACTGCTTCTTCACTTTATCAAACTTCAACGGTTCTATCTTCCTGTCCCATCTGAAAGCATTAAATCCCAAAAGCTCCTGCTGATAGCCAATACGGAAAGGAACAGTAGAAAACTGGGTAAAATTCGTTTCACCGAAGTTTCGCATATAGTCAAGCTGTGTATCCACATAAAACGTACCACCCAGCAAGTCCAAATTCTGCGCAATGCTCAGCCCCACACTTGCACTCAGCATCTGCTGCTCACGGTACACATCGACATTCTCCTGCGAGTCGTAACGTTGTGTAATGTAGCGATAATACTGCGCCGGAGTCATATTCAACGTAAGGCTCGGCAGTCGTGCCGCTTTATAGCTTCTGTATTCCCAGTAGCCCGATAAATACATATTCTGGTAACGGAAAGCCGACAGTGAGCTATCGTTTGCCATCGTAATAGTTTCCTTCAGGTCCAATCTGAGTACACTCTGACCCTGTGCTCCCATCCCGCAACAAGCAAGTAGGAACAATATACTAAATTTTCTGAGTTTCATGTTTTCTATATATAAACCAGTAAATAAGAGGAATTACAAAAAGACTTACGATAAGCCCAACCATCATTGTACCTATCATAGCAATAGAAAGCGGCCGCTGCATCTCCGAACCTAAATCGGAAGTAAAGAGCAGAGGAACCATCGCAAACACAGTAGTCAAGGTAGTCATAATTATAGCCCTGAGTCTTCTGTGACCTGCCGTATGAATTGCATCCAGCAACGGCATCCCCTCCTTACGCAATTCGTTGATGGAGTCCAGCTTCAGGATAGAGTCATTCACCACAATACCACACGAAACAATGATACCAATAGCCGACATCAGATTCATGGTATGCCCCGTAGCCCACAGCAACACAAGCCCGAAGGCTATATCCATTGGAATTTCAGCCAATACGATAAGCGGCTGAAGGAAACTCTCAAACTGGGCACACAAGATAAAGTACATAAGCAGCACCGATATAAGCAGAATAACAGTCAGTTCCCCCATCATTTTCTTGTTAGAGAAGAAACTTCCGCCAAACGATACATCCCAACGGCTGTCACTTCCTACAACATTGCGCACCTCCTCCATCACCTTCGGTACATTATCTACATTATAGAAATTTACGGGGATATACTCACCGTTGCGTCCGGCCGTAATCTCCTTGAGATCCTCATCAGGAACAATCCGTACAAACTCACGAAGAGGAACATAATTCCTTTCGGATGAACCGTCAGTCGTTTTCACTTCAACTAAAGTTTCGGCCAATATACGATTCACGCTCATCTCCCTTCCAGCTATGCCGATAGGCAGATATTGCTGGTACGAGCGCAAGATAGACACCTGATTATCCTTCAGTGCAGTACGAATCATCCTCACCACCTCATCATAATCCACATTGTACAACAGAAGACGGCTACGGTCTACCTCCAAGTTCAGCTGCTTCCGGAACGGCGTATCATCAGGCGTATATCCGGTTTCTCCAGCAATGGCCGCCTCTATAGCTCTCACATCCTCCGCCTCAGGAGTTGAGGTATGATCAGAAGCTCGGAGCTGTGCTACAAGGTCAGGTTCCCCTGTAACGAAAAGCTTTTCGAAAATAGTTACAGGAGGCGAGAATGTAACCGTAGCAGCCGGATACTTCTTACGAATTTCCTGGCCAATAAGTTCTGTCAGCACAGATATACCCGACGGTTCAGCCGTACGGAAATAAAGCTCAGCCTCAGCAGCAGAAAGTTCGTTTTCCGTTCCAAGTAAATAATCCTGCATACCGACATATGCCGTATGTTCCTCTACAAGAGAATCGGTCATGGCCAGTATGGCATTCACCCTACGGTTGTTCTCGTCCACATGAATATTCTCGTTCCATTCTATGCTCACCACCGTTTCATTCTGGTCAATCTCAGGCATACGTTCCTTGTTAATCAGCATAAACATCAGCACACAGAGCGGAAGCGAAACTATAGCAAATGCCATCGTCATCTTTTTATGTGCAAACACCCATTCTATACCAGCATCATAGAAACGTACAAGCCACTCGTTCTTCAGGAGATTTTTGAAGCTGGCAGTAAACCAGTTGTGCTTCCTTATACCCATACGGTAGAACAATACATACAACACAGGCAACAACATGATACCAGCAAAATAAGAGACCAACAATCCAGATGTGATAGAAAATGCTTCATCCATGAAAATGGCACCGGCTATCCCACTCATGAACACCAACGGTACGAACACCGCAACAGTGGTAAGCGACGAACTAAGCATGGGCGTAATCATTTCCGAAGTTCCCGCCACAGCTGCACGTTTCAGCGAATACCCCTTCTCCCGGTATTGCGATACATTTTCTGTCACAATGATCGCATTATCTATCATCATACCCACTGCCAGTATCATCCCCGAAAGCGAGATTACATTGAGCGATATTTTACAAATATAGAAAAGGGAAAAAGTAATGATTACAGAAGTAATCATGGTAATGCCGATAATCAGTGGCGAACGTACATCCCCGATAAAAAAGAAAGCTACAATAAATATAAACAGAAAACCCAGCGTAAAATTCTGCTGTAAGTTAGAAATCGTATAATCCAATAATTCCGTCTGATTACGTGTAATACTAAATTCAATATCAGGATATATCTTTGTAAAATAATCCGTAGTTTCCTTCAGTTCCTTACGCAAATTATCCATATTTTCTTCTCCCTGCTTGATGATGGCAAGCGTCACCGCCCGCTTCCCTCCTGCCAGCGAGCGTCCCATTTCATTGCGTGTCACCATCTGCACATCACAAATATCCTTCAGCTGCATTACCAGTCCATTGTGGTTAAAGTAAATATTCTCCACATCCTCCGGTGTACGTAATAGCGATGCAATACGAATGTTATATTCATAGTAACCATCGCGTACCAGCATGCTCCCCGGCTCTACATTGTTCGATGAAAGTATACCTTCCAAATCAGATATCCCCATACCTAAACTTTCCATCTTCCCCATATCGGGTACAATGCGCAGCATCTTCTGCGGTACACCGGTCATATCGGCCATTGCCACCTGAGGCAGTTGCTCGATACGGCGTTTCACCACATTCTCAGCCAAGGTACACATTTCGAGAAAAGCATTACCATCAGTTTCCTGATACGGAACCTCATCCTTCAACGTCATGTTCAAATAGAACACAGGAATATCGGTAGCACTCGCTTTGATAGCCTTTGGACGTACCGCATCCCTCGGCAGACTGTTCATTGCGGCATCAATCTTCTCATTCACCTCAATGAAAGCAAGGTCGGTATCCGTACCGAAATCGAACGACAGCCGGATGATGCCCGAACCGTCGCGTGTCTCGCTCCTCATCTCGCTGAGTCCAGACACCTGCATAAGCTGTCTTCTCACGGGAGCCACCATCGTATTCTCCAGCTCACGTGCAGAAGAGTTCTCACCCGTCACCTGTACAGTTATCTGCGGAATATCTATATCGGGCAGCAGCGATACGGGCAGCGAGAAATAAGTCACCAGCCCCACGATGAAGCAAGCAGTGAAAGCCATGAGTACCGCTATCGGTCTTTTAATCAGAAATCTTACCATAGTACGGACATGTTTTAAGGTACCACTTTAACCGGAGCTTCATGCGCAAGGTTCACGTTTCCGGTCACGATGATCTGTGCCCCTTCCTCCATGCCGTCACCTGTCACGGTATATTCGGTCATGTTCTCCAGTCCGGTAGTCACATAGTTCCACATCGCCTTGCCGTCCTTCAAGGTAAATATCACTTGCTTGCCTGTACGCAGTACCACGGCCGTCTTAGGCACCACAAACTGATCGGGAATAGAACGTTTCACGCTCACACGCACATTCATGCCGTCAAATAGCTTCACTCCGCCGTTCACCTTTGCCCTTACGCTCACCAGTCCGTTTTCATCCACCAGCGGGTTGATTTCCGACACCGTACCGCTGCATGCCCCGGCTGTCCCGGTAAACGGAGCCACCTCCACCCGGTCTCCCCGCCTGACAAGCGGCAGCTCGCTCTCCAGCACCTTGAAAGCCACTTCCATGCCCCCGCTTCCTATCACACGGCAGAAAGGCTTCGAACCGTCAGGACGGTTGAAGCTGCGCGATTCAAGATTCGCCACAACCCCGTCGAAGGGTGCGGTGATCACTGCCTGTTCAAGCTCGTACCTTGCCAGTTCGTATGCGGCACGGCTCTGTCCGTAACCGCTCTTCACCTCGGCAAGCTGTACAATATCTTTGGGGATTTCCTGTATACGGTCCGGTGAATACCCCTGACCTATCAGCACATCCTTCATTTCCAGTTCTGACTGGCGCAGGGCTATCTCCGCCTTCTCCAAACTGTTCTTCAGGGTGAAAAGGTCGAGTTCGGCTATCTTCTGGCCTTTCCTTACATGGTCGCCGTTCTTCACATAGATGTGTGCCACCGGCTCCGATGTAACGCGGAATGAAAGGTCGGCATACTGTGAGGCCGTAACCTTGCCGTTGCTCACCAGCTCATGGCTGAACGCGGTCTTCTTCAGCGTCATGACCGTCACCTCGTTCGCCTGTGAGGGCAAAACTGTTTCTACTCCTTCCTTTCCGGAAGTATCGTCTTTCTTCTCGCCGCAGCCGACCAACATTCCGGCGGCAAACAGCAGCACATATACGTAGTGTGTTTTCATTATTTTCTCATTAAATAATCGCTTTTCTCATTTTATGGTATTTGAGTATTTACTATACTTATCTTAGCTTACTTTTTTAAATGAAATAGTATAACAACTGGATTACTGTCATAATCATCTATAATATTTTTATATAAATTGTATTTTTCTCCTAATACTTCTTTTGTTATGCATGTTAAATCTCTCCATCCTTTGACGAATGGCTGGTCGAAGTATATAAATGTGTTGTCACTATATGTACAAGTATGAAATATTGTATTTTCCTTTGTCTTTGTGAAAACACGGTTCATTTTGTTGCTTTTATCATGGAATACATGCAGGAAATTATTGTCATGTTCCATCAGTGCGATTTTGAAACGGTTAGATTCGCATGATGTATAAATAAATTGTCTTAGAGGCTTTCCTTCCCCTATATAGTCTGTCATAACAGAATTGTGATTGTCACCTGACTTATATTCTATTTCACTTGTCAGTCTTTTTATGTCCTTTTCGCTGTTGTTGTTCTCTTTGAAATCCCATGCCCATGAAGAGACTAACCCATCCCGGCCTATTTTATAAATCTGATTATCAAAAAGAGAAACATTCATGATGGAGTCATTATATACAGATGTTCTTTTCAGAGGGAAGAAAGTATTCATTCTTTCATATAAATGAAAGCTCTGATATGTACCGTCAGATAGTGAATAATATAATATATCTCCTGACAATGAATTTATTACTATGGAATTTCCCCTGACGTAAATTTCGTTATATGATTTAAGAACATCCGGTAATTTGATTTTTTGTCTGAATATACCATTGTTACAGTAGTGATATATATTACCCCAAGGTTCCAGTAAAAATATTTCACCTGTTTCAGATACAGAGAAATGTTCTATATATTGATATTCTTCAGGTCCGCTTCCTTTGTCCGATATTTTGAAAAGAAAATCCCCATTGGTTTTATAACAGAAGAAGGATGATTGCTGCATGTCATATATATAAAGAGTATCATTTTTCTTTTCTATCTGATGGATAGTGGAAATTAAGCATGAATCAGATGACTCTAATGGAACCACAGTGATAGAATCCATTAAATCGAATACAGATGTCTCTGTCCTTTCTTCCAAGTCGACTGTTATTCTTTTTTCATTCAGTTGATTGTTTTTTTCTGAACACTGTAAGAATAGTAATGTCACTATTATTATTGATATATATTTCATACAGCTAATATTAAAGAGATAAAAAAATAAGCTAATACACCGTTGAATGCAAAATGAGATTTATTATTTGAGTTATCATTTATTTATCTCATGGTTAAAGGAAAGCTAATGAGAACCGGATCTGGATTATTTGAGAATGCATATATTGTGTTGTCGTTTCTATCCACACAGAATCTGAATACAGGAAGATTCAAAAAGATTTTTTTATAAGCATTACCCATCCAGTCAAATACATAGATAATATTCCCTTCAAAAGATTTCAGACCATCTTCTTTATATGTTTTTCCTGAATATAGCAGATAAACAAAGTTATCACTAGTTGTAGCATCTATAAAGGCTCTGATATTGTCACCACTTATAGGGGCAGCTCTCATATTATTTTCCTGCCTTGGTTCATATTTCGGATAACTATATTTATATTCAGAAACTTTTCTTACTGATAACGAGTCTATATGATAAAAATACACAATTTCTGCATTATTTACAGCATAAACAAATTTATCATTTGAAGGATTATTATGAAGAATACCCTGGTAAGCTAACCCTCTCAAACGATTTTCAATCTGCTTTTCTTTTGTATCACGATAAGGAAATTCTCCAAATTTCTGCATTATCTCATTTCCCTTTTGCAAATAAAACATACAGTCGTCGTAAAAACCAAATGACAACAGTGTATTAAATTTTGTAGGGAAAAGTTTTACAGTACCTGGAAAAGTATCTTTATACCAAACATCTGATTCATTCCTTTGTTTCAAAAAATCATCTATATTCAAATTGAATAATTTTTTATTTCCATAATCGAATACAGCAATGGCTGTATCACCGCATGGCAAATATTCCATAGGCATTATAAACTCATTTTTCCCTTGACCTTTTTTCCCTAATCCCAAAACCTTGTTTTTATGATTTAAATCTACCAAATGAAATATATCCTCCCCTGCTATGTCGTCATACACAAAAAGCATTGAATCTATATATTTCATGCTGAAAGGCTTTCCCCATAAATGTTCATCTGTGCTCAAAACGGTATATTCTATTGTATCACAATCTGAAAAAAGCTCATTAATATCATTTATTTCAGCAGTTTGGGAGCATGATAATAAGAATACTGAAATAGTTAAAGGTAAAAGTTTTAACATAATATAAAATTTATATAAGTATTAGTACTAATCTAATTATAAATAGCATAACGACAACTTAAAGGGTATTTATTGTTAAACTATAACATTTATATTTTTTCGCTATGTTCTTAGTGACTAAAGTTACAGATATTTATTTTATGTTTACTATTTTAGCGATTTTATTTTATTCAACAATGATAAAAAGACTAATTAAAAACAGCCTGTTTAAGCTCGTACTTTGCCAGTTCGTATGCAGCACGGCTCTGTCCGTAACCACTCTTCACCTCGGCAAGCTGTACAATATCTTTGGGGATTTCCTGCATACGGTCGGGCGCATACCCCTGACCTATCAGCACGTCCTTCATCTCCAGTTCTGACTGGCGCAGGGCTATCTCCGCCTTCTCCAGACTGTTCTTCAGGGTGAAAAGGTCGAGTTCGGCTATCTTCTGGCCTTTCCTTACATGGTCGCCGTTCTTCACATAGATGTGTGCCACCGGCTCCGATGTGAGGCGAAACGAAAGGTCGGCATACTGTGAGGCTGTCACCTTGCCGTTGCTCACCAGCTCATGGCTGAACGCGGTCTTCTTCAGCGACATGACCGTCACCTCGTTCGCCTGTGAGGGTAAAACTGTTTCTACTCCTTCCTTTCCAGAAGTATCGTCTTTCTTCTCGCCGCAGCCGACCAACATTCCGGCGGTAAGCAGCACATATATACAACATCTATTCATAACCAAAGATTTTTAATTTAATGTATCCACAAATCAACATATCCAATTCATTACACTATAACTTATACCTTAATATTGTGGATGGATCTTGCACATTTTTTCTAGAAGCACAATATAGGCAAGAATTACTATGATCCACAGAAATTGAATATACACATATCTGGTGAATTTATAGTTACATAGAAGATGCTAATAATTATCAAAGCTAATTAGCACCCAATAATTATTGACGAACTACTATTTATCAGATTCTAATCTATAAATAGTCATATTATTATCTTCTAAACTAGTAACATATAATAAATTATCTATAACACAAAATGTGCTTACCGGAAAAGGTAAATTATATTTTTTTACTTTATTACCATTCCAATCAAAACATAATATTTCATCAAACGTGTAATCATTCAAAGATACTTCTTTTAAACTCAAATGGGAATATCCCAAATAAATAAAATTGTCTGTATTAAATAGTTCCAAAATTCCACCAATACTTTTACTATCATCTATGCCCAATCTACCATCCTGCATTTGCACTACAGGAACTTGATTAAAATCATTTACATATACACGATGTAATCCATTTGCATCCAATTCATAAATTTCAAAAACATCCGAATGTGATACAGAAACAAGCAGACGTTGCCTATATGTATTACATGAGAGAACTAACTGATATGCTGTTCCACGATAAAGCCCTTCTACTTCATAAGGAAAAGGATAATCGGAATATGTTCCTACAATATTATTATTTTCATCAAGTACACCCAGAACTCCCTGTTTAAAAAGTCCTGTTGCTACTTTTCTATTTCCAATAGGGACTATATGCAATGGTCTAAAGTCTGCTGTATATGGATAAATCTCCGTCTTAACTAAAACTTCTTTTGCTCCACGCAATATAGCCGGAATAGACACGTAGTTTATTGACTTCTTCATAGAAGACTGGAACACGAGTAAAGAATCTTGAATAAAAAAATCCGAGCCAAAATCAATGAATTCATTTGGTGCATTTCCTTTTTGTCCCCATCTTGTTATCAACTTTCCTGTTTTGCTATCAATAAAAGAGAATCTATAATCATCTGCATGATGGCAGGTTATTAATATATCTTTCCAGTTCTTCATACTCAAAACTGTCCCCATAGGCAATTCGTTGTCTGAAAACAAGCTATCAGAAACAGACAGATTTATTATATTATCAAATTTGTCTATACTATTTTCTTGTTTTCTATTACAAGAAAATATAAGCAGAAGAAGCATTAAATATATGTAACAATATTTCATAAGATTAATTTATTTAGGCAAAAGGTTACGCCTAAAGATAACCTCTTGATTTATAAATGTTGATCAATCTTTATATTAAAATCAAATTTCACCATCTGGCATTTGGACGTTCTTGATCAAGTGCCGGATCTGTAAACACTTCCCTCGTCATTTGCCAATGCTTCTACATTAGCCATAGCTAAATCTGACATTTAACCTTCTGCTGTGAAGCATATACGCTATAACCGGCTACCATCGTAAATGCAGCTGCTAATAAAGTTTTGAATATAGTCTTTTTCATAAAGTTATATTTTTATTAATGTTTTCAATTTAATACATTAGAGGAAAATAAACCTCTCTCTATTCTCTCAATTCTGATTTTATAATTATCTTTGCATGGGTAGCACCTCCTTTCTTCGATTGGACAGGTTTACCATGGAGTGGAATATGATATTCATTGTTTGCAGACACGTGATTCATGTTTCCACTCTTTTTATCTTTCATTTTTTGACTGTTCCTCAAAAGTCCAAAGTAAAGTACCTCTCGGGAATATTGCCATATATTATCGTTATAGTACGCCAGAAATCACCAGACTCCTCGGCTTTATACTTCACACTCAGAATTGCACTTTCACCGAGCAGTATCTTATCCTATTCGTAATCTCTTGGAAATAACAACTTAAACATTATAAACTTAGATATTCAACAACGAGTCACCCTGTCTATAGTCTTTTGACATACATCTTCAGAACAGCATTATCGCAAGTACAAGTATTCCAACCGAATCACACTATCCAAAGTGTCATCAACCCGTACCCACGTATGATCATTCTTGTAAAACAAAACATAACCTTTCATTTCATCTCCTTCACCCAAATCATTTCTCAGAAATTTTGAAACGGAAACCTTTCCCGTTCTTTTATCGAACAGCACCCATGTGATGTCCTTACTCATCATATCAGACCGATGAAATGTATGGTAGGAAAACAGGATAAAACGATCCGAACAGGCAAACTGGTGAACAATCGAACGACCGTCCAGTTCTTGAGGCGTCAAATCACGCATTCCTTTCACTGAAGGAGGAATTGCCTGTTTTACATCAAAGGTGTACATCGAACGGAGTGTGTCGGCTGTTACAAGGGACAGCTCATCCCAGTTCCTGTCATAATAATAAGCGGATGAGCCGTTCCAATTATACATCACGGGAAAATAGTGGAACCTGCAAGCTTCTGTCACATGCGAAGAAAGGCTCTTTTTAAAATGTCCCATATTATCCAGCCAAACACCTTCAGGCTGTTCATGACCGGCATAAACAGGGTAAAAACAAACCAGACTCTCTTTTTCCAACTTCACCATGTCCAGAAAGAAAGATTCCATTGGAAAGGAAGATATGTAATTGCCTGAATAATCATACTCCTTTAACTTCATGTCTCCTTTATCAAAGATGCATATATGTTTCCGATAAGGATCCAAACACCACGCACCAATACGCTTTATCTCTTCCGGTCCCTCACCGAACGCATTTAACCGCGCAAATAACTGTCCACTTTTTTCATCAAAGACAAGAATACCTTCCTGCCCGCTATCCTTAACAAAGAGTTTACCGTCATCAAAATACAGACCTGAAACACCGTTGATTGGCAAGCTGTCACTTAGTTCAAGTGTAACAAATGCTGTTGAATCTACGAAACTTGAATAATTTATCACAGGTTCCGTCTTTGATAGGTCAACCTGTATCGGCCCTGATAAGCGCTTTTCCTGACATGCAGCCAGAATGAAAATACAACAAAGCAAATAAAAACAATTCTTCATATTCTCACAATTAAATACTTATTTACAAAATGAATTCTGACATTCAATTTATAGTATTTTACTTTAAACAATTACTTTTTATCTTCTGTATTTAAATAAAAGAAAAAGACATCGGTTCCACCTTCGGGATTTAATGCCGTGTATAAAATTCTATCATGATATTGGTCATATACAAAACCCAATGAGTAATGGGGAAGAAGATAAGTTTTTAAATACTTCAAATCCCAGTCAAAAACAACAATTCTGGAAGAAGCATTATCAATCTTCTCAAAATCTTTTTCTCTTATATTCTGTTCCAATACATATACAGCTTTATCTGAGGAGGTTATATCTCTACAGCAGATTATATTATCTCCACTCAGATGATCACCATCAACTACTGTCGGGCTAATTTCTTCATCTCCTAATTGGACTGTCTTCATTAAAGTGTTATTCGAGTCATAAAGAAATAGCAGATTATAATATCCCATTGCTGAAACAACTCTATTGGACTCAAAGTTTAGAGTTATACGATTCATATTCATAACTGTGAAATCACCCTGAGGCAACTGTAGGATTTTGGGAAATTCAACCCAATTTATCTTATCCTCATTCGAATCATAAATGAAATACAATCCGCTACCTGAATCAATATTCCCTATAAAACAAGAATCACTCTTTAAATGTAAATCAGGTGAACCTATAAGCATAGTCGGCATTTTCATTGACATTATTGCATTTGGCTCTTTTTGAAGAGTCTTTTTTACATTTATGTCCTTTTAAAGGCTGCTGCATTAACATCGTAAAGGTTTATAATACCATTATTATCTTTTGCCTTCTTCAAAAAAAATGGGAACTGGAAATCTTCAGGTCCATGTCCTATGACTCCACAAGCTCCTCTGTAGGTAAAATCCGAAGAGTCAACATATAAAGAATACTATCAGTACCTCTATTTATAAAAACAGATAATGTATCATAAACTCCTATTTTATCAACATTCAATAGCTGCTTTGCTTCAATTCGATGAACCACAGGATTTATAATATTATCCTCTATAACTATCTCTTTTTCTCGGTCAGTTCCATTGCATGAGCCCAAAACTAAAACTATTAAAAGAAAGAAAATATTTTTCATACGCAATTCAGGTTACTGTTTTAATTCTTCTGTTATCATTCATTCACTACCTATAAACATATTCTCTTACAGCTAATTATTTTCAGCGGATTTTCAAAAAACCTTATTCGTTTCCACCAGATAAAGCAAACTCCACAAATAGATTCTCCTCTCTGTTGGCTATCGCATAAACCATATCATCAGAATTGGATACACATATTTGCGACAATGGCAAATCCGTTTCATATTTGATCACAGGGTTACCATCCCAATCTATCTGATATATCACATTACCCATAAAGGCTTTCTCTTTATATTCATTCAGAGTCCTATCAGAGTATAACAAATAAACATATCTGTCCGTAGCATAAGCACTGATAAATCCCATCTTGTTTTCCGCACTCATAGGAGCAGTACGATATTTTTCATTCTCTTCAGCCCTGTATATAGGATATCCTCCTACCCACTGGTATGTTCTGACTATTGCTTCAGGCTCTACAGAACACAGCATAAAAATAGGAGCAAAATTTATGGCATAGACAAACTTATCCAAAGAAGGCTTTGAGCGTAACATTCCTTGATAAGCCATCCCTCTTAAACGGTTGTCTATCTTCCTTTCTTTATCATCTCTGTAAGGATACTCATAAAAATACTTTTCATCGCTTCCCCCTTCAATCAACGCGAACATGCTTTTCTCATAAAATCCCAGCCCCACAAATGTGTTATTATACTTCGATAATATCATGTCAATACTGTTAATCGTATCACTGGTTATTTTAGTATAATACGGCAAGCCCTTCTTCACATTTTCCAGATTTATCCGTATCAGACTGTGTTTATAATAGTCATATACGCAGACACACGAATCGGTCTTATCCTTTTGCAAGGAAGCCACCTGCAGGAAATCCCGACTTCCCTGTCCTCTTTCCCCAAACCGGTAGATACGTTTATTGTCTGACAGATCGACCATTGTAAACAGACTGTCTCCCAAATCATCATAAAAAATGACAGAAGAATCAGCATATATCATATAGAAAGGCCTGCCCATAATAAGCTCTTCCGACAAACAGTCCTTAACAAACACACTTTTTTTATGAGTGAATAGGGCATCAAAATCTTCCATGCTTTCAGATTTCTGACAGCCGACAAAAACAAGCATAAAAAACAAATACAGAAAAACTCGATTTTTCATAAGTACCTCAACAGAATAATTGTAAAACTACATAATTATATCTATATCGCCTTCAATTCCCATTCAAAAATTTAATCAAGAGATTTATCCCTTCATAAATTCAAAGGAAACCGAACCAGAACCGGGTCCGGATGATAGGCTATCGCATACAAACTACCGTCATCTTTGGATACCTCGATTACCTTCAATGGCACATCCGACTGATAACGTTTCTGTAGCGTACCGTCCCATCCGTAAACTTCTATCGTATAACCGCTGAATGCCGCATCCTTATCATCCCGGTAATTTTTCCCGGAATAAAGCGCATATACATACTTCTCAGTGGCACACACATCCAGATAGCCTACAGGCGTATCCGTTTCTATAGCCGGACTATTATATTTATATTTTGGAAACGATTCCTGAATCTCTTTGACAAGATTCCAGTGCTCACCGGACTGCTCATAAAAAGTCAGGATCTTGGCTTTGTATATGGCCTGCACAAAACGGTTACGGTGAGGACTGGCTGCCAGTTTGCCCTGATACACATCACCAAGGATAAATCCGTCTACCTCCCTTTCTTCTTCATCCCGATAAGGATATTCACCAAAATCACCTACTTTCTTTCCATTACCGTCCAAAACAGTAAAACGATTGTGCTTATGCAAGCCGGTTACAATGTAACGGTCGTGCTGCACCGGCAGCATCTCAAAACAAATCAAAGAGTCCGCTAAAGAAAACAAAGATCGGAATGAGATTCCCTCATCCCCATGCTGCATCATGAAACATTCCTTCTTGCTCACGTCAAACAGAATCGGACGATTGTTCATATCCGGATAAACAGCACCGACAAGCAGAAATTCACCCGGCCCCTGCCCGATTTTACCATATTCGGACACCTTCTTGTCAGAAAGATGTACGAAATGAAGGAAACCATCCTGATTCGAGTCTACGATGACCAGCACCGAATCATTCTCCCAAGACATGTCCTTTACTTTACCCAGCAACAGTTGGTTTTCATCAAGCACTACTGAATGATGCAAGTCTATTTCAGGCACGTCTTTTCCCTTATCAAGCTTGCAAGATACTAGACAGGTTAAAAGTACTATATTTAAAATATATCTGTACATTAATCAAATCAATTTAACAATAACGGAATACTTTAGTATTCCGTTATTGTGTTTATTTAGAGATTATATTTTGTTCCCTCAAATAACATATGAGTGTAAGAATCATAACAATAACCACTGCCAGCACAATACCATGGGCCAACTATCACTTCTCCACTTGCCAATGCTTCTACATTAGCCATTGCCAGATCTGACATTTCCACTTTCTTTTGTGAAGCATATATACTATAGCCTGCTACCAAAGCAAATGCGGATGCAAAAACTAATTTCAAGATATTCTTTTTCATTTTATTCAAAATTTGTTTATTGACTTAATTTGTCTATTCATACATAAAGCGGCAAATCACCGATTTGTATCACTTCAGAATTATTATTACTTTTGTATTTGTTACACCTCCTTTCTTCGATTGGATGGGTTTAACATGGAGTGGAACATGATGTTCATTGTTTGCAGACATATATTCATATTTCCACTCTTTTTTACTCTCATTTTTTTGACTGTTCCCCAAAAGTCCAAAGTAAAGGATTTCTCGGGGATATTGCCATATATCGTTATGGTTCGCCAGATATCTCCCGGATCTTCTGCCTTGTATTCAACCGTCATTGCAGCTTTCCCTCCTGGTGGAATTTCATCCCAGTCGTATTCCGCAGTCATACAATCGCATGATGTTGTTGTTCCTTTTATTCGGAACACTTCATTTCCAGTGTTATGCAGGACAATCTTCTTGCTTGCTGTCATGTTTTCGCCTACCACACCATAGTGATACTCTGCAGAATCAGCTTCAATAGTGGTTACAGGCAGTGATTCAGCTTCTATTCTGGCTATTTCCTTAAGGTAAAGGTCCTTTACGGACAGGTTGTGGATGGGGTTTCCTATCACCTTAAAACAGTTACCTGAATCAACCAGAAATGTCTGGAACATTATTCACTGATTACATATAGGGGAGTATCTGTACTTGAATTCACATATACTTTTTATCCTCACAAATTTAGCTTACAACAATAAACAATAGGATTATTTACCCTCGACAAGCCATACAATACATCACCTGATTTAGATATGGCATATAAATCTTTATTCAAATGGTAGTGTTTTATAGGATTACCTTCCCAATCGTATACTAATAAATGAGAAGCATTATATGCAGCCTCTTTATCATGCTTGAAGGTCTTGTCGGAATATAGAACATAAACATATTTGTCATCAGAAATCAAACCGGTAATACCTACCATATCTTCTATATCAAATGTGATAGCACTACCTACCGAAGTGTTCGCTTTAAATTTTGGATAGTGATAATGCTTTGATTTTATAAGTTGAATATCCCCTTCATCAGATATAGCATAGAAATCAAGCAATCCAAAACAGGCAGCAACAAATCTTTTTCCTTGTGGGTGTGGTGTCATAATGGTTCTTGAAAATAATGCTCCCTTATATATATTATCTATTTTATTAATTTCATCATTATATGGATATCCTGCTTGCTCTGTATAAGAATATTCTGATTTGTCGTATATACCAAATCGACCGTTTTTAATAATTCCACTACCCAACAGGTATTTCCCTGTATCCATAAACCTTATAAAATGCGTTCCATTATTTATTGAAAGCGTATTCATTAGTTTGAATTCAGTTTCCTTGTTCTCTTCCAGTTCATTTAAATCTATACCATAAATTTTACCTTTGCTATTATCTGCAAATCTATAACAGTCTGATGCCTGATCCAAAACTGTAAAATAATTGTTCATTTCATTTTTACCCTGACCTATTACACAATAAGTATAGGTCCTGTAATCTTTTAGGCTTAATAACTGAATTTCTCTTTTTCCTTGAATACTGTTGAATATTAAGAAACTATCTTTCTTATAAATATAATGCGGATTTAAAATCCCGTAATTTTCCAATAATATAGAGTCTGTAACATTCAGATCTTCAGTATAATTAAAATGATCCAATAAATTATTGTTCTCGTCAACACAAGAATATAAGAGTGGAACTAGAAAAAGAATAAATAATTTCCTTAATAACATAAAAAGTCTATAAACTACCATAATTTAAAGATATCGGACAAGTAAATATCAAGATATTCTTTGTTAAAGAGTAAAAGCCTTATATTTAGAATTAAATATAGGCTTATTACTCTTTACTATTTTAACACTAGGGAATGTTTATAATAATCCTATTATTGGAATATACTAAATGCAACTCAATATCTATCATAAGTAATTCCCGGTAACTCAAAATATTCAGGATAAAAATAAATACAAGAACTATAAGGAACACTCATACATGGATAACCAATTATTACTTCTCCAGTCGCCAATGCTTCCACATTTGCCATTGCCAAATCAGACAACTCAACTTTCTGTTGCGAAGCATATACACTATAACCAGCAACCAAAGCAAATGCGGATGCAAAAACTACTTTCAATATTTTCTTATTCATTTTAGTTCAAATTTTTACTTTAATTAATTTATAATTCTAATAATCTCTAGTGAGGAACACCCTCCAATTTGTGGTATTAAAAATAATAATTATTGTAAGTTTCCAATTTTAGGGTGTCACCTTTTAGACGGGCGTCAGCAGGTCCCGTC